>ERZ1370068.52-contig-10043_pt1 | contig 37505 bp, 48 predicted proteins | sample MGYA00561227_ERZ1370068 | MGnify/ENA primary metagenome ERZ1370068 (study PRJEB38410, sample SAMEA6850437) | metagenome | study: Metagenomic assessment of the ecological functions of the soil: analysis of the soil microbiota associated with the...
CCAAGTTACGTATTGTTAGCACCCGCGGCGAGCTCTCCAGGCGACGGCGTCAGCCCGCCGCAGCGACAGCACCACTTCCCTCCCATTTCGCTGGACACGCGGGACCACGCGGTAAGCACATACACCATCACGTCTAGTGGGCGCGTAAGAACTATTCCGCTGTTGCTTTCAACGCGCGGTTCGCCGGTCGTCCACCGAATGCCTGGCGCCGCTTCGTTCTTCTTGTGTCTCAGTCGCGGTCACAGACGGCGACACGCTGACCGCACGCTGATCTACCAGCCGCGGATGCATCGGCGCAGACGATCAAAGTGCGGTTGGCGGAGGTCGATGCGCCTGAGCGTCAGCAGCCCTTCGCACGAGCTCGCGCTGAAAACCTCGCGTCTCTCTGTTCAGGCATGCCGAGCGCCCATTACGGCGGCTGGTGCAGGCTCGACAGGTACGGCCGCACCGTGGCGCATTACGTGACCTGCAAATACTGAAGCCAACGCCGAGCAGGTCCGCGCCGGTGCATGGCCTGTGTTCGACCGCTACGTCAACCACCTATCGCTTATATCGACTCCAAGAGGAGGCAACGAACGAAGCACCGTGGCCTTGCCGACGCAGCCTGTGGCACCTGGGAGTGGCGCAAGGCTGCGCGGTAGAACGGGCTGCATGTCATCGACGTCACACTGGACGCTGGGAGGCGCTATGCCCTGAGATTTCTACTTATTGCGTCGAGGCTCGCGCCGCCGCTGCTCATGTTGTATGCCGGGCACCATCAGGGGTCATCGTGATATCCTGAAGAATCTTCCCTGATTGCACTGCTGACTCCCGGTGCCGTTAGAGCAGCGCCAACGCCAACGGAATTCCGGTCGCTGAATGGGGCGCAAAGCCCCGAGTCGCCCAAGTTTGCCTGCGGGCCGACAAGCGACGGAATGACTATGTATGCACCGTCACCAGCCCGCTTCGGCCCCATTTCTCGGTGGGCTGTCGCCAGGAGGAGGCCTATTCCTTTTTCATAGCCGCTTTTACAGCGGTTCAGTCTGGCTCGATGGGCAATCGAATTTCGACTGCATGAAGCAGGCACTACTTTCTGAGTTCGGCCAGCCTTCTTCTCGAATGGTCGCGCGTCAGGACGTGTTCAAGTGGAATTGGACCCCTACCAAGATCGAGGTAGTGTCACATACCAGCCCGCTTTTCGCGTACAACCGTAGGTACACGAACGACGCAATATGAGAGGCTCCCTCGCTCCAACGCCTCTGTAACATGGGCAATGGGCCAAGAGTCATACGACCGGGGCTCAGCCGCGGCCCGGATGATGATGGACCGAACGGTCTGGGGTAGGCACCGCCCTTCTTACTGCGTCGCCGCAGCCGCCGCCGAGCGCGAAGGCCGATGCCATAGCCCAGCCGTCGAGCAAGCCGAGTTGCTGATCGGTCGGAAAGGGGTGAAGGGTGGCATCGCGAGCTTTCATCGGCTGATGCTCACGTGGTTACTTCACCGTTGTCGCTTCCCAAGCCGGACATCGACACGGCTTCCATTCTGGCCGTCCGGAGCCAGCGAGAGGCGAGCTACATCCGCGATGAATACAAGGGGGCAATTTTGGGGGCAGGTTGGCTACAGCAGACTGCCACCCGTAGCATGGATGGCGGGCCTGCAGCCGCGCTTAGATTCCTGTCGGCGAAATCAAAGATCGATCCTTCCCGGCGCTGGCAGGAGCCGCCGGCTGCGAGGTGCCTGCGGTTTCATCGTCCCCGTGGCATGGCATCGGGCGCGCTCCATCCGGTCCTCCAACTCGCCAATACTGGCTGCGATCGTGTTGACGCCCTCTTCCAGTGCTCTCAGGAAATCGATGCGCAGGTCCACCAGGCGAGCAGGCTTCCTCACGATCGGCGAGGTCCCTTTGCTGCAGCGCCTTCGTGATCGCGCGCACGTCCCGCAAGACGCGAGCGTGCAGGGAAATCGCGCCAGGCCGGGAGAAGCACGCACAGCACGAGCAGCGGCACGAGCAGGACCAGTCCCAAAGGTGCCTGAACCGTCACCCAACCCAGCGAAATCGGCGTGGCCGCGGAGAGCGCTCCCCAGTTCAGCCAGACGAAGAGTGCCAGCAACGATGCGACGGCCAGGATCGCGATCTTTCGAACCATTCTGAATGCCTCGAATCCCGATCAAGGAGCCCGCCCTCCCCGACCACCACCTATCGAACAGTCCTGTTTATAGGGCCATTCTGAGAGAGCGGTTATCGCGGCTCGATCCGAACGTGAGTCGGCAGACGCGTCAGGACAATGGCGTCCGCCGGAACGTCCGTGATCCGGCCGTCGATGGCCACCCGGGCGTTCTTGCTCCACGGCCCCGCAAGGTCACCCCGCCGCGCGGAAGGAACGCAGGCCCGACACCCGGACGTCGATCGCGCCGTCGGCGCCGACGCGAGCGGTCAGGACAGCGTGCCCCAGGGCGTCCGGAGATCGCGGATCGCGAGTCCCTTGCCGCGCAGCCAGGTCATGGGCACGCCGGCGCGCCAGCACCAGGGACGACTCGCTCTCGTCCTCGTAGGCAAAGAGATCGAGCACGGAACGGATCTGGTCGGAAGCGACCCATCCGTGCGGCATGTCGCCGAGAAAGCGCGGCTCGCGTGCATCGCGCACCACGACCTCGGCCCACTGGTTCCATCCTGCGGCCGGCGGTCGGCATGAAGTAGGCCATCGCCTCCTGGGCCCGCTCGCGCTCGCCCAGGCGAACGAACGCGCCGACGTTGCGCCATTCGTAGGGCGTGTAGGCGCCGTCGCCATGGCGAACGCCCGCCGCTTCGTCGTTGCGGCGCGCCTGAAAGTTGCGCCAGTAGCGGTCGAAGGTTCGCTGCACGAGCGGCGCGGGGCAGCGCATGGAGCAAGCCGCCGGGGCTCAGCGCGACGGTGCTCGAGGTCGGGTCGAAGTCGCCGCGGTCCGCGGCCCCGGGCAGCACGTCGAGGCCGAAGCGGGCGGTGCTTGCCGCGAGCGACGCCTGCAGGTCGGCGAGAAACTCGTCGCGCTGCGCCGCCAGGCGCGATGCGTCGCCGTCGCGTCCCAGGCCGGCGGCGAGCTCGACCGCGCTTCGATACCCGGCGTAGGCCCAGAAGTCGTCCCAGTAGGAATACGCCGCCTTGTCGGAATAGCCTTCGTGGCTGATCGATGGCGGCATCAGGCCGAAATAGGCGCTGCGCTCGCCCGTCCGGTTCGCGTCGATGCGTTCGCTTGCCGCGCAGCGACTCCATGTGCGCAATGGCCGCGGCCACGTGCGGCCACAGCGCCCGGGCCGTTTTCTCGTCGCGGGTGTAGCGCCAGAGCTCGGTCGCGGCGAACGCGAATTCGCCGTCGCTGTCGTTCTCGGGCACCGGGTCGGCGCCGCGCGACGGTGGCGCAGCAAGGCACCTTGCCGTTCCTGAACTGGAAGGGCGCGAACCAGAGCAGGAAGTCGCGCGCCACGTCTTCATGCCCCAGCCGCAGCAGCGCCGACGACGTCAGCGCCCCGTCGCGGATCCACGATCGCGCATAGGCGCGTGCGCCCGGCTGCAGGGCCGGCCCGCTGCGGTTGACGAGGATGTGGCCGAGGGCGGTGCGCAGCGTGCGGGCGACGTCGGCCACCTCGCCGGGGCCGTCGATGCCGACCCGATCGAGCGCGGCACGCCAGCGCGCCGCGACACGGGCTTCCTCGCGGCCGACGTCGATGCCTGCCGGCAAGCGACGCCGCCGTGACCGGCAGGACGACGTCGATGGTCCGCTGCTCGCCGGGACCGAGGCGTCATGTCGTAGCGCAGCACGGCGTTGGCGAAGCCGTCGGGATCGCTGACTTCCGCGCCGGCCCGCAGGCGGCGCCTCCGCGAGCCAATCGCCGACCGGCCCGGCCGCGGCAGGCTCGAGCGAACGCTGCTCGGCGGCTGCATCGGCTTGAGGCGCAGCGCGCCGTTGACCCAGAGGGCGCCGCCGTCCCATCTCAGGGTCTCGATCGGGCTGGCGCCGCCGCGGTGGGCGAGGAACTGCGTCGGCGGATTCGCCTGGAAGGGCCGCCAGGCGAGCGCGAGCGCGAGCCTGCGCGGCCGCTTGCCGAGGTTGCGCACCGTGTAGCGAACGACCGCCAGCGCATCGTCGGCCGTGCCGGCGCCGAAGGCGGCGATGTCCAGGCCGAGATCGCCGACACGCCAGTGGCGTGGCCGGCATGGGCAGGTCGCCGTCGCGCAGGGAGTGGCTGATGCGCGCGTCGGCCCAGCTCAGCGACGCGCCCATCGCTGACGAGAAACGGCTCGAGCGCGCCGACCCCCGGCACCGGCTCGACCGCGCCATCCTCGCTCAGCAGCGAAGCCACGCGCCCGCCGTCGACGCCGAAGACGGTCCAATACGATTGCTCGCCGACGTAGGCGCGCGGGTACGCGCCCGCGGCCCGACTGCCGCGCGATGCCGCGCGAAGAACGCGTTCGCATCCGCGGCCTCGCCGAGCTCGATCGCGGCCGGCTGCATGCCGGCCAGCACGCGCACCGCCCGCGCTCGCGCATCGGGGAAGCGGTGGTGCTGGATGTCGCCGCGAGCGCGCTCCACGTGGCGCACGGTCCGCCACGTGCAGGCCGTCGTCGGAGAACTGCAGGTCGTAGCGCGAGGGGCTCGCGCCGGCCGGCCAGCGCACCGTCACGCGCGTCGAACTCGCGCGGCTCGTCGGGCGAGCGCGTGTCCGGCAGCCGCCTGAGCACGAGGCTGGTCGAAGCAGGCGCTGCCCTTGCCGGCGCCGCTGCCCGAGGCGATCACGAGCTCGACCGATTCGGTGCGGCGAAGCTGTGCGGTCGGCCGTGGGACCCCAGGCGAAGGCGATGTCTCGCTGGCGAAACCGATGCGCCTGCCAGTCGCGCGGGAAGCGATAGTCGGGCCGGTTCGCCCACCACACGTTGTCGCCGGCTCGCGTCGACGAGCTTGAACTGCAGCGCGTTGGGCGGCGCATCGCCGCGCACGTTCAGCGTGAACTCGAAGCGCGCGGGAAAGTCGATCGGCAACGATCTTCGGGCGCTCACGTAGCCCGTGACCTTGCCGAAGTCGAAGTCGATGCACAGGGCGCTGCCGTGCGGTCCCGCGGCCGGGCGAAGCGCGGCCTTGACGTCGTCGCTGGCCGAGAGGGTCCAGGCGGCCGGATCGGCGAAGTCGTCGAGCACGCTGGTCCTGTGCCCGGGCGTTCGACGCCATCACTGTCGCCAGCACCGCCGCCAGCGCCGGCAGCAGCGCCTTCATCCCTTGACGCTGCCGGCGAGCAGGCCTTCCATGTACTGGCGCTGCAGGGCGAGAAAGAGCAGCAGCACCGGCAGCACCGTGATCACCGAGCCGGCCATCATCAGCTCGTTGTCCTGCACGTGCTCGCGCGACAGGCCGGCAAGGGCGACCGGAAGCGTGTGCAGGGAATCGTCGGTGAGGACGATGAGCGGCCACATGAAGTCGTTCCAGGTGCCGAGGAAGCTGAAGACCGCGAGCGTCGCGACGACGGGCTTCGAGCAGCGGCACGACCACCGTCGTGAAGACGCGCAGCTCGCCGGCGCCGTCGATTCGCGCCGCCTCGAGCAGCTTCGTCGGGGATGCCGCGGGCGAACTGGCGCACGAGGAAGATGCCGAAGACGCTCGCCATCGCCGGCACGATCGCGCCGCCGTAGCTGTTGATCAGGCCCAGGGGCTTCAGCATCAGGAAGAGCGGCAGCATCGCCACCTGGCCCGGAATCACCAGGGCGCCGAGCAGCAGGCGAAAGATCGCGTCGCGGCCGCGAAAGCGCAGCTTGGCGAACGCATAGCCGGCCATGAGATTGAAGGTCACGGAGATGGCGGTGGCGAGGGTCGCGATCAGCAGGCTGTTGAGCAGGTAGCGGCCCATGCCGATGCCGCCGAACAGGGTGCGGTAGTTCTCCAGCGTCAGCGACGGCGGCAGGATCGGCGTCGGCAGCGAGGTCGACGCACCCGGCGCCATGAACGACACCGAGAGCATCCAGAGCAAGGGAAAGAGGGTCGACGCCGCGAAGCGCGGCGAGCAGGCCGTTGACGAGCCAGACGGCGAGCCGCGGGTTCATCGCGCGCCCCGGGGCGTCGCGATCGAAGCGCAGCATCACCCAGCTCGACGCAGAAGATCACGATGAAGAGAAGGAACGCCACCGCCGAGGCGTTGCCGAGGTTCCACCAGCGAAAGCCCTCCTCGTACATGAGGTAGAGCATGCTGAAGGTGCTGCGCAGCGGGCCGCCCTGCGTCATCACGTAGGGCTCGGCGAACAGCTGGAAGTAGCCCGAGACCGTGAGGATGCCGACGAGCACGAGGGTCGGCACGAGACTCGGGAGCGTCACGTCGGTGAAGCGCCGCAGCGCGCCGGCGCCGTCGATTCGCGCCGCCTCGTAGAGCTCGCGCGGCACGGCCTGCAGCGCGGCCGAGCAGGATGATCATGTTGTAGCCGAAGTTCTTCCAGGCGGCGAAGGCGATGATCGCCGGCATCGACCAGAGCGGGTCGCCGAGCCAGTCGACCGGCGCCAGGCCGATCGCCTCGAGGCCCTGGTTGACGAGGCCGTAGCGCGTGTGCAGCAGGTAGCGCCAGATGACGGCCACGGCCACGGCGGTCGTGACCACCGGCGCGAACAGCGACGGTGCGAAAGAAGCCCTGCCAGCGCGCGAAGCGCGAGTCGAGCAGCAAGGCGGCGGCCAGCGGACAGGCCGATCGATACCGGCACGCCGACGACCACGAAGTACAAGCGTGTTGCCGAGGGCCTGCCAGAAGAGCGGCGTCTGCAGCAGCTGCGCGTAGTTCTGCAGGCCGACGAAGCGCAAGGTCGAGAGGTCGGCCAGGGCGTAGATGTCGAAGTCGGTGAGGCTGAGCGCCAGGCCGGCAGCCGACCGGAAGCGCGAAGAAGACGGCGATCACCAGCAGCGCCGGCCCGGCCAGGATCCAGGCGGCCGCGCCGTGCTTCGTCATGCCCGCCTGCTGCGCAGCCAGCGGCGCTTCTCGAGCAGCGCATCGACCCAGGCGTCGAGCTGGCGGCAGGCGGCTTCCGCGCCCTGCCGGCCCTGGACGACGCGTTCGGCGGTGAGCTGCATCTCCTGGAAGATACGCTCCCACTCGGGGATCTTGGGCGCGGCGCGCACGCGCTCGAGCTGCCGGGCGAAGGCCTGCGAGGGCGGGTCGTTGGCGAGCGCCGGCGCTCGCCAGGCGCTGCGCGCGTGGCGGCAGGTCGCCGGTGAGGGCGTGGAAGCGCTGCATCGTCTCGGGCTCGCTCAGGAAGCTGATCAGCTTCCAGGCGGCTTCCTTTCGTCGCGAGCCCTTGAAGATGACGAGGCTCGAGCCGCCGGCCGTCGATACGCCCGGCCCGTCCGGGCCCGGCAGGGGCGCAGCGGCCCAGTCGCCTTGCCGCTCGGCCGGGAGCCGACGCCGGAACTCGCCGATGTTCCAGGGACCGGTGACGTAGAAGGCGAACAGGCCGCGCGCGAACTCGTCCCACACGTTGGACACCTGCGTCGCTCGCCATCCGCGGCGCCAGGTCGTCGCGAAACAGGCCGGCGTAGAAGTCGAGCGCGCGCCGGAACGGCGGCTGCGAGAAGGCGCCGCGGCCGTCGTCATCGCCGAGCACCGGTCCCTGCTGCAGCGACAGCGCGAACAGCGGATCAGGCTCGTTGAGGGGCAGCAGCGCGCCGTAGGTGCGGCCGTTCGCCGAGCCGCCGGATGTCCTGCATGGCGCGCGCGCCATTCGCCCCAGGTCTGCGGCGGCCGCGCATGACCGGCGGCGCGCAGCAGGTCGCTGCGGTAGAAGAGCAGGCGCGTGTCGACGTACCACGGCACGCCGAGCAGCCGGCTCGGCGCCATCGGCCGCAGGCATGACATTGGTGTCGAGGATGCCGGCGAAGTAGTCGTCGCGCGGGATGCCGGCGGCGGCCATCCGCTCGTCGAGCGGCTCCAGCGCACCGAGGGCGCTGAACTCCGGCAGCCAGGTGTTGCCGAGCTGGCAGAGGTCGGGCAAGGCGTCGCCGGCGAAGGCGGTCAGGAGCTTCTCGTGCGCTGCCGTCCACGGCAGCTGCTGCACGCGAACCTGCACGGCCGGATGGCGCTCGCGAAAGGCCGCGAGCAGCTCGACGACCACTTCGGCCTCGCGCCCCATGGCCCAGAAATCGAGCGGGCCCTCGGGTCGGTCTTGCTGCGGCCGCAGCCGGCGAGCGAGCCGGCCAGCGCCACCGAGCCCCAGCCGATTCGTCGGATCGCCCTGCGGCGCCCGGTCGGCCGCCTGGCCGGGGCGCCAGCCCCGGGCATCACGCGTCCTGGTCGAGCCAGCCGCCAGTGAACCCGGCGCGAGCGAGGCCGCGCCGCAGGGGCGCGCACTTGCGCATGTCGTCCCAGACGAGCTGGTTGCGATAGTTGCAGATCATCGCGAGGATGGGACCCTGATCGATGCCGAGATAGTCCTTCGCGATCCAGCCGAACGAAGGATCGACGCGGCCGTCGGAGAGGGCGACGTCGGTCGCGGTGAAGCTGCGGTTGAACGAATCGAAGAATCCGTACCTGGAATAGATGTACTGCCCGTAGCGCGAGTGCATTTCCTCGGTGGCCGGGATGGCGATCTCGGGCGCGAAGGGCAGGCACGAAATGGCGGCGGTCGGCGCGATCGTCCCGTCGTCGAGGGTGTGCGCAGCGGCCGGCGCCGCGCGCCGAGTAGTCGAGAAAGTAGCGCGAGCGCCCGCATGCGGTCGGTCAGGTGCATCTTGCCCGGGCCGTCGCACGCGGTGAAGCCCCAGACGTTGGCGCCGTACTCGAACCAGCCCTTCGGATTGGCGATGGCGTAGGCCCGCTGCGCGTAGGCGGCGCGGCGCGTGTTCTCGAAATAGTCGATGCCGCGCTCGCGCATGGTCGCGTCCTGAATGCCGCGGAAGTCGATCCACAGAGTGCGAGTACTGGTGACCGAAGAGCGGGGCGAAGCTCAGGTGCTCGTAGCCCATGAAGCGGCCCCAGGCCCCTTGTAGCTGTTCGTCCAGGCGGTCCAGGCCTCCGCGCCGACGGGTGGGTGGGCGATCCGAGCGCGAGCAGCACCACGAGCATCGCCTCGTTGTAGCCCTGCCAGTCGTGCGGGATGAAGCGCCGACTCCGGGCTTCCAGCCCATGCTGACGAACTCGCCCCGCACCTGCGCCCATTTCCAGTCGATGCGCCAGTAGATCGCGTCGACCTGGCCGCGGATCTCCGCCTCGTCGGGATGATCGCCATCGAAGTAGGCCTGCGCGTGCAGCATGCCGCCGATCAGCAGCGCCGGTGTCGACGGTGGACAGCTCGCTGCGGCCGGCGCGCTGGCCGGTCTTCATGTCGAGGAAATGGTAGAAGAACCCCTTGTACCCGGTCACGCCGACGCGCTGCGGCTCCTTGCGGCGCATTGCGAAAGAAGCGGACGGTGGCGAGCGTGCGCGCGCGTGCCTGCTCGCGCGTGATGAAGCCCCGGTCGACGCCGATCACGTAGGCCGTCAGCGCCATGCCGATCGCGGCGATGCTCGCCGGCGAGGCGCTCGGATAGCGATCGGGCACCATGCCGTTGGCCGGATTGCCGTTGGCCCAGAAGAAGTCGAAGGTGCGGCGCTCGATGTCGTCGAAGAGCGCCGGAAGCGCAGGGTGCGACCCGCACTCGGAGGCTCGACCGCGGGCGCCGAATTCGACGCCGCGTCGGCCGCGCTGGTGTCGTACACCGGGCTGCGCAGGAGACGACTGGTGGAACGATTCGCAGCCGCCGAGCATCCCGAGGGCGGCAGCGTTGCCACCCCAGGCCAGCAGGCGGCGTCAGGGTCAGGTCCATCAACGGAAATCGTAGCCACCGGCTGCCGTCGACGGGGTCGTCACATTGGGGATGTCTGCACGGAACGACAGATTTCCGTGGCGTCACGGCCGAAAGTCGCGACTCAGCCTTCGCGCCGAGCGCCGCGCCCCGGGAGGCGATCACCTCGGCGTAGAAGCGCGCGCTGTCCTTCGAGCGTGCGCTCCTGCGTCTCGAAGTTGACGTGCACCAGCCCGAAGCGCATCGAATAGCCGAGCGACCACTCGAGGTTGTCCAGCAGCGACCAGGCGAAATAGCCGCGCAGGTCGACGCCTGCCGCGATCGCGTCGTGGATCGCCCGCAGGTGGTCCCGGTAGTAGTCGACCCGCAACGGGTCGCTGATCCGGCCGTCGCGTGCGCCACGGCGGGTCGTAGAAGGCGGCGCCGTTCTCGGTCACGTAGAGCGGAATGTCGCCGTAGCGATGCTTGACCCAGACCAGGATCTCGGTGAGGCCCTTCGGGTACACCTCCCAGCCGGTCTGGGTGTAGGTCGCGGCGGCTGCGGCGCGACCGCCGTCTTGACCGGCCACTTCGTGCTCGTCGTGGCGGATCACGTCGCGCATGTAGTAGTTGACGCCGACGAAGTCGATCTTTTCGCCGATGAGCTCGAAGTCCTCGGCCGGCCATTCCGGCCAGGCCTCGCCGAAGATCTCGCTTCATCTCGTCCGGGTACGAGCCGAGGAACACCGGGTCGAGGTATTGCCGGTTCATGTAGGCGTCGGCGCGTCGGGTCGCGGCGACGGTCTTCGGCGCTTGTCGCTGGCGGCGTAGCTTGGGCGCCAGGTTGACGACCAGGCCGATCTCGTGGCGTGCCTTCGCGCGCGATAGGCCTGGACCGCCTTGCCATGCGCGCGCAGCAGCTGATGCGACGCGATCGGCGCCTCGTAGCGATTCTTGTGGCCGGGCGCGAGGGCGCCGTGCAGATAGCCGCCGTCGGCCACGACCCAGGGCTCGTTGAGCGTCGCCCATTTCTTCACGCGCGCCGTCGAGGCGCGCGGTACATCGCGCTCGCGTAGTCGGCGAACCAGTCGGCCACGTCGGGGTTGAGCCAGCCGCCGCGGTCGTCGAGCGCGACCGGCAGGTCCCAGTGGTAGAGCGTGGCCACCGGCTCGATGCCGTTCTCGAGCAGCGTGTCGACGAGCCGCTCGTAGAAGTCCATGCCCGGCTTCGTTCACTGCGCCGCGACCCGGAGGAAGATGCGCGCCCAGGCGATGCTGAAGCGATAGGCGTCTGAGCCCGAGCTGCTTCATCAGGAGCGACGTCGTCCTTCATGCGCCGGTAGTGGTCGCAGGCCACGTCGCCGGTGTGCGCCGTCATGCACGAGCCCGGGCGTGCGCACGAAGCGATGCCAGATGCTCGGCCCGGCACCGTCGGCGAGCGGCGACCCTCGATCTGATAGGCCGAGGTCGCTGCGCCCCAGAGGAACGCCGCCGGGAACTCGCATCGACCCGACCACCGGAACCTCCATCCGTTTTGCTTCGGTTCGTGCCTTACCGCCGGCCAATGATGCGGGTGGCTCGATCGGGGGTGCCAATGCGGAGGAAGCGCACGGCACGGCGGTTGCCCTGGAAGTTTCCGAGCCCCTGCCCGGGCCCCGACCGAGAAGGCATGCACCATGAACCCGCCGTCCGCTCCGACCTGCTCGAATCCATGGGGCTCGTCGGTCGCGGGCTCGGCATCCTCCGAGGCGGCGGCGGCGGGCCGGCAGGAGGCCAGGAGATCGCAACCCTCGAGACGCGTCTGGCCGTGCTGCGCGCGCGGCTGCAAGGCGGGAAGCACCGGCCCGCAGCTGCTGGCCGGGGTGCGTCTCTTCGTCGAGGACTTCCAGGGGAGTTCGTCAGCCAAAGCTTGCAGTGCGCTAGGCGCACCGCCCCGGCATGGGGCACGGGGCGCCACCTTGACTGCGGCAGATCCCGACGTGAAGCCGCCCGCCTCCGAGCTGGTGAAGTCGCCGCCGGGCGGAGGAATCGCCAGCCCGGCACTACGCCAGCGAGGACGACGCTCGACGCCTTTGAACCAGGGCGATCACCGCCGTGCCCGGCGCCAGAAGGGCCCGAGCGAGGCGGGCGCTTTCCTTGCTGACGATCGCCGCAGGGCAGAATTTCCACGCATGATCCTGCTCACCGGCGCCACCGGCTACATCGGCTCGCACACCTGGCTCGCCCTCGACGCGGCCGGCCATCGCCGTCGTCGGCATCGACGATTTCTCGAACAGCTCGCCCGAGGTGCTGCGCCGGCTCGACGCGCTCGGCGCCGACGTCTCGCGCTTCGTTCAGCGCCGACGTCACGCGACCGCGCCGCGCTCGAGCGCACGTGTTCGACGCGCTGGCCGATCGACGCGGTGGTGCACTTCGCGGCGTCGAAGGCGGTCGGCGAGAGCGTCGCCGAGCCGCTCGACTACTACGCCAACAACGTCGGCGGCCTGATCGCGCTCGCCCGAGGCGATGCAGGCGCACGGCTGCAAGACGATCGTCTTCAGCTCGAGCGCGACGCGTCTACGGCCAGCCGCGAGCGGCTGCCGATCCGCGAGGACGCCGCCGCTCGCAGCGACCAGCCCGTACGGCCGCGACCAAGCTGATGAGCGAGAACATCCTGCGCGACCTCGAGCGCGTCCGATCCGGCCTGGCGGGTCGCCCTGCTGCGCTACTTCAACCCGGTCGGCGCGCACCCGAGCGGCACGATCGGCGAGGACCCGCGCGGCACGCCGAACAACCTGATGCCCTTCGTCGCCCAGGTGGCGGTCGGCAAGCGCCCGCGGCTGCAGGTCTTCGGCAACGACTACGACACGCCCGACGGCACCGGCGTGCGCGACTACCTCCACGTCGCTGGACCTCGCCGAGGGGCACGTCGCCGCCCTGAAGCACCTGCTCGGCGGCGGCGCATCGCTGACCGTCAACCTCGGCACCGGCCGCGGCGTCAGCGTCCTCGAGCTCGTGCGGGCGTTCGAGCGCGCCAGCGGCCGCAGCGTCCCTACGAGATCGTCGCCGCGGCGGCCCGGCGACGTCGCCGCCTGCTACGCCGATCCGGCGCTGGCCGAGCGGCTGCTCGGCTGGAAGGCCGACGCTCGACCTGGACGCGATGTGCGCCGACAGCTGGCGCTGGCAGGCCGCCAACCCGAACGGCTACGCGGCCGGCTGATCCGACCGCCGGTCCTGCCGCTGCGGGCCGGCCCTCTTGTAAATCCGTTAAAACGCTCTGCAACTAGAGGCCCCGGGACGGGCTCAGGAGTTGCTCCCCGAATATACTGAGGTGATCACTTGCCGCAATCGTCCGAATCTCCCGCAGCTGGCCGGTATCCGAAGGGGTCTTTCATGGGTGTGAAACTCAAGGTCGCGGGCTGGCTGGCCCTCGGCGCCGTGGCGGGGGCGCTGACCACGATGCAGCTCGAAGCGACGGCGCGCAACTCGGTCGCGCAACTGCCGATCGAGGAGCTGCAGCAGCTCGCGGCGGTGTTCGGCATGGTCAAGAGCGACTACGTCGAGCCGGTCGACGAGAAGAAGCTGATCGGCGACGCGATCGGCGGCATGGTCGCCGGCCTCGACCCGCACTCCCAGTACTTCGACAAGAAGAGCTTCAAGGAATTCCGCGAGCAGACCACCGGCCGCTTCGTCGGCATCGGCATCGAGATGGGCATGGAAGACGGCCTGGTCAAGGTCGTCAGCGCCGATCGAAGGCTCGCCCGCGTTCCGCGCCGGCCTGAAGAGCGGCGACCTGATCACCAAGATCGACGACCAGCATGGTCCAGGGCCTCACGGTCGACCAGGCGGTCAAGCGCATGCGCGGCGAGCCGCAGACACCAGCGTCGTGCTCACCGTCTTCCGCAAGACCGAGAGCCGCACCTTCCCGGTGACGATCATCCGCGAGGAGATCCGCGCTGCAGAGCGTGCGCGCCAAGGTCGTCGAGCCCGGGCTACGCGCTGGCTGCGCGTCGAGCCAGTTCCAGGACCGCACGGTCGACGATTTCGCGCAAAGCTCGAGGAGCTCTACAAGCAGGAGCCCAACATGAAGGGGCTGGTGCTCGACCTGCGCAACGACCCGGGCGGCCTGCTCGAAGGCGCGGTCGCCATCTCGGCGGCGTTCCTGCCGGCCGACGTCGGTGGTCGTCACCACCAACGGCCAGATCCCCGATTCGAAGCAGACCTTCAAGGCCTCGCCCGAGTTCTACCTGCGCCGCGGCAGCGCCGACCCGCTGAAGCGCCTGCCCGACGGCGCTGAAGAAGGTGCCGCTGGTGGTGCTGGTCAACGAAGGCTCGGCCTCGGCCAGCGAGATCGTCGCCGGCGCCCTGCAGGACTACCACCGCGCCACCGTCATGGGCGCGCAGACCTTCGGCAAGGGCTCGGTGCAGACGGTGCGCCAGCTCTCCGCCGACACCGCGCTCGAAGATCACGACCGCGCGCTACTACACGCCGAGCGGCGCGTCGATCAGGCCAAGGGCATCGTTCCCGACGTCATGCTCGACGAGACCGCCGAGGGCAACCTGTTCGCGGCGCTGCGCACGCGCGAGGCCGACCTCGACAAGCACCTGCATGAGCGGCCAGGGCGCCGAGCAGAAGGACGAGGCGCGCGAGAAGGCGCGCGATGAAGCGCGCAAGAAGCTCGAGGCCGAGATCGCCGCCCGCAACGGCAGCGCCCAAGCCGCCGCTCGAGTTCGGCAGCGCCGAGGACTTCCAGCTCGCCCAGGCGCTCAACCGCCTCAAGGGCAAGACGGTGCATGGTCAGCAAGACCGCGGTCGAGCGCAAGGCCGAAGCGACGACCAACTGAGGCGAGGCCGGCATTCCGCTCGCCCCGAACGCCCGTGCGCCGCCACGGGCGTTTCGCGCCTGTGGCCTAGCGCTGCGCCATGACCGACGACGACCTGCTGCGCTACTCGCGCCACCTGCTGCTCGACGACATCGGCATCGAGGGCCAGGCGCGGCTCGCTCGCTGCGCACGCGCTCGTGATCGGCGCCGGCGGCCTCGGCTCGCCGGTGGCGCTCTTCCTCGGCTCGGCCGGCGTCGGCCGGATCACGACTGGTCGACGGCGACCGGTCGACCTCACCAACCTGCAGCGCCAGATCGCCCACGACCTGTCGACGCTCGGCACAGCCGAAGGCGATGTCGGCGGCGCTGCGCGTCGGCGGCATCAACCCGCGGATGCGAGGTGACCGCGCTCGTACGAGCGCGTCGACGCGCGAGCGGCTCGATGCGCTGGTGGCCGGACGCCGACGTCGGTGCGTCGACTGCAGCGACAACTTCGCCACCCGCCAGGCGCGTCAATGCCGCCTGCGTCGCGCCACGCGCAAGCCGCTGGTCGCCGGCGCGGCGATCGGCTTCGACGGCCAGATCTCGGTCTACGACACCCGCCAGCGCGGCCTCGCCCTGCTACGCCTGCGTCTTCCCGCCCGACGCGGCGTTCGAGGACGTCGCCTGCTCGACGATGGGCGTGTTCGCGCCGCTGGTCGGCATCATCGGCAGCATGCAGGCGGCCGAGGCGCTTGAAGCTCATCGCCGGCATCGGCAGCTCGCTCGCCGGCCGGCTGCAGATGCTCGATGCCCGGGCCGATGGGATGGACCGAGCTGCGGGTCGAGCCGTGATCCGGACTGCCGGTCTGCGCCGGCCGGCCGGGCGCCTGCTCGCCCGGCGCGCGCCGGTCCGCGGCCTGTTAGGCTTCAACGATGGACAAGCCCGGCGCATGCTGCCCACGCGCACCTTCCCGACGGCGCAGGAAGACGCCGAGAAGGAGACGAGGTCAGCCCGACGCCCGCTACGAGGGCCCGAGAGCTCGTACCGGCTCGCCTTCACCGACACCGATTTCCTGCTGCGCGAGGAGCTGCGCCCGGTGCGGATGCAGCTCGAGCTGCTCAAGCCCGAGCTGGTGCAGGACGAGCAAGGCGTCGAGGCGACCGATCGTCATCTTCGGCAGCGCCCGCATCGTCGCCCCCGAGGTGGCGCCAGAGGCGCTCGAGGCGGCGCAGGCGGCCGGCGACGCGAAGGCGCTGCGCGGCGGCCGAGACCGCGCGCCGCGATGTCGCGCTACTACGACGAGGCGCGCCGCTTCTCGGCGATCGTCACGCGCCGCTCGGCCACGCCGGCCAAGCCGATCTACGTCGTCACCGGCGGCGGGCCCGGGCATCATGGAAGCCGGCAACCGCGGCGCCTTCGAGGTCGGCGGCAAGAGCGTCGGCCTGAACATCGTGCTGCTCGCACGAGCAGGTGCCCAACCGCTACATCACGCCGGAGCTCTGCTTCCAGTTCCACTACTTCGCGCTGCGCAAGATGCACTTCCTGATGCGCGCCATGGCGCTGGTGTGCTTCCCCGGCGGCTTCGGCACGCTCGACGAGCTGTTCGAGGTGCTGACCCTGGTGCAGACCGGCAAGTCGCGGATGCGGCCGATCCTGCTCTTCGGCCGCGAGTTCTGGACCCGGCTGATCGAACTTCGACCTGCTGGTCGAGACCGGCATGATCTCGCCGGAGGACGTGCACCTGTTCCATTTCGTCGAGACGGCCGAGGAGGCCTGGGCGGTGCTGGCGCAGGAGTACGGGTTCGATCTGCCCGACACCACCACCGGCGAGTTCGCGGTCGATGTCTAGCGAGGCGATGACGGGATGAAGAGGAAGGTCAGCCTGATCGGCGCCCCACCGACATCGGCGCCGGCACGCGCGGCTCGAGCATGGGCCCGGAGGCGCTGCGCGTCGCCAACATCGGCCCGGTGCTCGAGAGCCACGACCTCGAGGTGCTCGACCGCGGCAACCTCTCCGGCCCGCCGAATCCGTGGAAGCCGCCCGGACGACGGCTACCGCCACCTCGACGCGGTGGTCGCCTGGAATCGCAGCGTCCACGATCGCCGTTCATGCCGAGCTGACCGGCGGCCGGATGCCGGTGCTGCTCGGCGGCGACCACTGCCTGGGCATCGGCTCGATCAGCGCCGTGGCCCGCCACTGCCGCGAGACCGAACAAGAAGCTGCGCGTCCTCTGGCTCGACGCCCACGCCGACTTCAACACCAACCAGCTCACCCCGAGCGGCAACATCCACGGCATGCCGGTCGCCTGCCTGTGCGGCTACGGCCCGCAGGAGCTGATCGAGATCGGCGGCAAGGTGCCGGCGATCAGCCCGAAGTGGGTGCGCCAGATCGGCATCCGCAGCGTCGACGCCGGCGAGAAGCAGCTTCGTGCACGAGCACGGCCTCGAGGTGTTCGACATGCGCTACATCGACGAGATGGGCATGCGCCACACGATGGAGCTGGCGCTGGCGACGATCGACGCCAACACCCACCTGCACGTCAGCTTCGACGTCGACTTCCTCGACGCCGACATCGCCCCCGGCGTCGGCACCACCGTCAAGGGCGGCCCGACCTACCGCGAGGCGCAGCTCTGCATGGAGATGATCGCCGACACCGGCGCCTGGCCTCGCTCGACGTGATGGAGCTCAACCCGGCGCTCGACGTGCGCAACCGCACCGCCGAGATCGCCGTCGACCTGATCGAGAGCCTGTTCGGCAAGAGCACGCTGATGCGCCGCTGAGCGCTCGGCCTCAGGAGCTTGACCGGCGTCGCAGTCGGTGCACCTTCAGTCGGCTCGCGCCGGTCGACCAGCGCCTTGTCCAGCTTCGGCGGCCGGCCCGGACAGGCGGATCGACTTCTGCAGCTCGAACAGGCCCGGCCGCTTCGGCTCGGGCGTGAGCATCATGTCGATCGCGCCGTCGCGCAGGTCGACGACGCCGCTGCCGGTAGTGCGGGTGTTGGCGCTGTCGATGACGAGGCTTCGGATGCGCGCCTGGCCGCCGCCAGCTCGGCCCTGACGCGCCGCGCACGGCAGGGGCAGCGGCTCGTTGCCGCTGATGAAGGTGCGCATCAGCTTGCCGACCGCGAGGCCCATCTGCGCATCGAGCAGGCTCGGGATCGTGCCGGCCGAGAGCGTCGCCGACACCGTGCCCGACAGGCTGGCGCGCAGCGCCTCGACGTCGTCGCCGTCCGCCTTCAGCGCCGGTGCGGCCGCGCAGCACGCCGGTGATGCGCTGCTTCTCGTCGCTCGCCGGAAGCAGCGCTTCGAAGCGAACGCCGCGGGTCTCGAGCTGCGCCTTGCGAGCGGGGCGGTTGCTGGCGCAGGTCGAGGCCGATCGTGCCGGTCGAGTGGCCGCCGCCCCAGCCGACGTCGAGGCCCGAGACCGCCAGCACGCCCGGCGGCCAGCCTGGCCTCGAGCTTCAGGCTCTGCAGCAGCGGCACAGCGGCGACGCGAAAGCGCTTCGCCTGGAAGGCGACGGCGCCATCGACCTCGCGCGCGCCGGGCGAAGGGGTCGCGCGCAGCGACCGGCGATGCCGCGGCGGCGACGGCGCGGGCGGCCTGCGGCGACTGGCGGCGCGCTCGAAGCTGCCCTTCCCGGCCAGCCACAGCAGGTCGGCCAGGTCGGTGGCGTCGCTGGCGAGCGTGGCGCTGAACGACGGCCGCTCGCCGCGCCGCGACCAGGCGAGGTCGCCGGCGAGGTCGGTGGCGCCGACCTTCAGCCCGGGCCGACTCGAGGGCGTAGGCGGCATCGTCGGCGAGGAGCCGCCCTTCGGCGCGAAAGGCGCGCGGCTCGGCCGAGTGCGCGCCGAGCACGGGACGAAGCGCCGGCGAGCGAGTTGCCGCTGACGATCGTCGCGGCGTCGATCTGCAGGCCGCGGAACAGGTCGGCGGCGCGGCCGTCGGCCTCGAGGCGCGCGCCCTGAACCTCGGCGTGGCCGCGCAGCGCAGAACCAGCGGCCGCTCTCGAAGAAGGTGACCTCGGCTCCGGCGTCGGCGCTGCCCTTGAAGGCGACGCCGCGCCAGCGGCCGTCGAAGTCGATCGCGGTTGACGAGCGCGTTGTCGCCGGCGGTCGCGCTGTCCGCCGCGGCGAGGTCGCTGGCGCGGGCGTGCAGCAATTCGAACGCGACGCCGTCGTGGACGAAGCTCAGCGCGATCCGGTGCGGCTCGAGCGCCTGGAACCAGAAGCGGCCCGGGCCGCGGTCCTCGGGGTCGCGCAGGCGCCAGTTGCGCCGGCCGTCGGCCTGGCGCAGCAGGTCGGACCTCGCCGTCGCGCAGGACCATCCTCGTCACGAGCCAGCGGCCCTCGTAGCGCTGCCAGGCGAGCTGGAACACGGCCTGGCCGAGCGCGGCGAACGGCCGGCTCGCATCGGCCCAGGGCGCATTGGCGATGCGCACGCCGTCGAACGACGACCTCGGGCGTGAGCGCGTCGCTGAGCCCGAGGCGCACCGGTCGAAATGGACCTCGCGTCCCGAGGTCTCGCTCAGGTAGGCGCCGAGCGAATGCGCCAGCCACCACGGGTGCGACGCGACACGCGGCGACGAGGACAGACCGGCCAGCGCCGAGCGAGCGACGCACGCAGCCCGGAGGCGAAGCGCACGCGCGCGGCGGCGCGGCGGAGGTCATCGACGCGCGGGAATGCCGCTTGCTCGCGGAGACGACCGACATCGAGGACTCCCTCCATGAACCGCAGCCAAGGGCAAAAGCCGGGCCCGACCGGAAACGACCGGGAAGACGAGGACGGGCCCTGGCGCCATCCGCCGGTCGCACCGAAGGACGCGGGCATCGCCGATTCGCTCGGCAGAGTCGGTGTCCGACGTCGTCACCGGCCCGCTCGAAGGCGATCCGGAGAAGGCGAAGAAGCCCGCGCCGAAGCCGGTGCGCAAGTCCTAGCCCGGCGCCACGCCCGGCCGCGCGTCGGCCTGTCGCTGGCGCCGGCGCGCGACCGCTCGGCCAGAATCGAGGCCATGGCCCTGCAAAGCAGCACCACCCAGCCCGAGCCGGCGCGGGAGGAGATCGACGCCCTCGCCGGCCCCACCCTGCTCGAGTTCGGCACCTCGTGGTGCGGCCACTGCCGCGCCGCGCAGCCGCTCATCGCCAGCGCCTTCGCGCGGCCATCCCGAGGTGCGCCACATCCGCATCGAGGACGGCAGCGGCCGGCCGCTCGGCCGCTCGTTCGGCGTCAAGCTCTGGCCGACGCTGGTCTTCCTGCGCGACGGCCAGGAGCAGGCGCGCGTGTCCGGCCGCGCAGCGTCGCGCTATCGAAGCCGGATTCGCGGAAATCGATCGGACCCCGCCATGAAGATCGCCACCTTCAACGTCAACGGCATCACCAGCCGCCTGCCGCGCCTGCTCGAGTGGCTCGACCGAAGCGCAGCCCGACATCGCCTGCCTGCAGGAGCTGAAGACCTCCGACGACACCTTCCCGCGCCTGGAGATGCGAGGCCGCGGGCTACAGCGCGGTCTGGCACGGCCAGAAGGGCTTCAACGGCGTGGCCGTGCTGGCGCGACGGCGGCGGCCTGATCGAGCGGCGGCGCGGCCTGCCCGGCGACCCGGACGACACGCACAGCCGCTACCTCGAGGCGGCGGCGCACGGCCTGGTCGTCGCCTCGATCTACCTGCCCAACGGCAATCCGCAGCCGGGCCCGAAGTTCGACTACAAGCTCGCCTGGTTCGAGCGCCTGATCGAGCACGCCGCCGAGCCTGGTCGGCAGTGCCGAGCCGGTGCGTCCTGGCCGGCGACTACAACGTCGTCGCCACCGACGAGCATGGGCGACATCTACAACGCCGCGCTCGTGGACGCAAGGACGCGCTGCTGCAGCCGCAGAGCCGCGAGCGCCTACCGGCGGCTCGCTCGCCCAGGGCTGGACCGACGTCGATCCACGCGCTGCACCGAGGCGAGCCGATCTACACCTTCTGGGACTACTTCCGCGACCGCTTCGCGCGCGACGCCGGCTTGCGCATCGACCACCTGCTGCTCAACGCGCCGGCGCGGCGCCGGCTGCGCGACAGCCGGCGTCGACCGCGGCGGTGCGCGGCCGCGAGAAGCCGAGCGACCACGCGCCGACGCTGGGTCGTGCTCGACTGATGCCGGCGCGGCGCCCGTGCGCCAGGCTCTCGCCGTCATTGCGGCCCGTGGTCGTAGGCGTTCTTCGCCGGCGTGCTCTGGCCACTGCAACTTGGCGCTCGTCGGGCGCCGAACTCGCGCATCCGGTCAGCGCTGCGGTGGCCGAAGTTCTCCGTCGCCACGACGGCGCGCCTGGTCTCGGACTTGAGGCGTCTTCTTCTCTTCCGGCACGGTACGTCGTGCGAAGCGCCGGTCGAGCTCAGGCCGTGCTTGGCCATGACCTCTTCGCGGTTGCGGTCGCGGCGGGCCTGGTCGGCGCTGTCGAACGGCGCGGCGGTGGCGGTGGCGCAGGCCGCGACGGCGGCAAGCGACAGCAGCAGGCGGGACATCGATTTCATGGGGTTCTCCTGATGACCTTCGATGGCCTCAGTGTGACCACGCGTCCTCGCGCCAGCCCATCGCCCAAGTGCCCGTGCGCGCCGCCGACCGGTTCGCCCGCGGCGCGTCGGATAGGCAGCCTACCCGCTCAGGCCTGCCAGACCCCGTGGCCGGCTTCGCGCAGGCCGATCGCCAGCTCGACCTCCATCTCGCGCGCCGCTTCGTACGGCATCGGGTTGTAGACGGCGTAGAGCGCGGGCACCAGGCGCAGGCCGTACTCCTGGACGTAGCGAGTTGGCCTGGATGCCGGCCTTGTGCCGGTCGAAGCGCAGGTCGGGATCGAGGCCGGTCATGCCGACGTAGAGGAACGGCTTGCCGACATCGCAGCCCGGGTTGGCCTCGCGAAGCGCCGCTGGTTCCAGACCCGGTCGTCGAGCTCGACGACGTAGACGTGGTATCGCGAGGCCGGGCGGCGCGCTTTCATCGTGACGATGCCGTGACGTGGCGGGATCCTAGCGCGAGCCCTGCCGCGCACACTCGTGCCGCTTGCGACGATGATGGCGGCTCGCCCACGGCGGCCTCGATCCCAGGAGGAACACGCATGAGCACCTCCTACGACGCGATCGTCATCGGCAGCGGCCAGGCCGCGCCGTCTCTCGCCGTCCGCCTGGCCGAAGCCGGCATGAAGACCGTGCTGGTCGAGCGCGAGCACCTCGGCGGCACCTGCGTCAACGACGGCTGCATCCCGACCAAGACCCTGGTCGGCGAGCGCCCGCACCGCCCACGTCGCCCGGCGCGCCGCCGACTACGGCGTCGAGGTCGGGCCGGTCAGCGTCGACATGAAGGCGGTGAAGGCGCGCAAGGACGCGCGTCGTCAGGCAATCGATCGACGGCCTGACAAGTGGATCGCCGGGACGAAGAACCTGAGCCTCGTCTGGGGCCAGGCGCGCTTCACCGGGCCGCATGCGATCGAGGTGAACGGCGAGACGCCTGGAGGCGCCGAAGATCTTCCTCAATGTCGGCGCCCGGCGCGGTCCTGCCCACGTGGAAGGGCATCGCCGACGTGCCGGTGCTGAACAACACCTCGATGATGGCCGTCGACACCCTGCCCGAGCACCTGCTGATCGTCGGCGGCAGCTACATCGGCCTCGAGTTCGCGCAGATGTACCGGCGCTTCGGCTCGCGCGTGACCGTGCTCGAGTTCGGCGACCGGCTGATCGCCCGCGAGGACCCCGAGGTCTCGGCCGAGATCCGGCGCATCCTCGAGCGCGAGGGCGTGGTCTTCCACTTCTCGGTCAGGACGGCGGCGGTGGCCAGGGCGCGAACGGCAGCGGCATCCGCGTCGTCGTCGACGCCGGCGGGCCGGCGCTGGCGATCGACGGCAGCCACCTGCTCGCCGCCGTCGGCCGCCGGCCGAACACCGACGACCTCGGCCTCGACAAGGCCGGCATCGCCACCGACGCGCGCGGCTACATCACGGTCGACGACGAGCTGCGCACCAGCGTGCCCGGCGTCTGGGCGCTCGGCGACGCCAACGGCCGGGGCGCCTTCACCCACACCTCGTACAACGACTTCCAGATCGTCGCCGGCAACCTGCTCGACGGCGGCAGCGGCGGGTCACCGACCGCATCCCGACCTATGCCCTCTTCATCGACCCGCCGCTCGGCCGCGTCGGCATGAGCGAGGCCGAGGTGCGGGCCCGCGGGCAAGCCGGCGCTGGTCGGCGTGATGCCGATGACCCGGGTCGGCCGGGCGCGCGAGCGCGGCGAGACCCAGGGCTTCATGAAGGTGCTGGTCGATGCCGAGAGCGAGAGCAGATCCTCGGCGCCTCGCTGCTCTGCATCGACGGCGACGAGATCGTCCACATGCTGCTCGCGGCGATGGCCGGCAAGCTCTCGTACAAGGTCATCGAGCGGGCGGTGCACATCCATCCGACCGTGAGCGAGCTGATTCCGACGCTGCTCGAATCGCTGGCGCCGCTCGTCTAGGGCAAGGCAACCTCGTCTTCGCTGCCGTCAGCAGGCCCGGCAGTCGGCGCGACGATCCGGCATGGGCAAGGACTCGACGAAGAAGACGGCCTGCCCGGCGCGATCGAGCGCCACGCCGATGCTCAGGCCCAGGCCCTGCGCCTCGGCGACGCGGACGGCCCGCAGGAGGCTCTGCTTCGTCGATGCATCGGGCGGGGAAGGGAATTCGATCGGCACAGGTTCGACTCGGAAGCCCAGAGGTCCCAGTCTGGTGAAGCGGCCTTAGGCGATCCCCAGTCCACGGGGCCGGACGACCTCGCCGCTGCGTCCCGGCACGCTGCCCCAGTCCACCGGCCTCCTGACCAGAAGCGAAGGGTCCGTCGAGGCGGTACGCATCGTCCAAGGTGCCGAGGCGATGGCCCTGGTCCTGCCAGCCGCGGACCAGCGCCGAGAACACCGACGCCAGCGCCCCGCCCTCCAGCTCGGCGTGCAGGGTATGGACCTGGGGCCGGTCCCGCATGGTGAGGGCCAGCAGATGCCGCACCACGTTGCCTTCGTCGATGCCGTCGCGGCCGATCAACTCGTCCAGCGTCGGCAGCGTGGTCGGCAGCTGCACGTGACCGAGGGCGGTGCCGTCGACGAGCAGGAACGAACGGCCCGCGGCCGCGGACCATCGGAGGAATGGGTCAGACCCCAGCGGTCGATCTGCCGGAACGCCGCCGCGTTCATCTGCCATCCGGCGGCGCCATGCGGTGCTCGGCGGCTGGCCGAACACGTCGACGAAGCGGTCGAACGCGAGCTGCATCTGCCGAACGGTCCACGCCGTGTCCCGATGGCGAACCTTGTCCTGCCAGAGGACGTGGTCCCAGGCGTGCACGCCGCATTCGTGACCAGCGCGCAGCGCCGGTCGCATCGGCTCCGCCGCGACCTTGCCGATGTCGGGGCCCGGCAGCAGAGCAGGCCGTACATCAGGGTGCGCAGGCCGTAGTGCGAGACGACCGAGGTGCGGGCGACCTTGCTCAGGAAGCCCGGCCGAAAGGCACGCCGCAGCGCCCAGCCCGGTGTGATCGGGCCCCAGGCTGAACAGGAAGGTGGCGCGGACGTTCGCGCGCTCGAGCAGGCGAAGCAGCCGGGCACGCCTTCGCCGCGTGCCGCCGGCAGCGTGTCGACGATCGACCTCTGAGGGCGATCGATGCCACCGCGCAGGCGCACGCTCGAGCAGACGCGCGAGCCCTCGACCACGTGGCCGCGTTAGGACTCGAATGATCCGGCGCAGCGCCGTGCCTCATGCCGACCTTGGGCCGCCACCGTCAACTCTGGCCATGGTCGCGGTCGATCGTCGGGCAGGCGATTGCTGACGTCCCTGGTAGCCCCGGCCGTAGAAGTCGACCGCCGGCGTTTCGACGATGCGGCAGCGTACTTGCCGACTCGGCGTACTCCGGGAAGTCGGACGCCATCGCCAGCATCATCTCGGCGAGCTCGCGCACCGAGTAGTTGTTCGTCGGGTTGCCGATGTTGTAGATGCGTGCCGCTGGCAACGCCGCCCGGGTTCTCGATGATCTTCAGCAGCGCGTCGATGCCGTCGTCGACGTAGGTGAACGCGCGCTTCTGCGATGCCGCCGTCGACGAGCTGGATCGGCTCGCCGCGCACGATGTGGCCGAGGAACTGCGTGATCACGCGCGAGCTGCCTTCCTTCGCCGTGTCGGATGCGAGTCCAGGCCCGGCGCCGATCCAGTTGAACGGCCGGAAGAGCGTGAAGTCGAGCCCTGCTCCTGACGCCGTAGGCGCTAGATCACGCGGTCCATGAGCTGCTTGGAGCAGGCGTAGATCCAGCGCTGCTTGTCGATCGGGCCGTAGACGAGGTTCGGAGTCTCGGGTCGAACTCGTCGTCGGGGCACATGCCGTAGACCTCGGAGGTCGAGGGGAAGACGATGCGCTTGCCGTACTTGACGCAGCTCGCGGACGATCGGCAGGTTCGCCTCGAAGTCGAGCTCGAAGACCGCGCAGCGGCTCGCGCACGTAGGTCGCGGGCGTGGCGATCGCCACCAGCGGCAGGATCGACGTCGCACTTGCGGATGTGGTACTCGATCCACTCCCGGTTGATCGTGATGTCGCCCTCGAAGAAGTGGAAGCGCTGGTGCTCGACCAGGTCGCCGAGCGCGATCGGCGGCCATGTCCATGCCGTAGACCTCCCAGTCGGTGTCGGCGAGGATGCGCTGCGACAGGTGGTGGCCGATGAAGCCGTTGACGCCGAGGATGCAGGATGCGTTTCATGCAGGTCGGTTGTGCGTTCGTGCGCGAGATCGGCGCGCGCGCGAGTGTCGGCGTTGAACGGGTCCGGAGCGGTCGTCAGCCTCGAGGACCGCAGCGGCCGCCGTCGCCGCAGACGGCGAGACGCGCACCGTCCCGGCGCGCAGCCCGAGGCGCGCGTCCGACGGAGCGCCTGCCGCTGCGGCGGCAGACGCGGTGCGCCAGCGATCCGCAGACGCCGCCCGTCGACCGTCGGTGAAGGCGCCCGGATACGGCGGTGCCACGGCGCGCACCAGGTCGTAGACCTGCGCGCGCCGGGCGCGACCAGTCGATCCGGTCCGTCCTCGGGCTTGCGGCCGCCGAAGTAGCTGCCCCGCGACGAGGTCGCTCGGCATGCGCGCCGCGTTTCCCGCCCAGATCGCCGGCAGCGACCGGCCAGAGCACGACTTCCGCGGCGACGCGTCACCTTGTCGAACACCGTCGCGCCGCGTGTCGTCGGGCAGGATCGGCACCGCGCATCTGGTCGACGATGCGCCCGGCATCGGGCCTGGCGACCATCTCAGTGCAGCGTGGCGCCGGTCTCGGTCTCGCCGTGCAGCACCGCCCAGTTCGATCGGCGCGCGGCCGCGGTACTTCGGCAGCAGCGAGCCATGCATGTTGAACGCGCCCGCTGCGCGCAGCGCCAGCATCGCCGGCGGCAGCATGTGGCGGTAGTAGAACGAGAAGATCGCATCGGGCGCGGCGTCGGCCACCGCGCGAGCAGCTCGCGGCCTCGCCGACGTCGTCTGCGAACACGGTGGCCAGGCCGAGCTCGGCCGCGGTGTCGGCGACCCGCTCGAACCACGGCGTTCTCGCCGGCCCGGTCGCGATGCGTCACGACCAGCGGCTCACCTCGACGCCGTGCGCCAGCAGGACGCGCGAGGCAGCGCATCGCCGACGTCGTGAGTACGCGAACACGACGGCCCTCGTGCGACCTCAGCTGCGCCGGGTCGGCGCTCTCGAGGACCGCCTTGATCCGGTAGCGCGGCCGTTCGCGCACTCCTGCTGGATCCGCCCGACGTATTCGCCCATCAGGCCGACGCCGAAGAGAACGATTCCGGTGAGGAAGAACTGCGAGGGCGAAGAGGGTCGAGACACGCCCATGCCACTCGCCGCGCCGAACAGGAAGCGCTCGCGCCAGGAGCAGGAGGAACAGGGCCGCCGGAGCACAGCGACAGGACAGATGCCGACGAGCGAGAACCACTGCAGCGGCAACGATGGAGAAGCCGGTGACGAGGTCGAAGTTGAGGCCGGATCAGCTGATACAGCGAGTACTTCGATTCGCCCGCCGTCGCGCGCCTCGTGCTCGACCTCGATCTCGGTCGGGCGTTGCGCGCGAAGGTGTAGGCGAGCGCCGGGAATGAAGGTGTTGACCTCGTGGCACTGGTTGATCGTGTCGATCAGCTCGCGGCTGTAGGCTCGCAGCATGCAGCCCTGGTCGGTCATGCGGATCTGCGTGATGCGCTCGCGCAAGCCGGTTCATCAGCCGCGACGCGGAGCGGCGGAACGTCGAGTCGTTGCGCGTCCGGCGGACCGATGCCCACGTAGTCGTGGCCCTCGGCCATCGGCGGCGAGCAGCTTGCCGATCTCCTCGGGCGGGTTCTGCAGGTCGGCGTCGAGCGTGATCGCGATCTGCCCGCGCACGTGCTCGAAGCCGGCGAGGATGGCCATGTGCTGGCCGAAGTTGCCGTTGAAGAGGATCACGATCCGGGTGACGTCGGGGCGCTTGCGGAACTGGTCGCGCGAGCAGGCGCCGCCGAGCGGTCGGTGCTGCCGTCGTTGACGAAGATGACCTCGTAGGCGCAGCCGATCGCGTCGAGCGCGGGATACAGCGCGCGCGAACAGCGCGGGCAGGACCGCCTCCTCGTTGTAGACGGGGATGACGACGGAGACGATGCGCTGCTTCATCGTGCGACCTCGCGGCAGGCGGCCGCCAACGCGGCGCAGGCGCGTTCCACGTCGCCTGCGGACATCGCCGGGAAAGAGCGGCAGGGTCAGGAGCGATCGACCGACGTGCTCGGCATGGGCAGCATGCCCTCGCGCCAGCCGAGCGATCGGTAGTACGAGAACAGGTGCAGCGCCGGATAGTGAACGCCGGTGCCCACGCCGGCGTCGCGCATGTGCTGCATGATCCGCGGCCCGTTGGCCGCTCGGCCGCGTTCGCCGGCAGCATCACCTGGTACATGTGCCAGTTGGTGATCGCGCCCCGCTCGTGGGTCGGCGGCGGCAGCTCGATGCCGAGGTCCTGCAGCCTCATTTGCCCGGCGACCTCGAAGTACGCGTTCGCCAGCTCGGCGCGCCGCCGGGTGACCTCGCGCAGGCCGCCTGAGCTGCCCCAGGCCGATGGCCGCGTTGATGTCGGTGAGGTTGGACTTGCCGCCCGGCGTGACGACGTCCATGCCGTCGAGCCCGCTGCGCACCACGCCTTGCAGGCGCAGCTGCTCCGCCACGCCGGGCTTCGTCGTTCGAGCTCAGCACCAGGCAGCCGCCTTCGGCGCGAGGTGATGTTCTTGTTGGCCTGGAAGCTGAAGCTGACGAGGTCGCCGAAGGAGCCGATCAGGCGCTCGTTCCAGCGCGAGCCGATGGCCTGGGCCGCGTCCTCGATCACGCGCAGCTCATGCCGCTCGGCGATGGCGTGAAGGCGATCCATGTCGACCGGCAGGCCGGCGAGGTAGACCGGCATGAGGGCGCTGTCCGCGGCGTGATGGCCGCTTCGAGCGGCTTGCAGATCGATGTGTTCTCGTCGCCGGGTCGATGTCGACGAACACCGGCGTCGCGCCGACGGCGACGATCACGTTGGCCGTGGCGACCCAGCTGATCGGCGTGGTGATGACCTCGTGCCCGGGCCGATGCCGGCCACGCGCGGCGCGACCTCCATCGTCGCCGTGCCGTTGGCGAATGCGCGCAGCGGCCGATCGCGCAGACAGCTTCGACAGCTCGGCCTCGAACTCGGCGACTTTCGGTCCCGACGTGATCCATCCGGAGGCCAGCACCTCGCCGACGCTGCGGATCGTGGCTTCGTCCAGGGCCGGCCTGGCGAACGGCAGGAACGCCGAAGCGCTCGCCACGGTGCCTCATCCCGGGACATCACGAAGACGCCCGCCAGGATCAGGGCGATCCCCGCGACCCGTGCCGGACCGATCAGCTCGCCGAACAGGTACCAGGCGGCGATCGCGTTGACGCACATAGCCGAGCGAGAGCATCGGATAGGCGAGCGACACGTCGGCGCGCGACGAGGGCGACGATCCAGACCCCGACGCTGACCACATAGCAGCCCAGGCCGGCGACGATGGGCCACTGCGTCAGCACCGCGGCCGGCCGTGGAAAGCGCGCTCGCCGGGTCGAGGTGGAGCGGGCCGAGCGGAGACCACGCCGGCCTTCAGCAGCGAGCTGGGCGAGCGCGTTCAGGAGGACACCCGGTGACGATGGTGAGGAACGTGGACGAGGGTCATGGCGGCAGCCGCTCGAAGTTGGTGACGACGCACCCGGCGCGAATCGGCGGCGAGGGCAAACATCGCGACCTTGCGGTCGCGAAGCAGCAGCATAGGTCTCCGGCGTCATGATTGCCGACCGCCTTGGGGCCCGCCCGCCAGACGGCGATGAATCCGTCCAGGGTGGGAACCCACTTCTCGAGCTCGCGCTGCGTTCGAATTCGAGCTCGTCGGGCGCGCCTCGACCATGATCGTCGTGTGCCGCAGGTAGAACGGCAGCGTGTGGTCGAGCAGTCGGACCGAATAGATCGGCATGCCCGGCTCGAGCACGCCCGCGATCGGCGGCGACAGGCCCACGCCCGATCGCTCGCGGCCGAAGGTCTCATGGGCAACGAGCGCGCTGCTGACCAGGACGAACATCGTCAGGGCGTAGACCGCGATGCTTCGCCCGACACGGCTGCGGCCCACCCAGACGCGCTGCCGCCAGGCCGCACAGGGTCGAGGGCCAGCACGGACGGCCAGCGGTGCCGGCGATAGGCGTTGAACGCGCTCGCGCAAGACCGGGTCACTGCCTTGGCGGGAAAGAAGCGGCAAGGCAGCAAGCCGGCGACGACCAGGACAGCGGCCACGAGCACGTGCCGGCGCCACTGCGCTGGATCCAGCCGGTCGAGCGCCACGGCGGCGAGGATCGCCAGGGCCGGAAAGACGGGAACGATGTAGCCCGGCAGCTTCGATCCCGAAAGGCTGAAGAAACCGAAGATGACGGCGGCCCAGACGGCGAGCAGAAGCGACCGGCCGAAGCCGGGCCGGCGAGCGTCCTCCCGCACGACCGCGTCGCCATGCCCACGACAGCCCGATCAGGGCAGGATGCCGACGACGAGCTGGGGAGTGAAGTACCACCACGGCGCCCGCGGTGATGAACCGCCGAGTCAGGTAGCGGGCGAAGTGCTCGTGGATGAAGAAGAAGTGACGCGAACTCGGGGTTGCGCCTCGAGATCAGGAAGAAACCGGGAGCTCGACGAGCGACCAGGAAGATCAGCAGGCCGGCGCCGATGTGCAGGCGGCGCCAGAGCGCCAATCGCGCGCCGATCAGCGAATAGACGACCAGCACCATGCCCGGCAGGGACGATGCCGATGAGGCCCTTGGTCAGCACCGCCACCGCCATCGCGACCCAGGCGAACGCCATCCAGTTGCGCTCCTGCGCCTCCGTGGCCCGCGGATGCTGGGCCATGAGCACCGCGGCAAGCACGCCGGCCAGGGCCGCCGAGACGCCCCATGTCGAGCGGATTGAAGTGGGCACGCGATGTTCCAGGTCGGCGTCGCGCAGCGAGGATCAGCCCGGTCAGAGCAGCGACGCGGGGCCCGAACCAGCGCGCCGGCGGCGACCATGGAGGCATGCCCGACGACCGAGCGCCGCTCAGGCGCCACCAGAGCGCGCGCCTGCCACTCGCCGATGCCGAACGCCGCGTAGGCAATGGCCGTCATCCACATGTGAAACGGCGGCTTCTCGAAGTACTTCGAGGTCGTTGTAGCGGATCGTGACCCAGTCGCCGCTGGCCAGCATCTCGCGCGCGATCTCGGCGTAGCGGCCCTCGTCGAAGGCAGCAGATGACGCCAGTCCGAGCGGCAGGAACCAGGCGACGGCGCGCACGATCAGGACGACGGCGACCGCCGTACGATGTCCAGCTCACCTGCCGCCGCATCACGGGCAACCCATGCCACTGTCGCCCGGGACGGCAGGGCATGCTCATCGACGGGCATGGGCAAGGGCGTGCGGGACGAGGCATCATTTCAGGATCGATTCGCAGGCTTAGCTCAAGATTAGGGCGAGCAAAGCCCCGTCGGTGGTCGAGCCGGAAGGCTTTGCTCAGGTATTGCTAAGTCTTTCCGAGGAGACTGGTCACGAAGGCGGGTGCAATTGCGAATCTCTGCTGGTCGAAGATGACCGAATGATCGGCGAAGCGATCGAACGGTCGCTGAAGGGATGCGGCCTACGCGGTCGACTGGGTGCGCGACGGGGCGATGGCCCTCGCCGCGGTCGACACGCAGGCGCACGACCTGATCCTCCTCGACCTCGGCCTTCCCCGCCACGACGGGCACGCGGTGCTCGCGCGCGCCAGGAGCAACAACGGCGGCGTGCCAGTCGCATGATCGTCTCGGCCGGGAGGCGCTCGACGAGCGCCTGCGCGGGCTGGACGGCGACGCCGGACGACTCTACGTCCTGAAAGCCGTTCGAGATGAGCGAGCTGCTGGCGCGGATGCGCGCGCCGTGATCCGGCGTCGCACCGGCACCCCGCATCCGGTGATGAGCAACGGCGTCGTCTCGCTCGACCCGGCGACGCGGGAGGCGACCGTCGACGGCGAGAACGCACGCCCTGACGGCGCGCAGTTCGCGCTACTCAGGCCTTCATGTTCCCGGCCCGGCGCGATACTCTCGCGCCGGGAGCTCGAAGGACCGCATCTACGGCTGGAACGAGGAAGTCGAGAGCAACGCCGTCGAGTTCCCTCATTCATTCGCTGCGCAAGCTCGGCGCGACGACGATCAAGAACGTGAGAGGTGTCGGGGTGGATGGTGGCAAGAAGAAGCTGACGGGCTCGCTCCAGTTTCGCCTGTCCCACGACGTCTCCGGCGCTGATCGCGCTGCTGGCCATCGGCGCCGGCAGCTCTCGTACATAACCGCGTTCGACGAGGCCATCGAGTGGCAGGACGCCAACCTGCGCCAGAATGTCGGCGATGACCGACGGCCGCAACGCGAAGGGTCGACCTGCGCGGTCACCATCATCGACACCATCCCGAGCCTGATCTCGAGGGTCGTCGTCAGGTGCTCGGCCCGGCGAACGTCGCCCACCTCGGCGGCTCGCTCAGCTTCACCAGCCCGTCCGACGGCATGCAGACCGTCCATGTCGACGGCGAGGCCTGGCGCCTGCATGCGTCGCACTGGAAAGCGGCAACCGGCTCGTGGTCGCCCAGCGCTCCGCGGAAGCGCGACGAGGTCGCCGGAGAGCGCGCTGCAGGCGATCGTGTCCCCTGGCGGCCTGCTCCCGGTGCTGATCGCCCTGATCAGCGTCGTCGTGGCGAACGCTCAGGCCGATGACGGTGCTGGCCGCGACCTCGACCAGCGGACCGAGCACGACCTGGCGCGCTCCTGGCCGGCCCCGTGCCGAACGAGGCTTCGGCCGTTCGTGGCGTCGATCAACAAACTGTTCGCCAGGCTGGACGGGGCGCTGGCCGGGCAGCGCCGATTCGTCGCGGTCGCGGCGCACGAGCTGCGCTCGCCGCTGACCGCCTGACGCTGCAGGCGGAGCACGCTCTCGCCCGCATCCACAGCGCCGAGGAGAGGGAGTTCATGGCCCGGCTGCAGGCGGGCCTGCAACGGATGCGCGGCCTGCTCGACCAGCTGCTGACTCGGCGCGGGCGGAAGCGGGTGCGGTCGGAGCGCACACGCGGCCGCGAGCTCGCGTCTCCTCGATCCTGCGCAGCGTGATCGAGGAGCACATGCCTCTCGCCGAGGCGCGCCAGATCGATCTCGGCGTCGTCGGCGAGATGGCTGATGCACGGGTGGCCGGCAAGGCGGTCGACATCCACGCGATGCTGCGCAACCTGCTCGACAACGCGATCCACTACACCCGGTCGGCGACCGCGTGGACATCAGCGTTCGTGGCGACGGCGATCGGGTTCGCATCGACATCGTCGACGACGGTCCGGGAATCTCGGCCGGGAGATGCGCGCGTCTTCGGATCCCTTCTACCGGGTTCTCGGCAGCGACGCCGAAGGCTCGGGGCTGGGCCTGGCCATCGTCGGGTGATCGTCGCCCGCCTGGGAGGAACGGTCACCCTCGCCAACGACAGCGCCACCAAGGGCTTCGGGTGCAGGTCGACCTGCCAGCACGCGGAGGCGTCCCCTCGCAGGGCGCCCGCTGCCACGCCGCAACCACACCGGCCGGCGCGCTGGGGCCGGCCGCAGCGCATTCCGCGGAGTGACGCCGCCCGCCTCCCGCGACGAGCTGGCGGCATCGCCGACCGGACGCTGGCGCACTACGACGCGACTGCCGAGGCGTTCTGGGAAGGCACGCGCGACCACGACGTCCGGCAGAACGTCGCGGCGCTGCTGCGCCACCTCGAGGGCCCCGCGCCGTTCGCGATCCTCGACCTCGGCTGCGGCCCCGGCCGCGACCTCGCCGACCTTCCGCGGCCTCGGCCACGAGGCGATCGGCGTCGACGGCGCAGCCCGGCTCGTCGCGATGGCCCGCGCCCACAGCGGCTGCGAGGTCTGGCAGCAGAACCTGCTCGCGCTCGACCCTGCCCGCGGCGCGCTTCGACGGCATCTTCGCCAACGCGGTCGCTACAGCACGTGCCGGCGAGCGAGCTGGCGCCGGGTGCTGAGCGAGCTGCGGGCGGCGCTGCGGCCGCGCGGCGTGCTCGTTCAGCTCGATCCCGCGCGGCCACGGCGAGGACGGCTGGAACAACGGCCGCTACAGCGTCTATCACGAGCCCGCGACCTGGCAGCGCCACGGCGCCGACGCCGGCTTCGTCGAGCTCGAGCACTACTACCGTCCCGAGGGCCGGCCGCGCGAGCAGCAGCCCTGGCTGGCGAGCGTCTGGCGGCGCGGCGACGATCCGCCGCGCTGAGCGCCTCAGGGCGCGCTGATGCGGGTCACGCCGCCGCGCGTCAGCACGTAGACCGCGCCGTCGATGCCCGACCAGCAGGTCGACCGGCTGAGCCGAGAGGCTGGCGAACGCATACGCGGCGTTGCCGTTGGCGAGGTCGATGCGGCCGACGAACTGGCTGACGAAGTCGGCGAAGTAGTACTGGTCGCGGTAGCCGTCGGGAAACGGACCGCTCGGCGGGTAGAAGGCGCCGCCGACGATCGCGAAGCCGCTGATGAAGCCGCCCGGGCCCGAGCCGAGCGGGTTGGCGATCGCTGTGCGTGATAGGTGAACAGCGGCGCGGTGACGCCGGCTGCCGACGTTAGTCGGCCCTTCGAGCCGGCCAGCCGTAGTTGGCGCCGGCCGCGCCGACGTTGATCTCTTCCCAGGTGTCCTCGCCGACGTCGTTGATGTGGATCCGTGCCGGTGCCGGGCTGGACCGCGAAGGTGAACGGATTGCGCAGGCCGTAGGCCCAGACCGCGCGGCCGAGGCCGCTCTGCGTGGCGAAGAACGGGTTGTCGGTCGGGATCGTGCCGTCCTCGTTGAAGCGCAGGAGCTTGCCGAACGGCAGCGCCAGGTTCTGCGCCTGCGCGCCGTTGGCGTTGTCGCCGACGCCGACGTAGAGCTTGCCGTCGCTGCCGAAGTGCATGCGCGCCGCCGTTGTGGTTGGTCGCGCTCGACAGGTTCGGCAGGTCGACGCAGGGCGACTCTCGCTGCCGGCGGCGGCGACGTCGCCGGCGGCCGTGAAGCGGCTGATGCGGTTGTGCGAGACGCCGCCGTCGACGCGCGTCGAGTAGATGTAGACGTAGCCGTTGCTCGCGAACGTCCGGATGCAGGGCGATGCCGATCAGGCCGCGCTCGCCCGCGGAGTCGACCGCGACGGTCGCGAACGGCGTCGCCAGCAGCGCGCCGTTCTTGATCACGCGCGCATGGCGCCGCCCTGCTGGGTGACGAAGATGCGGCCGTCGGGCGCCTGCGCGAACGCGGTCGCGCTCGTGAGGCCGGTGATCCAGCTCTCGTTGCGGGTGAAGCCGCTCGGCTGCGGTCACGCTGCCGCCGAACTGGACCAGCGCCGTCGACCAGGCCGAGACGTTGCCCGCGGCGTCGCTCGCCCGCGCGCGCAGCACGTGCTGGCCGCTGGTGTAGAGGCTGGTGTCGAGCGTGACGGCATACGGCGCGCTGGTGTCGACGGCGCCGAGGTCACGCCGTCGGTCTGGAACTCGACGCCGGTCACTGGCGACGTCGTCGCTGGCCGTGGCGGTGACCGCGACCATGCCGAACAGCAGGCCGGGGCAGCGGTCGGCCGGCGCGGTCGGAGCGTCGCCGTCGGCACGTGTCCCGGTCGGCGGTGCATTGCCGACCGAGCCGCCGCCGCCGCCACCGCAGCGCGACGAGCACGACCAGGACGAGGACGGGGCAGATTGCGAAGCGTAGGTAGCGTGCGAGCGGTTCATGTGCGGGACCGCGCGCGAAGGCGGTACGCTCGGCCGCACGCCCCTGGCACAGTCGATGGCCTGCTGCACGGAGCCGCAGCCGTCGCAGCGCCTGGCCGCAACACCGCGGCCGGGCGGCGCTGCAGTGCCAGGCGGCGCGGCGACGCGGCCGCGCCGAGCCGCTTCAGGGCGCGCTGATGCGGGTGACGCCGCCGCGCGTCAGCACGTAGACCGCGCCGTCGATGCCGACCAGCAGGTCGACCGGCGAGCCCGAGAGGCGGGCGAACGCATACGCGGCGTTGCCGTTGGCCGAGTCGATGCGGCCGACGAACTTGTTGACGAAGTCGGCGAAGTAGTACTGGTCGCGGTAGCCCGTCGGGGAACGGACCGTTCGGCGGATAGAAGCTGCCGCCGGCGATCGCGAAGCCGGTGATGAAGCCGCCCGGCCCGAGCCGAGCGGGCTGGCGTCGCTGTGCCGGTAGGTGAACAGCGGCGCGGTGATGCCGGCGACGATGTTGCTCGGCCCTTCGAGCTCGGGCCAGCCGTAGTTGGCGCCGGCCACGCCGACGTCGATCTCCTCCCAGGTGTTCTGGCCGACGTCGTTGATGTGGATCCGTGCCGGTGCCGTGCTGCACCGCGAAGGTGAAGGGGTTGCGCAGGCCCGTAGGCCCAGACCGCGCGTGCCAGCGCCGGTCTGCGTGGCGAAGAACGGGTTGTCGGTCGGGATCGATGCCGTCCTCGTTGAAGCGCAGCAGCTTGCCGAACGGCGTCGCCAGGTCCTGCGCCTGCGCCGGGTTCGCGTTCTCGCCGACGCCGACGTAGAGCTTGCCGTCGCTGCCGAAGTGCATGCCGCCGCCGTTGTGGTTGGTGGCGCCCGACAGGTTGGGCAGGTCCACCAGGGCGAGCTCGCTGCCGGCCGCGGCGACGTCGCCGGTCGCGGTGAAAGCGGCTGATGCGGTTGTGCGCGCCGCCGGCGGTGCGGGTCGAGTAGATGTAGAGAAAGCCGTTGATCGCGAAGTCCGGATGCAGGGCGATGCCGATCAGGCCGCGCTCGCCGGCGGAATCGACCGTGACGGTGGCGAACGGCGTCGCCAGCAGGGCGCCGTTCTTGATCACGCGGATCGCGCCGCCCTGCTCGGTGACGAAGATCCGGCCGTCGGCCGCCTGGGCGAACGCGGTCGCGTTCGTGAGGCCGGCGATCCAGGCCTCGTTGCGGGTGAAGCCGCTCGGCTGCGACACGCTGCCGCCGAACTGCACCAGCGCCGTCGACCAGGCGCGAGACGTTGCCCGCGGCATCGCTCGCCCGCGCCCGCAGCACGTGCTGGCCGCTGGTGTAAAGGCTGGTGTCGACGGTAGCGGCATACGGCGCGCTGGTAGTCGACGGCGCCGACGGTCACGCCGTCGATCTGGAACTCGACCCCGGTCACGGCGACGTTGTCGCTGGCCGTGGCGGACAGCGCGAGCATGCCGGTCAGGCCGGCGGCGAGGTCGGCCGGCGCGGTCAGCGTCGCCGTCGGCGCGGTGCTGTCGCCGCCGCCCGGCGGACCCACCGTCACGCTCACGGCCGTGCTGGTGGCGGCGGCGCCGTGCGCATCGGTGGCGCGGGCGGTGAGGCTGTGCACGCCGGTCGCTGGCGGGCGTCCAGCTCAGCGAGTAGGGGCTCGTGCTGTCCTCGCCGAGCGCGGTCGCGCCATCGAAGAACTCGACCTTGGCGACGGCGTCGGTCGCGCGTCGCGCTCAGGGTGATGGCGACGCCGGTCGCGGCGGTCGCGGGTGCCGTCAGGGTGACCGCCAGCGGCGAGTGTGCCCGTCGTCGGAGCCGCCGCCGCAGGCGACCAGCGACGAGGAACACAGACCGGGCAGGCTGCGAATCGTTCGGAGGAGGAGCGGTTCATGTGCGGCGCCGCGCGAGGCGGTACGGTTCGGCCTAAGGCCTCGACGTGCAAATCTTGCGCCCGCCCCGGCACCTGCCTGTGACAAGAGGTAGCCTTCGCCGATGCGCCGCATCGCCATCGTCAGCGCCATGCATCAGGAGCTCGCCGCGCTGCTCGGCGCCATGCCCGACGAGGCGCCGCGCGTCCTCGCCGGCCGCAAGTTCTGGATCGGCCATCTCGACGGCCACGAGGTGGTCGCGGTGCTCTCGGCGTCGGCAAGGTGGCGGCGGCGACGACGGCGACGCTGCTCGCCGGCGAGCTCGGCGTCGAGCGGGCGATCTTCACCGGCACCGCCGGCAGCCTGCACGGGCAGGCGCGGGTCGGCGACGTGGTCGTGGCCGAGCGCGCTGCTGCAGCACGACATGGACGCATCGCCCCTCTTCCCGCGCCACGAGGTGGCCGTTCTACGCGGCCTCGACCGGTTCGCCACCGATGCGCCGATGTACGGCGGCGCTGGTCGAGGCGGCCCGCACCGTCCTGGCGGCCGCCTTGAAGGCGCAGGCAGTGGCGCGGCCGGCGAGGGCCTCGACGCCGCCCTGCTCGGCGCCTTCGGCATCGAATCGCCGCAGGTACATGCCGGCCTGGTGCTGAGCGGCGACCGCTTCGTCGCCACCGCCGCGGAGAGCGAGGCGCTGCAGCCGGCGCCTGCCCGACGCGCTCGCGGTCGAGATGGAAGGCGCGGCCCTGGCCCAGGTCTGCTTCGACTTCGGCCTGCCGTTCGCCGTCGTCCCGCACCGCTCTCCGACCGCGCCGACGATTCGAGCAATACGTAACTGAACGAAGTAC
>ERZ1370068.2206-contig-1365_pt1 | contig 37502 bp, 56 predicted proteins | sample MGYA00561227_ERZ1370068 | MGnify/ENA primary metagenome ERZ1370068 (study PRJEB38410, sample SAMEA6850437) | metagenome | study: Metagenomic assessment of the ecological functions of the soil: analysis of the soil microbiota associated with the...
GCCGCGCCGCGCAGCGCCTCGATGACGCCGAAGCTGACGCCGCTGCCACCGTGCACGGCGATCCCGGCAGGTTTGTCGATGACCAGCAGCCGCGGATCCTCGTAGACGATGGCGCCGATGAGGCCCTGCACCATCGCTGGCGGCGCCCGGCGTGGCGGCGCGGCCGCGCCGGTGCGCACCGGCGGAACGCGCACGATGTCGCTTGCCAGCAACCTTTGATCTGGTTTGGCGCGCTTGCCGTTCACGCGCACCTCGCCTTTGCGGATCACGCGGAAGATGTGCGGTCTTGGGCACGTCCTCGAGGATTCGGCCGAGGAAGTTGTCGAGCCGCTGGCCCTGCGCCGCGCTCGCCGACTTCCACTTGCTGAACCTTGGCGGGCGCCGACTGGCGCTTCGACCGGTTTCGGAGCAGTCTGACGCGCTGGCGCCACAGGAGTTTCGTAACGTCTTGTTTTCACTAAGGGTCTCGGGCTATGATGCGCGCCGTCGTCGTCCCCAGCTTGTGTGTGACGACGCGATGCCGCGGCACCGCCGATCGCACTCTGATAAGACGATTCGAACGCGCCGCATGTTAGTTGGTCCTCGATAACGGGGCCATCGCTCGAAGGCCGACTTGAATCGTCGCGCCGCGGATGTTCGTCCAAAAGACACATCTGGCGCGACCGTCGGTGAAGTAGCTCAAAGGGTTTTGGCGCTCTGCCCCATCATGGGACGGACATACAACGTGATCATACACGTCACCCCACAACAGTCTTTGGCCTCATGGCATGCACCTCCGCGTCGCGCGGTTGACCGCAGTGCCGTCCGTAAGGAGTATCCGCCGTTCGAATCGAGCTGGCCCGGACAGAAGTCATTAGGGTCCAATTCAAATGAAGAGAATGCTCGTCAATGCAACCCAGCAAGAGGAGTTGCGAGTCGCGCTGGTTGATGGTCAGAAACTATTCGATCTTTCCATCGAGATACCTTCCAAAGAACAGAAAAAAGCCAACATCTACAAAGGCCGAATCTCGCGCATCGAGCCCTCGCTCGAAGCGTGCTTCGTCGATTACGGCTGCGGAGCGCCACGGCTTCCTGCCGCTGAAGGAAATCTCCAAGGATTACTTCCGGCAGAAGTCCGACGGCGGCCGCACGAACATGCGCGACCTCGCTGTCCGAGGGCCAGGAAGTCATCGTCCAGGTCGAGAAGGAAGAGCGCGGCAACAAGGGCGCTGCCCTCACCACGTTCATCTCGCTCGCCGGCCGCTTCCTGGTGCTGATGCCGAACAACCCGCGCGCCGGTGGTGTGTCGCGCCGCATCGAAGGCGAAGACCGCGACCAGATGCGCCAGGTCATGGACGAGCTGCAGTCATCCCCGACGGCATGGGCGCCATCGTGCGCACCGCCGGCGTCGGTCGCGCCGCCGCCGAGCTGCAGTGGGACCTCGACAACCTCAAGAGCCAGTGGGACCAGATCGACGCGGCCACCAAGGACCGCCCTGCTCCGTACCTGGTGTATCGCGAAAGCGACGCGGTGACGCGCGCCTTGCGCGACTACCTGCGCCGACGACATCGGCGAAGTGCTGGTCGACGACGACGCCGACCTTCGCGACCGCGCAGGAATACATGACGCGGTTCATGCCGCCCGAGGCGCAGAAGCGCCTCAAGCGCTACACCGACGACATCCCGCTGTTCACGCGCTTCCAGATCGAGAGCCAGATCGAGTCCGCGTACGCGCACAAGGTGGAGCTGCCCTCGGGCGGCATCCATCGTCATCGACTACACCGAGGCGCTGGTGTCCATCGACATCAACTCGGCGCGCGCCACGCGCGGCTCGGACATCGAGACCACGGCGACCAACACCAACCTCGAAGCCGCGGACGAAATCGCGCGCCAGCTGCGCATCCGCGACATCGGCGGCCTGATCGTCATCGACTTCATCGACATGGAGTCGCCGAAGAATCAGCGCGATGTCGAAGACCGCCTGCGCGACGCCGTGAAGATGGATCGCGCGCGCATCCAGATCGGACGCCTGTCGCGCTTCGGCCTGCTCGAGATGTCGCGCCAGCGCCTGCGTCCTTCGCTGGGCGAATCCAGCCACCTGGTGTGCCCGCGCTGCACCGGCATCGGCAGCATCCGCTGCGGTCGAGTCCATGACGCTCGCCATCCTTGCGCCTCATCGGCGAAGAAGCGCGCAAGGACAAGACCGCGCAGATCGTCGCGCAGGTGCCGGTGGAAGTGGCCACCTACCTCATCAACGAAAAGCGCGAATGGATGCGCACGCTGGAAGACAAGAGCTCGCGTCGATCTCATGATCGTGCCGAACCCGCACATCCAGACGCCCGAGTATTCGATCAAGCGCGTGCGCACCGACGAAATCGACCTGCCGGAAAACAAGGTGCTCAGCTACAAGATGCCCGAGCGTCCGCAGGTGGCCGATCCCACCGGCACCGCGACGTCAAGCCGGTGCTCGAACCTGCCGCCGTCATCCCCACTGCGCCGGCAACTGCCGCGCCCGTGGTCGTGCACGTTCCCGTGTCCGCCGAAGGAAGCGGCAGTCGCGGTCAAGACGCATCCTGCCAATCTCGGCTTCTGGTCGCGCCTCGCCTATCTATTCACCGGCTCGGCCCCGGCCGCCAAGGCCGCCGAGCCGGCTGCCCGATCGCGCAGCGAACCGCGCCGTGACGGACATCGCGATGGCTCTCACGTGATCGCGACCGGGATCGCCCCACGTCACGGTGGCGGCGACCGCGACCGTGGACGGATCGGCGACCGTGATCGTGCACGCGCATGGCCGCGACCGCAATCGCGACACGCGCAGAAGGCGGTCACCGTCGTGACAAGGAAGGCGGCAATCGTGACCGTCACCGCGAGCATGGCCGCGATCGTGAGCGGCGACCGCGACGCCAGCCCGCCACCGCGCGACGCCAACCAGCCGCACGCGACGCGCACGCGTGAACCGCAGCGCGAGGCGACAGCGGTGACCAGCAGCAGCCGCGCGAGCGCGATCCGCAACGCATGGCCGAGCGCCAGGCACAGCGTGAGCGCCAGCGCGAACGCCAGCGTGAGCAGCAGGCCGCTGCCAAACGCCAATGCCGCCGCGGCACCGCACGCACGCCTGCCGGCGAGAATGCCGTCGCAGGCGATGCCGCCGCCGCCTGACACCTCGAGGGCGGCAATGGCCCGGCGCAGGACGAGGTCCGTCGCGGTGACCGTGCACCACGTCGTGGGACGCCGTCGCGGACGTCGCGGTGGTGGCCGCAACCGCGAAGGCGGTGGTCAGCAGAGAAACACCGGCGGCGATGGCAACGAGGGCGACGAATTTCGCCGGTGCCCGCGAAGCCTCCGACGAGGAACGCGGAGTTCCACGCCGCAGATGAGCAACGGCAATCGCGGCGAAGGCCGCGACCAGGGCGCAAGCGTCATCGCCGAGCGAGCGCGGTCGCGAGCCTGACCGCGCCGTGAGGCGCAGCGCAGAGCCACAGCGCGAACCGCAGCGCGAGTACGCAGAACGAAGAGCTCGCAGGCGCCGCTCGACCTGCCGCCGTCCGCCGCCGACCAAGCCATTCGTGGTGTGGTCGTCTCGCCGCCGACGCAGTGCCCGGCACCGCGCCGCGACGACTGAGACGCTGACTCGAGGCTAGTCGCACGAGGCCCGCACGCGCAAGCGTGCGGGCCTCATTTCAGCGGCAGTTCAGGCGCCGCTCGAGGCTGCGCCAGCAGTCCTGCGCGCCGCCACTTCGCACAGGTCGAGCACGCGCTCGAAGCTCTCGACGCCGCCGTAGTACGGGTCGGGTACCTCCGAGCTCCGACGCTTCGGGCGCGAATTCGAGGAACAGCGCGAGCCGCGCCGATAGCGCCCCGTGACCGCAGGCGCTCGCAGCTCCGCGAGATTGGCGCGGTCCATTGCGAGCACGAAGTCGAACCGGCTGAAATCATCGGTGCTGCACTCTGCGCGCGCACGCAGGCCGGCCAGGTCGTAGCCGCGCCGCCGCGCGGCAGCCGCCGTGCGGCGATCGGGCGGCTCTCCCGACGTGGTAGTCGGCAGTGCCTGCAGAATCGAGTGTCGAGCTTCAGGCCGGGAAATTCACGCGCAGCGATGGCGCGCAAGACGCCCTCGGCGGTCGGTGATCAGCAAATATTTCCGAGACAAACAAACAATACGCTGGGCATCCCAGCGATTCGTTCCCATGGACCCTGGAATTGCCAACCGGTGAAAGTCGCTTGGGCTCCTTGCCAAGGACTCGGGAGATTCCGTCGATGAACTGCGGAGATCCGACCGACGCCACCGCGTTCGCACCTGCATCGTCGCTCATCATGGCGTTGAGGACGGGCAGATCATCGGCCACGCCCTTCGACCTGGTATTCGCGATTGATCCAGAGGCCGACCAGCGACGGTATTCAGTCTTGCGTATGTCCACGTCACGAGCTGGTTCGTTGCCAGCACGAGCACCACATTCCTGCCCGGATCGTCGACGAGAATCGGCCGCCCGTCAGACATCGGGTATGTGCCTTCGGCAGTAACCACATGCACGTCGTACTCCGGCGGCAGACGAGCCACCGGCGTGATGCACTCATCGCCACCTTCCGGTGGCGACTCGGCGGGTTGCGCCTCCGCGGCATTCGCGGCCGATTCGGCGGCGAGCGGCGGCTACCGCAGCAGGGACGTCGGGCTCGACCTGCCGTTCCACCGCCGACGACGCATTGATGCGCTCCGTCTGCGAATCGCGCCCGGCAATGCGACACCGTGATCCAGCACCATGGCGGCGATGGCCACGGTCCATGAGCCTGCTGGCGGGCTGCGGTCGTGCTCACTTCTTCCCGCCGGACGGACGCCAGCCGGAATCACCGGCAAACGAATCTGCGGGAACCGCTTTGCCGCCAGCGCCAGCGCCAGTGGTTTCTCGACCGCCGGCGGTATCGGCGCGAGCCAGCCCCACGAGCAGGAACACGCCGCCCGCCGCGATGACCGCGAGAATGTTGGCCAGCTCGCCCGAGCGAACCGAAATCGAGCAGCAGTAGTTTGATGGCGGCGCCCACCAGGAACGCCGCGCCTGCCGACCATTGCACGCGCGAACCGACGCGACGCGCCCAGATGGTGAGCGCCGCACCGATCGACGCCCACAACAGCGACACCAGTGTCGGCCAGTTCATCCTCGCCACGTCGAGCGCGTTCAGATCGCCCGGCGGCCCGAGCCAGCGCAACAGGTTCGCCTGCAGCACCAGCGCCACGCCGATCACCGTGGCGGGAGGATCCAGTGCCCGACACGCACGCGGTCGTCATTCCAGCTGGCGATGAGCACCAGCGCGCCCACGCACACAGCAGCTCGAGGATCACGGCAGCCGACATCGCGCTCGATGTCGAATATCGGCCGCCGCCGCGAGCACGAACGCGAAGCCCATCGCAAACATGTCGGTGGCTTCGCTGAACCAGCCGGCCGAACGGCTCTGGGCGCGATACCCGGCCAGCAACACGGCGATCGCGGCCGCCGCGGCCACCGCCAGCGGAAACTGCCAGTGTTGCGTCCGCGCGAGATGCGCGACGCGTCCGACCCACAGCGGCGACGAGGATCGGCGCGCCGATCGCGGCGAGCGCCGGCCCGGATGCGCGCTGCCGTTGTTCGCCGGCCGGCCGAAGCGCGATCGCCAGCAACGAAAGGCCGGAGACGAATGCGCTCACCCAGGACAGACTCCGCCGAGGTCCTCATCTGCGCGAGCAAACGCCGGAGAGACCGATCGCCAGCACCAGCGGGACGATCAATCGCTCCACGCTGCCAGGCGCACGGGCGGCAGCGAAGTACGCCGCGAACCCCGCGAACACGAGCAGCCAGTGCACGATCAGCCACGCCGATACGAGATCGAGCCGCACGATCTCCGCACCGACGGCGAAGGCCGCCCAGCCGATCGCGACCGTCGAGCATGAGACCGTCGAGCGTGTGCCGCAGGCGGCGTCAGCGTCAGCGCGGCAATGAACATCAACCCGGCGCCGATGACGCGCTCGACGAAATCGCTGGTTCAGGAACACGCGTGCTGTCGGTCGCCGGCGCCAGCGCGTTGATCATGTGAATCGCCGCGAGCACCAGGACCAGTCCGGCGAGAAATCCCTGCAGTCGCTGCGATTGCGAGCCGTCGCGCCGCGAGCACCAGCGCAATCACTGCGATGCCGAGTCCGACGGCAGCTCCCAGGGCAGATCGCGGAACGCGCGCGGCCAGACCGCAGCCCAGCATCAGCAGGCCGATGATGGCGTGCTGAAGCCATGCCTTCGCGCCGCTGGCTGTACAAGCCACGCCGCTGCGGCGAGCCAGATGCCCGCGATACCACCACAGCTGCACTGCCGCGAGCATGGCGCGCGACGGCGCCAGCGCCTGCGCGGTCAGCGCCGCGACCACCGGCAGCGCCAGTAGATAGACCGTGTCGAGCGACTCGACCACCTTGCCGCGCGCCCTAGCGCCGCTCGGCGATCGGCATCGCCACGTGGACGGCCACCAGCATCGCCAGCAGCGGAAACATGACCGCGGAGTTGCCCGGCGACGAAATAGTCGGCGGTCCAGGCGAAGAACGCGCTGCCGGCGAGCGTGAACAGGAAGCTCAGGTGAATGAGCGGCCGCCAGCCGCGCGAACGACACCATGAGCCAGCGTGAGCGCGCTGGCCGCGACGTAGTAGCCGTACACCACGCGCGGGCCGGGATCATCCACGGCGAACGCGGGCGCAATGAACGCGCCCACCATGGACAGCACCGCGAGCGACAAGGCGCTGCGCGACACCGCGAATACGCCGGCGCCGATCGCCGTCAGCACGAGCAGGCCCAGACCCTGCATCGTGGGCAGATATCCGAACAGCGCAAACGCACTGTACGCCGTGAGATAGGCGACGCCGAACGCCGCGCCGCCGAGCGCCGAGCGAGATCACGCGGCGTTGCGTATTGGCCGCCGTCAGGAATGAAGCGAAACCCAGCGCGGCACTCGCGCCGATGCCGAAGCGCGAGCTTGAATGCGGAGGCACGTCGAAGTTGATCGCCGCGTAACGCAGCAGCGCGCCGACGCCGACGACCATGAGACGCGCCGCCGATCTTGGCCGGCCAGTTGCCGCTCGCGATCCAGGTCAGCAGGCCCCTTCGGCCGCCGCTCGAGCGACGGATCTCCGCCTTCGAGCGCCACTACGGCCACGAACACCGCGGCAATCACGGATAGAAAAATCAGACGCCACCATGTCTTTCCCTCGTTGCCGGTAGCGAGGCGAATGGTGCACGTTTGGCGCGGCTCTTGGGGGAAATCCTGAAAGTTCAGGATTCCGGCACCGGCGGTATCAAACGATGTGACCACGCGCACATTTCGCGCGGAACGCGGTGCTCTGACGCCGTATTGAGACGTCTTTCGACTCCCCCTCGCGCGCTGCGCGCCGGTATAAGACGGTATGCGCCACTCGACGCCAGGCCTAACACTCGCCGGCATAGCCGCCCTGCTGCTCGTGGCGTGCAGTGGCGGAGGCGGCGGCAGTGGCAGCAGCAGCAGCAGCGGGGGAACGCTGCCAACATCGCACCCGTCGCCAACGCCGGCGCGAATCAGACAGTGACTTCGGGCACGACGGTGACCCTCAATGGCACCGGCGAGCAGTGACTCCGATGGCACCATCGCCAGCTATGCATGGGCACAGACCGCAGGCACTGCCGTCACGCTCAGCAGTACCACCGCCTCGCAACCCACTTTCCCGGCACCGACGGTCGCCAGCGCCACGGCCCTGACATTCTCGCTCGTGGTGACCGACAACCGCGGCGCGCCGAGCGCTGCCTCCACGGTGACCGTCGACGGTGAATCCGCCGGCCGGCGGCAACGACGCAATGTGACCGGACAAGATCACGCTTCGCGCGCGTGCCGTTCGCCACTGCAGCGCAGGATTCGAACCGTGGCCTCTGGTACGCGACGCCGATTCAGCAGCCAGCGCGCGGTGTCATCGTGCGGGCGCTCAATCCAGCCGCACCGACGACCGTGCTCGCCACCGGCAGCACCGACAATCTTGGCAACTACTCGCTGACCGTGGCACCCAACACCAGCATCACCATCGAGGTGGTCGCGCGCATGCTGCGCGATGCCCACAGGCATTGCCGCGCTGGGACGTGCGTGTGCAGGACGGCACTATCGGGAATTCTCCCTATACCTTCATCGAGCCGGCAGTTTCAACTCGAGCGCCGGCACCGCGCACAACGTGGCGATTCCCACCGGCATCAGTGCCGCCGGCGTGGCCACCGGCACGCGCGCCTCCGCGACCGTTCGCGATCCTCGACACGGTCTACCAGGGCATACAAACCGTCCTCGGCGCTGCGCCCACCACCAGCTTCCCCGCGCTCATCGTCAGACTGGGGCAGCCAGGCAGACGGAACGTTCTTCTCCGCCGGACACCCGCAGTACATCGCGCTGACGTCCGACCTCGCCGACGGATACCGATGAGTTCGACCAGCACGTCATCGCGCACGAGTTCGGCCACTACATCGAATTCAACTTCTCGCGCGCCGACAACATCGGCGGCATCCACGGCCTGTGGCGACAAGCTCGATCCCGCGCGTCGCCTTCGGCGAAGGTTTCGGCTACGCCTTCGCGGCCATCGTGCTCAACGATCCGGTGGCGCGCGACAGCTGCGAATGACAACGGAGCGATCTGTGGTCTCAGGCGTCTTCAACGTCGAAGACCAATCCGCCGACCAGCACGGTGGCGCGCCAAACGACGACTACGGCTGCTGGTGCAGCGAGTCTTCGGTCTATTCGATTCTCTGGGATCTGTACGACAACGCGGCCGATGCCAACGATACCATGGCGCTCGGGCTTCACGCCCATCTGGAACGTGCTGACCGGCGCGCAGACGCAACACGCCGGCATTCACCACCATCTTCCCGTTCATCACCGGCGCTCAAGGCCCGCGCGGCCGGCCGACGCGGGCGCCATCAATACGCTCGTCGCTGCGCAGAACATCGACGCCAGCAACATCGACGCGTTTCGCGCACCGGTGAAACCCATGTGCCGACGAATGTTCCGCCGCCGATGTGCTGCCGCTGTACACGACCATCACTGGCAACAGTGGCGCATCCGGTCGTCGTGGTGCGCAACGGTCGACGACGCCGGCAGCCACAACAAGCTGGGCAACCACCGCTTCCGTGCGCTTCACGCTCAACACGATCGCGCGATCGGTCACGATGCACCGCTGAGTTCGTCCAACACGAACAACGCCGATCCGGATTTCGCGTTGTATCAGTCCAGCGATGCCTGCTCGTCGAAGAGCGACCCGCCGTCCGCAGCCGGAGACAGGCGACGTTCGACATGCACCGCTGGCGACCACCTACGTTCTCGACGTGTACGATTGCGCCAACGGCTGCGGCACGCATGCAAGGCGTCGCCGGCGACTACGACCTGACGGTCACGATCAACTGAGGCGATCATGCGCACTAACAAGCTTCGATGGGACGATTGCGCATGGTCGCCGGGATCGCCTTGTTAGCCACTGGCTGCTCGCGGGTTGCGACAAACCGGCACCGCAGGTCGCGCCGCCGGAACCGCCGGCGCAGCCCGCCCCGCGCCGGCGATTCCCGACGCGCCGCCGCCGCGACCGCCGCACCGGCGCCAGCGCCGGATGCTCCGCCGCCCACCGAACCCTCCGCGGTGCCCGAAACCGGCGTCGTCCAGCGAACCGCGCGTTGAGTCCATGCTCGCCGCGATACCCAGCGCCAAGATGAGCGTCGCCGTGGACCTCCGTTACAGCTTCGACGGCGAGGTGCTGCCGAATCAGCCGGTCATCGTGCATCTCGCCGCGGTACCGCGCGTGAGCGGGCGCCATCTGAAAGTGAGCGTGCAGCAGAGCCGCCGGGCTGCAGGTGGCGGCCGGTCCGCTGAACGTGCAGAAAGCCAACGCATCGGGCGTGTATCGCCAGCAATTTTCGCTGACCCGGCTCGCCGGTGCCCCCGAGCCATTGCGCGTCCTGGTGACCATGGAAATGGGCGAGGACTCGGGCTTCGGGTACTTCACGATCCCGCTCGACGGCGGAACAAATGCTCAAAAACAGGAATCGGTAAAACAGCGCTGACCGCACTGCAGCGAGGGCGCGTAGACTACGCGCCGTGATTCGCTCGAACACCAGGGAGATGCGGCTGCGAGTCAGCTGCCTGATGGCACTGGCTTGTCTGCGTGTTGCCGCAGGCACATGCCGCCTGCGTCGGCACCCAGACCGGCGATCTCGCCGACCATCGAAGAACGCGCCTTCCGCGATCCGGCCACGGCCCTGCCGGAGCTCGCGAACACCATCTCACGTCGACCGCCGACATGCCGCCCACGCGGCGCGCGGCGCTGCATGCCATCGCCGCGGAGGCCGCGCGCCAGCTCGGCTTCAGCCGCCAGAGCATCACGCACGCGGACGCCGGCCTCGCGCTGCTGCCCGCCGGGTGACATGTCCGACCTCGCCGTGCGCATGCGCACCGTGCGCGCGGTGGTCAGCACGAATGTCGGCGGCATCGACGCCGCCACGGTCGAGCTCACGCGCATCATCGATGCGGTGCGCGACCGGCCGCTCGCGCTCGGCTGCGTGCTGCGCGATCGCGGCTGGCTGAATTTCCGCGACGGCAATCCCGACCAGGCGCTCGATGACCTGCTGCGCTCGTACGCGCTGCTGCGGCGGAATGCGAGCCGCGAAGAAGCCATGGTGGCCGCGGGCCGCCTGTCGATGGCGCAGTTCAGCGTGCGCGACTATCCGCAGGCGCTCGCGCTGGTGGATGAAACCATCGCGTTCTTCCGCGAAGAGAAGGCGCAGATCCGCCTTGCCACGGCGCTCGACCGCCGCGCGCGCATCCTCAAGGCCGCCGGCCGTCTCGACGAGGCGCTGATCGCCGCCACCGAATCGCTGCGCATTCATGAAAGCATCGGCGATCGCGTGGGCACGGGCCTCTCGCAGATGACGCATGTGCAACGTGCAGATCGAGCGCAATGCGCTGGCGCAGGCGGCGACCTGGTGCGATCGCGCCGAACTCACGCTGAGCCAGACCAGCGGCATGGACGACAACGACTACCGCACGCTGGCGGCGCTGCGCGGCCGGCTGTTCCTCGCGCTCGGCCGTTCGAAGGAAGCCGTGGCGCAGTTCGATCGCGCCATCGCGCCCGGCGGCGCGCAGCCGGCCGACGACATCGCCGAGCTCTACGAGCTGCGTTCGCGCGCGCATGCCGCCGTCGGCGACTACCCGGCCGCGTTCACCGACCAGGGCGAATACCTGCGCCGCATGCGCAGAACAGGGCACGCTCGATCGCATCCGCGAAGTCGCGCAACTGCGCGTGCAGTTCGAGAACGACCAGGAAAAGCAGAAGATCGCGCTGCTCGAGAAGGACAAGAAGCTCGCCGACGAGCGGCTCAACAGCCAGACGCGCAAGACGCAGGTCGTGGCCATCGCCGGGCCTCACGGGCCTGGTGACGGCGTTCTTCCTGGGCTACGCCCTGCTCTCGCATCGGCGGCATCGCGCCGAACTCATCCGGCTCGCCGAGCGCGACGATCTCACCGGCCTGCTGAATCGCCGCGCCATCGTGCGCAAGGCCGTCGAATACCTGACGCGCGCGCGCGAGTCGAAGGGCACGCTCATCATCGGGCTCATCGATCTCGACCACTTCAAGTCGATCAACGATCGCTTCGGGCACGCGGTCGGCGACCAGCTCCTGCAGCGTTTCGCCGCGGCGCTGCGCACCTCGATGCACACGCGCGAAGTCTTCGGGCGCTACGGCGGCGAGGAATTCCTCGTGCTGTTCCCGGACAGCTCACTCGACCAGGCGCGGCAGTCGGCCGAACGCCTGCGCAGCGCGCTGCGCGATCAGCGCATGCGCGTCGACGACCAGGACGTGTCGGTGACGCTGAGCCTCGGACTCGCCGAGTTACGAAGCCGGCGACGTGTTGTTCGACCAGGTGGCGCGCCGCGCCGACATCGCGCTGTACGTGGCGAAGACGCAGGGCCGCGATCGCGTCGAGAGTCTTCAATCCCGCGCGCCACGGAACTCTCGCCGCCAACTGCCGCGCAACGCCAGCGTTAATGGGGACATTCCTCGTTTCCTAGCAAACGGGGACGGGGCTCGGGTGGTGGAGCGTCAGCGCGTGAAGGTTCGAGGCTCCCGGGCGCTCAGCAGTCGGGCGGCGCTTCGAAAACAGAATGGAGGAGCATTCTGTTACTCGCGTTCGCTGCGCTGCGAGGCTTGGCGCGTCAGAGCTGTGCAGCGCTTCGCTGAGATGGAGCCGCTCAACCACTACACAGTTGAATTGAACTACCAAGAGGATGCTGCGCGCAGACGCCTCGCAGCTCGCCGCCCTCGAGCTTCGGCGCCAGGAAACCTGTCCTCTTCACGCGCTGACGCGCCGCCGGCCGTCGCTGCCGTCGGAGTACTCCCTCACTTGCTACGTGAAATCGGGGACCGCCCGTCCCCGTTTTAGGCGAGGTATGTCCCAGCTGACGTCAGATGACGTCAGTCTGGCCGACCTGCAGGTGCTCGCCGACTCCACTCGACGACGATCGACGTTCTGCCCGAACGCCACGCCGCGCAGCTTCTGGTCGAAGCGGTATTCCTTGAGCGTCTGCAGCGGCTCGACGCCATCGACGCGCACCGCGCTGCTGATCCGTGGTCGTGATGGAGCAACGCGTGCACGGCTTCACGATGCGCAGCGTCACGGGCCCGGCGCGCAGCTCGTGGATGCGGTCTTCGTCGTAAGCATCGACCGCCATCGATGACCACGTTCGGCCGGAAGCGCTCCATCGGCAGCGCCTTGCGGCAATCGCGAGTTGAGCTCGGCCAGCGAAGCGCGCGAAATCACCAGGATCGGATAGCCGTCGCTGAACTCGGTGATCGCGCGCGTACCGGGCGTCCATTCCGGACTGCACACGCGCGGCGCGCTGGCGATCGAAGCTCACCAGCCGCAGCGGCTGTCTCCAGGAACTGCGACACCCACGCCGCGGCGTGCATCGCCGCAGTCGATGCCGCGCCCGTCGAACTTCCACACGGTCACGCGCGCGATTCGCCGCCCACCTGCGCGTGCGCACCTCGATGCGTCGGCATGCCGGGCGCGCCCAGCGTCGAGCGCGTCGGCGTCGAGCTGCGTGCCGACGAGCGCCATGCGCGGCAATTCGCGCTGCGTGATGAACCGGCCGTTGGGACGCACCAGCATCCAGTGCCGATCGTCGTCGAAGCCCGGTGGGCGCGAGCTGCGCGCGTCTCGATGCGCAATGCCGCGGCAGGACTTGACCGGGTAGACGTGCAGATTCCGGTCAGCGTGGCGCTCATCGATTGCGCGATGCTCAGGGACGCAGCAGCAGCGCGCGCTCGGCGCGCTCCAGGTCGGCGGCCGTGTTCACGTCCGACCAGCGGACGCTCCACGGCCAGCGCCACGCGGATCTCCATGCCGTTCTCCAGCGCGCGCAGCTGCTCGAGTTTCTCGATGAGCTCCAGGCGCGCCAGCCGGCAGGCTCGCCAGCTTGCGCAGCGCCGACACGCGATAGGCGTAGATGCCCACGTGCCGCAGGCAGGCGCTCGAGCAGCGTGGTCGGCGCATCGCGGTTGCAAGGAATCGGCGCGCGCGAAAAGTACAGCGCGCGGCCGCGTGGCGTCGCAGGCCACCTTCACGTTGTTAGGGTCGGCAAGATCGTTCGGCGATTCGATTTTCACCGCCAGCGTCGCAATGTCGGCGCGCGCATTCGCGCGCCAGCAGCTGCGCCACCTGGTCGATGACGCGCGGCGGAATCAGCGGCTCATCGCCCTGCACGTTCACGACGATGTCGGCGTCGGCCCAGCCGCGCGCCGCCGCCACTTCGGCGATGCGGTCGGTGCCGGAGACATGCGTGCGCGCGGTCATGGCCACTTCCGCGCCGAAAGCCCGCGCGGCGACCGCGATGCGCTCGTCGTCGGTGGCGACGATGACCTCGGAAGCGCCGCTGGCGCGCGCGCGCTCGTGCACCCACTGCAGCATCGGCTTGCCGGCGAGCGGCAGCAGCGCCTTGCCCGGCAGCCGCGAGGAATCGAAACGCGCGGGAATGACGACGCGAAAGTCATGGCACCTAGCGCTCCAGCAGGGGATCGTCGGGAGCGAGCTGGCGCGCGTCTTCCTCGAGCATCATGGGCACGCCATCACGCAGCGGAAACGCCAGACGCTCGGCGCGGCACACCAGCACCTCGGCGGCGCGCTGGAACTTCAGCGGACCCTTGCAGATCGGGCACGCGAGGATGTCGAGCAGTCGTTCATCCATTGCTATCGTCCACGCGACGGGCTTTGAACGCGCTGGCGCGCGCCAGCACGAGATCGACGCAGCTCGCGCGACTTCGTTCTCGGAGAATTCGGCGGTGACCGGCACGATACCAGCAGCGCTCGTCGGCGAAGGCGACGCATTTTACGGCATCTTTCTCCGTCATGATGCACCGGCAGATTGTCGCCGAAGTTCAGATCGCCCGGCTTGAACGCGTGGTGATCGGGCATCGGATGTTCGTACAGCGTGAGCCCCGCGTTGCACGCAGCATGTCGAAGAAGCGCTGCGGATTGCCGATGGCCGCCACCGCGTGCACGCCCGCGCCGCGAAAACTCGCAAGCGCTCGCAGCGACGCGCCGCCGGAAACCGGGCGCGCATCGCCCGGCCGCATGTTCATGACGAAATGCGTGCGCGTGACGAAACGCGGCAGCGCGAATCCGGCGCGGTGATGGCGCCGTTGACCACCACCGCATTCACGCGGCGCAGTCGCCGCGGCAGTTCGCGCAGAGGCCCGCGCGGCAGCAGGCAGCCATTGCCGAAACCGCGTTGGCCGTCGATGACCACGATTTCGCAATCGCGCATCAGCGCCAGATGCTGAAGTCCATCATCACAGAGCACGATGTCGGCTCCATCGGCAACCGCGGCCTTCGCGGCCGCGACGCGGTCCTTGCCGACGAACACCGTGGCCTGCGCGCGGCGCGCCAGCAGCAGCGGCTCGTCACCCACTTCGGACGGACGGCTGTGCACGGTGACGCGCGTGACGCCGCGCGCGCGCCCGCCATAACCGCGCGACACGATGGCCACGCGCAGACCCACCGCGGACAGCCTGCGTCGACAGCCACGCGACCAGCGGCGTCTTGCCCGTGCCACCGACGGTGAGATTGCCCACCACGACCACCGGCACCTTCATGCGCACCCGGTGGCGCAGACCCATGCGGTACAGCGAGGCTGCGCAGCCCATCAGACGCGCCATATAACAAGGAGAGCGGCGCGAGCCACAGCGACCGCTTGCCGCCGTACCACATCGCTTCGATTTTCGACCGCATTCGTCAGCATGCGGTCAATTGCGGAATTCGGCGCGCTTGCAGACTGCGTAGGCGCCGTCACGCGCCGCCAGCTCGGCATGCGTGCCGCGCTCGACGATGCGGCCCGTCTTCCATGACGACGATCTCGTCGGCGTGTTCGATGGTGGTCAGGCGATGCGCGATGACCAGCGTCGTGCGATTTCGCATGAGCCCGACCAGCGCCTGCTGGATGCGGCGTTCGGATTCGTTGTCGAGCGCCGAGGTGGCTTCATCGAGGATCAGGATGGGCGCGTCCTTCGAGCAACGCGCGCGCGATGGCGATGCGCTGGCGCTGGCCGCCCGACAGCAGCGTGCCGCGATCGCCGACTTCGGTGTCGAGACCCTGCGGCAGCTCGGCCGCGAACTCATCGACGTAGGCGGCCTTCGCCGCGGCCTCGACCGCCTTCGGATCCGGACTTCTCGACGCCGAACGCGATGTTGTTGCGGATGGAGTCGTTGAACAGCAGCACGTCCTGGCTCACGAGCGCCACGTTGGCGCGCAGGTCGCGCAGATTGCAGTCGCGCACGTTGATGCCGTCGACGAGCACTTCGCCGGCAGTTGGCGTCGTAGATGCGCGGCACCAGCGCCACGAGCGTGGACTTGCCGCTGCCCGAGCGACCGACGATGGCGACTGTCTTGCCGGCCGGCACGCGCGAGCGTCACCGAATGCAACACACCGCCCTTCTCGGCCGCGTATTCGAAACTCACGTCGCGGAACTCCACGGCGCCAGCGACGCGTCCGAGCGCGCGGCCGGATTTGAAATCTTCCGAAGGCGTGTCGAGCACCTCGAACACGCTGGCGCCGGCGGCGACGCCCTGCGCGAGCGGCACGAAGCGAGTCCATCAAGCCGCTTGCAGCGGCTGCGTGGATCATGAGCAAGCGCGGTGAGAAAGCCCATGAACGTATCCAGCGCCAGCGTGCCCTTGGCAATCTGGCGCATCGCCACCCAGAGAATTGCCGCCGAGCGCCAGCGACGCGATGAACTGCACCACGGGATTGCTGGTGGCGCGTCGCAGCGATGAGCTTCATGTTGCTCCGGCGGTTGTGCTCGTTGACGCTTCTCGAAGTCGCGCGGCTTCCTGGTCCTGCGCGTTGAACACCTTGATGACGCGCTGGCCGTCGAGCGCTTCCTTGACGACGCGCGTGACGTCGCCCATCGAAGCCTGGATGCGCGCGCTGTAACGGCGGAACGAACTCGACACCTTGCGCACCAGCCACGACAGCGGCGGCGCGATCAGGAAGCACGAACGCGCCAAGCTGCCAGCTGTTGGTAGAACATCATGCCGATCAGCACGATGATGGTCAGCGAGTCGCGGATGATCGCGGTGATGGACTTGGTGGTGGCCTCGGCCACCTGCTCGATGTTGTAGCGTGAGCTTCGACAGCAGCATGCCGCCCGATGCGCGGTCGTAATAACTCGCCGGCAGGTGCAGGTACTGGCGGAACAGGTCGCGCGCGAATGCTCTTGATGACCTGCCGCGCCGACATAGCCCGGGAAAATACAGTCGGACATGTAGTCGCCGATGCCGCGCAGCAGGAACAGCAGCGGCGCGCCGATCGGAATCAGCCAGAAGATCTGCCGGATTCGCCGTGGTGACCGACTCGAACTGCAGCTCGGTCATGCCCTTGACGAACTTCTGCACGAAGATAGACGAAGGCCGCCATCGGTGGCCGCGAACAGCGACATGCCGACGACGCCGATCATGAACATGCCGCGATGGCGGCCGCGCGTAGCCCAGCAGCCGTCTGATAGACGTTCGCGGCGCTGGCGCACGGCGGCGCGCGTGTGGATCGTTCATTTCGTCGGCGGCGGACTCTTCGACGGTGGCGATGTTGATACGCACGAAGCCGAGCTTGCCGAGCACGTCCATGGCGCTGACCACCGACTGATGCGTGGCGCGGCCATCGGCACGCACGGTGACCGAGCTTGTTCCGATCAGCGCCGGCGACCTCGAGAATGGCCGCGCGCAGCGTGTCGGTGTGGATGAGTTGATCAGCTCGCGGTCGTTGACGCGGTAGCTGCCGCTTTGCGTGACCGACACGACGATGGGATCGGTTTTCTGCTTGCCGGTGGGCGCGAGGCTCGCCTGCGGCAGTTCGATCTTGAGGCGCGCCTTCCTGCATGAAGGTGGACGACAGCATGAAGAAGATGACCAGCAGCAGCGCGATGTCGATCAGCGAGATCAGGTTGATCTCGGGATCTTCCTTCGGCCTTGCGGGTCTGCATCCTCATGCGTGCGCGCGACGTCCGCCGTCGCTGACTCTGGCGCTTCAGCCGAGGATCGGCGAATGTCACGGCGATCTTTTCCATCTCGATGACGATGCGTTCGACCTTGCCGCGCAGGTAGCGGTAGGCGATGAACGAGGGAATCGCCACCGCGAGGCCGCCGGCGGTGGTGACCAGCGCCTCGGAGATGCCGCCCGCCAGCATGCGCGGATCACCCATGCCGCCGAGCATGACGGCATTGAACGCGCGGATGATGCCGGTGACGGTGCCGAGCAGCCCTAACAAGGGCGAGATGCTGGCGATGGTGCCGAGCGAATTGAGGAAGCGCTCGAGCTCGTGCACCACGTGCCGGCCGGTGTCCTGGACGCGCTCCATCATGATGTCGCGACCGCGATCGCGATTGGCCAGCGCCGCGGCCAGCACCCGGCCCAGCGGCGAGTTCTTCTCGAGCGCCTCGATGACCTTGGGGCTGACCTGGTTGCGTCTCGGCGAGCTGCGGAGACCTTCTTGATGAGCTCCTGGGGCAGCACGCGCTTGCGCTGCAGCGTCCAGAGTCGTTCGAAGAACGATACCGACGGCAGCGATCGAGCAGATGATGATCGGCCACATGAATGGGCCGCCGGCCCGCACGAGTTCCCACATGGGGCAGGATCATACCGGAGGGCGCGTCCGAAAGGGTCATTGCGAGCGCCGCCAGACAAACGGATAATCGCGAGGTGCGCGCGACGGCGAGCACGCGCACGCCGTCCGTCCCTATCCCGAGCTCGATCCCGCCATCGCGTCGAGTGTCGAGGATGTCGGCGCCCGACTCGTCGCCAGCGTTCGAGCGTCATGGCACGGGAATGTGAATCGGCAATACCGCCGGTAGCGATTGCCAATCCCGCGCCGGTCGCTTCTATCCACTCGGGCGCGGAGGCGAGCGAGCTGCCCTGCCGGCTCATCAGCACCACGTCGCTTGCGAGTTCACCTGGGATGCGAGCACACGAGGCCGCGTTCCGGCCGCGGCATCGATATCCCCGGCTAGCAAGATGCCGTGCGCACCCGCGGACACTCGCAGCGCGCAGTAACGTCCGCCGGACCGCTCGTGAAGTCCGAAACTCAACGCCGTCCCATGCAAACTCCGAGTCGGTGCACGGGACGACCGGCAGCGAGGTCGGCGGGCCAGCCTCCACCGACGCGCAGCGCCAGTGCAGCTCGGCGTTCGAATGCCAGCAATGCCGCGCCCTGTGCGCGGTCTTCGTTGAGCGCTGGCAGCACCAGCATGTCCACGACGCGGCGCCCCAGCGCGTCGAGCTGCTGGCAGGATGAGCTGCCGCAGGCGAACCCCGTGCGTGTTCCAGCGGTCGCCGGTATCGAACAGCAGTGCGTGCGAATGCGTGATGACCAGCGCGGCCGAACCACGTCCGGCGTCGAAGCACGCTCACGCGCGCTGCACCGGCTCCGGGACCGGCGGCGGCACGAACAGCAGCGGAAGCGCCACGCAGACGGCCGGACAGCGCGAGCGTCCACGGCCAGCGCCGCAGCAGCACCACGCCCGACAACGCCGCGAAGGCAATCCACCACGGCGACGGCGTCGGCGCGCCACAACGCGAACTCGCCGTCTGCAGCCCACGTGAGACCGGGCCAGGCGAAATCGTAGAGCGCGGCCGCAGCGCTGAACGGCGTCTGACTCAAGCCCGGGCGCCACCAGCACCGCCAGCGTGCCGATCAGCACCAGCGGCACGAGCACGAACGAGACCAGCGGGAATGGCGATGAGATTGACCCACAGCCCCGCGATCGACAACCCATCGAACACCGCGAACGTGAGTGGCGCCAGCGCCAGCATGATGGCGAACTAGCAGGCGCACGGCGTTCGATGCGCGCGCCACCATCGTCGCACTGTTCGACGATCGCACGCGCTGGCTCGCCGCGAGAATGACGCCTACCGCCACGAACGACAGCCAGAAGCCCGCCGACAGCGGCGCGAAGGGATCCAGCAGCAGGACGGCGATCAGCGCCAGCGACCAGGTGCGACCCGACGCCCGCGTGCCGCGCCGCGAGCCGCGCCAGCGCGCACGCAGGCGAGCATGAGCCAGGTGCGTTGTGCGGGCACCGAGAACCCGGCCAGCAACGAATACGCTCCTGCGGCGGCGAGGCCGAGCGTCACGGCGAAAGGCTCGCGTTCGACGAAGCGTGCCCAAGGCAGCACCAGCAGCCATTTCCACATCAGGCGCGCGACGAAGAAGCGCAATCGAACGCGAACAGCGTGATGTGCAACCCCGAGATGGCGACCAGATGCGTCGTGCCCGGTGCGCATTGAACACGCGCCATTGATCCGCGCTCAGCCGATCGGTGAGCCCCACCGCAAGCGCCACCAGCAGCGCCGCGGCGTCCGGATCGGCGACCTGATCAGTCGATGCGCGCGGCGACGCGGGCGCGCGCGCTGTCGATGGACGTGTTTGCCAGCGCGAGTCTGCGATTGAGATCTCGAGGCCAACACCCGGCCCGCGAGATGCACCCGGTCGCGGAAACACGAAGCGCGCGGGATCTGCGCCTGCGAAATTTCGTGTGTTCCGACAAGCGGAGCGAGCGCGCACCAGCAGGCGCCAGCGTTCACCTGCGCGTGGAGCGTGACAGGCGCGTCTACGCCACATGAGTCGCGCGGTGCGCACTCGCGTATCCGGGATCGTCAACGAGCGTGCCGGTGACATCGAAGTGCATCTCCGCGCCCTCGCGCGCCGGCACCGAAACGATCGGTCCTTCCAGCAGCACACGTCGGTCCGCCGCCGATGGCTGGCACGCGCAGCGACAGCCAATGCCAGGTGCTGCCCCACGCCACACCCAAGCCGACGAGCAGCAGCGCCGCACCACCCGTGATTGCGCATCGGCGCAGCGGAGTGACCAGCACCACCATGGCGCTGACACCCGCCATGATCATCCATGTGAGGCCAGGCAGCGCTGCGGAGCCCAGGCCGACCAGAACACCCGTCAACAGCAGGAGTCCGCCGATCACGCGAGTCGGGTCCGGGTGCTAGAGTGCGCGCCGATGCCACGTGGACTGTTCCGCAAGATCACGCCCCGCAGCGAGACGCTGCGCACACACTGGGCGCTCAAGCCCTTTAGTCGGTTTTTCGGCGACCCGCGCCTGTGGTCATTGCAGCGTCGCACGGTGACGCCCGGCATTCGGCGCAGGGCTTGCGATCTGCTTCGTGCCGCTGCCCATCCACATTCCGCTCGCGGCGATGGTGGCGATCTTCTGCCGCATTCACATCCCCACCATCATGGTGACGCTGCTGCTCGGCGAATCCGTTCACGATCGGGCCGCTGTACTACCTCGCCTACAAGGTGGGCGTGCTGGTCACCGGCGCGCCTGAGCATGCAGATTGAAGTTCGAGATGAGCTGGGACTGGGTGCAGCACGGCCTGGGCCCGATGTGGAAACCCTTCCTCGTCGGTTGTGGCCTCACCGGCGCGTTGTTCGGGCTGGTGGGTTATGCCCTGCTCGACGTGCTGTGGCGCTACAACGTGCGCAAGAGATACCGCGAACGCGCCGGCGCGGCCAGCCGCTAATCAGCCGCGTTCGAGCAGATTCCCGGCTTCGAGCTCGAGGATGCGGTCCATACGCGCCGCAAGTCGACGGTCGTGCGTCACCACGATGAGGCTGGTCGCAAGCTCGCGATTGAGCTCGAAGCATCAGCTCGAACACCGACTCGGCATTGCCGCCATCGAGATTTCCGGTGGGCTCATCCGGCGAGCACGATGCGCGGATTGGTGACCAGCGCGCGCGCCACGGCGCGCGCGCTGGCGCTCGCCGCCCGACAGCTCGTGCGGGCGATGGATCAGACGCGCCGCCGAGCCCCACGCGCTCGAGGATTGCGCGCGCGCGGTCTGCTCCGCCTCGCGCTCGCGGCGTACGCCGCACCAGCAGCGGCATGGCGACGTTTTCCAGCGCCGAGAACTCCGGCAGCAGGTGATGGAACTGGTAGATGAATCCCGAGCGTGCGATTGCGCAGTTCGCCGCGCGGCTTTTCATCGAGCGCAGTGAATGTCGCTGCCGGCGATCTTCACGCATGCCTGCGGTCGGCCGGTCGAGGCCGCCCAGGATCTGCAGCAGCGTGGTCTTGCCGGAACCCGAGGCGCCGATGATGGCGATGCGTTCGCCGGCGCGCACGCGCGAGATTCACGCCCTGCAGCACCGTGCAGGTCGATGGGCCCCTGGCGAAATGCGCGCGCGACGTCGGTGGCTTCGAGTACGACTTCGTTCATGGTCCGTCATTCATGGCATCCGTCATTCATGACGCAGGGCCTCGGCCGGCAGCGTGCGCGACGCGCGCCACGCCGGGTAGATAGTGGCCAGCGCCGACGAGCGCGAGCGCCGCCAGCGACACCTGCAACACGTCGCCGATGCGGACTTCGGAAGGCAGATCGCTCATGCGAGGTACACACTCGGATCCAGGAACTTTATACCGAAAACACTTTCGATCCCGCGGATGGTCTTCGGTGACGTTGAGCGCCAGCACCCAGCCGAGCAGCGCGCCCGCGAACGTGCCGACGAGGCCGATGAGCGCGCCCTGCACCAGGAACATCCGCAGCACGTTGACCGGCGCCGCGCCGATGGTGCGAAGAATGGCGATATCGGTTTGCTTCTCCTTCACGATCATCACCAGCGTCGCCACCAGGTTGATGGCCGCCACCACCACGAGGATCAGCAGGATGAAGAACATCATCGACTTCGTGAGCTCGACGGTGCGGAAGAAATTGGCATGGTCGCGGGTCCAGTCGTTGACGAAATAGCCCTTGCCGTCATAGTCGATGGCGCGCGCCACGGTGCGCACCACCAGCGGCGCGCAGGAATGGATCCTCGAGCGCGAGCCGCAGGCCGGTGACGCGATCGCCGAGCCGGTACAGCGTGGCGGCATCCTTCATGTGCAGTGAGCGCGAGGCCGCGGTCGAACTCGTACATGCCGGATTCGAAGATGCGCGCTCACCGTGAAGCGCTTGCATGCGCGGCATGGAATCCCGCGGGCGTCGCGCTGCCCTCGGGCGTCATGAGCACCACCTTGTCGCCCACCTTCACGCCGAGTTCCGGCGGCGAGCGCGCTGCCGAGGATGATGCTGGATACTTCCCGGCTGCAGAGATTCGAACGAGCGCCTCGCGTCATGCGCGCTGCCGAGCCCGACCGCCTTGCACTCTTCTTCCGGAAGAACGCCGCGCACCATGGCGCCGGCCACGCGCTGCGCCATGCGCGAGCAGGCCGCGCGATTCGACGAAAGGCACCACCGCCAGCGACGCCTGGCTCGCGCGCGGCAGCGTCGGCCTGGCGTCGCGCCAGTTGGCGATGTCGCCGTCGACGCCCGTGATGGTGGCATGCGAGGTCACCGACAGCATGCGGCTGCGCAGCTCGCGCTCGAAGCCGTTGAGCACCGACAACACCACGATGAGCACCGCGACGCCGAGCGCGAGCCCGATCACCGACATCGACGCGACGAACGACACGAAGCCGCTGCGATGCGTGGAGCGCAGGTAGCGCGTACCGATGAGCCATTCGTAGGGCAACGGTTCATGGCCTACTCGTACCGCAGCGCGTCGGCCGGCGGAATGCGCGAGGCACGAAACGCCGGGTAGATAGTGGCGAGCAGCGTGATGAACATCGCGATGCCGGCGATCCAGAGCGATCTGCGCGCCGGCGCAGCTCCGACGGGATGCGCGTCACGGTGTACACCTCGGAGCTGAAGATCTCGAAGCCGAACAGCCGCTCGAGGAACGCGCGCCACGTCTCCGGCGTAGTAGCCCAGCAGCGAGCCGAGCAACACGCCCGAGCGCCACGCCGAACCAGGCGATGACGCTGCCCTGGATGAGGAAAATCGCCATGACCCGGCGCGGCGAGGTGCCGAGCGTGCGCAGAATCGCAATATCGGTGCGCTTGTCGGTCACCACCATGGCGAGCATGGCGACGAGGTAGAACGCCGCCACCGCCACGATCAGCATGAGGATGATCGCCACCATGGTCTTTTCGATGCGGATGGCGCGGAAGTAGCTGGCGTGATCCACGGTCCAGTCGCGGATCTCGAGACCGGCCGGCAACGTCTTCGCGAGCGCCGCCGAGTATCTCGCGCGCGGTCAGCGCATCGTTGAAGTTCACGTGCAGCGACATGCGCGCATCCGGATCCGGCAGCAGCGCGCGCACATCGTCGAGCGTCGGCGATCAGCAAGTCGCTGTCGTAGTCCTGCACGGCCGCGTCGAACACGCCCGCCGACGTGGAATTCACGCAGGCGCGGTTCCGGCACGCCGTTCGCATCGGTGGCCGGCACCAGGACCGTGATCGAATCGCCGAGCCCGAGCCCGAGCATCTGCGCAATGTCACGCGCCGACGATCACGTGATCGGAGCCGGCAGTCAGATCGGAGAGTCTGCCTTCGACGATGGACTTGGCGATGCGCGCCACCTCGCCTTCGTGGCTCGGATCGATGCCGCGCAGGCGCACCGGCAGCATGTCGGGCTTGCGCACCGCCAGCGCTTCGATCTCGATGTAGGGCGACAGCGGCCTGTGACATTCGGCGCGCTGGCGCACGCGTTGGCGGCCAGTCGCCGTCCAGTCCGGCGTCCGCTCGCACTGCGGCGGTCACGATAAACGCGCGCATGCGCGGAGAGCGACAACAGCCGGTCGCGCAGATTCGCCTTCCAGGCCGTTCATGACCGACAGGATGACGATGAGCGCCGTGACCCCCAGGCACACGCACAGCAGCGACACCCAGGTGATGAAGGACACGAAGAACTTGTGGGAGCGGGCCCGCACGTAGCGCAGGCCGACGAACCAGGACAGCGAATTCAGTCATCGCGCAGCGATTGTGGCGCAAAACCGGACGGACATCACAAAAGTGCTGTTAGATCGCAGTCGGTGACATGGCGACAAAGGCTGACTTTGCCATAGCGGGGCGTATATTGCCGCCACGGTCGTCGAGCTGCAGGCCGACCCGCAGCGATGACAGGAGAAAGCCATGCTTGCTCGCCCGTTCAAGATGACACTGGTCGCCGCTGCGCTCGGCGCTCGCGGCACCTGCATTCAGTAGAAACCTCTTGCCGTCGACGGCCAGGTGACGCATCAAGCCCTCGGGCGTCGAAACCCCGTCAGCGCGGCATCGACCATGAGCGCCGTCGAAGCCAGAAATTCGGCGCACCCGGCCAACAAGAGCAGCCCGGTCGGCAATCCGCCCATCACCAAGTGGTTCTATCCGCACCTTCGTGGTGGTGTTCGAGAACGACAAGGTTCTGCACGCGGTGGTCGTCGGCGGCTGACGCCCCACGGCGCGCGGCGGCTGAGCAGCCGTCGGACAGCGCCACCCTTTGCGGCGATTTGCAGGCGGCGCGGCGAAGGGTAAGCTGCCGCGCCTTCGCAATGCCGATCCCTGCTCCAACCACCTCTTCCGGCCTCGCACGTCGCGCCAGCGCTGGCACCAGCTCTATGGCTCGGCGCGCAGCCTGGCGCTCGCCGAAGCGGTCGAAGCCGACAGCCGCGTCCGTACCTGGTCATCGCGCGCGACGCGCGCGAGCTCGATCAGCTTGCGCGCGGAACTCGCGCTTCTTCCTCGGCGACGCACTACCGCATCCACGCGCTGCCGGACTGGGAAGTGCTGCCGTATGACGTGTTCTCTCCCGCACCCGGACATCATCTCCGAGCGGCTCGCGGCGCTCGCCGAGCTACCGCGCCTGAAGTCCGGCGTGTTGCTGGCGGCGGCCGACACGCTGGGTCAGCGCCTCGCGCCGCGCGGCTACGTCGAAGGCCGCACCTTCAATCTCGCGGTCGGCGACCGGCTGCCGCTCGAACCGCTGCGCGCGCGGCTGGTGGAGATCCGGTTACGCCTCGGTGTCGCAGGTGACCGCGCCCGGTGAGTTCGCCCTGCGCGGCTCGCTGTTCGACGTCTTCCCGATGGGCGCGGCGACGCCGCTGCGCGTCGACCTGTTCGACGACGAGATCGAGGTCATTCGCGAGTTCGATCCGGACACGCAGCGCTCGGGCGCAGTCGCTCGAAGCAGGTGCGCATGCTGCCGGGCCGCGAGACTGCCGCTGGACGCCGACTCGGTCAAGGCTTTCCGGCTGCGCTACCGCAAGCGCTTCGAGGGTGACCCGACGCAGCAGCGTGATCTATCGCGGCGTGAGCGATGGGCTCGCGCCGCCGGGCATCGAGTTCTACCTGCCGCTGTTCTTCGACACCACCGACACGCTGCTCGACTATCTACCGCCCGACACGGTGGTGTGCGCCGCGAGCGACATCGCGGGCGCGGTGGAGCGCGCCGCGCGGCAGGTCGCCGAGCGTTACGAGGAACGGCGGCACGACATCGAGCGCCCGGTGCTGGCGCCGGACGAGCTGTATCTCGCGCCGGCGGAGCTCGCAGGCAGCGGCTCGACTGCCTTCACGCGCATCGACTATCGAGAGCTTCAAGGTCGAGGACGCAGTCCCGCGGACACAACTTCCCGACGCGCCGCGCCGCAGCGAATGGCGCGTCGACCTGCGCGCCGAGCAGCCGCTCGCGCCGCTCGACAGAATTCCTCGACACGTATCCCGGGCGCGTGCTGCTGGCCGCGGATTCCGCCGGCCGGCGCGAAGTGCTGCTCGAGATGTTGCGCGCCGCATGCGCTCAAGCCCGCAGCCGGTCGCCGGCTGGCACGAGTTCGTCGACGGCGACGCGCGCTTCGCGCATTACCGTGGCGCCGGAGATGGCCGGGCTCAACATCCTCACGCCGCCGATCGCGGTGCTCGGCGAGGCGCAGCTGTTCGGCCAGCGCGCGCGCCAGGAGCGCCGCCGGCGCCGCGCCGCGTCCGATCCGCAGGCCATCCTGCGCGACCTCACGACACTGGGGCCGGGCTCGCCGGTCGTGCATGAAGAATATGGCGTGGGCCGCTACCGTGGGCCTGCAGGTCATGCAGGTGGCCGGCCAGGACGGCGAGTTCGTGGTGCTCGAATATGCCGGCGGCGACAAGCTCTACGTGCCGGTGCAGCAGCTGCACCTCGTCGTCGCGTTACTCGGGCGCCGCGCCCGAGAGCGCGCCGCTGCACAAGCTCGGCACCGACCAGTGGGCTAAGGCGCGCAAACGCGCCGCCGACAAGATCCGCGACGTGGCCGCCGAACTGCTCGACCTGTACGCGCAGCGGCAGGCGAAACGCGGGTCCGTCACTGCCGCGCAGTGAGCTCGAATACCAGGCCTTCGCCGAGCAGCTTTCCCTTCGAGGAAACCGCCGACCAGGCCGAGGCCATCCGCCAGGTGCTGGCCGATCTCGCCAGCGAGAAGCCCATGGATCGCGTGGTGTGCGGCGACGTGGGCTTCGGCAAGACCGAGGTCGCGATGCGCGCCGCGTTCGTCGCGCGCGCAGGCCGGCAAGCAGGTCGCGGTGCTGGTGCCCACGACGCTGCTCGCCGAACAGCACACCAGCAACTTCCGCGATCGCTTCGCCGACTGGCCGGTGCGCATCGAGACGCTGTCGCGCTTCCGGACCGCGCAAGGAATCGAACGCCGTGCATCGAAGGCATCGAGAACGGCACGGTCGACATCGTCATCGCCACGCACCGGCTGCTGCATGCCAACGTGCGCTTCAAGGACCTCGGGCTCATCATCGTCGACGAGGAACATCGCTTCGGCGTGCGCGACAAGGAAAGGCTGAAGACGCTGCGCGCCGAAGTGCACGTGCTCACGCTCACCGCCACGCCGATCCCGCGCACGCTGAACATGGCGCTCGGCGGACTGCGCGACCTGTCGCTGATCACCACGCCGCCGGCCGAGCGGCTCGCCATCAAGACCTTCGTCACCGAGTGGCACGCGCCGACGCTGCGCGAGGCGGCGCATGCGCGAGTTCCGCCGCGGCGGCCAGGTGTACTTCGTGCACAACGTGGTCGAGACCATCGAGAAGACCGCGCAGGAAATTGCGAAGCTCGTTGCCCGAGGCGGATGTGCGCGTCGGCCACGGCCAGATGCGCGAGCGCGACCTCGAGCAGCTCATGGTCGATTTCTACCACCGCCGCTTCAACTTGCTGGTGTGCACGACGATCATCGAAAGCGGCATCGACGTGCCCACGCGCCAACACCATCATCGATCGATCGCGCCGACCAGCTCGGGCCTGGCGCAGCTGCACCAGCTGCGCGGCCGCGTCGGCCGCTCGCATCACCGCGCCTACGCGTATCTGCTGACGCCGCCGCGCAAGGCGCTCGCCGCCGATGCCGCCAAGCGCCTCGAGGCCATCGAGTCGCTCGAGGAGCTGGGCGCCGGCTTCGTGCTCGCCACGCACGACCTCGAGATCCGCGGCGCCGGCGAGTTGTTAGGCGAGTCGCAGAGCGGCGAGCTCACCGAGATTGGCCTGACGCATGTACCTCGACCTGCTCGAGCAGGCCGTCAAGGCGCTCAAGGAAGGCCGCGAACCGGTGCTCGACCGCCCGCTGGCCGCCACCGCCGAAGTCGAGCTGCGACTGCCCGCGCTGCTGCCCGAGAGCTATGTGGCCGACGTGCCGGTGCGCCTGGCGCTGTACAAGCGCCTGGCCGCGGCGCCCGACAACGCGGCCATCGATGCGTCTGACCGAAGAGATCGTCGACCGCTTCGGGCCACTGCCACCGCCGGCCACGAATCTGCTGCGCGTCGGCAGGCTCAAACTGGCGGCGCGCGCCATCGGAATCCGCCGCCTCGATCCTGGCGTCCCAGGGTGGTTATGCGCTGTTCGAGGAGGCAGAACCAGGTGGATCCGCAGATCGGTCATACGCCTGGTGCAGCACCCTGACCGGGACTACCGCCTCGAAGGCCCGCTCAAGCTGCGGATATCGTATCGAGACCGACGAAGGCGGCGAGCGCTTCGAGTTCGCCGAGAAATTCCTGGGACGAACTGCAGCGGCCACCCGCCGCTCAGGCGCCAGCGCCCGAACACGCTGCGCCGACTGACTGCCCGAGCCTCTTGAACGACCCGCTGTACTTTCGCCCCATGACGATGCTGTCCGCCTCGCGACCTTCGCCGCTGTTCAGGGTGCTCAGCGCCTCGCTGCCCACGGCGCAGGCGCAGACCGCGCCGGCGACCACGCGTCTACACCGTCGAAGTCATCGTGTTCCGCAACCTGAGCGGCGCTGGCGGACCCGGAGGACTGGAGCGCCAAGCCGGTGGCGCGCGGGCCCGGACGACGCCGGACGCGCCGGTCACCGGCGCGTTTCGTGCAGGCGGTGCCGTCAGCGCAGTTCCAGCTCAACGACGTCGCCGGAAGCTGCAGGAACACGTCTAACTACCAGCCCATCGCGCACTTCGCCTGGCAGCAGACCGCGAGCTCCTGGGGGTCACGCGCCGGGTTCACCGTGCGCGAAGCTCGCCGGCAACGTGCCGGGCCTGCTCGGGCATCATCTACCTCGGAGAGCGGGTCACACCTGCACCTCGGCATGGTCGCTCAACTACCAGACGTCCAATGCGCCTGAGGGGCTCGCCGCGCCACCGGGCACGGTGTTCATGCTCAACGAATCGCGGCGCGTGCAGTTCTACGAGCGCAACTTACTACGATCATCCGGCATTCGGAGTGATCGCGCTGGTGACGCCGGCAGACGCAGGCCACTGGCGGACAGATAGGCATTCCTCGTTTCCTAGGCAGTCGGACCGTCGGTGCTGCGCGCAACTGCCCGTCAGCGGAAGTCGCGCTTCTTCCGCCACGATGATGCGATTGCGCCCCTGTTCTCTGGCTCGCGCCACCGCCGACTCCGCCGCCTGCAGGAACTCCTTCGGCGCTGTCTCTCCGGCCGCGCCGTGTGTGAATCGCGACGCCGCCGCTCACGGTCACGTATTTCTGCGTCGAGCGCGGATGATGGATCTGCTGTTCGCGCACGCGATGCGCGACCGTGGTGGCGTGCTGGATCACGTGATCGGCCTGGGTGCCGTGCATGAGCACGATGACGCTGGCGCCTTCCCAGCGGCCGACGACGTCCGTGCCGCGCCGGAATGAGCGCAGCGATTGCGCGCGCCACGCGCTTGACCACCGCGTCGCCGCCGGCGCGCTCGAACACCTCGTTGTAGGGACCGAACTGATCGATAGTCGAACAGCAGCAGCGCGATGTCGCTCTTGTCGCGCTGCGCGAGCGCGAAGTCGCGCTTGAGCACGTCTTCGAAGTAGTAGCGCGAGGCGAGCCCCGTGAGCCGGTCTTCGCGCACCCAGTTCGGCAGGCCGCGGATGCCGGTGTCGCCCGGTCTTGTGCGCGCGTCCCGCCTTCGCGGTGGTAGCCGATGAAGTGCGTGACCTTGCCCGTCGCCGTTCGCTTGAGCGGATAGATCTGCATGTCGTTGACGAACACCGTGCCGTCCTTGCGCAGATTGCGCAACAGCACGCGACGCGGTTCGATATGGCGCAGCGCTTCGCGCAGCGCGACTCGAGCTCGTGCTGATCGCGGTCCTCGCCCTGCAGAATGCGCAGATTCTTGCCTGACCAGATTCGCAGGTTCATAGCCGGTGAGACGGCAGAACGCGGCGGGCTCGACGTAGACCACGACGCGATCGTCGTCTGGCCTCGCAGATCGACGACGCCATCCGGCGCTACGTCGAGCGCGCCGCGCAGGAAATCTCCTGGAACCCGTTCATGCGTTGCCCGCGGTCAGACTGAGCGCGGCGCCGCCTGTGAGCGCGCCAGCAGATCTCTGGCTGGCGCGCCAGGGTTCACCGGCGTACAGCGCTTCGCGCTCGGGCGCGGCACGCGCCGCGCATGCGCACCAGCCGCAGGTGCGACTCGGCTCGATTTCGATGATCGAGCTCGTCGAGCAGCTTCGCGACGCTCGCGCGGTCGTTGCACACCGGCAGCACGTCGCAGCCGGCCGTCGAGCGCAGCTGCGGCGCGCGCCACGATGTCGCCGAATTCGGCAGCGCCGCCCATCGGACAGATCGTCGGTGAACACCGCGCCCTCGAAGCGCAGCTCCTCGCGCAGCGCGTTCTGGATCCAGCGGCGCGACAGGCTCGCGGGCCCAGGACCGACGGCCGGAAACAGGACGTGCGCCACCATGACGCCCGGCAATGCCGTTGGCGATGAGCCGGCGGTAATGGCAGCAGGTCGTCGCCGAGCCCGTTCCAGGCTCGCCTATCTACCGGCAGCGACTTGTGCGAATCGGCGACCACGGCGCCGTGACCTGGAAAATGTTTGGCGGTGGCGGCCATGCCGGCGTCCTTCATGCCGCTGCATGTAGGCGAGCGCGAGCTGCGCGACGACCTCGGGCCTGGCATGGAACGCGCGATCGCCGATGACTTCGCTCACGCCGTAGTCGAGATCGACGCAGGGCGCGAACGACGAGGTCGACGCCGTGCGCGCGCAGTTCGGCGGCCAGGTGAGCCAGCCCATGGAACGCGCAAGCGATGCCGAGCCTTGGGTCGACGTCGAATTCGTGACCCATGCGTCGCGGCGGCGGCAGTGCCGAGAACCCGGGACGGAAGCGCTGGACGCGCCCGCCCTCCTGGTCGACGGCCGACGATCGAGCGCCGGTGAGCGCACCGCGTGGATGTCGGCCACCAGAGCGCGCGAGCTGCGCGGAGTCGGCGTAGTTGCGGGTGAACAGATTGACGCTGCCTACGAGCGGATGGCGCAGGACTTCGCGGTCCTCGGGCGTGCAGCTCGAGACCGGCCACATCGACCATCAGTGGGCCCAAGCGGTCACAACCTACTTCTCTGTCTCGGAGCCCTTACGGTGCCCTATCGAGCACCGCCATGGACTCCACATGTGTGGTGTGCGGAAACATATCAAGTACACCGGCGGCGCGTAGGCGGGAAGCCCAGATTCGTGGGTCAGGACACCCAGATCGCGCGGCCAGGGAACCGTGTGACAAGAGATATACACCACCCTGCGCGGGGCAAGATGTGCCACGGCGCTCAAAACCTCGCGGGCACCGACGCGCGGCGGGTCTAACAGCACCTTGTCGAATCCCCCGCATCCACGGGATGGTCGGGTCGGGAGCCGACGGACAGGTCCGCCCACGATGGAATTCAGCGTTGGAGATGCCATTGGCTCGGGCATTGGCCCGGGCCCTGGCAATGAGACCTGACCTCTCCCTTCCACGCGCCAACCACCGCCGCGGCGCGCCGCGCCAGGGCAGCGTGAAGTTGCCCAGGCCGCAGTACAGGTCCAGCACCCGGTCGGTGGGCCGCGATCTCCAGTAGTTCGACGGCCCGGGCGACCATGGCACTGGTTGATGGCGGCGTTGACCTGCACGAAGTCGCTGGGACCGAAGTCGAGGCTGCAGGTCGAAGTGCGTCCGAGCCGGTAGTGAAGGTCGACCGGCCCCGGCGTTCAGCGGCGCGATCGGTGTGCAGGCCACCCGGGCTGCAGCAGGATGCGCAGGCCGTGCGCGCGTCTCGAAAACGCGCAACGCTGTCGAGGTCGCGTCCGCGCAAGTGGATCGAGCACTGACAGCGACCACGCACGCTGCTCGCCGTCCGGACAGTGCGACTTCGATCTGCGGGATGCTCGCGCGCGTTCATGCCAGTGAGCAGATCGGCCAGCGCGCCGACCAGCGAGCGCCGACGGGCTCGGCCAGCACCTCGCAACGCTGCGACGTCGGCGACGTACTTGCCCTGCTTCTCGCGGAAGCCGACCAGGCTGCGGCCCTTCTTCGCGACGTAGCGCGACGACAGCCGCGCGCGCCGGCGATAGTTCCAGTGCGGACCTCAACAAGCGGCGGCAGCCACTCGACCGGCTGCGACATTGCCGATGCGCTCGAGGTTCTGCGCGAGCTCTTTCTGTTTGGCCTCGAGCTGCGCGGCCGGATCGAGGTGCTGCAGCGCGCAGCCGCCGCACACCACCGAAGTGCGCGCAGCTGCGGCGTCACGCGCGCTGCGCGAGGCCTCGAGCACCTCGACGAGCTCGGCCTCGTCGTGGCTCTTGTGGAAAGCTGCGCGCGCCGGAAGCTCACGCGCTCGCCGGGCAATGCGCCCGCCACGAACACCGTCTTGCCGGAGGTTTCGCTGCGCGCGCACCACGCCTTCGGCCTTCGTGCGTGAGATCGGCGACCACGCCGGTTTCGACGCGCGGCATTGGCCGCGAGCGCGCGGACTTGCTCACGCCTCGGCGCTTCCAGGCGGCGAGGAATTCGTCGAAGTGCGGTTGTTTGGCCTCGGTGAGCCAGGCGCGCGTGCGCGCCAGTTCATCGCCAGGCCGGCGTCCGTCAGCCGGCCGCGCATGTGCTGGAAGCGCAGGAAGATGAGCCAGGTATTGATGACGTCGGTCTCGCAGTAGCGGCGGATGCGCGTGAGCTCGCCGCGCGGTAGGCGTCCCACACCTGCGAACCGTCGAATCCGAGCTTGCCCGGGAAGCCCAGCAGCACGCGCGGTGTCGGACAGCGAGGCGCGCGCCGCGCCTGGTAGCCCGACAGCACGTCCATGACGATCGATGTGCCGCCAGTGGAAGCGGCCGAGGTAGTTGTTGTAGCGGAAGGCGTGTGTCTTCGTCGCCGGTTTCCCAGTAGCGCGGCGCGCTGCACCTGGAGACGCAGCGCGCGGTAGTGCAGCACCGGCAGGTCGAAGCCGCCGCCGTTCCAGCTCACGAGCTCGGGCGTGATACTTGCTCGATGCCGTCGAAGAACCGCTGCACGCAGCTCGCGTTCCGGCGCGCTCTCGTCGCCCAGGCTCCAGACCCGGAATCCCTCGCGCGAGCGGAACGCGCAGGAGATGGCGACGATGCGATGCTGCTCGTGCGGCAGGAAATCGCTGCCCGATATCCTGCCGCGCGCGTGCCTGCATGGCCTTGCCGACTTCGTCGTCGGACAAGCCCTTCGAGCCCGAACAGGCGCGCGGCCGAACTCCACGTCCGGCACGGTTTCGATGTCGAATACCAGGGTGTTCATCGGCGCCGCGCCCGTAGGCCATTCGCCTTGCCTGGCGCTTCGCCCGTCGCCGTCTTGCTTCGGTCGCGGACTCGAGCACGGCCACCGCCACGATGAGGCCCGGCTTCGTCGGTGAGCGTCACGTGGCCGTCGCCGATGCCCAGCTTGCGGCGCACTCTTTCGCCGCGCGCCGAATACGACCACTTCGGGCTTGCCCCAGCGCGTTCTGCACCACGCCCACGTCGCGGATCCACATGCCGTGCGCGAAGCCCGTGCCCATGGCCTTGACGATGGCTTCCTTGGCCGCGAAGCGCATGGCGAGAAGCGCTCGGGTCGCCTGTGTGCGCCGAGCTGCGCGCGCTCCGCCGGCATGCAGCAGCCGGCTCGACGAAATGATCGCCGAACCTGTCGCCAGCGTCTTCTTGATGCGCGCGGCCTCGCAGCACGTCGACGCCGATGCCGAAGATCATCGGCGCGCCCCGATCATCAGCGCCTTCATGTCGCGCACCGCGCGCTGCGAGGCCGGTCGAAGATCGCGCGCGCGACGATGCAGTGGCCGATGTTGAGCTCGACGATTTCGGCGATCGCGGCCACCGGCGCCACGTTGTTGTAGTGTGAGGCCCGTGGCCGGCGTGCACTTCGAGCCCGAGCTTGGCCGCGCGCTTGGCGGCCGTGCAGACGCGCTCGAGCTCGCGCGCCTGCGCGTGAGCCGCTGGCTTCGGCATAGCGCGCCGGTGTGCAGCTCGATGACCGGCGCGCGCCGCAGCGCTTGGCGGCGTCGATCTGCGCCAGATCCGGGTCGATGAACAGCGCCACGCGAATGCCGTGCCGCGGCGAGCTTGCGCACGCCGGCCGCCACGCGCTCCACTGTCCGCGGCCACGTCGAGCCCGCCCTCGGTGGTGATCTCGGCGCGGTTCTCGGCACGAGGCAGCAGTCCGTGCGGCCGCACGTCGACGGCGATCGTCGACCATCTCGTCGGTGAGCCGCCATCTCGAGGTTCATGCGCGTCTGCAGCAGCGGCCGCAGCGCGTGCACGTCGCGATCCTGGATGTGCCGGCGGTCTTCGCGCAGGTGCAGCGGTGATGTTGTCGGCGCCGGCCTGCTCGGCCAGCAGCGCGGCATGCACCGGATCGGGATACGGCGCGCGGCGCGCCTGGCGCACGCGTCGCGACGTGATCGATGTTGATGCCGAGTTCGATGCGTCGAATGCGAGCTCATGCAGTTTCCTCGCCGCGCCATCGAGCGCGCGACCGTGCGCGTCCGCAGCTCGCGGCCTTCCAGACAATGATCCAGCGCCTGGCGCAACACGCGGCGCGCGACGTCGAGCGACTCGCGCGTCGCGCAGGTCTTCCTCCTGCAGCGCCAGCGAGCAGCGGCCGGAGTATGCACCGGGCGCATCTTCGCGCACTTCGGCCAGCCCCTCGCCGACGGCCGATAGCTGGTAGATAGCACTCCGCGCGTCGACGCGAACCTCGAGGCCGTAGCCGAGGATGGCCGGCAGTCGCTTCTCGAACACCCGCAGCGCTGGCCTGGCGTCGCGGCGCTCGCGCCGCCAGGCTGCGCGCAGCGCTCCGCGCATAGTCCTCGAACAACTGCGGCTGCGGATCGTGCCGCGTGGTGAGGGCATGATGAGTCAGTTCGTTGAGATAGAAGCCGGAGAGCACCTGGCGCGACGGGCAGCGTCATCGCCTCGCCGCTGCGGCTCGGCGCCGCGTGAGCTGCGCGGCGTCGCCGCGGCCCGCTCCAGCGACACCAGCAGCGGCCGGAACGGCATGAGCAGCGAGCGCGAGCTTCGATTTCGGGCCGCGCGCGCCGCGCGCGAACAGCGTCAGAGCCGGCCGTGGCTGCGCGGTGAACACGTCGAGAATGCGGCTGGTGTCGCGATACTCGCGGCTGATGCAGCACGTAGCGCGCGGCTCGAGCGTAGATCTCGCGCGGCTCGCGCGGCGGCTCTACTCCATACTCCAGCCCGAGCTGCGCCAGCGCGCGCGCATCGTCGGCCCAGTCCTCGCGCACCTTGACCCAGAGATTCGAGATGCAGGCGCCGGCCGAGCGCGTGGCGTTGAGTTCTTCGCGCGCCTTCTGGCCGATGCGCTTGAGGCGCGATCCCTTGGCGCCGATGACGATGGGTTTCTGCCCGCGCGATCCACCCAGATCACCGCGTGGACGATCGAGCTGCTCGTCCTCCTCTTCTAGCTTTCGATTTCGACCGCGATGCCGTAGGGCAGCTCTTCGACGAGCTCCATGGTGAGCTTCTCGCGGATGGTCTCGGCGATCTGGAACTCGATGCCGCGGTCGGTGCGCTGCTCGGGCGGGAACAGCTCCGGCGACTCCGGCAGGCGCGCGGCGATCACGTCGATCGAGCCGGTCGAGATTGACGCCCTTCTCTGCGCCGACACCGGCACGACGTCGAGGAAACCATGCATGCGCCGCAAGCTCGCGCCACGAACGGCAGTAGTTTGTCCTTCTGCGGCGACCTTGTCGACCTTGTTGATGACCGCGATGGACTCGCGCCCCGAATCGCGGATGCGCTGCAGCACCGCCTCGTCTTCTTCGCCGAAGCGCAGCGCCTCGACCACGAACACCACGAGGTCCGCATCGGCGGCAGCGCCGCGGCGGCGGTGCGATTCATGGCGCGATTGAGCGCGCGGCGCTCGCCCAGGTGCAGCCCCGGCGTGTCGACGAAGGCCAGCTGCACGCCCGGGCGGTTGAGCACGCCGAGCACGCGGTGCCGCGTGGTCTGCGGCCGCGAGGTCACGATGGAAACTTTTTCGCCCACGAGCGCGTTGAGCAGCGTCGACTTGCCGACATTGGGCCGGCCGACGATCGCCGCGAACCCGCGCGAATGCGGGGTCTGCGCCGCTGGACCTGTCAGTCATGGAGCCCAGCGCGCGCAGCGCTGCCTGCGCGGCCATCTGTTCGGCGCGCCGGCGGCTCGGACCCTCGCCCTCGGTCTCGAGCGCCGCGTGCGGCACGGCGCAGGAGACCAGGAAGATCTGCGCATGCGGCTCCGCCGCTGGTGCGCTTGACGGCGTACACCGGCAGCGGCTGGCCGTCGGCCTGCAGGTGCTCCTGCAGACGCGGTCTTCGCGTCCTTGAGCGTCGACGGCTCCGGCAGCGCGGCGATGCGCGGCTCGAACATCGGGCCTGAGGTCGCGCTGCGCACGAGCTTCGAGGCCGCCGTCGAGGTACAGCGCGCCGCACAGCGCCTTCGAAGGCATCGGCGAGGATGGACTGGCGGCGGAAACCGCCGGTCTTGAGTTCGCCTGAACCCAGCAACAGCAGTTCGCCGAGCTGCATCGCCTGCGCGATCTCGGCCGAGCGGCTCCTCGCTCACCAGGCGCGCGCGCAGCGCGACAGGTCGCCCTCGCTGGCCGTCGGGAAATTCGCGGTACAGCCGTTCCGGACAGCAGCAGGTTGAGCACCGAATCGCCGAGGAATTCGAGGCGTTCGTTGTTGGGACCTTCGGCGCTGCGATGGGTGAGCGCCGACGACGAAGCAGCGCCGGTCGCGCGGCTGGCAGCCGAGCGCTGGTGGCGAGCAATTGCGCCTGGCTGTCGGGCGTCGTGCTCATGCATGACGCCTGCATTCGAGTTGGATGACCACCGTCGTCGTTGAACTGCATCGGCAGGTAGAGGTTGCCCGAACATCGGAACGGTTCGATGTCGTAGCTTGGCGGTCATTTCCCAGCCGTTCATCGCCCTTGGCGATATCCACGATTTCCTGCGCCGTCGGTGTCCGTCGTGACGTAGCCGTGGCATCGAGGCGCCTCTCGAGCGGAAGCGGATGGACTCTGCCGCGAGTCAGGGTCTCATCACCCTTGAGCTTGTCGAAGCGGTCTACTTTCAGCGCCGGTCACGACCTTGTAGTAGTTCATGTACTCCGGCCCCACGCGGATGCCGCGGCGCACAGCGCTCAGCGCCACCGGGACCAACAGGAAGATCCAGCCGATCGTCGTCACGCCACCGTTGTCTGCGCGTCATGTGTCCTCCCAGGTAACAACTATTCGATTTTCGTCGCCAGATGCGCTTCCGTGATTGACCAGGCCGCCTGCGCCCCGGATCGAAATTCAACCAGATTCGCGTCGCTTTGCCGACCAGATTCGCGTCGGGGCAATCGAAACGGGCCCCAGGCGCGGCTGTCCAGCGCTGTTGCTCGCGGCTGTCGCCGATCGCCGATGTAGAGCAATACGTAA
>ERZ1370068.9432-contig-8211_pt1 | contig 37492 bp, 46 predicted proteins | sample MGYA00561227_ERZ1370068 | MGnify/ENA primary metagenome ERZ1370068 (study PRJEB38410, sample SAMEA6850437) | metagenome | study: Metagenomic assessment of the ecological functions of the soil: analysis of the soil microbiota associated with the...
CAGTTACGTATTGCTGGCCGACGGCGTCAATACGCCTCGCCTGCACGCAGCCGATCGACGCGGTCCGTGGCGCGGTCCGCATCTTCCCGCTGCCGCACCTGCCGGTCGTGAAGGACCTGGTGCCGGACCTCACGGAGTTCTACGCCCAGTACGCCGCCGTCGAGCCCTGGCTCAAGGCCAAGCGACCCGCCGCCGGCGTCCGGCGAACGGCGCCAGGCGCCGTCCGACCAGGAGCAGATCGACCGGCCGTCGGCCTGCATCCTCTGCGCCTGCTGCTCGACGTCCTGCCCGAGCTACTGGTGGAACTCGGACAGCTTCCTCGGTCCCGCGGCGCTCCTCGCGAGCTACCGCTGGATCGTCGACTCGCGCGACGGCGCGGCAGGCCGAGCGCCTCGAGGAGCTCGACGACACGTTCAAGCTCTATCGCTGCCACACGATCATGAACTGCACCGAGGCCTGCCCGAAGGACCTGAACCCCGCGCGCGCGATCGCCGACATCAAGCGGCGCATCGTCGAACGCGACGAGTGAGGCCGTGCACGACCCGCAGCATGGTCGCCTCAGGTGGCACTGCCGGCGCGGCATGAAGGAACTCGACGTGCTGCTCGAACGCTGGCTCGAGCGGGGCTGGCCGGCGGCGGACGCTCGAGGTCCGCCTTGCATTCGAGTGGCTGCTCGAGCAGCCCGACCCGGACCTCGCAGACTGGCTGATCGGCGGCGCGCGGCCCGTCGATGCCGCGCATGCGGCCCCTCGTCGATGACATCGTTCGCGGCGGCGATTGAGCCGCGCCGCGTCGCCGCGCCTTGCTGCGGCACGTGCTGCTGCGTTCACCTTCTGGCAGCCGTGGCACCCTGGCTCGCGCGCGTGCGAGGCGCCGCTCGCGCTGCTCGCTGACGCTCGCCGCAATCGCAGGATTCGCTGCTGTCGCCTCCGGCGGCTGCCGGGACGGCACTGCCGGCTCTCTGCGGTCGAACCTCGATGCCGACGTGCCGCTGTCACGCGCGCCTCGCGCAGTCCCCGGAATGGCTGCGCGCGGAACTGGGACCCGGTTCACGGGCCTACCCGTCGCTCGCGGTCGTGGATATCCGGGCCTGGCGGACGCCGCTACGGATGGGTCCTGCCACGCGCAGCCCTTTCCCCAGCATGAATTTCGCCGTCTCAAGGCCCGGATCCGGTTGTCTTGCTAGAATCGGGGCGTTATCTCACCCCAGGAGGGGCTTTCGCCCGCCCACCCACCACCTTGCGAACTAACCAGGGGTCGGCCGGTCATATCCGGCGTGCACGTGGAGGGCGCAGCGCAAGTCGTCGAGCCTATGCGGGCTGAAGCAGGCGACATCGCGCTGGTTCGCCGGGTCCAGAAAGGGGACAAGGCGGCCTTTGACGCGCTGGTGCTCAAGCTATCAGCACAAGGTGCTGAAGCTCGTGCAGCGGTATGTTCGCAATCCCGCGGAAGCCGAGGACATCGCCCAGGAGGCGTTCATCAAGGCGTCACCGCGCCTTGCCGGCATTCCGGGGCGACAGCGCGTTTTACACGTGGCTGTACCGGATCGCGATCAACACCGCGAAGAACGCGCTCGTTGCGAGCCGCAGGCGGCCGGTGTCGTACGACCTCGATCTGCAGGACGGTTCGCAGGTCCAGGCGCATGCCCGCCTCTCGGATACGGAAACGCCCGAGGCGCTTGCGCTGACGGACGAGATCCGGCGCACGGTCAACGAGGCGATCGAGTCGCTGCCGGACGACCTCCGGCTCGCGATCGTGCTGCGCGAGCTCGAGGGCCTGAGTTACGAGGACATTGCCAAGACCATGGAATGCCCGGTAGGCACGGTCCGTTCGAGGATCTTCCGCGCACGCGAAGCGATCGATCGCAGCCTGCGCGAGGTGTTCGACGGGGCCTGGGGCGAATCGGAGACATTGAATGACGGATCGAATCAAGGAACAGCTCTCGGCATTTCTCGACGGCGAGCTGCCGGACCCGGAGTCCGCTCTCCTGGTGAAGCGTCTTGAGCGCGACTGACGACCTGCGCGGCGCGCTGTCGCGCTATTCGCTGATCGGGGCCGTGCTTCGCAGCGACGGCGACGTGCCGGCTGCGCGGCAGGTGGCCGCACGCGTGAGCGCGGCCATCGCGCAGGAGCCCTTCCGCGGCGTCTCGTTCATCCGCATCCCGCGCCGCGACGCGGTTGCTGCGCGCGGCGGCCGGCCTTGCGATCGCCGCCAGTGTCGCCTTTGGCGCGGTGCTGCTCGTGCAGCAGGTCGGCTCGCAGGATCCGGCGGGAGTCAGAAGCGGTGGTCGCGAAGGCGGAAGTTCCGCCGGTCCAGCCGGTCGCCGATGAGCTCGACGGCACGGATACGCCCCCCGGAGTCTACGTGACGCCGCCGGCGACCACGACGCCGGCCGGAATTCCGCCGGCCGAGTTCGCCAACTACCTGGTGGCGCACTACGGCTACGCAACGCCGCTCGTGCGCCGCAGCGTCGGCGCCGGGATCATCAGCGACGATGACCCGTCGCTCGTCGATACGGCGCCGCCCGGGGATTCGAACGACCCGTGAGCGCGCGTCCGGCCATCGCGTTCGCGCTCGGACTTGCTGCCGCACCTGCTTTCGCCGAGAGCGGCCAGGAGTGGCTGACGCGCATGGGCGCGGCCCTCAACAACGCGAGCTATGTCGGCGAATTCGTGTCGGAATCCGCGGAACGCACCGAGCGCCTCGCGATCACGCACCGCGTCCGCGACGGCGTCGTCTCGGAACGGCTCGTATCGCTGACCGGTCATGGCCGCGAGCTGGTGCGCGAAAATGACGAAGTCGTGGTCTACCTGCCGGACCAGAAGCTCGCGATCATCGAGCGTCGGCCCGGTCGCAGCGACCTGATGGGAGCGCTTCCTCAATTCGAGGGCAGGATGGCCTCCTGGTACAAGGTGGACTGGGTCGGCCGCGAGACGCTCGACGACTTCGGCCCGACCGCGGTCGTCGCGGTCAGGCCTCTCGACGGCTATCGCTTCGGGTACCGGCTCTGGATCGACGTGGATTCCGCACATGCCGGTGCGCAGCGACCTTGCCGACGGCTCCGGCCGCGTGATCGAGCGGCTTGCGCTTCACGAAGCTGCGCTTCGACGACAACATCCCGGATTCGGCATTCGAGCCGGCGGTCGATCGCCGGAAGCTGCGCTGGGTGCGCCAGTCGCCGCAGTCGGAAGAAGAGACGCCAGCCTGGCGCGCGGCGCAGGTGCCGCCCGGATTCCGCCTTCGGTCAGCGGCATGCAGGCGCTCACCGGGACCGGCTCGCCAGTCAGCCACCTGGTGTACTCGGACGGGCTCGCGACCGTTTCGGTCTTCATCCAGACGCCGGAGCCGGGCAAGGCGCCGATGCAGGGCACGACGCGCTCGGGCGTCGCATCCGCGTTTACGACCGTCGTGGACGGCCACCAGGTCACGGCCGTCGGCGAAGTGCCGCCGCGCACGCTCAAGTTCATCGCCTCCGGACTCCGCCCTGCTGGAACGCCAGCCGTGGCGACGCCCGCCGCCGCCTCGAACCGCCACTGACTGACGGCTGCGGATGCCGGAATCCCGGTTTCTCGTCTACACCCGCGAGGATTGCGCGCTCTGCGACGAGTTCGTCACGGAACTCGCCGCACTGCTGCCGGCCTTCGAAGTGCGTGACGTGGACGAGGATGCGACCGCGCGCCGCCGCTACGGCCTCAAGGTTCCCGTGCTCACCTGCGAGGGCAGCGTCGTCTGCCACGGCCGCATCGATCGCGCGGCGATCGAGCGCCTCGCGCGAGCCTGAGGCGGGTCCGCCGCGTCCGACTGCTATAATCGCGCGTTTCCCGGACGCGCCTGTCCGGCAAGGGCGTCCCGCTTCCCCGATGCAGCAGCAGATACGCAATTTCTCGATCATTGCGCACGTGGACCACGGCAAGTCGACGCTCGCGGACCGCCTGATCCAGACCTGCGGCGGCCTCGAGGCGCGCGAGATGCAGGAGCAGGTGCTCGACTCGATGGATCTCGAGCGCGAGCGCGGCATCACGATCAAGGCGACAGTCGGTCACGCTGACGTACCGCGCCGACGACGGCAGGGACTACCAGCTCAACTTCATCGATACGCCGGGGCACGTGGACTTCTCGTACGAGGTTTCGCGCTCGCTGGCGGCCTGCGAGGGCGCGCTGCTCGTGGTGGACGCCGCGCAGGGCGTCGAGGCCCAGAGCGTCGCGAACTGCTACACGGCGCTCGAGCAGGGGCTCACGGTGCTGCCGGTGATCAACAAGATCGACCTGCCCTCGGCCGATGCAGAGCGCGTCATCGACGAGATCGAGAACATCATCGGCATCGAGGCGACCGACGCGCATCCGGGTCAGCGCCAAGACCGGCGAGAACGTGCCGCAGCTGCTCGAAGAACTCGTGCTGCGGATCCCGCCGCCGCAAGGCGACCCGGCCGCCCCGCTGCAGGCGCTGATCATCGATTCCTGGTTCGACAACTACGTCGGCGTCGTCTCGCTCGTCCGCGTCATGAACGGTGCACTGCGAGCCGAATGACCGCATCCAGGTCATGTCGACCGGCCGCGGCTGGCAGGTCGACCGCGTCGGCCGCTTCACGCCGAAGCGCATCGCGACGGACGCGCTGTCCACCGGCGAAGTCGGCTGGATGACCGCCGGGATCAAGGACATCGACGGCGCGCCGGTCGGCGACACCATCACGAGCGAATCGCGTCCCTGCGACAAGCCGCTGCCCGGCTTCAAGACGGTGCAGCCGCGCGTGTTCGCGGGGCTGTTTCCGGTCCAGTCCGACCAGTACGAGTCCTTCCGCGACGCGCTGCAGAAGCTCAAGCTGAACGACTCGGCGCTGCATTACGAGCCCGAAGTCTCGACCGCGCTCGGCTTCGGCTTCCGCTGCGGCTTCCTCGGGCTCCTGCACATGGACATCGTGCAGGAGCGGCTCGAGCGCGAGTACGGACTTGTCGCTCGTGACCAGCGCGCCGACCGTCATCTACGAGGTCCTCGGCAGCGACGGCGAAGTCAGCCTGGTCGACAATCCCTCGAAATTGCCGCCGAGTTACCGCGAATTGCGGGAGCCGATCATCACCGCGAACATCCTGGTGCCGCCCGAACACGTCGGCGGCGGTGCTCGAGCTCTGCCAGGAGAAGCGCGGCGTGCAGAAGAAGATGCTGCAGCTCGGCAAGCAGATGTCGCTGCAATACCAGCTGCCGCTCGCCGAGGTCGTGCTCGATTTCTTCGACCGGCTGAAATCGGTGAGCCGCGGCTATGCGTCGTTCGATTACGAGTTCAGCCATTTCCAGGCGGCACCGCTGTCGCGGCTCGACGTGCTGATCAACGGCGACCGCGTTGACGCGCTGTCGATGATCGTGCACCGCGAGAGCGCGCTACCGGCAGGGACGCGAGCTCGTGGACAAGATGCAGGAACTGATCCCGCGCCAGATGTTCGAAGTTGCGATCCAGGCCGCGATCGGCGGCGCAGGTCATCGCGCGGGCGACGGTCAAGGCGCTGCGCAAGAACGTGCTGGCGAAGTGCTACGGCGGCGACGTCACGCGCAAGCGCAAGCTCCTCGAGAAGCAGAAGGAAGGCAAGAAGCGGATGAAGCAGTTCGGCACGCGTCGAGATCCCGCAGGAAGCGTTCCTCGCGGTCCTGCAGCATGAGCAAGAAATGAACGGCGGGGATTCTGATGGTCTTCGATTTCTCGTTCCTGCTGGTCGCGCTGGCTGCGCTCACGGGCGTCGTCTGGGGCCTCGATCGCCTGTTCTTCTCCGACAAGCGCCATGCGCGCGGCATCGCCAAGGAGCCGGTGGCGGTCGACTACGCGCGCTCGTTCTTCCCGGTCATCGTGATCGTGCTGGTGCTGCGCTCGTTCCTGTACGAGCCGTTCCGCATTCCTCCGACTCGATGATGCCGACGCTGATCCAGGGCGACTTCATCTTCGTGAACAAGTGGCGCTACGGCCTGCGCCTGCCCGGTGCTGAATACAGAAGATCGTCCTGATCGGGGAGCCGCAGCGCGGCGACGTCATCGTGTTCCGCAAGCCGAGCGACCCTTCGCTCGTCTTCATCAAGCGCCTCGGTGGGCCTGCCGGGCGATACGATCCGGGTGGTGGGGTCCCAGGTGCTGCGTGAACGGAACCGCCGTCTCAGATTGCGCCCGGGCGAGTTGTATTCCGGGCCCAAGAACGAGCAGTATCCGTTCACCCATGTGGGCGAGGAGCGCCTGGGGAGCAAGATGCATGACGTCCTGCTCGACCCTGCGCGGCCCGGCATGGAGGGAGAATGGCGGGTGCCGCCGGGCCACTTACTTCATGATGGGCGACAACCGCAACAACAGCCGCGACAGCCGTTTCCCGACGTCGGTTTCGTCCCGGAAGAGAACGTGATCGGCAAGGCTGAGGCGATCTGGCTGTCCTTCAATCCGGACCGCAAGTGGCGCCTGTTGTGGAACCGCATGGGCAACCGGGATTCGTTAGGGAGACAGGCATGCTGCACAGACAGCGTGGCATGACAATGCCTCGGGATCATCGTCGCTCGTCGTCGTGGTCGGCGCGTGGGTCTTATGCCGGCATCCGGCTGGTCCCGAACGTACCTCGAATACATGACGTCGCAGCGACCTCGAGAAGGTGCGCGACGAGTTCGAATGCCAACCCGGGCTCGACCGAGTTCATGCTGCGCAAGGCGATCGAGCGGCACTCGACATCGAGATGGTCGACGGTGATCACCGCGAACGACATCGAAATCCGCAAGGAAGGCGGCGAGTTCACGATGCGCGCTGCGTACGACGACACCGGTGCCGCTCGCGGCAACGTGCTCGTTCCTGGTCGAGTTCGACAAGTCGGTCACCGTCAGCGCACGCTGACCGGCGTGCGGGGATCGTGAACCCTGCGGCCGCTGGCTGGCGGAGCGGCTCGGCGTCAATCTCTCCGACGCGGCGCTGCTTGCGCGGGCGCTGACCCATCGCAGCCACGGATCCGCTCAACAACGAGCGGCTCGAGTACCTCGGCGACGCGGTCCTTTCCTTCCTCGTCGCCGAGATGCTGTTCCTGCGTTTTCCCGACGCGAGCGAGGGCGAGCTTTCGCGTTACCGCGCAAGCCTCGTCAGCGGGGAGGCGCTGGCCGGCGACGGCCGCTGGCCTCGGCCTCGGCGAACAGCTCCTGCTCGGCGAGGGCGAGATGAAGTCCGGCGGTCATCGCCGAGCCACCATCCTCGCGGATGCGCTGGAGGCCGTCGGTCGGGGCCATTTACCTCGACCAGGGCATCGAGGCGTGCGCGGCAGGTCGGCCGGGCGGCTGTTCGAAGCCGCGACTCGACGCGCTGCCCTCGGCATCCGAGCTGAAAGACCCCAAGACGCGGCTGCAGGAATGGCTCCAGGGCCGCGGCCCCCGCTGCCGGACTACACCGTGCTCGAGGTCAGCGGCGAGCCGCACGACCAGCGATTTCAGCGTCCGCTGCGACGATGCCGGCCTCGAAATCTCGGCCACCGCCGACGGCAGCAGCCGGCGGCGCGCGGAGCAGGAAGCCGCGCAGCGAATCCTGTCGGATCCGGCGCTAAACTAGCGGCGGGTGAGCGCAGGGAACACGCATCGCTGGGGCACTGGTCGTGCTGGCCGGCCGGCCGAACGTCGGCAAGTCGACGCTTCTGAACGCGCTCGCGGGACGCAAGCTCAGCATCGTCACGCCGAAGGCGCAGACCACGCGCCACCGCGTCGAGGGCCTCGTGACTGGCCCGGGCTTCCACATGATCGTGACCGACACGCCGGGTGCGGCGCCGCAGCCGGCAGCCGTGCTTGAACATTTCATGAACCGCGAAGGCGAGGCGGCGCTCGGCGCCGCGGATACGGCGATCCTGGTCGTCGCCGCGCCGCGCTGGGCGCAAGGCGACAGCGCCATGCTCGCGCGCCTCGCGCAGTCGGGACTGCCGGTCGTGCTCGCCGTCAACAAGATCGACCGCGTCAAGCCGCGGATGCCCTGCTGCCGATCCTCGAGAGCTTTCGCGCCGCGCACGATTTCTCGGCGATCGTGCCGATTGCTCGGCATCGAAGTCCGTGAACCTCGATGCGCTCATCAAGCGCCGTCGCGCGGACAGCTTCCGGAAGGTCCGGACCGAAGAGGCGCGGCTGGCGCATGACCGGGGCGAGCGTTTCCAGGCGGCCGAGGCGCTGCGCGAGACGAGCTGATGCTCGCGCTCTACGACGAGCTGCCCTACGGCATCGCGGTCGAGATCGAGCGCTTCGAGCCGACGCCGGATGGACGCACCGAAATCGATGCGATCATCTGGGTCGAGCGCGTCGGCCAGCGCAAGATCGTGATCGGCACCAAGGGCGCGCGGCTCAAGGCCATCGGCAGTGCGGCGCGGCTCGCGCTCAACGAGCTCTTCGGCCGTCGCGTGCATCTCAACACCTGGGTCAAGGTGCGCGAGGGCTGGAGTGACGACGACCAGCTGCTGCAGCGGCTCGGCCACGAGCCGTCATGACCGTGCCATGCGGCGCATCGCTGCTCGAGGCGGCGTACCTCCTGCATCATCGTCCCTGGAGCGACACGAGCCGGATCCTCGACTTCATGACCCGGAATCACGGCCGGGTCACGCTGTTTCGCTCACGGCGCCCGGCGCCCGAAGTCGCCGCTGCGCGCCGTGCTGCAGCCGTTCGCGCCGCTCTCGTGTCCTGGTCGGGACGCGCGGACGGCGGCACGCTGACGGCTGCAGAATCCGCGGGCGTCGCGCCGGCGCTTGCAGCCATCCCGCCTCATGTCGGGCTTCTACCTCAACGAGCTCCTGCTGAAGCTCCTGCCGAAGGAAGATCGTCACGAGGACCTGCTACGACGCTTATGCGTCGGCGCTCGGCGGCGCTTGCGGCGGGCGAGGAGCAGCCGGCGCTTGCGCGTGTTCGAACGCGTGCTGCTCGAGGAACTGGGCTATGGACTCGACCTGTCGCGCGACGCGGCGAGCGGCCGGCCGGTCGAGAGCGATCGGTACTATCATTTCGAGCCGGGCCGCGGCGTGCTCGCGGTCAGGGATGGGGATCCGGGGCCTGACATTCACTGCCGGCCGCGCGGTGCTGGCGGTTGCGCGCGGCGAATTCGGCGCGACGCGATCGCGCACGAAAGCCGCACGCGGCATTTTTGGCGCCGCGATCGCGCTTTGCCTGGAAGGGCGGGGGCTCGCGAGCCGCGACGTGATGCTGGCGATGCGCCGGCGGGGGCGGGAGGCATGACGGGAACGGACATCTGGCTCGGCGTGAACATCGATCACGTGGCGACGCTGCGCCAGGCGCGCGGCGGCGCGCTCGCCGGATCCGCTGCTCGCCGCACTGGTTGCCGAGCAATGCGGGCGCTGACAGCATCACGCTGCACCTGCGCGAGGATCGCCGGCACATCCAGGACCGCGACGTGCGCGCCGATGCGCGGCACGCTGCAGACGCGCATGAATCTCGAGATTGCCGCCACCGACGAGATGATTCGCCATCGCGCTGCGAAGTGCAGCCGGAGGACGTGCTGCCTCGTGCCGGAGAAGCGACGCGAAGTGACGACCGAGGGCGGCCTCGACGTCGCAGGACAGCAGGCCGCGATCGCCGACGCCTGCCGCCGCCTCGCCGCCGGCGGCATCCGCGTCTCGCTGTTCATCGACCCGGACGCTGCGCAGGTCGACGCGGCCGCGCGCGCCGGCGCGCCGGTCGTCGAGCTGCACACGGGCGCCTATGCCAGAGGCGCACGGCAGCGGAACGCGGCGCGAGCTCGCGCGCACTCGCGGATGCGGCGCGCGCGCACGCCGCAGCCGGACTCGATCGTGCATGCAGGCCACGGGCTCGAACTACCACAACGTGCAGCCGGTGGCGCGGCGATCCGCGAGATCGTCGAGCTCAACATCGGCCATGCCGATCGTCGCGCGCGCCGTGATCGAGCGGCCTCGGCCGCGCGGTCGCGGAGATGAAGCGCGCTGATGCTGGAAGCGCGCCGCGAGCGCGCCATGATCTTCGGCATCGGCACGGATCGTCGTGCAGGTCGAGCGCGTCGCGGCCACGTGCACGAGCGGTTCGGCGAGCATTTCGTCGAGCGGCTGCTGCTGCCGGAAGAGCGGGCGCTGTTCCGATGCGACAAGCGGCCGGTGCGCTTCCTCGCGATGCGCTTCGCCGCCAAGGAAGCGATCGTCAAGGCGCTCGGCACCGGCTTCGCGCACGGCGTCGTGGATCCGCGACGTCGGCTTCATGCCGAACGCCTGGGGCAAGCCGGAGGTCATCTTGTCCGCGCGCGGCCGCGCGCTCGTGCGATCGGCTCGGCGCCGGCGAAGGCCACGTCGACGCCTCACCGACGAGGCGGGCTCGTGATCGGCGGTCGCCGTCCTGATGAGGAAGTGCCGTGAGCGACAGGCGCCGACTGCCTCGTGTTCGACATCGAGACCGTGCCCGACGTCGAGCTCGGGCGCCGGTCTCGGCTTCGACGGCCTAGCGACGATGCGAGGTCGTGCCGAGCAGATGTTCGCCAGCGCCGCGCGGAAGTCGACGGGCAGTCGCGTTCCTGTCGCTCGAACAGCACCGCGTGGTCGCGATCTCGATCGCTGCTGCGCACGCGCGACCAGCTCCAGGTCTGGTCGCCTCGGCGAGCCGTGGACAGCGCCGGAGGCGGAGCTCGATCCAGCGCTTCTTCGGCGGGCATCGAGAAACTCACGCCCGACGCTCGTGTCCTGGAACGGCGGCGGGCTTCGACCTGCCGGTGCTGCACTACCGGATGCTGCGGCACGGCATCGCCGCGCCGACGCTACTGGGACAGCGGGCGAGCGCGACCGGCGACTTCCGCTGGAACAACTACCTCAACCGCTATCACGCGCGGCACCTGGACCTCATGGACGTGCTGTCCGGCTACCAGGCGCGCGGCGCGCGCGAGCCTCGAGCACGCGGCGCTGCTGCTCGGCCTGCCGGGCAAGCTCGGCATGAGCGGCGACCAGGTCTGCGACTGTACTGGAAGGCCGCCGATCGGCCGAGATCCGCGCGTACTGCGAGACGGACGTCTTCAACACCTACCTCATCTAGCTGCGCTTCCAGCTGATCGCGCGGCCAGCCTCGCCGCGCGAATACGCGCGTCGAGCTCGCGCGCGCGGCAGCTGGCTCGCCGAGCGCGCGGAGCCGCACTGGCGCGAATACGACGCGGCCTGGGATCCGAGCGTGAAGGCGCGCCAGCGATCCGAAACCGCCGAGATCGAGTCGCTGGATCAGGACGGGTCGCGGCGTCGCCCACCTCGACGGGCAAGGCCGTGTTCGTCGACGGCGCGCTGCCGGGCGAGTCGCGTCAGCTTGCGCACGCATGCGCCGGCAGCGGCGCTACGACGAGGCTGTGGTCGTCGAGGTGCTGCGGCGCCGCGCCGAACGCGTCACGCCGCGCTGCCGTCATTTCGGCATCTGCGGCGGCTGCTCGCTCGCAGCACCTCGACCACGCGGCGCAGCTCGAGGCAAAGGCCGCATCGTGTCCGAGGCGCTCGAGCGCATCGGCGGCATGCCTGCCGGAACGCTGGCTGCCGCCGCTGACCGGCCGGTGTGGGGCTATCGCCGCCGCGCGCCTGGCTGCAAGCACGTGGACAAGAAAGGCAAGGTCTTCGTCGGCTTCCGCGAGCGCGGCAGCCCCTTCCTCGCGGATCCTCGAAGTTGCGAGGTGCTCGCAGCCGCCCGTGGGCGCGCTCGTCGCGGCGCTCGCCGGGCTGGTCGGCGGCCTCAGCATCAAGCGCCGCGTGGCGCAGATCGAGGTCGCAGTGGCCGACAACGCGACGGCGCTCGTGCTGCGCGTGCTGGATGATCCGGACGCGGCCGATCTCGAACGGCTGCGCGACTTCGAACGGATCACGGCGTCGCGCTCTACCTGCAGCGCGGCGGCCTCGAGACGAGTCGCGCCGCCTCGCCGCCGGCGCAGGCGCTGCGCTACGAGCTGCCGGGCTCTGCCGCGGGCATCGAGTTCGCGCCGACCGATTTCGTGCAGGTCAACGGCGCGCTCAACCAGCTCATGGTGACGCGCGCAATCGAGCTGCTGGCGCCGCAACCCACGGATCGCGCGCTCGACCTCTTCTGCGGGCTCGGAAACTTCAGCCTGCCGCTTGCGATGCAGGTCGCCTCGGTCGACGGCGTCGAGGGCGATGCGGCGCTCGTGGCGCGCGCTCGCGCCAATGCGGCGCGGAACGGCATCGCCAACGCCGCGTTTCACGCCGCGGACCTCCGCGGCCGCGGCGCAGCAGGCGCGCCTGGGCGCGCGCCGCGCCTACGACCTCGTGCTGCTCGACCCGCCGCGCGCCGGGCGCGCGAAGTGCTGCCGGTCGCCGTGTCCTCGCGGCCGCGCCGTATCGTCTACATGTCCTGCCACCCGGGCAGCTTCGCGCGCGACGCAGGCATACTGGCGCAGGAACTGGGCTACCGCCTCGTGGCGGCCGGGATCATGGACATGTTTCCGCACACTTCGCACGTCGAATCCATCGCGCTGTTCGAGCCGCAACACGATGACGCTCGGTCCGGTGATGGTGGACCTCGCGGGCATCGCGGTTCGAGCCGGAGGAGCGCGACCTGCTCGCAGCACCCGCAGGTGGGCAGCGTCATCCTCTTCACGCGCAACTACGAGAGCCCCGAGCAACTCGCGCGTCTCACGGCGGAAATCCACGCGATCCGCACGCCGCCGCTTCTCGTCGCCGTGGACCAGGAGGGCGGGCGGGTGCAGCGATTCCGCGAGGGTTTCACGCGCCTGCCGCCGCTGCGCGAGTATCGGCCGTCGTTTCACGCGTCCGGCCGGCGCGAAGGGCTCGCGCTTCGCGCGTCAGCTCGGCTGGCTGATGGCGGCGGAACTGCGCGCTCGCGGCGTCGACCTGTCCTTCGCGCCCTGCGTCGACGTCGATTACGGCGTCAGCCGCGTGATCGGCGACCGCGCGCTGCACTCGGATGCCGATGCCGTCGCCGAGCTCGCGGTCGCCTACATGCTCGGCATGCGTGATGCCGGCATGGCGGCGACCGCCAAGCACTTTCCCGGGCATGGCGCAGTGGCCGCCGACTCCCACGTGGCGCTGCCCGTGGACCGTCGCGAGTGGGCGGACCTCGAAGCGGACCTGCGGCCGTACCGCCGGCTCATGGCAACGGCCTGCCGGCCGTGATGGTCGCCCACGTCGTCTTCCCGGAGGTGGACGAGAAGCCCGCAAGCCTGTCGCCGCGCTGGATCGACGGCGTCCTTCGCGGCGACCTTGGCTTTCAAGGCGCAATCTTTGCCGATGACCTGTCGATGGCGGGCGCCGCGGCCTTTGGCGATATCGCGTCACGGGCGAGCTTGCGCTCGACGGCGGGCTGCGACGTGCTGCCGGTCTGCAACGACCGGCGCGAGTGCGGTCGCGCTCGCTCGAGTCGCTGCGCACCGCGCCGGACCCGGTGAGCCGCATGCGCGCTCGTGCGCCTGCATGGCCGCGATGCAGGCATCGACGCCGCTCGCCTGCTGATCCGCGCTGGCAGACGGCTGTCGCCTGCCGCCCGTGAACTGACCGATCGACCGGCCCTGGAGCTCGAAGGCGAACGGCCTGCCTGAGTGGCTCGTCCGCGCTCGCTCAGCCGCCCAGGTATTCCAGTATGGAATTCGCCGCCGCAACGCGCCGCGGCATCCGCGGTCGCCGATGCGCAGCCGCAAGCGCGTCGGCCCGTCGAGGCGGTAGCGCCTGCCGGGATGCCAGCGAGCTTGACGACCCGGTCAGGCTCGACGCGCGATGCTCGCGATTGAATTCGACGACGCCCGATGCGGCGCCGAGTTCGAGGCGGCGAATGCCGAGGGCAGCGGCCCTCTGGCGCAGTCGATGCACGATCGAGCAGCGTCTTCGTCGGCGGCGGCAGCGGCCCGAAGCGATCGATCACCTCGGCTTCCAGGTCGTCGAGCCGCTCGGCGTCCGCGGCGCCCGCCATGCGCTTGTACGAGCTGCAGGCGAATGTGCACGTCCGGAATGTAGTCCTCCGGCAGCAGCGCCGGGAGCTGCAGGTCCACCTCGGAACCGGTGGCGAGCGGCGCTCGAGATCGGGATCGCGGCCCTCGCGCAGCGCCGTCACCGCGCGCTTCGGGAGCTCGAGGGTAGAGGCCGATGCCGATCTCCTGGATCTGGCCGCTCTGCTCCTCGCCGAGGAGCTCGCCGGCGCCGCGGATCTCGAGATCCGTGCGTCGCGAGCGTGAAGCCGGCGCCGAGGTCCTCGAGCGACTCGATCGCCTCCAGGCGCTTGCGCCGCATCCGCGCGGCAGCGCCGCGCGCGGCGGCGCGATCAGGTACGCGCAGGCGCGGTGATGCGAGCGTCCGACGCGGCCGCGCAGCTGGTGCAGCTGCGCGAGGCCAAAGCCGGTCGGCGCGGTCGATCAGGATCGTGTTTGCGGTCGGAACGTCGATGCCGGACTCGATGATCGTCGTGCAGACGAGCAGCTTGAAGCGCCGGTGGTAGAAGTCGAGCATGAGCTGCTCGAGGTCGCGCTCGCGCATCTGGCCGTGGCCGACGCGGATCGTCGCCTCGGGCACCAGCTCGGCAGCGCGCCGCGAACAGCTCGATGTCCTCGACCGTGTTGTGCACGAAATAGATCTGCCCGCCGCGGCGGATCTCGCGCAGGCAGCGCCTCGCGCACGAGGCTGTCGCTCCACTCCGCGACGAAGGTCTTGATCGCGACCCGCTCGGCCGGCGGCGTCGTCATCAGCGAGAGGTCGCGAAGCCCGCCGAGCGCCATGTTGAGCGTGCGGGGAATCGGCGTCGCGGTCAGCGTCAGCGCGTCGACGTCGGCGCGCAGCTGCTTGAGCCGCTCCTTGTCGCGCGACGCCGAAGCGGTGCTCCTCGTCGCACCACGACGAGGCCGAGGTCGTGGAAGCGCGACGTCGCGCTGCAGCAGCCGATGCGTGCCGATCACGATGTCGACGCTGCCCTGACTTGAGGCCCTCGACGACTCGCGCGCTGCTCGCGGACCGCGTGCGGAAGCGCGACAGGCTCTCGACGCGGACCGGCCAGTCGGCGAAGCGGTCGGCGAAAGGTCTGCGCGTGCTGCTGGGCGAGCAGCGTCGTCGGCACCAGCACGGCGACCTGACGCCCGCCGGTGACGGCGGCGAACGCGGCGCGCAGCGCAACTTCCGTCTTGCCGAAGCCGACGTCGCCGCAGACGACGCGGTCCATCGGCCGTCCGAGCGCATGTCCGCGAGCACGGCCTCGATCGCCTCGTGCTGGTCGATCGTCTCCTCGAAGGGAGACGCGGCTTCGAAGGCGCGATAGGCGTTTTCGTCGGAAGGCGACCGGGCGTCCCTCGCGCGCCGCGCGCGCGCGAGTAAAGGTCGAGCAGCTCCGCGGCGACATCGCGCGCGCTCTGCGGCGCGCGGCGCAGCGCGCGCCCACTGCTCGGTGCCGAGCTTGTGCCACGGCGCCGAATCGGGCGAGCCGCCGGTGTAGCGCGTCACGCAGGCCGAGCGCATGCACCGGCACGTACAGCAGGTCGCCGCCCGCGTACTCGATGACGAGGAATTCGGCGGGATTGCCGGCGACCTGCATGACCTTCAGGCCGCGGTAGCGGCCGACGCCGTATTCCTCGTGCACCACCGGGGCGCCGGGCGACAGCGTGGCGAGTTCGCGCAGGATCGCTTCCGGATCGCGCTCGACGCGTCGCCGCCGGCGCTCCTGGCGGGCGCGCTCTCCGAACAGCTGGTCCTCGCGCCACGAGCGCGAGCGACTGCGCGACGGCAGCAGCAGGCCGCGCACGTCGGATGCGATGGCGAGGCCGAGCGCGCGGCCGCTTTCGGAGGTATGACGGCCAGTCCGCGGCGACTTCCGCCGTCGATGCCCTGGCGGCGCAGCATGTCGAGGAGAACCTCGCGCCGACCGGCCGGAGTCTGCCGTCACGAGGATGCGCCCGTCGAAGCTGGCGACGAAGCGCTCGAGCTTGTCGAGCGGGCGCTGCGCGCGCGAATCGGCCCGCAGTTCCGGCGGCGGGCCGGATGCGAAAGTTCTCGAATGCCGTCGGCGGCGCTGATCGGCTCGACCTTGACCGGCGTGAGCTGGATTCGCGGATGCCCGGCGAGCGCCGACAGGGCATCGGCCGCGGGCACGAAGGCCTCCGCCGGCGGCAGCAACGGGCGCTCGCGGTCGTGACGGCGATCCTCGTGCCGCGCCTCGATCTCGAGCCAGCTGCCGCGAGGCGTACGCTCGAGATCCACCAGATCCACGATCACGCTGCCGGCGGCAGGTAATCGAAGAGGTCGGAGGTCTGCGCAGAAAGAGGGGCAGCCAGGCCTCGATGCCCGCGGGCATCTGGCCTGGCCGTGACTGCGCGGTAGACGCTGCTTCTGCGGGTCGCCTCGAAGCGCCTCGCGCCAGCGCGCCCTGAACTCGGCGATCGCCTCGGGCGACGAGGGGATTTCGCGCGCGCGGCAGGAGCGGCACCGCCGCGAGCCGGTGCACCGGAACGCTGGTCGGCGGGATCGAAGACGCGCACGGACTCGATCTGGTCGTCGAAGAGGTCGAGCCGGAACGGCTGCGGCGCACCGGCGGCGAAGAGATCCACCACCGAGCCGCGCACCGCGAACTCGCCGGGGCTCAGCACCTGCGTGACCTGCACGTAACCGGAATCGGCGAGTCGCTTGCGCAGCTTCGGCAGGTCGATGCGATCGCCGGTCGTGAGCGCGAATGCGTGGGCCGCGATGAAGCTGCGCGCGGCGGCAGGCGGTCGAGGAGGGCGGCCTGCGTCGTGACGACGATGCCCTGCGCGAGGTCCGGGGCGCTGCGAGCGTGCGCAGTCGTTCCGAGACGATGTCCGGATGCGGCGAGAAGGGGTCGTAGGGCAGGGTTTCGCGGTCGGGAAAGTGACCAGAGCCCTCGCTGCCCGGCCGTGAAGAAGCGCAGCTCCGCCAGGCATTGGTCGGCCTCGCGCCCGCTGCCGGCCACGACGACGAGCGGTGCACCGGCCCGGGCGCGACTCCGCCAGGAAGAACGCAGGGCTGCTCCCGTAGAGCTCGCCCCAGCGGACCGTTTCAGCGGCCCGCAGGCAGTCGAACTCGCGGTTGGTGCGACTTCGGCATCCGGCATCCTGAAGACAAACTCCCCGTTCCGGGCGAACCCGGCGGGTCTTGCTCAGCAGGATACCTTGGACCCCGGCGACCCGCAACGCTCAGCCGGAGGAAGCGCTCTCTCACGATGACGCTATGGAGCACCCGGTCGTTCTCGAAGTACACCGAGAACTGCGGATAATCCCAGCGCGTGATGGGCGGGTTGCCGACGGCGGCATGGCGGTTGGTCGGCGCGCCATAACGGCTTTCGACCGTCGCCATCGTGCTGCCGCGGTGCGGACTGTCCGCTGCGGCCGCAGGATTGCCGGTCTCCGTATTGAGCGTTTCGGCCAGGGCCGGGCGTTGCCGCGCCAAGCGCAAGCAACACCAAAATGCGTAGGATAGGCATCGCGATACCTCCGCTTTCGAGTGTAGCACCGGGTGGGAGCCTGTCGAGGTTGCCACTGATAAAACCCTGATAGGCATGCCGAATCCTGTGAACCACCGCACATCGCTGACGCCGCTGCCCCTGGGTCTCGGGCTGCGGTACGTCCGCGCCCGCCAGCACCAGTACTTCGTGTCCTTCATCAGCTGGGTTTCGCTGGCCGGAATCTGCCTCGGCGTCGCGGCGCTGATCGCGATCCTCTCGGTCATGAACGGATTTCGAGGAGAGTTGCGCACGCGGCTCCTGGCGCTTGCCGCTCATGCGACCTTGCCCGCGCCGGCCGATCCCGCGGCCCTGCGCGATCTCGCGGAGCGGGCGCGCCGCGAGGCTGGTGTCGCGAGCGCAGAGCCCTTCATCGAGGTCCAGGGACTCCTGTCGAATGGCGCGACGCTCGCCGGCGCCGTGCTGCCGGGGCATTGACGCAAAGGACTCATGGCCCGGGTTCGGCGCTTCGGACAGGCGATGCGGCAAGGCCAGGTTTCGGCGCTTGCGCCCGGGAGCATGCGCGTCGCGCTCGGCCGCAGTCGCTGGCGTTCCAGCTGCAGGCGCGCACCGGCGACCACGTCAACATGCTGCTCCTGCGCAGCGGCGCGGATGGCGCACTCGCCGCGCATCGGGGCATTCGAAGTGGCGGGCCAATTCGAGATCGGGCTCGCCGACCATGACGCGACGCTCGCCTTCGCCTCGCTCGAGGATGTCGCCTCGCTGGCCGGTCCTTCCGCAACGGCGGGCATTCGCGTGCTTCTATACCGATCCATTCGAGGCCGCAGAACGCACGCCTGCGCTCGTGGCTGCGCTCGGCACGCAGGGCGGCACCGACTGGACCGACGGAGCATGCCGCCTATTTCCGGGCGATCCGGCTCGAAAAACGATGATGACGGTGATCCTGCTCCTGATCGTCGCGGTGGCCGCATTCAACATCATCGCGAGCCTCGTCATGGTCGTGTCCGAGAAGCGCAACGACATCGCGATCCTGCGCACGCTCGGCTTCTCGCGAGGCGGCGTCGTTGCCACGTTCATCGTGCAGGGGACACTGATCGGCTGGATCGGCGCGCTTGCGGGCACCGGGCTCGGGATCCTGCTCGCGGTGTATGCGGGGACATCGTCCACGCGCTCGAACGGCTGTTCAGCTTCGAGCTCTTCGACCCGGCCGTGTACTACATCTCCCGCATTCCTTCGGAACTGCCGAGCCTCGGACGTCGCGCTCGTGTCGATCACGGCCTTCACGCTGACGTTTCTCGCCACGATCTACCCGGCGCGGCGCGCGGCAGCGACGGAACCTGCCGCGGCGCTTCGCTATGAGTAGGACGGCGGCCTGGATCGGGCTCCAGGTACCTGCGCGCGCGCAGCGAAAGCCGCTTCGTCGGCTTCATCTCGGTGATCGCCATGGCGGGCATCGCGCTAGGCGTCATGGTGCTGATCGCCGGTCTCTCCGGTCATGAACGGCTTCGAGCGCGATCTCTCGCAGGCGGATCCTCGACATCGTGGCCCACGCCACGATCGAGGGTGACGGGGGACGGCTCGATGACTGGCGCGGGATCCTGGAGAAGACGCGGTGCGCACCGGGCGTCGTTGCGATCGCGCCCTTCATCGAGGGCCGCGGCATGCTGGTGGCGGGCGAGCGCTCGGCGGCAGTGGACCTGCGCGCCGTGCTGCCCGAAGAGGAGCGGCGCGTATCCGCCCTGCAGTCGCACATCTCAGGCGGCGGATTCGGCGCGCTCGAAGCCGGCGCGCTGGCGGATCCTGCTCGGACGCGGCCTCGCGGAGAAACTCGCGGTCGGCGAGGGCGACGCGCGTGCTGGTCGTGATTGCGCAGGGCAATGTCACGCCCGCCGGCGTCGCGCCGCGCATGCGCCGGTTCACGGTCGCGGGATTCATCGACGCCGGCATGTACGAATTCGACCAGGGCCTCGCGCTGCGTGCATATGGACGACGCACGCCGGCTTTACCGCCGTGGCGACGCGCGTCACAGGACTGCGCTACAGGTTCGACGACCCGAATGCCGCGGGGCAGCGTATCCGTGCCATCGCCGAGACCCTGCCGGGCCGCTACTACATCAGCGACTGGAGCCGCCGCCAGGCGCAATTTCTTCCGCTCGATCAGGTGACGAAGTCCATCATGTTCTTCGATGCTGCTGCTCGTAGTCGCGGTCGCGGCCTTCAACATCATCGCGACGCTCGTGATGGTCGTGAAGGAAAAACGCGCGGACATCGCGATCCTGCGAACCCTCGGCGGTTCGCCGCGCGAGATGCTGACGATCTTCATGACCCAGGGCTCGAGTCATCGGCATTCGTCGGCACCGTCGGCCGGCGTGCTGCTCTCAGGCTCCTCGTCGCCGCCAACGTCAGGCGCGATCGTCGCGCCGGCCTCGGGCGGCTGACGGGCATCATCGCTGGTCGACCCGCGTGTCTACTTCATATCGGAGCTGCCGTCCGATATCCGCGCCGGCGACGTCCTCCTGATCGCGGGCGTCGCGCTGGCGCTCGGCGTGCTGGCAACCCTGTACCCGGCCTGGCGCGCAGCGAAACACCTGCCGGCCGAAGCGCCTGAGATGCACGAGGTCTGAGCGAACATCCATGAGCGATGCCGTCGTTCTCGCCTGTGAAGGTCTGGTCAAGGAGTTCCGGCAGGGGCCGGCGCTCTGGTGCGCGTGCTGCAGGGCGTCAATACGACGATCCGCCAGGGCAGAGCGCGTCGCCGATCGTCGGTGCGTCGGGCTCAGGCAAGACGACGCTGTTGCAGCTTCTCGGCGGGCTCGACCTGCCGACCGCCGGCCGCGTGCTGATCGACGGACGCGAGATGTCGGCGCTCGAGGACGCCGAGCGCGGCCGGCTTGCGAACGCCGCCATGGGATTCGTCTACCAGTTCCATCACCTGCTTCCGGAGTTCAGCGCTCGAAAACGTCGCGATGCCGCTTCTGATCCGGCGCATGGCGCGCAGAGGCGCGCGCGCGAAGCGTCGGCGCTGCTCGTGCGCGTCGGTCTCGGCGAGCGGCTCGGCCACCGCCCTTCGCAGCTTTCCGGCGGCGAGCGGCAGCGCGCCGCGGTCGCGCGAGCCCTCATCACGCGGCCGCGCATCGTGCTCGCGGACGAGCCGACGGGCAACTCTGGACGGTCGCCACGCGAAACAGATCCTCGATCTCGACGATGGAGCTCAACCGCGAGTTCGGCACGAGCCTGGTCATCGTCACCATGACCGCAGGACCTCGCGGCGCGCATGGGACCGCGCATCGCTGCTCGAAGACGGAATTCTGGTCGCAGCGCCGCCTGATCGCGCCGCAGCCCCGGATGGCCGGCGGGCATGCTGCCGTCCACCCGGTCCAGGGCAATTGACGATGTTCCGGTTTGCGCTCGCGTTCTGTGCGGGAGCTAGCGGCGGTGCATGCGCTGCCGGCGCATTGTGGCGCGGGGAGGCCGTGGCGGCGATCGCAGTCCTCGGCCTGCTGGCGGCGCGGCGCCTAGCCGATCGCGGCCGCGATGCTCGCCGGATTCGCCTGGACGCAGCTGCTGGCGGCGCTCTGGCTTGCATCTGGCTGGCTCTGCGCGCGCGATCGCGAGGCCATCGCGATCACCGGCCGCGTGCCGCTCCCGCACTCGAACGGGAAGACCGGACCGATTTCGACCTCGACGTGATCGAGATCGTCGGCGCCCGGCCCTGGCCGCAGCGCCTGCGGCTCGCCTGGTATGACGCGGCGGGGAAGCCCTCGCCAGGCGAATGCTGGCGGCATTGCAGGCGCGCCTGCGCTGCCGGCACGGCTTCGCGAATCCGGTGCCCAGGATCGCGAGCTTGCACTGCTGCGGGAACGCATCGATGCGACCGGCTACGTCGCCAGGGATGACATGCCTCTGCGGATGCACGGTCCCGGCGCAACGACCGATCGAGCGCCTGCGCGAGCGCATCGCGAGGCGCCATTTCCAGCGCGCGTCGCTACCGGGCCCGTCGGCCGCCGTGCTGCAAGGCCTCGCAGTCGGCGTGCGCGGCAACATCCAGACCGGCTGTGGGACGCGTTCGCGGTCACGGGCGTCGCTCATCTCATCGCGATCTCGGGCCTGCACTGTCACGGGTTGCGCGTTGTCGGTGCTCGGCCTTGCTGCGGCTCGTGTGGAGGAATCCGCGACTTCGCACGCCTGTCGTCGCGGCTCGCCATCGTGAATGCGTCCTGGTCGGTGGGCGCAGCGGCTGCCTACGCCTGGCTTTCAGGCGCCTCGCTCCCGGCCCTGCGCACGCTCGCGACGGTCGCCGTCCTCGCAGTGCTTCGCTGGCTTCGGCGTTCCTTGCCATTCGCGCAGGTGCTCGCTTTCGCGGCATTCACGCTGGTCGCGACGGACCCGCTTGCCGTCACGTCGGCAGGCTTCTGGCTCTCGTTCGTCGCAACCGCTGTCCTCGGTCGCCCTGGTGGTGCGGGAGTACCGGATGGCGCGGTAAGCTGGCTGGATTCGCGAAAGCGCAGCTGTCGATCACGGCGCTGCTGACGCCCGGTCCTTGCGGCCTCGTTCGGACGCATCGCTCATCGCTCCACTCGCCAATGCCGTCGCAATTCCGTGCGTTCGGCCTGGTGTTGCTGCCCGCCGTGCTGGTGGGCACCGCAGTCGCGGCTGTCGCACCGACGGCCACGGCTGGTCTCTGGCGCCTGCTTGCTGCGATCCTCGACCACGCCTGGCCCGGCTCTCGAGGTCATGGCGGCCTGGCCTGGCGCCAGCTGGTCGCCCGCAGCACAGCCGCTCGCGCTCCTGGCAGTCGCGGCGGTTCTCGCGTTCGCGGCGCTCCTCGTGCCGATTGCGGGACATGCGCCTCGCAGCGGCGAGCGATGCTGCTCTCGACGACCTGCGGCGGGTCGGAGAAACCCGGACGCCGGCGCATTTTCACTCGCGGTCGTCGACGTCGGGCAGGGCCTCGCGGCCGTCGTCGAGACGAGCACATCACGCGCTCGTCTTCGACACCGGACCGCGCTGGCGCGGCGGACCGCCGGCAGCGCGGGTGTCGCTCCTGCCCTACCTGCGCGCGCGCGGCATTCGCGCGCATCGACCTGCTCATCGTGAGCCACGACGATCAGGATCATGCCGGAGGCGTCGAACTCCTGCAGCGCGAACTGCACGTCGGGCGCACGATGACGGCGCCGGGCAGCCGGTTGCGGTCCGACGCGCATTGCCGACGCGGCGACGCGCTGGAACTGGGATCGGCATCACGTTTCGCGTGCTGCATCCGCGCAGTCGGATTTGCGAGGAAGCGACAACGACCGCTCCTGCGCACTTGCGGTGACCGGTCCCGGCGGCACAGCTTTGCTGCTCGCCGACCCGGAAGCGGCAGCGGAGGCGGCGCTCGTTGTCGACGACACTGCGGCCGATGTCGTCCTGTTGCCGCATCACGGCAGCCGCAGTTCGTCGTCGTCCGGAACTCGTCAGCGCCGTATCCGCGCGACTCGGCATCGCGTCCGCTGGATTCGGCAATCGCTGGGGCATGCCGGATGCCGGCGTGGTCGCACGCTGGCGAGCGGCCGGAACGACCGATTCTCGACTCCGCCGAGGCGGGCGCCATCCGCGTGCAATTTCCGGCGGCGCCCGGTCCGCTCGACGTTTCGACCGAACGGCATGACCATCCGCGCTGGTGGCGAGACGGGCCCGTTGGATGAGGGCTGCGGGCAGGAGAGGCGGCCGCACGGTATCATGCCGCGCCATGTGGGAAATCATCCTCGCGGGCGGCCCCGTCATGTGGCCGATCATCCTGTGCTCGGTGGTCGCAGCCGCCATCGTGCTGGAGCGGCTGTGGACCCTGCAGCGCAAGCGCGTGATCCCGCGCGAGCTCACGCGACCGCATCTGGAAGCTGGTCGAGTCGCAGAGCCTCAACGACCGGCACATCGAAGCGCTTGCCCTGAATTCGCCGCTCGGCCGCGTGCTCGCCGCCGGCCTTGCGCACCGCGACCAGGGCCGGGACATCATGAAGGAGGCCATCGAGGACACGGGCCGCCACGTCGTGCACGAGCTCGAGCGCTTCCTCGGCACGCTCGGCACGATAGCCGCGATGTCGCCGCTCCTGGGCCTGCTCGGCACGCGTGACCGGCATGATCCAGGCCTTCGACGCGATCTCCGCCGAAGGCGTCGGCGACCCGCGGGTCCTGTCGGGCGGCATCGGCACGGCGCTCATCACGACGGCGGCCGGCCTCATCGTCGCGATCCCGTCGCTCTTCGCCTACCGGTACCTGCGCGGTGTCGTCGACCTCCTGGTCGTGGACATGGAGAAGGAAGCGATCAAGCTCGTTCGCGCCTTCGACCAGATGAGCCTGCGCGCAGGCGCGCGCCCGCGGCGGCGCGAAGCCGCGTCATGAGGCTGCGCGTCAAGCGACCCGACGATCTCGAGCTCAACCTGATCTCGCTGGTGGACGTGGTCCTCCTGCTGGTCATCTTCTTCATGCTCTCGACGACTTTCATCCAGGACGCCCGGCTGCGCGTCGAACTGCCCGAGGCGGGTTCCGGCGACGGCCGACCGCTCGCTGCACCCGATCATCATCACGATCTCGGCCCAGGGCAGCTACCGCGTCAACGACCGCGCGCTCGTCAACAACGAGCGGGCGACCTTGCAGCGCTGCGCTGCGGCAGGTCGCGGGCAATGCGAAGAAAGAGCCGTTGACGATACGCGCCGACGCGCGCGCGACTCACCAGTCCGTCGTGACCGCGATGGACGTCGCGGCGCACCAGGGTTTCACGCAGGTCAACATTGCGACTGTCAGCCAACAAGCAGAAGAATAAGGCCGAGCGGCGCGGCGCTCGACGCCAACGCGCTCAAGACCTACGTGCGGCTGCTCGAGTACGCACGCCCGCACTGGCCCATGTTCCTGCTGGGCGTCGTCGGCATGGTCCTCTATGCCTCGGTCGACACGGGCTTCGCGATCCTCGTCAAGAAGTTCCTCGACGGCGCGTTCGTCAGAAGGACCCGCGCATGCTGGTCTACGTGCCGGTCGGTATCGTCGTGCTGTTCCTGATGCGCGGCGTCGGCGACTATCTGTCCGTGTACGCGCCGGGCTGGGTCGGCCGGCAGGTGATCAAGTCCATCCGGCACGACGTCTTCGCCCGCTTCCTGCAGCTGCCCGTGTCGTTCTTCGACAAGAACGGCGTCGCGCAGCTCCTGTCGCGCCTGACCTACAACATCGAGCTCGTGGCCGAGGCCGCGACCAACGCGATCACCTTCATCGTGCGCGATACGCTGACGATCGTCGGGCTCATCAGGCTACCTCATCTACCTCAACTGGAAGCTGACGCTGTTCGCGCCTGGCGGTCGGGCCGCTCGCCGTGTTCCTCATCCGCACGACGAGCCACCGGTTCCGGCGCTACAGCACGCGCATCCAGTCATCGATGGGCGACGTCACGCGCGTCGCCAAGGAATCGCTGGAAAGCCAGCGCATGATCAAGGTCTTCAACGCCGAGAGCGGCAGGCCGCGATCTTCGAGGAGGTCAACGAGCGCAACCGGGCGAGCTACATGAAGCTCATCACGGTCAAGGCCGTCGCGAATCCCGTGGTGCAGATGCTGGCCTCGTTCGGCCTCGCGGCGGTCATGTACATGGCGATCAAGGACGTGCTCGAAAAGGGGCTCACGGTCGGCGAGTTCACGTCCTTCCTGGCGGCGCTGCTGATGGTCACGGCCCCGTTGCGGCGGCTCGTCAGCGTGATCGGTCCGCTTCAGCAAGGCATCGCGGCCGGCCAGAGCGTCTTCGAAGTGCTCGACGCGGCCTCCGAGGACAAGGGCGGCGATCTCGCGCTCGAGCGGGCCCGCGGCGACGTGGAGTTCCGCGACGTCAGCTTCACCTACGACAAGGAGAAGGGGCAGGTCCTCGCTGGGAATCAGTTTTCGTGTCGCCCCCGGGGAGACGGTCGCAATCGTAGGCCGCTCGGGCAGCGGCAAGTCGACGCTGGTGAGCCTGCTGCCGCGATTCCACGACCCGGATTCCGGGGCGGTCCTGCTGGACGGCATCGACATTCGCCAGTACCGGCGGCGGGACCTGCGCAACCAGCTCGCGATGGTGAGCCAGGACGTGATGCTGGTGGACGACACCATCGCCAACAACATCGCGTTCAGCGCGGCCGTTGCGGATGCCGAAACCGTGCGGCGTGCCGCGAAAGCCGCGCACGTGCTGGAATTCGCCGAGGAGTTGCCGCAGGGACTCGAGACGCCGATCGGCGATCGCGGCATGCTGCTGTCCGGCGGGCAGCGCCAGCGCGTCGCGATCGCACGCGCGATCCTGAAGGATGCGCCGGTGCTGATCCTGGACGAGGCGACTTCGGCGCTCGACGTCGAGTCCGAGCACCTCGTGCAGACCGCGCTCGCCGAGCTCCTGAAGAGGCAGGACCACGCTCGTCATTGCGCACCGGCTTTCCACGATCGAGGGCGCGGATCGCATCATCGTCATGGACGAGGGTCGCATCGTCGAATCCGGCACGCATGCCGCGCTCATCGCGGTGGGCGGCACCTACGCCGCGCTGCACCGGATGCAGTTCAACGTCTGAGCGGGAAAACGGCACCCATGGGCAAGCGCCTGCACGACTGGGTGGTGACGACCTGGTATGGCGACACCCGTCGCGGCCGCTGGCTGCTCCCTTTCGCCTGGCTGTTCGCCGGCGTATCGCGCCTGCGGCGCTGCGCTATACGCGCGCGGCCTCCTCGGGCGCTACCGGTCACGCCGCCTTGTCGTGATCGTCGGCAATCTCACGGCCGGAGGCACCGGCAAGACGCCATTCGTGATCTGGCTCGCGGGCAAACTCGCCGGCCGCGGCCTCAGGGTGGGCGTCGCGACGCGCGGTTACAAGGGCGCGAAAGGCGGCGCACGCCGCCTGACCGACGTGGATTCCGCCTCGGATGCGGGCGACGAGGCGATGATGATCCGGCGGCGGCTTGCGGTCCCCGTTGCGGTTGCGCCGCGCCGGGCCGACGCAGTGCGCCTGCTCGAAGCGGACTGCGACGTGATCCTCTGCGATGACGGCCTGCAGCACTATGCGCTTGCGCGCGATGTCGAGATCGTGGTCGTGGATGGCATGCGCGGCTTTGGCAACGGGCTGCGGATCCCCGCAGGACCGCTGCGCGAGCCGGTCTCGCGGATCGAGGAGGCGGATGCCGTCGTCGTCAATGGAACGGGCACGGATCTTCCGGGTGCGATACGCATGCGCCTCGAACCGGTCGCCGTCGTGGCGTTTCGGGACGGTTCGCGCCGGGCCCCGTCGGAATATGCCGGGCGCGAGGTCGTCGCCGCCGCAGCCATCGGCAATCCCGAGCGCTATCTTTGCGATGCTGCGCGCGCACGGCCTCCTGATCGAGACGCGAACGCTGCCGGACCACGCGCGCTTCACGCCGGCGCTTGCCGGCGCGGCCGCGGCAAGCCGGTACTGCTGACCGAGAAGGATGCCGTAAAATGCAATGGCGTCGGCTGGAGCGAAGCCGGCTACGTGGAAGTGGCGCCCGAAGTCGATGCCGCTGAGGCGGCGGGGCTGCTGGACCTGATCGTGCGGCGCGCGGCTGAAAAACAGGAAATGACATCGTGAGCGAGCGCCTGGCCGACATCCTCGCCTGCCCCGTGTGCAAGGGACCGCTCCTGTGGCAGCGCGACAGCCAGGAGTACCTGTGCCGCGCGGACCGGCTCGCCTATCCGGTGCGCGACGGCATCCCGGTCATGCTGCCGGACGAGGCGCGGCGCCTCGCGCCGGACGACAGCGCGCTCGCGAGCCGCTAGCCGTGTTCCGCGTCGTCATTCCGGCGCGGCATGCCTCGACCCGCCTGTCGGGAAAGCCACTCTCGCTCCTTGCGGGCGAGCCGATGATCCTGCACGTGCACCGGATCGCACTGCGCTCCGGCGCGGCGGAAGTCATTGTCGCGACCGACGACGAGCGAATCCGGGCCGCGTGCGACGCTGCGGGCGCGGTGGTCGAGATGACCTCGGCCGCGCACGCGTCAGGGCACGGATCGCATCGCCGAAATTGCCGCCCGGCGCGGCTGGTCGGGCGAGGAAGTCGTCGTGAACGTGCAGGGCGACGAACCGATGCTGCCGCATTCGCTGATTGCGCAGGCTGCGGGCCTCCTTGCCGCGAATCCGGCGGCGGCGATCGCGACGCTCGCGACGCCCATCGCGACAGACGCCAGTACCACGATCCCAACGTGGTGAAGGTCGTGGCGCGCGCCGACGGGATGGCGCTTTATTTCAGTCGTGCGCCGATTCCCTGGGATCGCGATGGCTCCGCCTCCATGCCGGCGAGCCGGGAGCGCCACCGGGGCGCGCGGCGCCACATCGGCCTCTACGCCTACCGTGTATCCGCCTTTGCGCGCGCTTGCGGCGGCACCGGCGTCGGCGCTTGAACTTCGCGAGCGCCTCGAGCAATTGCGCGCGTTGTCGATCGGCCTTTCGATCGCCGTTGCGGATGCGGCCGAGGCACCGGGGCCCGGCGTCGACACGCCCGAAGACCTCGCGCGGGTTGACGCACTGATGCGCGATGGATTGAAGGCATGAATCGCGCCGCCGACCGGGTCGCGCCTTTCTACGCGGTCGAGATCAATCGTCTCGCAAATGCGCGCGAGCGCCGCGGCTTGCCGGTGATCCACATGGAAGTCGGACAGCCGTCCGCCGGCGCGCCGGCCGCCGCAATCGCGGCCGGCCATCGGGCGCTCGCCGAATGCCCGCAGGGCTACTGGGAAGCGCGGCGCTCGCCGAGCGCCTCGAGCGGCACTACCGGGACGCCTACGGCCTTGGGATCGATCACACGCGCATCATTCTCACGATGGGCGCATCGGCCGCGCTCGTGCTCGCGATGTCGGTGCTGTTCGACCGCGGCGCGCGGGTCGCCGTGCCGCGGCCCGGCTACCCGGCACATCGCAATGCCCTGCATGCGCTCGGGCTCGAGCCGGTCGAGTTCGATTGCGGTGCGGACACGCGCTTCCAGCCGACGGCGGCGATGATCGCGGCGCTCGAGCCGGCGCCGGCAGGACTCATCCTGACGAGCCCGTCGAATCCGACCGGAGCGATGATCCCGGACGCGGAGCTTGCCGCCATCGCAGCGGTGTGCGCACGGCGCGGCATCCGGATCTCTCCGACGAGACCTACCACGGCATCGTGTACGGCGCCCGCGCGCATTCGATCCTCGAGCACGCGCCGGATGCCGTCGTCGTCAATTCGTTCTCGAAATACTGGTGCATGACGGGCTGGCGGCTCGGCTGGGCCGTGGTGCCGGAGTCGCTGGTCGACGCGATGCGCCGGTTCGCGGGAACCTCTTCCTCGTTCCTCCGACGCTTTCGCAGCACGTCGCGCTCGCGGCGATGGACGAGGCGGCCGAGCTCGAGTCCCCATGTCGAAACCTACGCCAGGAACCGATCGCTGCTGGCGGATGCGCTTGCCGGGCTTGGCATCGCGAGATCGCGCCGCCCGGATGGTGCGTTCTACCTCTATGCGGACGTCGGCGATTTCACGCGCGACTCGCTCGCCTGGTGCCGCGAGCTCCTCGATGCCACCGGCGTTGCACTCAACACGGGCCGTGACTTTGACGGTGCCCACGGGGATCGATTCGTGCGGATATCGTTCGCCGTGTCGACAGCGGAAGTCCTGCGCGCCATCGAGTGCCTTGACGCGTGGCTCCGTCTCCGCAAGCGCGCATGACGCGCGTGCTGTTCGTCTGCCTCGGGAACATCTGCCGGTCGCCCACGGCTGAAGCCGTGGTGCGCGACTTCGCGCGGCGGGGAGGCGTCAGGACTCGAGCTCGAGTTCGACTCCGCCGGGACCCACGGCTACCACACCGGTGACCCGCCCGACGAGCGCTCGATTGCGACGGCCCGCCGCCGCGGCATCGACATGAGCGACCTGCGTGCGGGTCGTGGAGCCGATGGATTTCGAACGCTTCGACCTCGTACTCGCGATGGACGAGGCGGTTTACGACCACCTCAGGCGCGTCGCGCCGCAAGGGCGCTCAGAAAGGTCCGGCTGTTCCTGGAGTTTGCGCCGCAACTCGGCCGCCGTGACGTGCCCGACCCGTACTACGGCGGAGCGGCCGGCTTCGAGGATGTGCTGGATCTCGTCGAGGAAGGCGCGCGCGGCCTGCTGGCCGCGCTCGCCGCCCGCGAATGAATCACCTTCGGGTCGAAGTGCTGGCCTTCGCCGGGTGAGGACGACCACACGGTGTAGCTCGACCCGCTCGTCGGCGCGGATGGAGCCGGCGTAGCCTGGCCGCCGGCGGCGGCGCGGCAGGCGCGCCGCGACGCCGGCGGCGAATCATCCATAGTCGGTGCGGCGCTCATCGGCGAAGCAGGCGCGTCGCCCTGCGGCCGCGCGTCTCCCATGCCCGGCACCACGATCGGCTGCGTGTCGGTCGGACGATACGACTCCTGCCGGCCCCGGCCGCCGCGCCCACGACGCCTCCGCCTCGGACGACGCTGCGCGTCGCCTTCCGCAGCCGGGCTGCTCCGGACGCGGATTCTGGGCCGGCTGGGCGGGCTGTGCCGCTTGCGGCGGGCGCGGCGCCTCGACCGGGCGCTGGCGATTGGTCTCGTCGCGGCCGGGGCCGCCGCGACCGCGTTCAGGACGCTCGCCGCGATCTCCACGGTCGTCGCGATTGCGGTCGCGATCCCGATTGCGGTCGCGATTGCGGTTGCGGTCGCGATCACGGTCCGGGCGCGGCCCGCGATCCGTGCGATGCGATGCGCCGGCCGCCGCGGTCTTCGCGGTGGTCGCGATGGTCGCGGCCATGGCGGTTGCCGGGGCGTTCCTCGCGTGCCTGCCCGCCGACGCTTCGGTGGGTCCGCGGGCGGCTCCGTTGCCTCAAAAAGCTGAACAGGCGCGACCAGAATCCGGGTCCAGCCGGCACGACGCGCGCAGGGGGCGCGCCACGGGCGTCGGCGCCGGGCGCCAGCGATGGCGTCACCGCGGCAGAGCGCCGCGGCGGGGCGCTTGTCGGCCTGCGTCTGGAAGTCGAGTTCGACCAGGCCCTGGCCTGCCAGCTGGTAGCTCGTCTTAGCGTTTTCCGGCAGTGCCACCTCGTCGTCACGCGCCGCCGGATCGAATAGTTCGGCGTCTGCATGTTCGCCGTCGGGCACCAGCACGATGTCGATCTCGCGCGCACTCGAAGCTGGTGCAGCCACTCGCGCTTTTCGTTGATGAGAAGGTCGACACGTCGACCGGCAGCCGTGCGATGACCCGCGTCGGTACGGTCCTTGCGCACCTCCTCGCCGATCAGGCGAAGCACGGCAAGCGCCATCGACTCGACGCTGCGGATCGAGCCCATGCCGCTGCAGCGCGGGCAGGCCATGTGCGTCGACTCGCCGAGCGAGGACGCAGGCGCTGGCGCGACATCTCCATGAGCCCGAAGCGGGAGATGCGGCCGAGCTGGATGCGCGCGCGATCCCAGCTGGCACGGTTCGCGCAGCCGGTCCTCGACGCCCTGCTGGTTCTTCTTCGACTCCATGTCGATGAAGTCGATGACGATCAGGCCGCCGAGGTCGCGGATTCGCAGCTGCCTCGAGATCTCGTCGGTGGCCTCGAGGTTCGTGTTGTAGGCGGTGGTCTCGATGTCGGCGCCGCGGGTTGCGCGCGCGGAGTTGATGTCGATCGAGACGAGGGCCTCGGTGTAGTCGATCCCACGATGCTGCCGCCGGAGGGCAGGGTGACCGAGTGCGAGTACGCCGACTCGATCTGGCTCTCGATCTGGAAGCGCGTGAAGAGCGGCACGTCGTCGGTGTAGGGCTTGATCTGGCGCTGCGCGTCGCCCGACTGGAAGCGCTGCACGTACTCTAGCGCCCGCTGGTGGGCGCCTGGCTCGTCGATCAGGACTTCGCCGATGTCGTCCGGAGGGTAGTCGCGCAGCGCCCGCGTGACGGCGTCGCTCTCCTGATAGACGAGGAACGGGCGGGGCATCGCCTGCGGCGGTGACGATGGCGTCCCAGTTCGCGCGCAGGTTGTCGAGGTCCCACTGCAGCTCTTCCGGGCCGCGGCCGACGCCGGCCGTGCGCACGATCGTGCCCATGCCGTCGGGAATCTTGAGGTGCTCGAGCGAGTCGCGCGTCACGTCGCGATCCTCGCCCTCGATACGGCGCGAAACGCCGCCGGCGCGCGGATTGTTCGGCATCAGGACCAGGAACGTCCCGCGAGGCTGATGAAGGTCGTGAGCCGCGCCCTTGTTGCCGCGCTCCTCCTTCTCGACCTGCACGAGTAGCTCCTGGCCTTCCTGGAGCACGTCACGAATGTTGAAGCGGGCGCCGGGCGCCGGCTGGAAAGCGGAAATATTCGCGCGCGACTTCCTTGAGCGGCAGGAAGCCCTGGCGCTGCGCACCGTACTCGACGAAGGCGGCTTCAGAGGCTTCGGCTCGACGCGCGTGACGCGCGCCTTGTAGACGTTGCCTTTTTCTGCTCGCGAGACGGTAGAGTCGATCGAAAGGTCGTAAAGCTTCTGGCCGTCAACCAGAGCGACGCGCAACTCCTCCCGCTGAGTTGCGTTGATTAGCATTCTTTCATGTGCCCCATCCAAGGTGCTTGGGGCCCTGTCGCGGGGATGTCGCGCATTTTCACGGGAGGAATCTGCAGCTCCGCAGGCGCGGATCGCGGGCGCACAGGTGCGGGCCGCAGCGACCAGCTGCGGGTGGTATCGCGCCTGCAGGGACGTCCGAGATCGACACGCGCGAGGAACTTCACGTCGAAACGAGGGCCGGCGATGGTCCGGACGAACCGGACCAACTAACATGTGGCCTGCTCCGCCACGGCACCACGGTTGAACGGGGCCGATTGGGAGAAACCGCGTAATGGTCAGCAGCCCGGCTTCACTCGCGAAGCCTGCGCCGCCACGACCTGACTGCCGGCTACGATATCAGATGCTCCCGGGGAATCAACACGTTAGAGAGACTCCGTGAACACGGATCGAAATCAGTCGATTGGCGTGCGCCGGGTCAAGGCAGGGGAGGCGTCGGCAGGCCAGCGGCTCGACAATTTCCTGCTGCGCGACTCCAGGGCGTGCCGCGCAGCCGGGTCTACCGCCTGCTGCGCGGCGGGTCGGGTCAACGGCAAGCGAAAGCAGGCGGATTACCGGCTCGCGGCCGAGGCGAAGTCCGGCTGCCGCCGCTGCGCGACCGCCACCGCCGAGTCCGGGACGCCGCATGTTCCCGATGCACTCCTGGCCGTCGTGCGGGATGCCATCGTGCATGAAGACGCTCGCCCTCGAGCTCAGCAAGCCTGCCGGACCTTGCCGTCCACGGCGGATTCCGGGCTTGCCTTTGGAGTCATCGAAGCTGCGGGCCTTGCGGCCGGACGAGACCCTCGAGCTCGTGCCTCGACCGGGATACGAGCGGATGCCTGCTCGTCGCGCGCAAGCGCGCGGCGCTCGAGCGCACACGCCACTCCTGCGCGAAGGCGCGGTCGAAAGCACTATGCCGCCTCGTCGTCGGGCGCTGGCGGCTGGGCGCAAGACGATCGACGCCTGCACCGATGCAGCGCCAGGGCGGCGAGCGCGTCGTCGCGTGCATCGCGGCGGCAAGATTGCCGTGTCCATCTTCGATCCGGTCGCGCATTTTCGCAATTTCGCGACGCGCATGGACGTCGCAATCAGACCGGCCGTACCCACCAGATCCGCGTCCATGCGGCTTTCGCGGGACATCCGGTTGCGGGTGACGAGAAATACGGTAACCGGGAATCAATGCGCCATTGCGCGCGCTCGGCCTTCGCCGCATGTTCCTGCACGCCGCGTCCGTATCGTTCCGCTGGCCAGAAGACGGGACGGCATTTCGGCGGAGCGCCGTTGCCGGCCGAGCTCCGAAGCGGTGCTCGCGAAGCTGCGGCTGGCGTCCGGTCAGGGCTGAGCCGCGCGAACGGATCAGGCCCGCGGCCCGGGCGCCCGGCGAGCCAGATGAGCGGGAGCCCGACGAGTGCAGCCGGATCGCGCGTCTGCACTGACTCAAAGAGTGCGATTCAAGGCCCTCGCTCCGGAATCCGCCCGCGCAGTCGAAGGGCCGGTCGATCTCGACGTAGCGGGCAATTTCCAAGGTGCCAGGAGTGCGAGTGGACGGTCGTGAGATCCACGTGCTCGGCGACGGATAGCGGCTCGGCACGCAGCAGCACGACGGCGGTGTGGAACACCACGGCAGCCGCTTTCCGCGACCAGCTGTGCACGGCAGCGCTCGGCATCGCCGGGTTTGTCGAGGATGCGCTCGCCGCACACAGCCACCCGGTCGAACCGATCACCCGGGCGCGCCAGATGTCGCTTCGAGACGGCCACTGGCCTTGGCGTGCGCGAGTCGCAAGCGCCCGCGCCGCGGGTGTCTCATCCCGGCGTTCGGCTTCGTCGATACCTGGCGCCTCCACGGAGAAGGGAGGCCGAGGCGCTCGCGAGTCGCCCGGTAGCTGGAGGTTGAAGCGAGGAAAAGTGTCTGGTCATGGCGCCAGGGCCCAAAAACAGGATTGCGCCATGTGTTCTTTGACACCCGGAGCCTCATCTCTATGATACCGCCCCATGTCGACGCCCCCAGATCGACCGCTCGACGTGCTCGGGCTGGCGCGCGACACGGGCCCTGGTCGGCGCAATTTCCGATTGCCGGGTTTGCGCGCCTGCGGGACCGGCTGGCCGAACCGACCGGCAGCGCGCAGGCCCGGGCGCAGTCCTGGCGGCTGGCCCATTGTGCAGCTTGCCCTCGAGGCGGATCGTGATGAGCTGCCAGCGACGCACGAAGCCGGTCCGCCAGCTCATCGCGGCTCGTTTCGCGGCGGAGGACACGCCAGGCTGCCGAATTACAACGATCGGCGGCGCTCTACCGCCTGCGTTGAACTTTAACCAGCCCTGGTCGGGTAATTGCTGCTGGGGCTTCCGCTCGTTCCGGCGAATAATGCGCCGCGGGCGTCGTGAAGAGCGAGAAACGCCGTCGACGAGTCGCCGTTCGCGGGTTGAAGGATCTGCTGAAGCACTGGTTGGGAGAAGTTTTTCATGCCCGTTCAGAAGCGCGCGGCATGCACCGCTCGCACGACCATCTGACGAAAGCCGGCGCTGTCAAAAGGATGGGCGAGACACACCTGCGCCACCGCGTGAGCCGCGACGGCTATCGCGGCAGAAGGTGATGAGCACGGGTCAGGGGCCGGGGCCCTGACCCGGCCATGACCCCTCCATTGAATTTATTCGCGCGTCGCCGGAGCCGGCTACCTGCCAGACGTCACCAACAAGGACCTCGAGGCGTCGGTACGCGACGGACGACTGGATCCACACGCGCACCGGCATCGAGCGTCGACTCGCGGCCCCGAAACGAGCTCGTCACTCCTGCGCTTCATTGACCGTCGCGCGCTGAAATCTGCGGGCATGACGCCTGCGGATGTCGATTTCATCGTCGTCGGCGACGCCCGACATTACCGAATACGAACTGCTCCAGCGCAGCGGCTCGTCCTGTTGTCCGGCATTCGCTGAAGACTGCACCTGCAGCGGTTCTCCGCTGATCGCAGGTGGCTCGGCGAGTCGAAGTGCGCACTGTCGGCGTCGAGTGCCTGTCGCGTTTCTGGACTGGACCGATCGCGGCACGGCCGTGCTTTTTCGGCGACGGCGCGGGCGCCATCGGTACCGAGCCGAGGATCATCGGCACCTGCACCTGCTCTACTTTCTTACGGCGTCTCAGGATTCGACACCCTGCGCAACAACTCACCCGGCAGCGCAGATGCGGGGCAACGAAGTCTTCAAACCACGCACGCTCTCGAAACTCGGACGAGACGTTGTGGCGAAAGAAGCTGGGGGTCGAGCGCAGCGACATCCGTTGTTTGGTTCCGCGCCAGGCGAACTGCGCATCATCCAGTCTGCGGCCGACAAGCTCGGGTTGCCGATGGAAAAGGTGGTCGTCTATTGTGCAGGATCGCGGCAACACGTCCGCAGCTCATTCCGCTCGCCCTCGACACGGCCGTGCGCGACGGGCGCATCCATCGCGCTCCGAGACCGGCATTGCAGGGTCGTGGTACGCTATTGATGCGAGAAACAGCGGAGGGTGGTCCATACAGCCATGCGGTCAATCTTCATTCGCACTCGCAGCCGCGCTTGCCAGCGATGGTGACGCCATTAAGGCAGCGATGACGCGACGATGCCGCACGGCAGGCCGAGTCGAAGGACACGCACTTACTCGACATCGCGCGCCAGTACGGCCTCGGCTACGAGGGAAATCACCAACGCGAAGATCAGCCCTGGCTGCCCCGGCGCGAGCACGGTCGTAGTCGTGCCCAAGCGGCAGCTTCTGCCACGCGCGCCGCGTACCGGCATTGTGATCAACCTGCCCGGCGACGATGTGCCCGCCTGCGCAGGCCGGCCAGGCGCCTGTCATTGTGAACTTCCGGTGGGCATCGGAAAATGGACTGGAGCACGCCGCTCGGCAGGACCACGATCGTATCAAAGGCAAAAAGACGCCCGTGGATACCGCCAGTCGGTCCGCGAAGGGCGGAAGCGCGGCGAACTCTTCCGTCGATCGTTCGGACAATCCGATGGGGCGTTACAAGGCGCTGGGCGTTCCCGGCGCCTACCTGATTCCTGGCACCAACCGACCGGCGGTATCGGCACGGGTGACGCATGCGACTCTATCCGGGCGCATCGAGACGCTCTACGGCATGGTTCGTCGGCACGTCACGATCGTGAACCAGCTAAGCGGGTGGACGGCGAACTGATGGTACCCGCCACTTCAGGAAGACGCGGGCGGGCAGCGCCGACGCTCACGACCTGACGCGACTGATCGTGGGTGACGAAAGCCGCTGGCCATCGACTGGACGCTGAGCGCTGGCGCCCGGGAATCCGACACCGGTCGTTGCGGGTTCAAAAGGCCACGTCGCTGAAGCGCGTAATCAGGCGCCAAAAACGAAGGCCCCGCGGTGTTGCGGGGCCTTCTGTATCAGATGTCTTAGCGACATCGACTTTCGAACATGCGGACTTCTCGCTGTTCGCATCACCTTTGCTGCGCAGCCTGCAGACGCAGCCTGATTGGCTGCGCCGGGTGGCGACCACCTGCTGAGCGGCCGCAGCACGGCTTATCCGCGGCAGTCTTCGCGCTGTCGACGTCACCAGAAGTTGGACACCGACTTGAGCGGGTAATCGACTTCCGCCTGCCGAATCGACAGCCGGCGCCCAGTTGGGGCGAGAACGGCGGCAGCGACGCCCGCAGGATCTTGGTCATGAGATTTTCTCCACAAGGTACTGGAACGTTCCGCGGATGCACGGCTTCCTCTCCGCGCGGTGGCGTGGATCGCGTATCCAGCGCGATGGGTGAAAGCCGATTCTGATAGCATGCCGGCGACACTGCTTTGCGGTTTGTCCGACATTCCCGTTTCGTTTTTTGCGCAGCTATCCCGCCGGCCGCCACGCACTTGCGGATCCGGCAGGGTTTCTCGCGAATCTGCCGAACAGAGTTCTAAAGAACCGCTGTGGTTCGGGCGTTTGCTGAGAAGAAGCGGACGGGGCAGGGTGCGCCGATATTTTTGATGACTGCCAACGGAGCAGCGCAGCTAATCACAGGCGCTGGTAATCCATACAGGTGGTGCATCCGGACCTCACGCCTCGCCAACGCCATCCGAGTTCATCAGGACGCAATCGCCGCCAACGGGCTGCGCCGACGCGCGCGGGAAGCGCAAGCTCGGTTTCCGCTCCGCCAGCGCCGCGGAAGAACACTGCGCCCTGCGGCGAGCGTGATCGCACTGATCGCCGGCGGTGCCCTCGTGCTGAAAGGATGCGCTGCGCAATTCGGCCTGCCGCTGATCGGCCCGCGTGGCCGCCGGCCGCCGATCGCCGGGGAACATCGAGGGTCGTTTCGACCGGCGCTGTTCCGCGTCCTGCTGCGCGTCAGCGGCATGAGCATACGCGACGTCGGCATCTGGATGGTGATCGTCGCCGTCGCTCGCCCGATGTCCGCAACCGGCTTATCGTCGCCCGGCTCGAGAACGAGGTGACCGTCAAGCGCTACAAGCAGGACGTCACGGTCGTGTGCTGCTGCCCGGGAGGATTTCGAGCCGATCACGTCGACCTGCGCAAGCAATCGACGATCGAGGCGTGGTGGTCGGCGTGCTGCGGCGCGGCTTGCCGCGCGGACGTCATGCAAGCAGCCGGCA
>ERZ1370068.1389-contig-1128_pt1 | contig 37490 bp, 62 predicted proteins | sample MGYA00561227_ERZ1370068 | MGnify/ENA primary metagenome ERZ1370068 (study PRJEB38410, sample SAMEA6850437) | metagenome | study: Metagenomic assessment of the ecological functions of the soil: analysis of the soil microbiota associated with the...
GACCACGCCGGACGCAACGGCTGGCAGCATTCTAGCCCTCTGATCGGCGGCCGTCTGAATCACGAATCAGTCACGAATTAAATACCTTATCTGAATGGGATACTGACGTCGGCGGAATACCGTCCTCGCCACCTGCCGCAGGTAGAGCCATGCACGGATTGTCCAGTCGAGCCGTTCACGTCGCACCAGAAGCACTCTCTGTGCCGTCAATGGAAGCTGCTGGCGCACGCCGATTTCAAGATCGGTTCGCCGACGTTGATGCGATGGTCTCTGGCGGCCGATGGCGTCGAGGATTCGTCGGCTGCCAGTACTGACGCAGCAGCCGACGTGAGTCACCCAGGAGAGGCAGAGCGTCGGATAGCTGAGCACGCCGTACGCATTACCCACGCGGGATGGAGATTGAGACGCTGGCGCGGAATGGTCAGCGCGTTGCCGAGGGTTACAGGCGAAGAAGAAATTGGTGGAGACGGCAGGCGAGGTAACATGTATCAGTGGCACCAGCCCACCGCCGTTACCGAATACCGCCTCGCCAGTTTGCCTCCCGCCGCCGATGCGTCGAGACGAGCGGAGGTCGCCGCGGTTGATATACCGTTTCACAGCGCGGTGAAGGTGACGGCGAGCGCCGATGTCGGGCATGAAGGCCACGTTCATCACGCCGAGCCAGGTCTGCCGTGGCCGGTTAGCGCGAGCCGCCCGGAGGAGGGAATAATTTTTCGGCGAGCGGCTCGATTTATCACGACCACAGACGAGATGCGCGGGTCAGTACAGCGTCGACGCACGTTGACGGGCTGTCTGACCACGACCGATGCCGGGGAGATTATGTCAGTCAAAGCCGTCAACAGTCTGATCTCCTCGGAGATAGCGATCCGCCGAAAGGGGCGAGTGCGCCGGGTGCCATCTGCCGGAAGATCTCGCAGAGCACGCGTGCCGTCATCGGGCCGGAGGTGGGCGACCGTTAGCCAGTCTAACTGTATACATCCGCTTCCGCATTTAGCTGGGCGTAGCAATCTTCGTGCCTGCAATACCTGAAGCCGGCTGGTTTCGAACGTACGCGGATACGGTTCTGACTCCTCGTTCAGATGGTGTCATATCGGCTGCAGCACAAGACGCGCGGGCGCTGGAAGACAGTGGCGATCGTTGCGGCAGTGTTGAATTTCCGGTGCCGAAAGTCATCGTGCCGGATCAGGACGTTGCCCCACGCTGGAACTGAGCTGGGAACAATGAGGTGGTGGCGGTCATTTGGGAGAAAATGTGCCGAGGCGTGCCCACGATAAAGCGGTACCAAGACTCATGCCCATCGAGTTGTCACGCGCACTGAATCGGCTCTGCCCACTCGCTTGAGATAGCGCACGCGATCGCGTCTCCTCGAAGGGGGCGCGGCTACCGACAATGGGTTCGTCGAGATCACCGACCGATGCGGACGCGGTGCTGTGTCACTGAGGAACACAGCCCATTGAGGTCTTTCCAGATGCTCGAGGGCGGCACCAAAAGCCTGCGCTACCGGGCTATTAGCTCGGCAGACAAAACTGCTCGTAGTTTCCTCTCGACGATAATATCGTGGCCGCTGACACGCGGCCGTGGACGGAAGATTCAGGTCGCTGCCCGTTCCGCTGCCAAGGAAGAGGTCGTGCAATACGCGAAATTCATCTCGCTACATCGGGGATTGCCCCCGCGGCTGGCGAGCTGCGATGATGTTTCGAACTGCTCATCACCGGTGAACACGACGCCATCCATCGCTGCTACGCGGTGACATATTCAACAGCCGAGCTTCTTACTTATCTTTCACGTATCGCTTGTGCACAACATAATTACCGCCACTCCTAGAGTCGATAATTCGCTCCTCGCTTGCCCAGTGGTTTGTGCCCAGTGGCGTCGAGGTGCGATATTCTCGCGGTCGAGGCGAGTGAAGTTACTACAAATGTCTCGATGGGATTTTGGCAGCGAAGAGGCCGGTAGGCAAACTAAAGTGCTGGCCAGTGAACCCATTCTGCCGGAAAGCTGGTCACCCTCAGCTGACCGAGAAGACTTATTGCAGCCGACCAGCTGCCCATCGTTGGTAATGGGTTCGCACCATCGCCTTCGCCGACGCCACCACGGGCAGTTGAAGGAAATGCGGTATTTCTCCAGAAAATGCGAGGTCGGTTTGTACCAACAGAGGCAGGCTCATGTCAGCCTCGAGCTTATGCCGGCCTCGGAGATGGTTGTCAGTTTACCTCGTGTGCTATTTTTTCAGATGTTGCCGATTAAATGAGCATGAGGGCTGCCTATGCCGAGATGTGTCTCTCCGGTTACCCAGGGCTGGGTGGTGGTCATGCTGCGCTATGAAGGCGCCGAAGGAACGTATCGCCTTTCGGTGTGGCTGAAAGCCATCACTCAGATCATGAAACGCAGCGACAATAGTTCGTTGGTCTGCATACCCGCGGGACGTGGTGTGGGAACATAAATGGGTGCCGCTGCGGGCCGCGCAGACGGCATCAAATAAACACTGAATGATCTGCTATCACCAGATATAATCACGCCTTCATTTCTGGTCGGGCGCAGTCTTCCGCAACGGATAGCCGGTCAAGGGGATGACGCTATCGGGGTGCGAGACGACCGGTAAGAATGGATAATCGGCCGAGCAATCCACAGTCGGCTCACGGTCAGCCAAAGGCCCGTGATATAAGCGATAATGCCTGCCGGGTGGATCGCGATCTCACCGGATATTATAGACAGCGTCAGAAGCTACCGCGCGCATTCTGATGAGATCGCGGCGCCTGACGTCGCCGAAGTGGTCGAGGTCCATTTCCCGGTCGACTGAGAGCGCTCATTGCCCAGCAGCACCAAACCTTACGGCGCCTATCGTCGCCATATTAAAGGCCGAATCGCGGACAGACACGAGGACGGGCGCAAGCCCACGACACCCGCAGGCGCCGACAGTGCGGGAATGCCCAGGCGTTCGCTTAGCGGCGATGGGTTATTACCGCATGGGAGGCGTGCGCGATCTCAATCGCGAAAGCCTCGGCAAGGGTTTTCCTCGCCCGGAGACCGCGATCTTCGTGTTCGATCATGAGTCGACGCCGGCCCATGGGATCCGCCAATGTCGCAGAAGACTCAACAGTACCATCGACAAACTGCACATCTCCACACATGGTTTCCAGCGTTTTCACCCGGCGGCGTGGATAACTATCGGCCCGGGAGGGATTCAGATTTATTTTCACGCATCGTGGGAGACGGCGCCATCGCCATCATCGGGCCGAAAACCATCGGATAATGCCCGAGAAGCGGCGGCCCGATTACGGGCGCCGATGTCGATCAGTGCATCCGGCCAGATGTAACGGTTGGTGATGCCGTCGGCGCCTTCGCAGCCAAAGGCAGTTGTTCAAACGCCATCAGCTGGCATGAAATATCCATGGAAGGTTCGCGATTATCTGCTCGTCACACTGCTGGTCATCGGCTCGCCTTCCAGGTGGACGCACAAGGTACGCTCCCCGCCTCACCGACGTCGTGCCGGTTGGCGGTTATCGCTCCGTAACGAGGGGAGACGGTGGTGGTGGGGATAGACCGGTGGCGGAGATCTCGTAAATAACGGAAAGGGCATACCCGCGACATGGCAGCAGGAGCTCAGTCGCCGAGCGCGGATGCCGATGCCCAGGATGACAATGGAGATGCCGGTCCGCCAGGTACGCCAGCCGACAGACACGGTGCCAATACCCGACTACAGGCAGCGTCGGCGAAATCCGTCTCCGCGATTAGCGCGACCGGAATGACACGGCGGTTACACACGGGCGGATGACGTCACGAGTTCTCGACGATGAAGGTGCCCAAAAATATCGCCGGTGGACACGATGGCGTGGCGGCAAGGCCTATCACTGCAGAGCGCAGTGCCAGTTCACAGGCCGGGTGTCGTCGTCACGGAGGTAATATCATCGTCGCACGGAAAGCCGTCCGCCCGCTCAAGAAGAAGACTTATTATGGACACCTGGGGATCAGAATCTTCGCCGGTGCTGCGGGCGGGGAAGTCTGAATGCGCCCGGATGGCCGACGCTACGACTGCCCAGCCTGAGAGCCAAAGCACTGGCAGACGACTAGGCCTCAAGAGCAGATAGTGGTAATAGCTGGCGGAAGGTCGTGACGGCCACGGGCTCCAGGATGGCGCCTGGCGCTAAGTGAGGCTGTAGGATCGCCTGGAAGGCAGCCGGTCAGAGCTGCACACTGTGAACCGCGGTGACAGACGGTGATGAACAGCCTCGAATGAGGCATGAGGGAAAATGCAGAACAACCTGAAACACAGCCAACCCCGACTCGTGATCACCTCGACAAAGTCTCAGAGTCAGTGATATACTATCTCACCGCGCCTACATTGCCGCGATCGTACCGCGACTTTGTCGACGATCACGGTGGTGGGCCAAGACGGCAGATTCAGCCGCGCGGTGGTGCTGAGCCCGAGATATCGCTCTCGATGCCAGGGACCAGACGCAAGTCATCTGAACGCACGCTTGCCATGCGGGGGGAGAACTGGCGCATCAGTGCCAACAGGGGTGGCATCATTTCGATTTATCGCCGCATGTCCGGTATCGGAGCCCGTCGATGGACAGCTGAGATCACCTGGCGCTCCCCTCACAAAGTCTCAAGGTCAGCTGCACTGGCTCAGCCGCGAGGGAAGTCTCGAAAGTGCGACAGAAGAGCATCCATGGCCCGCTGGCGCACAGGAGTTATCTCAATCAACGAAGACACAGGGCGTGTCTCGAGGTTGAGAAAACACCAAGCCGCAGCCTGCCGAACACGAGCCACGAGCCTCGCACCCCGCTCACCGTCGCTGCCAACCTCCATTCTCCTCGGCCAGCAGATGTTCATCCAGCCAGGCCATCGAGCTACCGATGACCTCCTCTGATCTGGAAGTGGCAAAGATCGTCTCGCCCAGTCGGTTCGCAAGTGGAGTAGCTGGTGCCCGCAGCTGCCGCCGCCGCGATCGCCCGCGAGAGCCAAGCGGATTTTCACTTCACAATGACGAGGGAAATGCAGTATCTCCGCAACTCATAACTCAACCCTGAAGGGGCGAGGTGTGGGTGAGACTTCCGGCCTGAGGAAATATCGATCAATGGCAGATATTCGCCGAGTGGAGGAGTCCCCAGCAGCTGGCAAGCCAGCCGGTGCGGGGAGGCCGATCGTGCACGGTAGTGGGCTCATCCACAAACAATGAAGACGGGCGTATGGAAGAAGATCTTACTGATGCGTGCACACTGCAAGCTCATCGTGGAAAACGCAAAGCCACATCTACGACGCGGTCGTTTATCGTCGCGCGAAGCCTGCTGTCGGCGAGCCCTCGCACCTGGAATGCCGACTAAAGAAGTGGAGATGTTTGTTAAATGGATCGCGTACATTAAGTTTCCGAAGTGGTGGTAGTCGACAAAGCCGAATTTCCGAAGATGACGACATAACAAGCGTCAATGAGTAATAAAACAACAGAGATCCGCAATGCGCGCTTAGATTCAGCCATTTCGCCGACCTGAAAGCCGAGAACAGTGAAGGATGCTAACATCCGGTCACCAGATCTGACCGCAAAAATTAAAGAGGAAATCTCTGCACCAGATCTTATATCTAAAAGGATATTGGTGATAATCATCAGAAAGGCGGGACATGCGCTGAGTCAAAGCTGTTGCCGACGACGAAAGCTCACCAGTACGAAACTGGTCCAGGATGTTGTTGCGAGAGGTTCACAGAGCGTTCATCCGCCGATCGGTGCCGTCGATATCGGCACGCGAATCCGTAGCCACTGCCGTGACGCAGGACGGCGGTCGACATTATTTCCGATTGTTCGGAGCTGCGCTCATCGCACAGGCAACGCCCGTCGCGTCGAGTCGCGCTGAGCCAGCCGGCCTGGTGGCCGCGTGAAAGGTAATACAACGCCATGCGATCGGAAGCGCCCATTGCTCCAAAGCGAAGATGCCAGCTTGATCCTGGTAATCCTTCGTTGTCGATGAGTGCCGGCGGGTGAGCGGCACCCGCGAGCGACGGTGCGGTGAGAATCAAAATACACGCCGTCACTGATGAATGGTTGGGTTCGGGTTCAGCCCAGACGGGGAAGCCGACAGAACCAGGCAGCCAACGAAATCCTCCCGATACGTCGCGCACAGCGATCTGACTGTCGCCGCGTGGATATTCGCCGCCAGCGCCCAGCCAAAGCTGATCTGCAGTGACGAGGTGGCGTTCGGCGACTTCGGCTGAGCAGGTGGTGTTCAACCATTGTCGAGCGTAACACCGCATCGATGCGCGTGATATGAAGCGGTCGCACAGCCGATTGGGTCGGGGCGGATGCCCCGTCCGCGTCGGCGACCTCGAGGACCGCCTCGCTGTCGCGGCGCTCGATGCGGACGGTCACGCGTCCCCGGCTCGGTGAACTTGATGGCGTTCGAGACGAGATTGCTCACCACCTGCTGGAGCCGGCCGAAGTCGCCGAGGACGGGATGGGCGCCACCTCCGCCGTCACGGCCAGATCGAGCTGGCGGGCGAGGGCGGGCGCGCGGAGTCCCTCCGCGGCGGCCTGGGCGACATCGACCAGATCGATCACGTACCGCTCGAGGACGAGCTTGCCCGTGATGATGCGCGACACGTCGAGGAGATCCTCGATGAGCTGGGCCTGGATCGCGGGTGTTCCGGTCGATGGCGTCGAGGCCGCGCTTCGCCGTCGACGCGTCGAGCTTCCCGTCTGGAGCAGATTGACCCAGCCGACCATGGCGTTGAGGGGCGTGCGCAGCTCGTGGGAGAGGGTGGCGAGAAGTCGTCCCTGGCCCGGTTCCGCCTCCTCCGCCTGGGCCCGCGCCGTGCTCGCGGGTGACGCAGCTCGACGCGCCTGCTCCACCCGCCGGCGCTCCGTCACGTCGGTGGCGATGAGGATGCGCGCCCGGTGCTCACCAGAAGCGGATGGGGGCGGCGGTGAGCTCGACATCGAGCTCGTTGCCGTCCTGGTTCGATGACGCCACACCCCGAGCTGGCCCCCGCACCGTCGCCCGCGGCGCGGGACTGAAGCGCAGGCACCTCGGCGGCGGCGGCTGCAGGTCTCCGATCCGCATGGCGAGGAGCTCGTCCCGGCTGTAGCCGTAGCGCAGGACGGCCGCTTCCGTTCACGGCAAGAATGGCCAGGGACTCGATGCTCGAACACCCAGGCCGGCAACGGTGTCCGCTCGAAGAGCAGCCGGTGGCGCGACTCCGATTCACGGAGCGCCTCCTCGGCGCGACGGAGGCGGATGAGCGCGCCCACGGTGGCGATGAGCACGGGAGGCTCCACGGGCTGGGTCAGATAGCTGTCGGCGCCGCCGTCCAGGCTGCGCACGGCGTCGCGGCTGTTCACGAAGGTGGCCGGAGACCTGCAGGGACGAGGGTGGAGGCGGTGGCCGGGTCGTCCCTGATGCGCCGGCAGATCTCGTAGCCGCTGATGTCGGGCAGCCGCACGTCGAGGACCACGAGGTCGGGCCGCTCGCTCTGGATGAAGCGGAGTCGCCTCCTCGCCCGTGCTCGCCTCGGATGACCTTGTAGCCGGCCTGGAGAGGACGCGGGACGACCGCGTACCGGTTGGTGGGCTCGTCGTCGACGGCGAGAGCACGAGTCCGCGACGGCGTGGTCATAGCCGGAGTCCCGCCTTCACCCACGTGGCCTGGATCACGGAGAGGCATCCTCGCGCGCCGTCTCGTCCTTGGACGGCACGGCTACCGCCCGGCTTTCGAGCTGGGCGCGCTCGGCAGGTTCGAGAGGATCTTGAGGTGACCACCACCACCGGGATGTTGGCCGTCACGGGATCCCTCCTTGAGGCGAAGGAGCACCCGGCGCCGGACATGTTCGGCATGTTGAGGTCGAGAAGACGATCTCGGGCTGAAGGTCCGCGCCGCCTGCAATCCGTCCCGCCGTTGGGCATCTCGGTGATGATTCGCAATGCATTGACTGAGGAGGCGCTTGAGGACGTATGCGGGCCATGTCGTCATCATCGATGATGAGCGCCACGGAACCCGGCTCTGGCCGGTCAGGCGCTCGAGCTCGCCGATGAGCCAGCCCCGCGCGACGGGCTTGAGGGCGTAGGCGTCCGTCCCCAGAGGGCCAGGCCCCTTGCGCAGAGTCGTCGACCGTGCTCACCACGAGCACGGGGATGTTCCGGGTGGTCGCGCCTTTCTTGAGATCGGCGAGGAATTTCCAGGTCTCCTCGCCATCCAGGAGCACGTCGAGAACGATGGCGTGCGGGAGCTCGCCGGCGAGGGCGCGGCGGGCTTCCCGGAGGCTTCGTGCGGGCACGAGCCGGAAGGCGGAGCCGCGGAGGTAGCGATCGTAGATGGTGAGCTGGCGCGCATCGTTTTCCACGATGAGCACCGGTCTCCCTGAGCGCTCGGGCACGATCAGCCTCGTCTTCCTCCACCTCCCCCGACTTCGGCAGGTAGACGGTCGGGATGACGACGCAGAACGTCGAGCCCACGCCCACCGTGCTGCTCACGGAGACCCGCCCCCCAGCAGCTCGGCCAGCTTGCGCGAGAGAGGCAACCCGGAGCCCGGTGCCCTTGACCCGACGCTGGAGGGGGTTCTCCACCTGGGCGAACTCCTCGAATATTCGCTCCTGGTCCTCGGCGGGATGCCGATGCCGGTGTCGGTGACCTCGAAGCTCACCGCCTCTTCCTCGGGCCGGAAGGTCGCGGACACCCGCACCTCGCCACTCTCCGTGAACTTCAGGGCGTTGGAGATGAAGTTGCGGAGGATCTGCGACACCTTGCCCTCGTCGGTGTAGAGTGGTGGGCAGGCCGTCCGCGGCGCTCGAAGACGAGGCGCAGCGGACTCGCTGACGAGGAGCGGCCGCAGCATGCCGCGCAGGGCGCCGAACATGCTGCTCCACCTCGAACTCGATGGGGCGGACGGTGATCTTGCCCGCCTCCACCTTGGCGAGATCGAGGAGGTCGTTGACGAGCTCGGTGAGGTCGTGGGCCGCCTGGCGGATGAACGTCACCTGCTTCACCTGCTCCGTGGTGAGCGGCGCCGTCGATCCGGTCGAGGAGGAGATGGCGAGCAGCGCGGTGATGGAGTTGAGCGGGGTGCGGAACTCGTGGCTCATGTTCGACAGGAAGCGCGACTTGAGCTCGTCGGCGCGCCGGAGGTGATCGGCCTTCTCGTCCAGCTCGGCGTAGAGGGCGACCACGCCGCGGTTGGTGTCTTCGAGCTCGCGGTTGAGGTGCTCGAGCTCCTCCTGCCGCCGGCGGAGCTCATCGAGGGCCTGGAGCAGCTCCTGGTTCTGCCGCTGCACCTCCTCCAGCGGCTCGCGCGGCACTTGCCTCGCGAGGCCTCGCCGAGGCTGGCCAGGCGATCGGGTCCGAGGAAGCGGCGTGCGCCCGCGGAAGGAGCTTGCGGAGCACGACCTGGGTGCCCTTGCCCGGGAGCCGAGGTGATCTCGAACTGGTCCATGAGCCGGCGGGCTCCGATGATGCCGAGCCCCATGCCGGTCGAGGAGCGATAGCGAGCCGTCGAGGATCGTCGGAGAGTCGGGCGATGCCCGGGCCCTCGTCGGAGACGACGATCTCGAACAGCTGCGGGGAGCGTGCCGCCCTCCATGCCGAACTCCACCTTTCCGCCCCCGCGTAGCGGAAGGCGTTGCGCGCGATCTCCGACACCGAGGTGGCGATCCGGCGTCTGGTCCTGGGCCTCGAAGCCGAGGAGGCGGGCGAGCTGCCGCGCCCGCTGCCGGGCGAGGACGATGTCGCTCCTCGAACTTCAAGGCCACCGTGACCACGCGCTGGCTCATGCCGCCGCCGTCTTGGCCACCACCACCGTGGCGTCGTCGCGTCCGCGATTGAAATCGCGGTACAGGACCGCGGCAATGAGGCTGGCGTCCCGCACCGCGATCCCCGGATAGGCGCTGAGGCTCCACTGGGTCAGGAGACCGTCGGAGTTGAGGATCACGAGCGGCGTCAGGGACCCAGGCGTAGGTGAATTCGGAGATGGTCCGCACGGTCATGACCGAGCGTGCCGTTGTGCGACACCATGTTCCGCCGGTCGGCCGCCAGCACCACGTCCCGCGATGTTTCCGATGCCCGAGAAGGTGACGAGGCCGCTGTCACAATCCAATCGGCGATGGCCACGGCCGCCCCGCGTGCGTGCGCGCAGGGCATCGTGGGCGACCTTGAGTATCGCGGCCGGCCCTCGTTGGCGTGCTTCCGTGAAAGATCCGGATCGCGCTCCTCGCCGCCTCCGCCGCCCGCGGGCCATGGCCGAGGCCGTCGGCGAGCACGATGACGGCGCGCCGACGCCCGCCTCGTCACCGCCCAGCCGTCACCGCATGCGCTCTCGCCGGGCTTGGCCACGCTGACGCCGCCACCTCCATCGCGAGTCCGCTGAGGCGCGGTGGATCGGCTCTGCCAGATGCGCGCGAGCACGGCCGTTCCCCGTCCGGGCTGAGGAGTAGATCTCGTGCTCGTCGGCCATCCGCGCGATGGCCCGAGACCGGTGCCCGCGCTGTCCCGGAGCTCGAGTACGCCATCCACTCGGCTCTCGGCGAGGTTCGAGATCCCCGGCCCCTTGTCGAGGCCGACGAGCTCGATTCCGCGCTCGTCGTCTTGCTGAAGCGGGTCGGATGAGGATCTCGCCGCCGCCCCCGTGCTTGACGATATTGGTCGCCACCTCCGGTGACGACGAGGCCACGCGGCCCGCCGCGGTCTCGTCGAAGCCCGGAGCTCTGGCCATGCCGCTCGCCACCCGCCGCGCCTCGCCCGGCTGCGTCTCGTCGGCCACCGCCACCGCCACCGCCTCGATCATGTCGTCCACCGGGCGATGGTGACTCTGGTGCCTTCACCGGGACGGGAGTCGATCGAGAACTCGCTGCACAGCCGACGGGCGCCGCCCAGGCCCAGGCCGAGGCCTCCGCCCGTGGTGTAGCCGTCCTTCAGGGCTCGCTCGATGTCGGGGATGCCCGGCCCCTTGTCCTCGAAGGTCGAGGCGCAGTCCCGCGCCGCGCCGCCGTCCTGCAGGACCTCGAGCCGGACCGTTCCCCCGCCGCCGTAGTCGACCGTATTGCGGCCGAGCTCGCTGGCCGCGGTGACGATCTTGGTCTGGTCGACGAGGCTGAAGCGCAGCTCGACGGCGGCGGCCCGTACCGCCTGGCGGACCAGCACGACGTCCTCCGACGATCGGATGGACAGCGTCTCATCCCTGGGCATCGGCATCCGTCGGGCTCGGCGACGGGCTCACTGTGATGGCCGTTGACCGTGTCGCTGAGTGACTGCCGCAGGATGTCCATGCCCTTTTCGACGTTCAAGCGCGGTGCGCACCCCGGCAGGGCCAGACCCAGCTCCACGAGGGTGATGGCCACCGCCGGTCGCATCCCCACCACCACGGTCTCCGCGTCGAGGACACGCGCCATGGCCGCGATGTTGCCGAGCATCCGGCCGATGAACGAGTCGACCATCTCGAGGGCGGAAATGTCGATGAGGACGCCGCGGGCGCGCGCCTTGACGATGCTGGTCGGCGAGATCGTCCTGGAGGGTGCGTGGCGAGCCGGTCGTGCATGTCCACCTGGATGGTGACGAGCAGGTAGTCACCCATCTTGAGGATCGGGATGCGCTCCATGGACGACGCGCTCATGCCGAGCGCTGCGGTGAGCGGACGATGGCGCGACCGGTGCGCTTGAGCGCCACCGCGAAGGCGTCCGCCAGCGTCGGCCTTGGTCGTCACGTCGCCGCAGGTCGACGCCGAGGTGCACGATGGTCTGGGCGATCTGCGGGCCGGATGCCGCTGATGATGCAATCGGCGCCCATCAGCCGGGCGGCCGCCACCGTCTTCAGCAGGTGCTGGGCGACCAGGGTGTCCACGGTGGGCACGCCGGTGATGTCGATGATGGCGATGGCCGCGCCCGTCTCCACGATGCGCGTGAGGAGCGATCTCCATCACGAGCTGCGTCCGCTCGCTGTCGAGCGTGCCGATCAGGGGCAGCGCGAGGATGCCATCCCACAGCTCCACCACCGGCGTGGAGAGCTCGAGCATCTCCTGCGCTGCTGGCGCGAGATGACCTCCTCGCGGCCCTTCTGGAAGACCTCGATGGTGTAGAGGCCGAGCTTGTCGATCGAGCACGTTGACGATCCAGGTCTCCTCGGCGAGGGCGGCCGGAGTCCTCGCGCGAGCTCGCGCTGGAGCCGCGCGAAGATCGGCTCCTTGATCGAGAACACGAAGGTCGCGGTCTCCGACGGGGAGAACCTTGCCGGGCTCGCGACTGGGAGATCGTGGCAAGGCTGTCCCGGACGCCCTGCCATGCGGAGCCCTTGATGTCGCCCGTGTCGCCGCTGGCCAGAGCGTGCTTGAGCGCCTGGAGCATTGCCCGCGACTGGTCTCTCCAGCTCGGCCTTCTGCATCAGATCGGGCCTCGCGGTGGCCGCGATCATCTGCGCCTGCACCTAGTCCTGAGGATTTCTCCCTCGTGCTTCTGGATCAGCTCCGCGGGTTCGACTGGCCACTGGCATGCTCTTCCCCCTCTGTAGGGACGGCGACGGCCGTCGGCGTGAGCGCACGTTAAAGGTTGGTCTCCCATGCTTGCGCATGGGCAGGAGCTCAGAGCGTGGACTCGGTCAAACATTCCACGACGGAGACACCATGGGCCCTCCGAGCGAAAGGCTCCGAGGGCGAACACCTCGTAGCATTCCCCGCCTGGCGGTGTCAAGGCGCCGCCGGCTCCCGACGAATCAGATGCGCGCGGTATTCCGTGGCCTTGGCCGTACCGGGGTCGACCGGCCTCTCGTGTCGCCCTCTTCCACGTCGGCCAGGACGGTCGGCGGAGAGTCCGCTGCTGTTCCGCCCGATCCAAAGGTGTCCGCTTATGTCGCGGGCAGAAGCGACGCAACGGCCGTCCTGCCACGAAGCAGCCGCTAAGTGCGGGGAACCGTGGATGCGCGACATCCGCGATCGGCCGCTCATACACCCATTCTTACCGAGTCGTCTCTTCTGCCTCGCCTTGCATCGCGACGGAGCTGCGCGTCCCGAGGCGGAGGTGGCCTTGACACCAATCGCGCCGGCGCTGGCCTACTCTGCGACGCTGTGCTCGTCCGGGTATCCGTTCTCGAGAGCAAGGCTGAGGCGCACGATAGTTTTCGGCCAAAGGAGACGAGGGTGAAGGAGCGCGTGGTCTATCTGAACGGTGCCCTCGTCCCGGAAAGCCAGGCGGTGATCTCGGTGTTCGACCGGGGCGTCCAGTACGGCGATGCGGTCTACGACGCAGCGCCGCACCTTCGGGGACCAGCCCTTCAAGCTGCGCGACACATGATCGCCTCTACCGCTCCTGCAGCTACACCCGCATGCCCTTGCGCCTACGAGCGCGAGGACTGAGATGGAAGCAGACCCGGAGGTGCTGGAGCACAATCTGTCGCTTCTCGCGCCTGACGCGGAGACCATGATCTGGTGGAGCGTCACGCGGGGTGAGACTCCGGTCACCCGCGCTCATCGGAGAGGCACGGATGCCGCCGTGATCATCTACACCTTTCCACGACTCCTCCGGCGCCTCGCGCAAGTTGGTGACGCGAGGCGCCCGGTGGTCACCGCCACCCGGCGGACTCCGCCCCAGTGCCTCGACCCGCGGGCGAAGGTCTCCCAACCGGATGAACCACATCCTCGCCGACATGGAGGCCAAGGCGGCGGACCCGGAAGCGTACAGCCTCATGCTCGACATCAGCGGCAACATCGCCGAGAACAGCACGGGGAATTTCTTGCTTCGTTCGCGACGGCACCATCATGCACGTCGGGGCGGGCATGGCCCCTCGAAGGGTGACGCGGGCGACCATCTTCGAGCTTGCTCGAGCGCCGAGCATCCCCGTGGCCACCGGTGAGGTTTCCGCTCTTCGACGTCTACCATCGCGGAGGAAGCCTTCCTCACCGCGACCTCCTTCAGCATCCTGCCCGTGGCCAGCGTCAACGGAAAGGCGATGAGTGCGGGCGCCCCGGGCCCGGTGACTGCAGCTCCTGACCAGGCGATGGAGCGAGCTGGTCGGCCTCGACATCGTCGCCCAGGCCCTCGGTCAGCTGAAGGGAGCCTGACCGGCGCCCTTCCGGATCAGTAGGGAATGTCGATGAGGCGGTCCTTCGCCTCCCGCATGTCCCGCTCGAGCAGCTCGCGCAGCTCGCGCGGCCATGGGCCCGGGCCTGCCGCTGCCGATGGCCTTGCCGTCCCACTCCACGATCGGGGCCACCTTGACGGAGCTGCCGACGAGCAGCATCTCGCGCGCCGCCTCGCCTCGGCCACGGGGATGTCGCACACCTCGACGCCCTGGGCGTGCCGCCCACGAGCCCGCGGGCGAGGGCGAGGAGCCGGAGCGAGGTGCAGCCGGTCAGGATGTGGTCGAACTTCGGGTGCGGCGGAGCACGCCGTCCTCGCCCACGAAGGCCACGTTCATGTTGGAGCTCTCGCCCACGTGGCCCGCGTCGTCGACGAACACGCCGTTGTCGAGGCCCGCTTCCTGGGCTTCGAGCTGCATGAGGATGTTGGGCAGATAGTTGGTGCTCTTGGTCGACCGCGTACAGCGGCGGCTTGATGGGATAGGTGGTGGTCATGACGCGCAGGCCGTCCGTGTTCCACCGGTCCGGGTAGGCGAGACCGGCGAAGATCATCACGAAGCCGGGCTCGGCGCCGGCCGCGGGGGCAGGCCGAGGCTCCCCGGCCCCGCGGAGATCCAGTAGCGGATGGAGCCGTCGCGCTGGCCGCTCGCCGCGGCGGTGCGGGCGATGATCTCGCGCATCTCCTCGCGCGGGCAGGGCAGGGGCAGCCGGGAGAGCCCGGCGGAGCGAACGAAGCGGTCGAGATGGGCCTCGAGGTCGTAGATCTTCCCGTCGACGATGGCCGCGGTGTCGAAGACGCCGTGGCCGCGATGCACGATGTGATCGTCGAAGGGAAGCACCATGAGGGCGGGGTCGGTCACGATGCCGCCGAGCTGGCTCGAGTAGAAAGCCCAGTAGCGAACGGGCTGCCGCGCCCTCAGCGGCGCGAAGGTGCTCGACGACCTCGTCGGCCTGGAGCACGCGCGGGGTGAGGGTTTCCATCAGGCGAACACGAGCACGCCGCGTCCCACCGCGTCGGTCTCGATGTCCTCGTAGGCCCGGTTGATCTCGGCGAGGGGATAGCGCCGCGCCACGAGCCCCGTCACGTCGAGGAGGCCGCGGGTGACCCAGTCGCAGATGCGCGGCATGTCCTGGCGCGGGTGGGCGGAGCCGTAGTAGCAGCCGCGGATGGTCTTCTCCATGCGCGTGATGACCACGCGGCTCGATGGGCGCGGCGTCGCCCGACGGGCGCGATGCCCACGATGACCGCGGTGCCGCGCTTGCGCACCATGTCCACCGCCATCTTGCTCGTGGCCCCGCTCCCGTAGGCCTCGAAGGCGAAGTGGGCGCCTCCGCCCGTGAGCGCCTGCACGCGCGCCACCGCGTCCTCGGTCGCGCGCGTTGACGGTGTGGGTCGCTCCGAAGTTCCGGGCGAAGGTCGAGGGCCGCGTCCTTGACGTCCACGGCGACGATGGTGGTGGCGCCGGCCAGCCGAGCGCCCTGGAGGACGTTCAGGCCCACGCCACCGCAGCCGATGACCGCCACGCTGTCGCCGGGCTGCACCCGCGCGTTGAACACGGCGGCGCCCACGCCGGTGGTCACGCTGCAGCCGATGAGCGCCATCTGGGCGAAGTCGAGGCCGGCCGGCGCGGGAATGCAGCCCGCCTCCGGCACCACCGCGTACTCGGCGAAGCAGGCGACCTTGCCCATGTGGGCGCAGTCCTGCCCGGCCAGGGTGTGCAGACGCGAGGTGCTGTCGTAGAGCTTGCCGCGAGGTGCGCGCCGTGCTCGTCGCAGAGCTGCGGATGGCCGCTCTCGCAGGAGTGGCAATGGCCGCAGTTGGGCACGAAGCTCAGGATGACCCGGTCGCCCGGCTTGACCATGGTCACGCCCTCGCCCACCGCCTCCACGGTGCCCGAGCCCTCGTGGCCGAGCACGGCGGGCAGGGCGATGGTCGCCTCGCCCTTCTGGAAGTGCAGATCGCTCCGGCAGACGCCGGCGGCGCCCACCTTCACCAGCACCTCGCCCCGCTTCGGCGGATCGAGCTCCACCGTCTCGAGGGAGTAGGGCTTGTTGACGTCGTACAGCACGGCAGCGGTGATGCGCATGTGGGGCCTCCCGGCGTCGGTCGTGATTGCGGCGAGCGGTCAGACTAGCGGAGAGCGCGGCCATTGTCCACGTGCGTGGACGGCCTTGACACTTTCCGCCCCCGCTGGCTTACTCTGACCTGCGCATGCGTGACCTCGCCGTGGACAATGCCGTGTCGCTCCTCGTGGACCAGCCGCTCGCCGAGGGCTTGGCCCTCGCCCTGCCCTCGTCACTCCGGGCGGCGCCTGCACCTACGACAGAGCTGGCCGCGCTGACCAGCCGCGCGGCCCGGGCTCTCCAGGAGCTCGGCGTGGAGGCCGAGCAGCGCGTGGCCCTCTTCATGCCCGACGGCATCGGCTTCGCCGTCACCTTCTTCGCCGCGCTCAGGCTGGGCGCGGTGGCGGTGCCTCTCAACACGCGCCTGCCCGCGAAGAACCTCCACTTCATTCTCGACGACTGCCGGGCCAAGGTGCTCGTGACGGACGGCGAGGCTCACGGTGGCCCTCGATGAGGGCAGCCGGACGAGGGCGGTGACCTTCGAGGAGCTGGTGAAGGGGCCCGACGGGGGACCGCTGGAGGTCGAGCGGGTGGGCGGGGACGCCATGGCCTTCTGGCTCTACACCTCGGGCACCACGGGCATCCCGAAGGCGGCCATGCACTGCCACCGCAACCTGCTCGCCTGCCATCACTACGCCGAGGGCGTGCTGAAGGTGAGCGCAGAGTGACCGTGTCTTCTCCACCTCCAAGCTCTTCTTCGCCTACGCCCTCGGCAACGCGCTCGACCATTCCGCTCTACGCCCGCGCCAGCGCGTATCTCCATCCCGCGTGGGCGGATGCGGCGGCGGTGCACGACGTGCTCCGGAGCTATCGCCCGACGCTCTTCTTCTCCGTGCCCACGATGTATGCCCATCTCCTCAAGGCCGATCTCCCGCCGGAGGCCTTCCGCTCGGTGCGCCAGTGTGTCTCGGCGGGAGAGAAGCTGCCCGCGGAGATCCATCAGGCCTGGCAGGAGCGCTTCGGCGTGGAGATCCTCGATGCCATCGGCGCCACCGAGACCATCTACATGTTCGTCAGCAATCGCCCCGGCCTGAGCCGGCCCGGCCGCTCGGGCACGCCGTCGCCGGGCGTCGAGGTGCGCGTGCTCGATGCGGAGGGCCGGCCCGTGCCCGACGGCGCCCAGGGGTGCTCTGGGTCAAGACGCCGTCGGCGGCCGTGGGTTACTGGAAGCGGCTCGATCACTCACGGCGGACCTTCGTCGGCGACTGGTTCAGGACGGGCGACGTCTACGTGCGCGACGCCGACGGCTTCTACACCCACTGTGGCCGCGAAGACGACTTCTTCAAGGTGGCGGGACAGTGGGTGGTGCCCGCCGACGTCGAGGCAGCCATGCTCAAGCATCCCGGGGTGCTCGAGGCGGTCGTGGTCGGCGCGGAGGACGCCTCGGGCCTGATCAAGACGTTCGTGTTCGTCATCCCGCGCGACGAAGCCGCCGATCCGGAGGGCCTCGCCGCCGAGCTCCGGCAGCTCGCCGAGAGCTCGCTGCCTGCCCATGAGCGCCCGCGCGAGATACGCGTGGTGCGGGAGCTGCCGCGCACCGGACACCGGGAAGCTCAAGCGCTTCCTGCTCAAGGAAGAGGTGGAGGGCCGGCGATGACGGGAGCGGTGAACCGCATCGACATCAAGGTGAGATGGTCGGAGGCCGATGCGGCGGGCATCGCCTTCTACCCGCGCTTCTTCGAATGGTTCGACATGGCCACGGAGGCGCTGTTCGAGTCGCTGGAGATGCCGTGGCCGGTGCTCTTTCCCCGCTATCGCGTGGTGGGGGTGCCCATCGTGGACGTGGGCGCGCGGTTCGCCTCCCCGTACGCTACGGAGATACGGTGACGGTGCGGGCGAGCATCAGCGAGGTGCGGGAGAAGATCTTCCGTGTCGATCACGAGGTGTCGGTGGGCGAGCGTCACTGTGCCTCGGGCTTCGAGGTGCGCGCGTGGGTCGCCCAGCCCGATGAGCCGGGAGGCGCGCTTCACGCCAAGCCCCTGCCCATCGAGATCGTCACCAAGCTCAAGGGAGAGGGAGGCGTCTACGCATGAAACCCGAGGTCGTCTACACCAAGGCCGCGCCCAAGACGGGATTTTCCGAAGGCATGGAATCGCCCATCGCCCAGGGCGTCAAGTGCGGGCAGTTCCTCTTCGTCTCGGGGCAGGGGCCGCTCGATCCCGCCACCAAGGAAGTCGTCTCGCCGGATCTGGCCGAGCAGACGCGCGTGACCCTCGACAACATGCGGGCGGTGCTCGAGGCGGGCGGCACCTCCATCGAGAACGTGGTGAAGGTCGGGGTGTTCCTGCGCAGCATGGACGACTTTCCCGTCGTTCAATCGCGTGTTCAAGGAATATTTCAAGGGAGTGCAGCCGGCGCGCACGACCGTGGAGGCCGCGGCCCCGCGCAAGGGCGTCAACGTGGAGATCGACTGCATCGCGTTCATTCCGTGACTTTCACCCTCTCCCTCCAAGGGAGAGGGGCAGGGTGAGAGTGGGTGATGTTCGGATTCGGATCGCCCCCTCACCCCGGCCCTCTCCCCGTCGGGGGAGAGGGAGACTGGAGGATATATGAGCTTGGCGGGAGCGTATCTGTCGGTTCACACGCCGCGCTATTGCACGCTCGAGGCGGCTTTCGAGGGCAAGCTCGCGTCGGAGGTGTTTCGCCCCGTCCGCGACGGGCTGGTGGCCAGGGGCGTGAGGTGGCGCGGGCGCGCCTCGACGCGGTGGTCATCAACTCCTGTCACCTGATCTCGACCTTTCCACGGTGGTCGACGGGACGCCCCGGCACCAGGGCGTGCTCACCGCCCAGGAGGCGCCTGAGATCATCCATGGCGTCGGCTACGACATCCCCGGCGACTACGAGCTGGCCGCGGCCATCGTGGCGCGCGGGCGCGCGGCGGGACTCCAGTCCGTGCTCGCCAACGACGTGCACTACCCGCTCGACTACGGCACCGTCATGCCCATGGTGTGCTATCTCGACCGCGCCCGAAGCTCCCCCTCGTGCCCGTCTCCGTGTGCCTCAGCGCGGATCTCGCGGAGAGCTTCAGTGGGGGCGCCACATCGCGAGCGTGGCGCGCGAGAGCGGGAAGCGGGTGGGCTTCGTGGCGAGCGGGAGCGTGTCCCACAAGCTGGTGCGGGGCCCGGAGAAGGGTCCCCAGCCGGAGGACGAGGAGCTCGATCATCGCCTCGCGAAGATGCTGGCGGCGGGGCAGTACGGGGAGCTCTGGGCCTGGCTGCCCGAGTTCTGCCGGGCGACCCAGGCGGAGATGGGCGGCCGCCACCTCGCCATGCTCATGGGGGCGGTGATCGAGTCGAAGCAGCGCTTCGGCGCGGCCGTGCATGCCTACGGGCCGTCCTCGGGGAGCGGCAACTACGTCGTCTCCCTGACCGCGGAACCTTAGCGGACCGCAAGCGGTTCGGTTATTCTTGAAAGGTCATTTCCGGGCCGACCGACGTCGCAACACTCCATGACCACACGCTCCAACGAAGGAGAAGGCCGATGAAAGCAGTGACGCGTCGAACGTTCCTGGGGGAGCGGCGGCGACGGCGGCGGGCATCGCGGCCGGGCCGTGGGTGCTCCGCGCGCACGCGCAGTCGGGGCCGCTCAAGATCGGACTGGTGCTGCCCTATACGGGGCGTACGCGGTGCTCGGCGAGAGCATCACCCAGGGTATGGAGCTGGTGTTCGCCCGTGAGAACTGGACGGTGGCCGGGCGCAAGGTCGAGATGATCAAGGAAGACGACGAGATGAAGCCGCCGGTGGGCATCCGGAAGACGGAGAAGCTCATCGACTCGGACAAGGTGGACATCCTCACCGGACCCGTGCACAGCGGCATCCTCCTCGGCATGCGAGACAAGGTGCATGCGAGCAAGACCATCCTCATCGTGTCCAATGCCGGCGCCGACGACATCAGCCGCGCCAAGTGCTCGAAGTGGATCTTCCGCACGTCCTTCTCGAACTGGCAGCCCAACTGGCCCATGGGGCCGTGGGTGGCCAAGAACGTGTCGAAGGAAGTGTTCGTGGCCGCTCCGAACTACCAGGCGGGCAAGGACCAGATGGGCGCCTTCAAGGAATCCTTTCTCGCGTCGGGAGGCAAGGTCATCGGCGAGGACTATCCGAAGCTCAGGGGAGACCGACTATGCCCCGTACCTGACGAAGATCAAGCAGTCGGGGGCCAAGGCCGTGTACGCCTTCTTCTCCGGCACGGATGCCGTGGGCTTCGTGAAGCAGTTCGACGAGTTCGGCCTCAAGCAGTCGGTGAAGCTCACGGGCGCCGGCTTCCTCGTCGAGCCCGACGTGCTGCCCGCCCAGGGCAAGTCGGCCCTCGGCATCATCAGCGGGCACTTCTACACGCCCCTCCTCGACAATCCGACGAACGTGCGCTTCGTGAAGGAATTCCGCGACAAGTTCGGGGCAAGATGCCCGACGGCTTCGCCTGTCAGGGCTACGACACCGCGGAGACCATCGTGCGCGCGGTCAAGGCGACCAGCGGCAACACGCAGGACAAGGAGAAGCTGGTGGCGGTGATCGAGAAGACGGAGTTCGACAGCCCGCGCGGCCACTTCCGCTTCGACCCCAAGACTCACAACGTGATCCAGCCCTTACATCTACGTCCGCGAGGTGAGGGAAGTGGCCGGCGGCCTCAACAACGTCCCGATCGACAAGGTCGCCGACGTGAAGGACCCCGGCGCTGGCTGCACGCTGCCTGCGTAGCCGGCCTCGACGGAGTGGGACGGGAGCCGGGATGAGCCCGGCTCCCGCCGTCGACCGCGTGCTCGTCGTCTCGGACGTCTTCGCCCAGGCCCTCAACGGGCTGGCCTACGGCGTGCTCCTCTTCCTCCTCTCGGTCGGCCTCACCCTCATCTTCGGCATGCTCGACATCGTCAACCTCGCCCACGGCTCCTACTACATGCTGGGCGCCTACGCCGGGGTGACCGTGCTCATGATGACCGGACAGCTTCTGGCTCGCCCTCGCGGTCGCCCTCGTGGCGGTGGGCCTCGTGGGCGCTGGTCGTCGAGCGGCTCTGTCTCCGGCCGCTCTACCGGCGCGGGCCGCTGGACCAGGTGCTCCTCACCTTCGGCCTCATCTATCTCTTCGAGGACCTCGTCAAGTGGATCTGGGGCGGGCGCATCCGCTCGATCCCCGCTCCCGCGCTGCTCACCACGTCGGTGAACGTGCTGGGCGCCACCGTCCCGTCGTACCGGGTGTTCGTGATCGTGTTCGGCCTGGCCGTGGCGGTGGCCCTCTGGCTCCTCGTGGAGAAGACGCGGCTCGGCGCGGTCATTCGCGCGGGCGTGCTTCGACTCCGGAGATGGCGGCGGGCATGGGCATCAACATCGATCGCGTCTTCACCGGCGTCTTCGCCTTCGGGCGCGGCGCTGGCTGGCCTCTCGGGCGTGATCGCGGGCCGATACAGTCCGGCCGCTCCCTCCATCGGGGCGACCATCCTGATCCCCGCCCTCATCGTGGTGGTGGTGGGCGGACTCGGCAGCCTCAAGGGCTCGCTGGTGGGCAGCCTCATCATCGGCCAGGCCGAGACGTTCGGGAAGGCGTGGCTGCCCGGCGCGTCGATGCTCATGATCTACGCGGTGATGGCGCTCGTCCTCATGCTCCGGCCGCAGGGCCTGTTCGGCGCGACCCCTCAAGTGATGACGCGCTCGGTCGGACTCGCGGCTTCGTGGTGGCGGTGCGTGCCTCGCCTTTCCGGCTCGTGGCGCGGGCCCTATCCGGTCAAGCTCCTGCAGGAGATCCTGATCTGGGGCATCTTCGCCATGAGCCTCGACCTCCTCATGGGCTATGCGGGCATGGTGTCGTTCGGCCACTCGGCCTTCTTCGGGATCGGCGGCCTACACCGCGGCCCTCCTGCTCCCCAAGTGGCCGGGCCTCCTCGCCGCGCTGCGGCGCCCGCGCCCTCGCCGCGGCGGTGGGCGCGCTCGCCATCGGGTTCTTCGTCGATCCGCGTGGGCGGCGTGCTACTTCATCATGCTCACCCTCGCCTTCTCCCAGATGTTCTTCGCCTTCGACCTTCCAGAACGCCTTCCTCGGCGCGGAGGACGGGATCACCGGCGTGCCGCGGCCGCGCGTCCTCGGCGCTGAGCATCGCCTCGCTGGGCGCGTTCCACGTCTATCTCCTCGCCATCGTGGGGGCGGCCGCGCTTGTCCCTTCACCGCATCGTGCGCTCGCCGTTCGGTCACGTGCTGCAGGGCATCCACGACAACGAGGAGCGCATGCAGGCCGTGGGCTACCCGGTCGCCCGCTACAAGCTCCTCGCCTTCGTCATCGCGGGACGGTGGCGGGCGTGGCCGGCTCGCTCTACACCCAGTTCGTCGGCTCCATCTCGCCCGACGCGTTTCTCTGGACCACCTCGGGCGAGGCGCTCCTCATGGTGATCATCGGCGGCACGGGCACGCTGAACGGGGGCGTGGCTGGGGGCGGCCGCCTTCATCCTGCTGCAGAGCCTCGTCAGCTCGTACACCGAGCGCTGGATGCTCATCCTCGGGCTCACCTTCGTGCTCTTCGTGCTCTTCGCTCCCGGCGGCATCGTGGGCGCCCTGCGCGGCCGGGTGGGCGTGCGCTCGTGACGCTCCCCTTGCTCGCCCCCGCCTTGCTCACCATAGACGGCGTCACGCGCACCTTCGGCGCGCTCTCCGCGCTGGCCGGCGTGTCGTTTCGCCCTCGAGGCGCGCGAGCGCCGCGCCGTCATCGGGCCGAACGGGGCGGGCAAGACCACCCTCTTCAACGTGATCACCGGCCAGCTCCCGCCGAGTGGAGGGCGCATCGTCTTCGACGGCTCGGCCCATCGCGGGGCTGCCTCCGCACACGGTGGCGCGTCGCGGGGTCTCGCGCTCGTTCCAGCGCACGAACCTCTTTCCCCGCCTCGCCGTGCTGGAGAACCTGCGGCTCGCCGCCGCCGCCGGCGCGGCCGGCAGCTACAACCTCTTCGGCCGCGTGGAGCGTGACGGCGCCTCTCGCGCGGGCGCGGGAGACGGCGGCGGCGGTGGGCTGGCCGAGCGCCTCGACACGGTGGCCGGCCAGCTCTCCTACGGCGAGCAGCGCCAGCTCGAGGTGGGCGTGGCGCTGGCCACCCGCCCCAAGCTCCTCCTCCTCGACGAGCCTACCGCGGGCATGTCGCCGGAGGAGACTGCAGCGGATGACCCGGATGCTCGAGGGGCTGCCCCGCGAGGTGACCCTCCTCATCATCGAGCACGACATGGACGTGGTCGCCTCGCTCGCCGACCGCGTCACCGTGCTCCACTACGGCGAGGTGCTGACCGAAGGCACCTTCGACGAGGTGAAGCGCGATCCGCGCGTGTACGAAGTCTATCTGGGGAGCGAGTGATGCTGGAGGTAGAGGGATCCACACCTACTACGGCGAGAGCCATATCCTCCACGGCGTCTCCCTCCGGGTGGAAGCGGGCGAGGCGGTGGCCCTCCTCGGGCGCAACGGCGCGGGGAAGACCACGCTCATCCGGAGCGTGGCCGGCTTCACCCGCCGCGCGACGGGCGGGTCGCCTCGACGGTGAAGCGATCGAGGCGTGGCCCGCTCACCGCATCGCGCGCCGCGGCCTCGCCCTCGTGCCCCAGGGGCGCGCGCATCTTCGCGCCGCTCACCGTGCGGGAGAATCTCCTCCTCGGCGCGCGCGGCCACGCGTGGACGCTCGAGCGCGTCTACGATCTCTTCCCGCGCCTCCGCGAGCGCGCTGACCAGTGGGGTGGCACGCTGTCGGGCGGGGAGCAGCAGATGCTCGCCATCGGACGCGCGCTCTTGACCAACGGGCGTATGCTGGTGCTCGACGAGCCGTCGGAAGGGCTGGCTCCAGCCATCGTGCGAGAGGTCGGGCGCATCGTGAGCGGACTCAAGGGCGAGCGGCTCTCCATCCTGCTCGTCGAGCAGAACTATCATCTGGCCCTGCGGGTTGCCGATCGCGTCTACGTCATGAACAAGGGGCTGATCGTCTGGGAAGGCACGCCCGCCGCCCTGGAGGCGGACGAGGACGTCAAACGTCGCTACCTTGGGGTGGCATGAACTGGGGGATGGCATGAGCTGGGGGTGGCATGAGCTGGATCGATCCGGACTTTCCGAAGCGCGCCACGCCGAGTGACATCGTGGGCCGGGTGCTCGGCCTCAATCCTGGAATGATGACGGGGCCGGGCACCAATACGTACCTGGTAGGGACGCGCGATCCCATCCTCATCGACACCGGGGCCGGGGTGGCCGGCTACATGGGCGTGTTCGGCGAGTACCTGGCCGAGCGCGGCTGGCGTGGTCCCTCGCGCGCCATCCTCACCCATCGGCACGTCGACCACATCGGCGGCGTGCCCCAGCTCCGCGAGCGCTTTCCCGGCCTGCCCGTGGCCAAGATGATTCACAGGGACGAGAACCTGCCCGAGGGAACGGCAGACCTCCGCGACGGGCAGGTGGTCAAGGGCGACGGCGTGACGCTGGTTCCGGTGCACACCCCGGCCATGCGTCCGATCACCTCTGCTATTTCCTCGAGGAGGAGCGGGCGCTCTTCAGCGGTGACCTGATCCTGAACGGCTCCACGAGCGTGATTCCGGACGAGGACGGCGACCTCGCCGACTACATGGCCTCGCTCCGCCGCGTGCAGGCGCTCCGGCCCCAGCGGATCTATCCCGCGCACGGCGCGGTCATCGAGGACGCGGCGGGCAAGATCCAGGAGTACATCGACCACCGCCTGGAGCGGGAGCGGCAGATCCTGGAGACGCTGGGGGCGGGCGCGCGCACGATACCGGAGATGGTCAAGGTCATCTACGCCGAGGTTCCCGAGAAGCTCCACGTGATGGCGGGCAAGTCCGTCCACTCCCACCTCAAGAAGCTCCTCAGGACGGCCGCGTCAGCGAGGAGAAGCTCGAGTCCGCTCCTTCGCGCTGGACTCTGCTCTAGCGTCGCGCGCGGCGTCGGTACCTGGTCAGTGCCGTCGCCAGCTGGCGTCGCTGCTGTAGCTCCGCACGCGCGGCGGACGGGGCCTGTCGCCGAGGGTGCCGGTGCGCAGCCAGCTCCGCCACCTACGCTTCGTGAATCGCAGCCCTGCGGGCTGCGCGCACTCGCGAAGGGCCCACTCCCGCTGGCTGCGCACCGGCACCCTCGGCGCCACCCGTCCGACTATCGTTCGTGGGTGAGGCGCAGGTCGCGGCGTCAGTCGCGAGGGGCGATGACGAGACGGTAGCCGAGGTCGAGCTCGGATTCCGTGAGGAGATCGCCGTGGCGGCGGTGCCAGCTGCCGTCGTCGAGATCGCGGCGAAGGTGCGTGAGGCCGGGCTCGAGCGTGTCGAGCTTGGTGAAGGTGGACATGGCGCCGCGCACGCCGGGGTCGAGATAGGCGTGCGGGCGTCGCCAGTAGGCGCCGAGAAAGCCGTCCGTGCAGTCGTGCGGGATGGGCAGGGATGGACTCTCGATGGGCTCGAGCGCGTGCCGGAGGTCATCGATGGTGGGAAAGATCGGACGATCCGATGGTCATCAGGGCGGGGAAGTACTCGTCGGTGAGCCAGAAGCCCGGCGACGCGGGATCCCAGGTGAAGAGAACGACTCGCCGGCGCGCCACTCGCTTGAGCTCGGCGAGACCGTTCCCCGATCCGGCCAGTGATGAACGGTGAGTACGGCGAGAGAGGCCGCGAAGGCGCCGGCGCGAAATGGGCAGATGCGTGGCCGAAGCCTGAACTACGGGCGGGCTGCCTTTCCCGCGCTGACGAATCATGGCGAGAGAAGGCTCCACCGCCACCACGGTGCGATCCGCCGGTTCGTAGGAACCGGCGCCCGCGCCGACATTGAGCACGGTGTCCGCGTCGCCGAGAGCGCGCACGATCGCGGCGGCGATGCGCGGATCAGGACGGCGGTACGCGCCGTAGCCGCCGCCGATCTGGTCGTAGAGCTGCGGCGTGGTCACCAGCGACCTGGCTGGAGCGCACCTGCGATCCGGTGCCGCTGGTCTGGGCACTGAAGACCTCCTGGAGGCGGAGGAGCGGGCTAGGTGCGCGCAGCGGCGATCAGTGAGGCGAAGAGCCGGCGGGCCGACTCGGAGCCGCCTACCAGATGCTCGGGATGCCACTGCACTCCCACCACGAAGCGTGAGTCGTCGTCGAGCTCCACGCCCTCCACCAGCTGGTCGGGCGCCCACGCCACGGGCTTGAGCCCGCGCCCGAGCGCCTTGATCACCTGGTGGTGGAAGCTGTTGACCTCGACGTCGTCGGTGCCGAGGACCTTGGCGAGACGGCTGCCCGGCGCCACGGTGACCTTGTGGGTCGCCTGGTCGCGCGCTTCCTTCTGGCTGTGCTGGATGGCCGTACCGGGTTCGGTGCCCACGTCCTGGTACAGCGTGCCGCCGAGGGCCACGTTGAGCACCTGGATACCCCGGCAGATGGCGAGGAGCGGCGTGTTCTTCTCGAGCGCCATGTGGGTCACCGAGGTCTCGAGAGCATCGCGCGAGGGCGCCACGTCGTAGAGCGTGGGATGTGGCGTCTCACCGAAGGAAGCGGGATCCACGTCGCCGCCACCCGTGAGGAGGACGGCGTCGAGGCCGCGCACCAGGCGCTCCAGCGAGGCTTTGGAGAGCTGGGGCGGCAGCAACACGGGCACGCCGCCTGCCTGCTGCACCGCTTCGAGATAGGCGGAATTGACGTACGCGCGCTCGGGAGACTGGCCGACGGTGATGGATGTGGTCACGCCGACCAGTGGTTCGCGAGACATAACGCTATGCTACCATACGCCGCATGAGCCTCGACTCCGCCTCCTCACAGAAAGACGCAGGCGCCGCACCCGTAGCGGGACCGATGCATCAGGTGATGGGTCGCCGCTGGATGGTCGCGGCGGGACACCCGCTGGCCGCCCAGGCCGCCGCGCGTATCCTCGAGGCCGGCGGCAATGCCATCGACGCCGGCGTGGCCGCGGGATTCACCCTCGGGGTCGTGCATCCGGACATGGTCAGCTTCGCGGGCGTGGCGCCCATCCTCGTGCACCTCGGACGCACCGGCGAGACCTTCGAGGTCTCCGGCGTCGGCCCGTATCCCAAGCGCGCGACGGCGGAGTTCTTCCGCGAGAAGTGCGGCGGCCAGATTCCCGTGGGCCTGCTCCGCACCGTGGTGCCCGCGGCGCCCGACGCGTGGTGCGCGCGCCCTCGAGCGCTGGGGGACGAAGACCTTCGGCGAGACGGTGGCGCCTGCCCTCGGAGTGCGCGGAGCATGGCTTCCCGCTCTCTGTCTTCTCCGCCTACCAACTGGGCCGCGCCGCCGACAAGATTCGCCGCTTCCCCACCTCGGCCGCGGTGTACCTGAAAGACGGACGGGGTCCGCCCGCCGGCCACCTGCTCGTGGAGGCGGAGCTCGCGCAGACCATCAAGATCGATGGTCGCCGCCGAAGATGAAGTCGCGCGCGCGGGGGCGGGCGGGAGCCATCCGCGCCGCCCGGGACTCGTTCTACAAGGGCGAGATCGCCCAGCGCATCGCCGACTACCACGCGCGCGAAGGCGGGCTCCTCACCACCGAGGATCATGGCCGACTTCTCCGTGGAGGTCGCGCCGGCTCTTGAAGACCTCCTTCGGCGAGTACGAGATCGCCTCCTGCGGCTTCTGGTGCCAGGGGCCGGTGCTGCTGCAGATGATGAATCTCATCGAGAGCTACGACTGGCGGGCTCTCGGCCACAACACGCCACGCGCGCTCTCACATCCTGGCCGAGGCGATGAAGCTCGCCTTCGCGGATCGCGAGGCGTACTACGGCGATCCCTTGTTCGTCAAAGTGCCGGCGGACGGCCTCCTGTCCAAGGAGTACGCGAAAGCGCGGCGAGCGCTCATCCGCGAGGATCGCGCCTGGCCCGATCTGCCTCCCGCCGGCGATCCGTTCGGTCTCCGCGCCACCGCCAATGGCGGCCACGGCGTGTCCGGGCCCATCTCCCTCCGGCCCGAAGGCTCGCTCGATACTTCGTATGTCTGCGTGGTCGATGCCGAGGGCAATGCGTTTTCCGCGACGCCCAGCGATCCCGGAGTGGATTCGCCGCTCATCCCCGGGGTCGGCTGCGTCGTGTCGCCGCGGGGATCTCAGGGGTGGCTCTCCCGGGCCATCCGAGCCTCGTGGCCGGGGGCAAGCGGCCGCGTCTCACGCCGGCGCCCGCCATGGTGCTGCGCGACGGTCGCGCCTTCATGCCGATCGGCACGCCGGGCGGCGACGTCCAGCAGCAGGCCATGCTCCAGGTCTTCCTCAACGTCACCGCGCACGGCATGGCCCCGCAGGAGGCGATCGAGTCGCCACGCATCGCCACCCGGAGCTTCCCGGATTCCTTCTGGCCACGTGCACGCTCCCGGCGTGCTCGAGGCCGAGTCCCGCCTGAGCGCGGAAACGCGCGCGGCTCTGGGGGCGCTCGGTCATTCCGTGTCCGCGTGGCCCGACTGGGACTGGCGCGCGGGGGCGGTGTGCTGCGTGGTCGTGGGACCCGACGGGACCTTCCGGGGCGGGGCGGATCCGCGCCGCGGAGCGCTCGCTATCGGCTGGTAGCCACCGCTCTCGTCAGGCGGCGGCTCCCGCGTAGGCGGAGATCAGCGCGGAGAGCTGGAAGGGCTTGGCGATCACGAAGTCCACCATCGAGCTCGTCTCGTCCTCCCGGTGCTTCAGTTTCATCCCATCCGGTCATGAGGCCGATGCGCAGGCCCGGCCACTGTCCTCTCACGGACCGCGCCAGGTCCGTGCCCGTCATGCCCGGCATGCCCAGATCGGTCAGGACGAGATCCACTGACTGCCCTCCGTCGAGCCACGCCAGCGCCTCGCGTCCCCCGCCGCCTCGAACGTCGTGTAGCCGGCAGAGCCGAGCATGTCGGCGACGGCCGTGCGGACCTCCGGCTCGTCGTCGACCACGAGCACGCGCAGCGCCGCCGTCTCCACGAGCGGAACAGGGAGGGGAGCCTGGGCGCGCACCGTCGGGGGCATCGCGGGCGAAGGTGATGTGCACGGTGGTGCCGCGGCCCAGCCCGGTGTCGATGTCGATCCGGCCGTTGTGGCGCTGGACGATGCCGTAGGTGACGGAGAGGCCGAGGCCCGTGCTCTTGGGTCCCTTGGTGGTGAAGAACGGCTCGAAGACGCGCTGCCGCACCTCATCGGACATTCCTGATGCCGGTGTCCGACACCGCGCAGTGCACCTCCTTGGCGTCGGACCACGTGCGCAAGGTGAGCTGGCCGCCTCCGGGCATGGCGTCGATGGCATTGAGGACGAGGCTCATGAGCACCTCGCGAAGCGGCGCGATCTCCCCGCCACCGCTCTGATGCCACCCAGGTGGAGCTCGGTATCGATACGGATCTGGCGAAGCTGGGCCTCGTTGTGCCAGCGCGGCCGCGTCACCTCGAGCACTTCCTGCGCGAGCTGGTTGAGGTCCACCGGCGTGGCGCGCGACACCGGCTGCACCCGGCTGAAGCGCTGGACACGGCGGACCACCTCCGCGCCGTCCTGGGCCGCCCGCTGGATGATCTCGATGTAGCGCCGCGCGTCGGGATCCGCGGGCACCTTGACGAGCAGCGTCTCCAGCCGACCGAGAATGACCGCGAAGAGATTGTTGAGATGGTGGGCCATGCCCGAGGCGAGCTTGCCGATGGCGGAGAGCGTCTCGCCGCGCACGAGCTGGGCCTGGGTGGCGCGCAGATCGTCCACCACGCTTTGACGCTGTCGAGCCGACTCCTGCGCCTCGTCGAGCAGGCGGGCGTTGTCGACGGCGTAGGCGATGTAGGTGAGAAGCGTGGCGAGGAACTGGAGATCGGAGGCGCTGAACGGGCGAGGCGCGGGTGGCGTGGTCCCCGCGTCTTCCTTCCGCACCAGGCTCATCACGCCGACCACGCGATCGCCCGCGCGGAGGGGCATGCAGATGAAGGAGCCGCTGGCCGGGCGCGCGTCCATGCCCGGGGTGAAGCGCGCGTCCTTCTCCATGCTCTCGATGACGATGGCGTCACCGAGCGCGGCCACCGTGCCCGCAATGCCCTCGCCGAGAGCGACCTCGGTCGACTCGGGAATCTCGTCGGGCAGGCCTCGAGAGGCGGCCGAGCGGAGGAGCCCCTGCTCAGGTATCGAGGAGCATGATCGGAGCCGGCACCAGCGTGAACCGCCCGCATGGTGGTGTGCAGAAAGGAAGGCAGGAGATCCTCGATCTTCGGGCTGCGCGCGGACAACTCGACCAGCTCGTTGAGGGTGCCGAGCTTGAAGACGAGATCCTCGAGCCGCTGGGTGGAGGCCCGGAGATCGTCGAGCATCTGCTGGAAGGCACCCGCCAGTTGCCCGATCTCGGAGACATGGCCCAATCCCGGCACCCGCTGTGGCTCGCCCACGGAGACCGCGCTGGTCTCTCCGGGAGGGAATCTGGACTTTCACGGCCAGCCGGGAGATCTGGTCCACCATTCGGCGAAAAACGACGAAGCCCAGGCAGGCGATGATGAGGCGCCATGAACGCGGCGAACTGCGCTTCCGTTCTCGAGATGAGGCCCGAAGCCGAGATGACGGCCACGAAGAGGAGCAGGGGAGGAGGGCAACCAGGACGAAGATTACCGCGGCCGCTTCGCGAAGGCTCATTGCTCGGGATACGAAACCGGGGAGCTTCATCGGTGGTTCTTTCTACTGTAGAATCCCGGCGGGTCTTTTACCAAGGTTAGTGTGCCGGTCCACCTGTCATCGGAGGAAGAGCCATGTTCAATCCGCTGAGCCGCAGAGAAGTCTTGAGATTCGGCGCCTTTACGACGGTGGGTGGCGTTCTGACGCCCGGCATCTCCCTCGCCCAGGCCATTGTCACGGACACCAAGGGTATCGTCGCCCGGGACATTCAGCTCACCGTGGGGGCACGAGCATTCCCGCCTACGATGCCCGCCCCGAAAAGGCCGGCCGTTACCCGATTATCGTGGTGATCTCGGGCTTCACGGGTAACAACGAGCACAACAAAGACGTGGTGCGCCGCTTCGCCCAGGCCGGCTTCTACGCGATCGCGCCCGAGCTCTATCACCGCGAGGGCGGCATGCAGGGCAAGAACTTCCAGGAGATGGGACAGATCGCGGGCAAGGTCACCCGGGCCCAGTACCTCGGCGATATCCGCGCCGCCGCCGACTACGCCAAGCAGCAGCCGTGGGCGCAGGCGGACCGATTGGGCGTCACAGGTTTTTGCGGCGGGGCGCGCTGACTCTCCACTTCGCGGCAGAGTATCCGGCGGTCGCGGCGGCGGTGCCCTGGTACGGGCACGTCAAGCGGACGTACTCCGACGCGCCAGGTGTGGACGCCTTCAGTCTCGCCGACAAGCTCACCATGCCCGTGCTGGGACTCTATGGGAGGCCGACCCCGGCATTCCGCCAGACGACGTCCGGCGTTTCGAAGCCGAGCTCAAGAAGCGCAATCCGTCGGACCAGTTCGTGCTCTATCCGGGAGCGCCGCACGCCTTCTTCTCCGACGACCGGCCCCAGGTCTACAAGAAGGAAGCGGCCGAGGACGGGTGGAAGCGGTGCGTGGCGTTCTTCGACAAGTACCTGAAGGGGTAGCGGGGATCTCGGGCTGAGAGCTGGATCTCGATCCAGGCCCGGCGGTGGATGCGGCCGGTGAGACGCGAGAGCGCATCGGCCAGCCAGACCTGCCAGCCGTACTTCGATCGGAGCGCGGCGTGCGCGCGATCGATCGCCCGCGGATCCGTGAGAATGCGCGCGGTCCCCTCACGCCACTCACCCCGGACTTTGCCGCGCGCGTCCGACGGAGCTACCCGCGCCCTCGAGGAATGACGCAGCCGCTTGATCTTGCCCGACTCACCCTCCGTGAAGACGAAGATCTTCCCGTCGGCGGCAGCGAACCACACCGGGGTCGCGACCTCGGCTCCGTTGCGGCGAAACGTCGCGAGGCTCATGTAGCGGTGGCGGTCGAGATCGCCGACGTCGGTCACGCCATGAATCTCGTGCGGTCTAGCCGGCGGGGACGGGCGCTCCGGTCGGGGTGGGGCGGCGCGTGGGCTTGGCGCCCACCGGGCACTTCCTTGATGAGCAGGGAAAGCCCGGCGGCCACGAAGGCCATGACGGCTGCGGAGAGGAAGGCCCACGAGTAGGAGCCGGTGACGTCGAAGATCGCGCCGCCCGCCCACGCCCCGATGGCCGAGCCGACCTGGTGCGAGAAGAAGATCCATCCGGAGAGGGCGCCCACGGACAGCCGTCCGAAGATGTTCGCGGTCATGGTGGTGGTGGGCGGCACCGTGGAGATGTAGTTGAGCCCGAATATCGCAGCGAAGATGTGGAGGGAGGGCACGTTCCACACGTAGAGGAGGAAGATGAGAGAGAGGCCCCGCACGCCGTAGTAGAACGCAAGCGGTCCCTTCCGGCCGTAGCGATCGCAGATCCAGCCCGAGAGCACCGTGCCCACGATGTTCATCGCGCCCATGAGCCCGAGGGCCTGAGCGGCGTGCATCTCGGAGAAGCCGTGCTCCGCCGCGTGAGGAATGAGAGGTGAGTCGAGGACGAGACCGTTGGACGTGTACCCGCACACGAAGAACGTTGATGGCGAGAAGCCAGAACGCGGGTACGCCCATGGCCTCGGAGACGGGGACGCGCCGCTCGTCGGTGGCGCCGCCGAACGACCTTTCCCTGCCGGAGTGCCCTTGCCGTAGGGCTCGAGCCCCATGTCCTTGGGGTCGTCGCGCACGAAGGCGAGGATGAGGGGAAGGGCCACCAGCAGGACGCCGATGCCGAGCCAGAGAAACGACGATCGCCAGCCGTAGAGGTGGATGATGACCATGGACAGAGGCACCACGAGCATCTGGCCCGCGGACATGGCGCCGCCGAGTATGCCCAGGATGAGACCGCGGCGCGCCACGAACCAGCGTGCCGCGATGGTCGAGATGGTGGCCATGCTCAACCCGCCCGCTCCGCATGGCCATGAGCACGCCTGCGCTCGCATAGAGCTGCCAGAGATGTGCCACGAAGGACGCGAGGATGGTGCCCGACGCCGAGAGTGGCCGCGGCGAGCAGCATGACGCGCCTCGGGCCCCAGATATCCGCGAGCCAGCCCACGGCGGGCCCCGACCGCGCCGAGTACGAAGAGTGACAGGGCCGCCGCACCCGAGAGCTGCTGGCGGGTCCAGCCGAACTCGGCCTCGATCGGCTTGATGAAGACGCCGAAGACGGCACGGATTCCCGAGCCGGCCAGTACCACGAAGACCACGGCGGCGAGAAGGATCCAGCCGTAGTAGAGCGACTGCCGGGTCTTGATCACGGGGCCTCCCATGGCGGCTTGGGTTCCTGCTTGTGATGCCCGGGGGCTCCGGAGGGATTCGTCACTGCGGACCCATCCGGCCGGCGACCAGCGCCTGCAGTCCCTCGCCGATGGCTCCGTGGACGTCGTAGAGGCCAGTCCGGGTGAGGCCGACGCCGTGCGGCTCGAGGGTGGTCACGGAGTCCAGGCCGATCCACTCGCCGTCGGGCAGCCGATGGAGCGACACGTTGAGGTCGGCGTTGATGAAGGGGACCACGCGGACCTGATCGAGGGTGGCGCCCACGCCGCTGCCTGAGTCGGCCAAGACGAGGACGCGTTGGGCGGGCGAGGGTGTCTCTCCCTGTATCAGAGGCACCCGCTGGCGCATCCACGCGGCCGCGCGCCCGGAGCCGATGGTGCCGCGGGCCAGGCGCGACTCAATCGCGGTGGGATAGCCGACGGTCTCGCGAAAGAACGGAAAGCGAAACGGCTCGGCCTCTTCGGGTAGCGGAACGAGCCGCTCGCGGTCAGGCTCGAATGCCGACACGGGCCGCTCCGTCCTCAACGCGAGGGCAGTGGCGCGCGCGACGGCTTCATCGCCCGCCCAGAGCACGACTGCGTAGCCGCGCGCCCGGCGCCCGTCGCGCACCTGCTCCACGCGAACGGTGAGCAGGGCCGCGATGGGCACCGGGCGCAGGAAGTCGATGGTGAAGCGGGCGAGCTGGAAGGCATCCGTCTCCTCCATCGCGCCCTCGATGGCGCGGGCCATGAGGGCGGCGGGAGGACCACCGTGCTGGTGTTCCGGACGCCACGGCCCTCGGGTCAGGACGGTGGGACGGAACTGGTCGCCATCGAGCTCGAAGAACGCGAGGGGATCACTCATCCGTGGCAGCGGGTCTCCGGCATGGGAGACCCATACTGCCACAGGTGAGCGCGATCAGACGGGCTGGCCCTCGACCCGCTTGGCGAAGACGATCTCGCCTTCCTTCGCGTCGGCCACCACCGTGTCTCCGTCCTTGAAGACGCCCTCGAGGAGCTTGAGCGCGAGGGGATCCTGGACCAGGCGCTGGATGGTGCGCTTGAGCGGCCGCGCGCCGTAGACCGGGTCGTAGCCTTCGCGGGCGAGGAGCTCCCCGGCCGCCGGGGTCAGGGTGAGGGTGATCCGCTTGTCGGCGAGGCGCTTCATCAGATGGGCGATCTGGATGGAGACGATCCGCCCGATCTCCTCGCGGCCCAGCGGCTGAACACCACGATCTCGTCGATGCGGTTCAGGAATTCCGGCCGGAGCGACTGCCGGAGGACATTCATGATCTCCGTGCGCAGGCGCTTGGCGTCGTGCTCTTCGCCGAAGAGGTGGCTGCCCAGGTTCGAGGTCATGATGATCACGGTGTTCCGGAAGTCCACCGTGCGGCCGTGGCCATCGGTGAGTCGGCCGTCGTCCAGGAGCTGCAGGAGCACGTTGAACACGTCCCCGTGCGCCTTCTCGATCTCGTCGAAGAGCACGACCGAGTACGGGCGCCGCCGCACCGCCTCCGTGAGCTGGCCGCCCTCGTCGTAGCCGACGTAGCCGGGAGGAGCCCCGATGAGGCGCGACACCGTGTGCTTCTCCATGTACTCGGACATGTCGATGCGGATCATGGCGCGCTCGTCGTCGAAGAGAAACTCCGCGAGGGCCCGCGCCAGCTCCGTCTTGCCCACCCCGGTGGGGCCGAGGAACAGGAAGGAGCCGATGGGGCGGTTCGGGGTCGGAGAGCCCGGAGCGGGCGCGGCGCACGGCGTTGGCCACGGCCACGATCGCTTCCGGATTGCCCGACCACGCGGTGGGTCAGCCGCTCTTCCATCTGGACGAGCTTCTGCACCTCGGCTTCCAGGAGGCGGGTCACCGGGATGCCCGTCCACTTGGCCACCGTCTCGGCGACGTCCTCTTCGTCGACTTCTTCCTTCAGCATGCGCTGGCTCTTCTGGAGCTCCGCGAGCTTCGCGTTCTCTGTCTCGAGCTTGCGGTCCAGCTCGATCAGCGTCCCGTACTGGAGCTTGGAGGCCTTCTCGAGATCGCCGCGGCGCTTGGCGTCCTCGATGGCCGCCCGTGCGGACTCCGTCTCTTCCTTGATCTTGACTGATGGCCATGATGGCCGCCTTCTCCGCCTGCCAGTGCTTCCGGAGTGCCTCGGACTTGGTCTTAAGCTCCAGCCAGCTCGGCGTCGAGCCGGGCCAGGCGCTCCTTGGATACCGCGTCGGACTCCCGGGCCATCGAGACCCGCTCGATGCCGAGCTGCATCATGCGCCGCTCGATCTCGTCGATCTCGGCGGGGAGGGAATCGATCTCGATGCGGAGTCGCGAAGAAGCTTCGTCGATCAGGTCGATGGCCTTGTCGGGCAGGAAGCGGTCGGCGATGTAGCGGTGGGAGAGCACGGCCGCCGCCACCAGCGCGGCGTCCTTGATCTTCACCTTGTGGTGGACCTCGTACTTCTCCTTGAGGCCGCGGAGAATCGCGATGGTGTCCTCCACCGACGGCTCCTTGACCAGCACGGGCTGGAAGCGGCGCTCGAGGGCGGGGTCCTTCTCGATGTGCTTGCGGTACTCGTCGAGGGTGGTCGCGCCCACGCAGCGGAGCTCGCCCCGGGCGAGGGCGGGCTTGAGCATGTTGGCCGCGTCCACCGCGCCCTCCGCCGCCCCCGCGCCGACCAGGGTGTGGAGCTCGTCGATGAAGCAGATGATCTCCCCTTCGCTCTCGGTGATCTCGCGCAGCACGGCCTTGAGGCGGTCCTCGAACTCGCCGCGATACTTGGAGCCCGCCACCATGGCCCCGATGTCGATGGCGAGGAGACGCTTGCCCTTGAGCCCTTCCGGCACGTCGCCGCCCACGATGCGCTGGGCGAGGCCTTCCACGATGGCCGTCTTGCCCACGCCGGGCTCGCCGATGAGCACGGGGTTGTTCTTGGTCCGCCGGGAGAGGACCTGGACGACGCGGCGAATCTCCTCGTCCCGCCCGATGACGGGATCGAGCTTGCCCTTGCGCGCGAGATCGGTCAGGTCCTTGGCATAGCGCTGGAGGGCCTGGTACTTCTCCTCGGGATTGGCGTCGGTCACGCGCTGGGAGCCGCGCACGTCCACGAGGGCCTTGTAGATCGCCTCCGGCGTCACCCCGGCCTTGGCGAGGATGCGTCCCGCCTCCCCGACTTGTCCTGGGCGATGCCGATGAGCAGGTGCTCGGTCGAGCAGTACTCGTCCTTCAGCCGCTGCGCTTCTTCCCACGCGCGGTTCGAGCGCGGCTTCGAGGCGATCCGACGCGTACTGCCGTCCGCCGCCTTTGACCTTGGGCAGCTTGTCCAGCGCGGCCTGGAGCTCCCGATCGAGCATTTCCGTCCGCGCGCCGAGCTTGCCGAGGAGCGGACCCACCACGCCTTCCTGCTGCCGGAGCAGGGCCTGGAGCAGGTGCTCGGGCTCGATGGCCTGATGGCTGCCCTCGACGGCGAGCGACTGGGCGGCCTGTACGGCTTCCTGCGCTTTCACGGTGAACTTGTCGAACTTCACGACGTCCTCTCTGTTCTCAGATTCTTGAGCTCCTGGTAGAGCTCGCGCTCCCTCGGGCTCAGGCCGGAGGGGATGGTCAGCTGCACACGCACGTACTCGTCGCCCGTTCCGCCTCCCTTGAGACGCGGCATACCGTAGCCGGGGAGCCGGAAGGTCCGCCCTCCCGATGTCTCGGGGGAATCTTCATCGAGACCTGGCCTTTGAGCGTCGGCACGAGGATCTCCGCGCCCATCGCCGCGTCGAGGGCGGCCACGGGCAGCGTCACGTAGAGATCGTCGCCCTGCCGCTCGAAGCGCGCATCGGGCCGCACGGTGATCTTGAGATAGATGTCACCGCGCCCGCCGCGACCGCTGCCGCCGGCTCCTTCCCCGGCCACGCGAATGCGTGAGCCCGTGTCCACGCCGGCGGGGATCTTGACCTCGAGATTCCGTCGCCCCTTGGCCCAGCCGCCGCCGTGGCATTGCGGGCACGGCTTGCGGTTGACATGGCCCGCGCCGCCGCAGGTCGGGCACGGCTCGTCCAACTCGAGGGACAGGTTCCGGCTCACCCCGGTGAAGGCCTCTTCGAGGGTGAGCTCGATGGCCGTCTCCACATCGCCGCCCCGGTCGGAGAC
>ERZ1370068.2732-contig-1864_pt1 | contig 37489 bp, 46 predicted proteins | sample MGYA00561227_ERZ1370068 | MGnify/ENA primary metagenome ERZ1370068 (study PRJEB38410, sample SAMEA6850437) | metagenome | study: Metagenomic assessment of the ecological functions of the soil: analysis of the soil microbiota associated with the...
TTCGCGTGGAGGTGACATTAGATGATCTGATACTGGCCGTTCCTGAAGAAGACGGCAGGCACCTGCGCCGCGTATAGAAAGCGCAGGACTCACTCTCCGGCGCGCCTGCGGGATTATTCGTGCACCTTGCAGCTCTCCATCAGCGTGACCAGGGGACAGACGCCCGCTGACCGTAGGTGCTCTGCCGAGATCGGGTCAGTGGTGAGTGCCGTGGATCGCGTACGTGAGTGCCTTTTTGATGAACCGAGCCCAAAGACGGTTCGTCGTCCACAAGGCGCTCGTGGACGCCGGCCGCCGCGACTTCATCGGCAGCGCGAAGCACTGCCTCATCCCGCCACGCCGCCGCCCGAGGCGCTCGCCGCGAAGCGCCAGGAAGCCACGGAGGCGACCCACGTCCACGCCGAGGACGCAGGGACGCAGCCGACGATCGGCTACCGGCCCGGCCGGAAGGGCGCGAAGCGGCGTTGAATGGCAGATTCTTCCAGTGAATGCGAGAACGGAGACGACGCATGGCAGACGCCGAGGCACACGCACGGACTTCAGCTTCGTTCGACGGTGAAGAAGGACGGCATCGTCGAGCTATCGCTCGCCAGCGTCCCCACCCCTGAGCCAAAGCCGGAGGAGGTCATCGTCCGCATCGACGCCTCCCCCATCAACCCCTCCGACCAGGGACTCCTTTTCGGCGGAGCCGACATGAGCACGGCCAAGGCATCCGGCACGGCTGACAACCCCGTGGTGACGGCGAGCATCTCGCCGGCGGTGATGAAGGCGATGGCCGGGCGTCTGGAGCAGTCGCTGCCCGTCGGCAACGAAGGGGCCGGCGTGGTCGTCCAGGCGGGTGCGTCTCCGGCAGCGCAAGCGCTGATGGGGAAGACCGTCGCCATCCTCGGTGGCGCCGATGTACTCGCAGTACCGCTGCATCAAGGCCGTGCAATGCCTGGTGTTGCCGCCGGGCACCACGCCGGCCGAGGGCGCCTCCTGCTTCGTCAATCCGCTCACCGCGCTCGGCATGGTCGAGACCATGCGCGCGGAGGGTCACAAGGCGCTCGTGCACACGGCGGCCGCCTCCAATCTCGGGCAGATGCTCAACAAGATCTGCATCAAGGACAGCGTCGGCCTGGTGAACATCGTGCGCAAGCCCGAGCACGTGGACGTCCTGAAGAAGCTCGGCGCCACCCACGTGTGCAACTCGAGCTCGCCCACCTTCATGGACGACCTGACCGAGGCGCTCGTCGCCACCGGCGCCACGGTGGCCTTCGATGCCATCGGCGGTGGAACGACTGGCGGGGCAGATACTCACCGCCATGGAGATTGCGGCGAACAGGACGGCGAAGGAATACAGCCGCTACGGATCCACCACGCACAAGCAGGTCTACATCTACGGTGGGCTCGACCGCGGGCCGACCGCAGTTCAACCGCGCCTTCGGCATGGCCTGGGGTATCGGCGGCTGGCTGCTCACCCCTTCCTGCAGAAGATCGGATTCGAGGCCGCCCAGAAGCTGCGGGAGAGAGTCGCGGCCGAGATCAAGACCACGTTCGCGAGCACGTACACGAAGGAAGTCTCTCTCGCCGAGGCGCTGCGGCTCGAGGAGATCGCCGTCTACGGCAAGCAGGCCACCGGCGAGAAGTATCTGATCAACCCTGAACAAAGGACGTCCGCTGAACAGCGTTGACCGCGCTCATGCCGTGGCTGCCGAGCCGTCACTGTGGCCAGACGACTCGCCCGTCAACCGCAATGGAGGCGACCATGCGTGGCTCGAGCGTCATCCTTCGACCCCGCTGGGGAGACAGCAGCGCCTCGGGCTGGAGATCGCGAACCCGGAGGAAGACCAACTGGCCGCCTTCCATTCCATCGAAGCTCATTCCGCCGAACCCGACATGGGCGGCGCCACCGCCATCCTCGGCGAAGACGATCTGATCGGTCGGCAGGGGCACCTCGGCTCCGTCTCGGAAGACCACAGACGTTCCAGGGGGACCGTTCTGCAAGATCGGCAGCTTCGACACGACCTCCGGCTCGCGGGCTGATGCGGGTACCGGACACGAACTCGATGAGCAACGGATACGCGTTCATAGTCAGTCCATTCCTTCCGTCCGATGACCTCAGGCACCCTTGCAGCGACCCCCATGCGGCCGGATCCCTGCCACAGGAGCGTGTCAGATAGAGCGCGACGTCGGGCGCCGGGTACTCGCGGGCGATCGCGGCGGCGGCGGCGGCCATCTTCGCCGGATCCGGCGTGCCCGCGTCCTCCCGGATCAGACCGTTCTCGTGCGTCGATGCCGAGCGCGTCGAGAAACGCGCTCATCATCGGGCGCGCCGCACGGCGAGGTGATACACCACGAGCAGCCGAGCGGCGAGATCCTCGGGCGGATCCGGCACGCTGGCGAGGTAACGCGCCTTGCGCTCGTCGTCGAGCCCCATCACCGTCTTGGGCCGGAACTTCATCTTCTTGGCGATGAGCAGTGCGGCCTGCATCTGATCGTTGGTCGCTTCATCCTCGCCCCAGAGCGCGGAGGCGGCGCGATGCCGCTGCTCCGGGGTCATCAGTTTCCACAACCGTGAAGGCGTCCGAGTCGTGTCGGTCATCACCCGGCCGCGCTCAGGAACCTTCCCGCCGACCTCGACCGACTTGGCGTCGATGAGAATCACCGCGAGCACGCACGGCGCCGTGCCGCGGTTGACCCAGTTGTGGATGGTGCCCCGCTGCACCATGACGTCGCCGGCCTTGAGATGCACGACCGAGCCGTCCAGCTCCATGTCGATCTCGCCCGAGATGACGACGATGTAGTCGATCGAGTCCGTCCGGTGATTGCGCGCCGCGAGGCCGGGCGCGAACTCGATGACGCGGAAGATCGTCCCGTTCTTCAGCGTCGTGCCGACCTTGCGCAGCCCCTCGTCGGCGGCGCCGTCGTTGTTGGCCGGAAAGCCTTCCGTGGTCCAGACGTTACAGGCCGTCGCGCCCGGCCGGCCCTGACGAGACGTGCTTCGAGACCTCGTCGATCTTGACGATCGCCTCGCCGTTCGCATCGTGGCCCGGGATCACCCGCCGCACCTGCAGTGCCATCGCTCGCCTCCCCGGTGTCGAATACTGTCCGCTCGCATAGCCTGCCCGATCCGCGCTCGCCTCGCGCCGATGGCGGTGATCCGGCGTTCGAGTGGACGCCTTTGATCGTGGCGCTGGGGTCGACCTGCGCGACAGCATGAAGTGAGGTGCACGGACTGATCGTCGGCATCGGATGGTGGTGACGGGCCAGCACTGCGGCGTATGGGCGATCGAATACGGTGACGTCACAACGACGTCACTGGTGAAAGACGCTCTGACGCTAACCCGACGACGCGACGAGAACACGACCACTAGAACCAACGCGGGATCGTGGCGTGCTGCAGATCCCCTCGACGATCGCGGACGTAATGACCCATGTTGTCCATCGGGTGATCGCGAGCCTTGGCGCGACGCGAGTCAGTACAGGACGCGACGTGCGCGATCCCATGCTGTCGCGGACGACGGGAGGGCTGCCTGCGTCAGATTCTCATGGCCCGCTGTTGAGCCTGGTGAACTGCGCCAGCAGGTCCGTGGATCAGGTGACCATCGCAACGCTGCTTTGAAGGTCCAGGACACGTGCGCTGAGTTGCCAGCGGCGCTCGGCCGTTTGATATGGCGAGCGCCCCGGCTCGAGTCTGGGCGAGATCGCCGGGCGCGTTGGACGCCACCAGCCTGCGTCTGACGCCACGTCTTCTTTGATCTCGACCAGACGATTCAGCGTGCTCCGCAGGAGGGTCGCCGACGTGTGAGGGCGCCTCAGCCACTCGTTCGTTTGAAGCTGGCGCTGTTGCCAGAGCTGCCGCCGTGCAGCTGGATCGTTTATTTTTCGCCTGACGACCGCGGATCGACTCGCAGGCGGCCATCTCGAGACTATTCGAAGGTGCCGCGGTGTGCAGACGATTCCTGATCAACAATACGCTTCCGACTGCGGCCAGCGTCTGGTCAGGAGTCCGGAGCAAGTCCGGCACCTGCGCGGCCAGTTGCGACCGCCACTGATGGCGCCCGAGGCGGGGCCAGTGGAGTTCGCAGCCGGGGCGCCACCGGCGGCGTCTTCAGCGGCGCGCCCTGGTCCCAGCCTCGGCGAGAGAGTTGAACGAGCAGGCCCAGGATCGAAAGCAGCGGACCAGCGAACGAGATCCGTATACGCCGCGACGCCGTCAGGGTGTCGCAGCCTGAGCCGACCACGCCTGGCCCGCGAGCGCAACGTTCCAAATGCCGCTACCTGGCGACCGCAAACGCTGTCACTGTGCACGGAGCTCGTAAGCTGGAGAAGCTTCCTGACTCGGCCTTTGCACCGTGACTGGGCACCTGGTGGCCTGGTTGAGTAGCGCGACTTGAGCTCTGAGCTTTGGCTTCACGGGCTGCGGCCTGTCGCTGGTCGGGCTGGCGCCGGCCGCCACCGGCGCTGCTGGCGGGGGCGCAGAGTACACCGGGCGGTTCGAGCAGGGCTGGCGCGTCGCGGAGCGGGGTGGTAGGAATATTGAGACTGCTGAGCCATGGCGGTTCCCATGCTCCCGAGCCTCCCCAACGGCCGTCGCCATTACGCGGCCATTCGCCAGCGTCCCAAGATGTCGATGAACAGCGAAGACTTCTTTGAAGGATGCGGGAAGTTGGCCTCGAAGGACCTGACCTTGTAGGACAGCGTATTGCCTTTCAGCTTCGACTGGTGAGCTCGACGATGACGCTGCCCGTATTTCCTTTGGGGCTGAAGATGGAGAGAGGCTGGCATTCGGGGATTTTCACAAAGTTGTCCGACCCCTTGTCCCAGTGAGTGATGAACTGGCGGTGCGGACCTGTCCGGTTACTCGCTGGGGGCGATCGGGAAAGAAGACGGTGGTCCCACGCCGGTCAGCGTCAAGGTCTTAGCCGTCGTAGCTGCCGGCAACAGAATTCTGCACGAAGAGCAGCTCGACTGTCTCGGCAGTCTTTCATTTGGAGGCGGCGTCTGGGCGCCCACCGTCGCGAACCAGGAGGACGGCAAACAGACTGAGCGTAACGACACCGGTAGCATCCAGCGATTGAAAGGATGATGTGCTGGCATCGTCTTATATCTCCGGTAACTGATCACGTTCAGGGCAGGCCCGCCCGGATCCGGCGCGAGAAGTCGGAGTCCTTTGTCCGCCTTCTGGGCCACCGCGTTGATGTGGGAGCGGCGCATCAGCTCCGCGAACGGGATACTCTGGTCGAGGCGTCGCTGCTCGTACAGGTACTCGGGCACGTAGCCGGTGACGAGGATCTTTCCACGACAGCGGGATGTGGCCGGATTCATGGTCGTGTGGGCGAAGATCATGGTGGTGCAGTTGGTCGTCAGCGTGTTGTAGAAGCGCGGGCTGCGTCTTCAGCGCTGTTGATATCCCGCATGTAGTCCAGGAAGACGCGGCGGCCGTTCTCGATCGGCGCCCAGCGTCCGGAACAGATAGACCTCCTCCGGCGGCGACTTCCGGTAGTTGGTCCGCACGCGAACGACGTCGCGCTCGTCGCCGACCACGTAGTACAGCTCGAACTGCCGGAAGAAGCCGGGGATCGTCGAATACTCCTTCGAGCGCGTCTTGCGCACCTCGATGGAGATGGGGAGGTGCTCGTCGCCGAAGCCGAAGCTGAGGAAGATGTGGGCGATGGCCGGCCCCATCCAGTAGACGGCCATCAGATCGACCCGGTCGAGGCGTCGCGCAGGTCGAACGTGCGATCGTAGTAGGCGGGCGTGAAGTCGGTTTCCGTCCGGTAGTCGAAGTTGCGGATGTTGTGGACGGTCACGCAGATCGCCGTTGATGGTGGCGTAGGGAAGCGACGGCCACCTCCGGCTGCCAGTCGCGGTCGTTCGACGGTTTCGGGCTATTCCAGGCGACCAGCACCAGCACGAGACCCGCGGCGAAGCGCGATCGAACGCCCACCGCGCGCGCGGCGCACGGCCAGGCCCCGCGATGGCGACGAGCCCGAGCGCGGCGAAGGCCCAGGCCAGCGCCTACGCACCAGCTCCGGACCCGGGCGCAAGATAGAAGAGAACGAGCGCGCCCCAGCCGGTCACGACCGCGATGGCGAGAGGCGACGACGATCGATCCGAGGACGATCAGGATTCGGCGCGCCATCGCGCCGAAGCGCACGTAGGCGCGCAGGCCGCCGACGACCGCGGTGTTCACGTCCTTGAGCTCCGCCGCTCGACGTCAGCGTCTTCTTGAGTCCCGGATTGACGATCTGCAGATCGACCGTCACGCCGAGCCACTTGGTCGCCGCGAGGTTGTAGTAGAGCTCGACCGCGTCCTCGTGATCGAGACCCAGGTGCCAGGGTATCGCGGAGAAACGGGACGAGATTGTTGCTGAACTGGAGCCGCGACCAGCCCACGCCGAACGTGCTCGCCGGAGCGCCCGGGCACCACGCCATTGCCCGAGAACCCGACGTTGTGGGCGTACTTGATCGGGTTCACCTGGCCGTCGGAGGCGCCGAATCGGAAGAAGATGCCGAGACCTCGATCTTTATCGCTGCCCGGGATTCCACAGGTACTGGTCGAAGTTGTAGTAGACCGTCCACGTGTAGTCCTTGGTCTTCGAGCGGCTGCACGGGCACGAGCAACTGCGGGAAGAATCGCTCGAGGATGCGTCGGAGCATCGGGCCCGATCATTCAGACGCGGGAAGCGGGACTCGGCGAGGAAGAGCGCGATGTTGGAGGGATCCTGATCGATCCGCAGGCGTTCCTTGTTGCTCCAGTATCCGCCGACGAGCTGATGCCCAGCGAGCCCGAACGGCCGGATGGTCACGCGCCCCCTCGGCCCCGCCACCAGCACGCCGCTGCTGAACGCGCCAGCGAGGCTGTTGTCGACGGGGGTGCCGTCCGGATCGAGGACGCTGACCGTCATGAGCGCGTCCTTCCACGGGACCGACGCACGAGCCCGCCGCCCCACGCCGAGATGGGCGCCAGGGGCAGCGGCCAGGTTGATATTCAGCCCCATGTTCAAGAACTGCGTCCGATAGTTGTGGGCGAAGTCGTTTGGTGTCGGCGTCGAGCCGTACACCCTCCCGGCGAACGCCGCCGAGCCACGTGGTGAAGGCTGCATGTACGTGAGATCCATGAGGGCGGCTCGACGTGTGGGGCTCCGGGCAAGGTGGCCGCCATGTTCACCGCGCCCATCGCCGCGCCGACGTTCTCGTTCTCGCTCTTGCCGAAGCCCGACATCGCGTAAACTCCTGAAGAATCCGCCGGGCCAGAGCCCGAGCTTGCCCGTGTCCACGTGGAGCGTGTATCGGCGGTGCCCCCATAGGACACGCCGGTGTCCCGCCCACCCGTGGCGTTGCCTTGCAGGATTTGAAGTATGTCGATGTCGACCACCACCCCACGCTTGCCCATCTCGTCGCGGAAGCCGAACCAGTCGCCGGTGAGTCGTGGGCGTGACCAGAGGTCGCCGCCCCAGGTTGGCGGCACGTCATAGGGCTGGGCGGTGGCAGCGAGCGGAGCGCAGACTGGCGAGCGCCACGGCCAGGACAACCACAGCTCCGGCTACTCGAAATCGCTCTCGAGGCGGCTCGACGGGGAACTCGCGTCATGTCATCACCCCCGGTCCGACTGCATTGAATCTGGCTACCCGGGACGCTCTGGCTGGCTGGTCGTGACAGTGCCGCGAACTATCGTCGAACCCTAAGAGCCACAACTGGACTGTCGCCGAGGCTGGTTGCGACTATCGTCGGGCTGCAGCTGCCTCCCGGGCCGGGAGGCGGAGATGGCATGGCCTCGCGACGTCGAGCGCGCCGCGCGTGCCGGGACCGCGCGCGCCGGGCTTCGACGAGGACAGAGATCTTCGGGTACCGGCGCGCGAGCGCGACGTACTTCTTCGGAGCCAGCGGCTCGGGCAACAGGACGAAGACGCCGACGAGCACGATGAGCAGTCCCGGGCCCGGGATGCCCGGGATCGAGAGACAGGCTGGACGACGATCAGCGCGAGCGCCGTCACCCATCGCGCCAGGCGTCTCGCGAGACGATAAATGCGTTATCCCGGCGACTCGAACGCGAGGGTCGCGTAGCGCAGGAAGATGCCGCCGCGCGGTCTCGGCCAAAGCGGCCGTTCCCGCACCAGGCACGCGATGACGTGCTTCGCCCCGGCCACCGCGCTGCCGCTCACCTCCACCCGGTGCTGGGCGTTGAGGCCGACGATGACGCCGGTGCTCCGGTCGATCTTGCCGTCGATCCAGATCTCGCCGTAGTTGTCGATGTTCGTCTCGAACCACACGCGCGAGCCGGCCAGCGCCGATCCCGCCGATCGTCGCCGGGCACCTCGACCGCTGATCCGGTACCACGCGAAGGTGAAGCCCGACCGGAGCGGCTCTCGCGAATGTTGCGGCAGATCTCCCAGCCCGAGTCGTCGTGATCGGCCAGGCGCGCGGGAGTCGACGCGCAGCTGCGCCGTGAGCCCCTCGTTGGGCTCGCCGGGAACCAGTCCTGCCGCGACTCGCCACTCGCCCTTGACGTGCCGCCGATCCTCGGCCTTGTTCAGGTCCAGCGCCACTCTCGGCATCGCGCCCTCCTTCTCGTATCCGGTCGAGCCGGGACAGTATACGCGTGCGGAGAGACCCCTGACCGTAGAATGCCGGCCGGGAGGAACCAGCCGATGACTCGCTGCGCCGCGCGCCTTCCACGAGAAGAACGTCACCCTGGCCAACGGCCTGCAGCTCCACTACTACGAGTGGCCCGGGCCCAGGCCCAATCTGATCCTGCTGCATCCGTCCTCCGGGCTACGGGCGCATGTGGGAGGCGACGGCGAGCGCGCTCGGCTCGCAGTGCCACGTCTACGCGCTCGACCAGCGGGGTCACGGCGACAGCGGGCGGCCGGACGGCGACTACTCCGCGGAGGAATACGCCGACGACCTGCTCCTGTTCTTCCAGGCGGTGGGGATCGACCAGGCGATCGTCGCCGGCCAGTCGCTCGGCGGCCGGGTCGGACAGGTCTTCGCGGCGGTCCACCCGGAGCGAGATCCAGGGTCTGGGACTCGTCGGCGGCCCGCACACCAGCAACTTCTTTCCGACCCGGGCGGAGACGATCAAGGTGCTCGGCGCGGCGAACCGGATGCTCGAGTCGCCGACCGAGTTCCCGTCCCTCGACGCCGCGTACGCCTATCTGGAGTCGGCGCGCCCGCGCGACGCGGGAATCCGCGCTGCGCCATCGGCTGGAGCACAACTTCAACAAGACCGGCGCCGGCGTGACCGTCAAGTACGACAAGGTGCGCGTCGCGATCGGCCTGGCGCACATGGCTGACGATCTCTGAGAAAGTACGCGGCCCGGGCGGCCTGCCCGGTGGCGATCCTGCGCGGCAGCTGAACCGCCGAGCTGACGCTCGGCGAGGCGAAGGAGATCGCCGGCTGCTGGAAGAACGCCGCCGTGGTCGACGTCGAGGGCGACTACGCGCTCCAGATGGAGAACCCGGCCGGCCTGCGCCGAGGCGCTGCTGGCGCTCGCGGCCCGCGCCGCGAAGCTGAGCCATCCGAGGAGGGACGCCATGGCCACCGAGTCGCTCGCCGAGCTGGTCCGCTTCGCCCCGGACGTCTACGGCGTCCGCTGGGTGAATCACGTCGCGCTGTTCATCGTGACCGACGCCGGCGTCATCCTGGTCGACGCGAACGGACAGCTCAACCCGCGCACGCCGGCCCTGATCAAGGAGGCGATCCGCTCGGTCACGCCGCAGCCGGTGAAGTACTTCGTGTACAGCCATTCCGCCTTCGATCACAGCACCGGCGGCGCCGTGTTCAGCAGACACCGCGCGCTTCGTCGGCCACAAGAACACGGTGGATCGCATCAGGGCGGCGAACGACCCGACGACGCCGGTGCCGGACATCGTCTTCGATCAGAAGACGACCCTCGAGCTGGGCGGGCGACGCGTCGACCTCTACCCGGCCGACCTGTCGCCGACCGACGACTACATCGTCGTCCACGACCCGGCGGGCCGGGTGGCGATGTTCGTCGACCTCATGCAGCCGCGCAACATCCCGTTCCGCACGCTGCTCGGCCACCCTGAGCGTATCGTCGAGCGCCTGCAGTGGCTCGAGGACAAGCTGGACTTCGACGTCATCGTCTCCGGGCACGCGACGCCGCAGATGAGCGGCACCAAGCACGACGTCACCGAGCAGCGCGGCTACTATCGCGACCTCTCGGACGCGATCGCGACGGCGCGCGCCGCCGGCCTGGCCGACAGCTCACCGGAGATGACGACCCTGGTCGGCGCATCCTGCACCCGAAGTACGGCGCGTGGCGGCGCTTCGACGAGTTCCTGGCCCTGAACATCCGGGGCATGATCGCCTGGCGCGCCGGGCAGGCGCCCTCGGCCCACTGAGAGACACGCACGACGCGATCGGAGAACATGTCATGACCACTCGCAGGGAGTTCATCGAGGATTCCGCCGGCGCGGTGGCCGGTCTCGCGTTCGTGACATGCGGCCTGACGGGCCCCGCCCTCGGCGCAGGCGCGCAGACGCAGCCGCGCCGCCGCGAGGTGGTGGTGAACGGCCGGCGCGTGAAGACCGTCGACGTGCACGCGCACTGCGCCGTCCCCGAGGCGATGGCCCTCGTGAATCGGAAGGTGTCGCCGGAGACGCTCTTGATGTCGAAGGCCCTCGGACCGGATCGCGCGATGGACGAGCAGGGCATCGACGTCGAGGCGCTCAGCATCAATCCCTACTGGTACAAGGCCGACCGCGACGTCGCCCGCCAGCTCATCCAGATTCAGAACGAGAAGCTCGCCGAGGCGTGCGCGGCGAACCCCGACCGCTTCGTGGCGTTCGCGTCGGTGGCGCTACAGCATCCCGACCTCGCCGCCGAGCAGCTCGAGGAAGGGGTCAAGAAGTACGGGCTCCGCGGCGCCGGCATCGGCGGCAGCGTCGACGGCGAGGAGCTGTCCAGCCCTCGAGTTTCACCCGTTCTGGGCCAAGGCCGAGCAGCTCGGCGTGCTGGTCTTCATCCATCCGCAGGGGACGGCGCGCCGGCCGACTCTGGGAAGTCGGCTCAAGGGCAGCGGCGGGCTCGAGAACGCGATCGGCAACCCGCTCGAGACGACCATCGCGCTCTCGCACCTGATCTTCGAGGGCACGCTCGATCAGTTCCCGGGATTGAAGATCTGCGCGGCGCACGGCGGCGGGCTACCTGCCGTCGTACGCGGCGCGCTCCGACGCGATTTGCGTGACCTTTCCCGACCGGTGCACCAAACCGCTCAAGAAGAAGCCGACCGAGTACCTCCGTCAGCTCTACTTCGACTCGCTCGTCTTCACGCCCGAGGCGCTGCGCCACCTGGTGGCCGAGACCGGCTCGGGGCAAATCGTCATGGGGACCGACTATCCGTTCCCGTGGACGCGGACCTCGGTCGACCACATTCTCGGCACACCGGGCCTGACCGACGACGAGCGCATCGCGATGCTCGGCGCCACCGCCGCGAAGCTCCTGGGAATCAAGCCGTAGCGCGCTCCTTGATCGAGACGCGCCAGTGGATGCGGTCTTCCTCGGGCGGGTAGTCACCGGCGGCCCGGTGATAGGAGCACCGGTTGTCCCAGATGACGATGTCGCCCTTGCGCCACTTGTGGTGGTACTCGCCGTCGGGCTGGATCATGCGAGCGGCTAGCTCGTCGATCAGCGCGTCGCTCTCTTCGGGCTCGAGGCCCTCGATTCTCAGGATCTTGCCCGGATCGAAGTAGAGCGCCTTGCGTCCGGTCTCGGGATGGGTCCGGACGATCGGATGGAAGACGGGCTTCCAGTCGCGGTCCTCCTCGTTCAACAGGGCCGTCGCCTTGCGCCGGCCCCCGTAGGTGAAGACCCCGGTCCGCCCTTCGAGACGCTCCTTGAGGGCGCGGCGGCAGCGCCGTCGTACGCGGCGTACATGCTGGCGAACAGCGTGTTGCCACCGCGGCTCGGGACGGCCAGCGCGTAGAGCTGGGTCGCCTTGAAGGGCTCCTGATCGTAGGCGCCGTCGGTGTGCCAGCCCTCGGCGCCGCGCCGGTAGATCGCCATGTCCAGCTTGCCGTCCTCGCCGAACTTGTTGACGCCGAGCTGGGTGATTTCGGGATGGTCCGGGTGGCGCGTCGACTTCGAGGGATGCGGCACCACGACGCCGAAGCGGCGGCTGTAGCGCAGGAAGTCTTCGATCTCGAGCTCCTGGCCGGGCACCACGACCACGTTGGCGTCGAGCCACGCCCGGTAGATCTCGGCGAAGCCCGCGTCGTCGAGCTTCTTGACGTCGACTCCGAGGATCTCCGCGCCGATCTGCTTGCCGAGACGTCGAACCTGGATCATCGATCCGTCCTCCTGTCTCTGGACCGCGGCTCAGTAGTACGCCACGCCGCCGCTCGCGTGAATGGTCTGGCCGGTGATGAAGCCGCCGTCGTCGGTCACCAGGAACAGGCAGGTGGCGGCGATCTCGTCGACCGTCCCCTGACGCCCCAGCGGAATGCCGGCGGCGTTCGGCGTGCGTCCCTGATACCACTCGGGATTGCGCGCGCGAGGTGTCGATGCTGCCCGGGCGACACCACGTTGACCCGGATGTTCTGCGGGGCGAACTCCGAGGCGAGACCGCGCGCCAGCCCCACCAGACCCATCTTGGCCGCCGAGACGTGGGCGCGCCCGGACCCGCCCATGAACGCCCCTTCGCCGGTGAAGAACACGATCCGCCCGTAGCGGTTCTTCACCATCGACTCGATGACCGCCCGCGTGAGGTAGAGCGCGCCGTCGAGGACGACGTCCCCTCACCGCCTCCCAATCCTGCGGCGTCAGCTCGGTGAAGGGCTTGTGCGGCCGGATCGCGGCGTTGTTGATCGAGAATGTCGACCCGGCCGAACTCGGACAGCGCCCTGGCCGCCATCGCTTCGACCTGGTCCTTCTTGGCCGACGTCGGCCACGATCGGCGAGCGCCTTGACGCCCCGGGCCTGGGCCTCACGCGCCACCGCATCGGCCTCGGCCTGGTTCGTCCGGGAATTCACCACGACGTGAGCGCCTTCCGCCGCCAGCTTCAGAACCGTCGTCCGGCCGATGTTCCGGCCCGGAGCCGGTCACCAGCGCCACCTTCCCATCGAGCTTGCCCATGTGCGCACCCCCTGGCTGTCCGTAATCTTTAGCACGCGCCGGGGACTGGCGGGCGCGAACTTTTCCTCGAGGAATCACCTCGAGGTACTGCCGAGGTAGGGCGCGAACCACTCGAGGATGTGGCGGAACCGCTCGAGGCGATGGCGCGGCCGGCCGGAACGCGACATCTCGTGGTTCTCGCCGGAAACCGCACGAAGCGCACCTCGCGCCGGGGCTTCTTGAGGGCGACGAAGAGCTGCTCGGCCTGCTCGATGGGGCAGCGCAGATCGTCCTCGGAGTGCAGGATCAGGAGCGGGGTCACGATGTTCTTGGCGTACGTGAGGGGCGAGCGCTCGATGTAGCGCGCCATGATCTTCCCACGGCATCGCGCCGCCGAGCTCGACCACGTTGAAGCTCGAGCCGATGTCGCTCGGTGCCGAACATCGTGTACTGGCAGTTGACCGCGCGCTCCGAGCAGGCGGCCTTGAAGCGATCCAGTGTGCCCCCACGGTCCAGCTCGTCGAGGAATCCGCCGTAGCTCCCGCCCAGGATGCCGAGCCGATCCGGATCGATGAACGGGTAGCGCCGCAGTGCCTCGTCGAGCACGGCCATGACGTCCGCGTAATCACCGCCGCCCCAGTCGCCGACCACGGCCTGAGTGAACGCTTCGCGCCATACCCCGTGGCTGCCTCTTGGATTGGCGTAGATGACGGCGTAGCCAGCGCCCGCCGTACACCTGGAACTGCGTCGAAGAACCCGTGGCCGTACTGGGCCGTGGGGTCCGCCGTGGATGCTCAGGAGCGCCGGATAGCGCCGGCCCGGCACGAAGCCGGACGGGCGCATGACCCAGGCCGTCGATCTCGAAGCCCTCGCGCGCGTGAGCGGAACCGTCTCCGGCGACGCGAGGCGCGACTCGTCGCGCCAGACCTGATTCATCTCTGTCAGCTGACGCTCCTCGCCTCCGATCCGCGCCACAGACGAAGACCTCGGCTGGGCGCCGCCGCGCGAGCTCGCCGCGAAGGCCATCCGGCGGCCATCGGCCGAGGCGGGAAGCTGTTCAGCGCCCGCTCGCCGGCGACGATTCGTCGCGGCGCCTCGCTGCTGCGTGTCGCGACCCGCCAGAGGCCGATGTCGCCGCGGTCCTCCGCCGCCACGACCGCCGCGCCGCCGTCGGGTGACCAGAGCGGCTGCACGGGCAGCGCGCCGCACGAACGGTCGAGCGCCGACGTGAGGCAGACGGCGGCGCCGCCGGCCGCCGGGATCGCGAACGTCCGGACGTTGCGGCCGAAGGCGTTGCGCCCGGGACGCGCGAGGTAGGCGATCGTGGCGCCGTCCGGCGAGACGCCATGGCAGCATGATCGGCCCCGGCGTCGCGGTGAGTCGCTGCGGCGTCCCGCCCTTGGCGGCGATCCGCCGAGGTCGCTCGCGTCGTCGTCGTCGCGCTCGGCGTGCCGCGGGGAGACGAAGACGATCGATTCGCCGTCCGGCGCCCACACCGGAGTCCGCGTCGGTGAAGTCGCCGTCGGTGAGCTGCAGGGGAGCCGACCGTGCGATCGAGGCCACGAACACGTGCGGGCGCCGGTCGTAGACGAATCCCCTCGCCGTTGAAGCGGTACTTGGGCGACGTGATGACTCCGGGCCGGCCGGGACTTTCCGCCGCTCCTCCTCGCTCTCCGGCTCGCGCCGGCCGCCGACCGGGGACACGAACGCGAGCCGCGCGCCGTCCAGGCGACCACGCATGCTCTCCACGCCCGTTGTCGAGCGCGGTCAGCTTCGCCGCCTCGCCGCCGTCGGCCGGCATCACGTAGAGCTGGAGCTTTTCCTTCGGGTGTCCGCTCGGACGGGAACGCGAGCCGCAGTGCCGTCGGGCGACCAGCGCGGCTCGATGTCCGCGCCGCGGCCCGGCGGTGAAGCGGCGCGGCGCGCCGCCGGCGCGCGTCGACGACCAGATGTTCGAGAGGTATTCGTCGCGCTCCTCGGACGGAGGGTCGTGACGACGAAGGCGATCCGCCGGCCGTCGGGCGAGATCTGCGCGGTCGGTCACGAACGCGATGCGCGTCAAGTCCTGGGGCACCATGCCGCCGGCGGCCGTCGCTCATGCGCCGATCGACGCGTAGCGCTCGGCCAGGATGCCTCAGCGCTGCGCGCGTCGGCGACGCGCCCGAGCCCCTCGATCTCGGCGATCGCCGCCGCGACGTGCCGCGCGATGCGCCGTCCCTCGGTCGCACGCCACGCCCAGCACGCGGCAGGCTCTTCTCGATCTGGATCGTGTGCTCCACGATGTGGGCGGCGAAGCGGTGCAGTCAGCGCACGTCGACGTCGAGGCCCGCCCAGACGGTCGGCCGGCTCATCGCCGGGCCCCGACGTCTCGAGCCACTGGTTGGTGTCCGCTCGCGCCGCGCCGATCCGGGCGAGGATCGTGCCGACCTCGCCCTCGCCGTCCTTCTCCGTCACGCGTCGGCTGGCGATCGTCGGGAATACGCACCGGCTCGGAATCCTTCCGGTCGAGCGCATACGCGCGTCTGGACGGCGTAGCGGCGCTCGATCAGCAGGATGTGGCGGAGCGTCTCCCGGGCGACCACTCGCCCGCCCGCGGAGACGCGATCCGAGCAGATCGGCGGGCAGGCCGGCGAGCACGCCGCAGAGGTCGCCGAAGGCTGCTGTGCCAGCGCCAGCACGCGACGCGATTCAGGATATCGGGCGGCCGACACGCGGGCGTACGTCTCCTGCGCGTCCTCCAGCGTTCGATAGAGGGCGAAGCGGACGTCCAGCGCCTTGTCGCGCCACGACCACGGCCGCGCCAGCGCTTCCTCGTCGAGCGCGGCGAAGCCGCAGCGCCACATCGAAATCACTCATCGCGTCGCCTCCTGGTCTCCGCTCCGCGATGCTGCGCCGCCCTCGATGCGGAGTCAAGACGCGCCCATTCCCCTGGACCCCGTCTCGGGGTACGCTGGCGGGGCTCGACGGGCCGATCATGTCGCGGGCACCGCGGATAGGAGACTCGAGATGGTACGGATCATCGACATGGAATGCAGCATTCCGCGCGCAGCGAGCGAGACGGAACCGACTCCGGCGGAGCCAGCGCGCGGTCGCCGCCGCCGGGCCGAGCAGCCGGCCGGCTACGGCATGGCGAACTACGGCCGGATCTTCCGCTCCCGCCGCGAGGGCGCGGACCGCAGCCGGACGTCGGCCTGGACGAGTACGTCAAGAAGCTCACGCGGGCTCGGCATCGTACGCTCGGTGCCCTTCGGCGTCTTCGAACGAGGAGTCGGCGGCGCTCCTGCGCAGATATCCAGATCGGTTCCTCGGCCTCGCGCGCATCAGCATCAACGCGTTCAAAGGCATGACCGGCGTGCGCGAGCTGGAGCGGCTCGTCCGCGAGGAGGGCTTCGCGCCCTCGGCGTCTCGGCGCTGGTCGACTGCATCCCGGCGAGCGACCGGCGCTACTACCCGCTCTACGCCAAGGCGGCCGAGCTCGGCATTCCCGTGCGCATCTACTCCTCGATGAACTACGCGAACGACCGGCCGCTACGACCTCGGCCACCCGCGCCATCTCGACCAGGTCGCGATGGACTTCCCCGAGCTCACGCATCATCGGCGGCCTCGGCGGCTGGCCCTGGGTGAACGAGATGGTCGCGCTGGTGCGGCGCCATCCGAACCTCCACATCGACACCTCGGCGCACCGGGCGAAGTACCTGGGCCAGTCCGGCTCCGGCTGGGAGATGCTCATCCAGTTCGGCAACACGCTCATCCAGGACAAGGTGCTGGTGGGCCTCTCGGCGGGGCTGGTCGGCCAGCCGCACGAGACGCTCATCGAGGAGTACATGAGCCTGCCGCTCAAGGACACCGTCAAGGAGAAGTGGCTCTACAAGAACGCGGCGCGCGTGTTCGGGCTCGAGTGACGGGTCGCGGCGGCGCTCGCTCGAGGCATCGTCGTCGTCGAGCTGGCGCAGACCCTCGCCGGCGAGCTGGCCGGCGGCCTGCTCGCCGATCTCCGGCGCGACTGCGTCATCAAGGTGGAGCCGCCCGGCGGCTCGCCGCTGCGCAAGCGCGGGCCGGCCATCGCCGGCGAGGATTCGCTCTGCTTCCAGACCGAGAATCGCGGGAAGTCGTCGGTCGCTCGCCGAGCTCGGCGATCTCGCGCGCGAGCCCTGGCTCGCGCAGCTGGTCGCTGCTCGCCGACGCCGTCGTGGAGGACCACGGGCCCGGGCGGGCTCGAGGCGGCAGGCCTCGCGCCCGAGGCGATCGCGCCGGGCAACCAGCGCCTGCGCCGTCCTGCGCGTCTCGCCGTTCGGCCAGACCGGGCCGCTGGCGAGCGAGCGGGGCGACGATCAGATCGCCCAGGCGTTCTGCGGCATGCAGTTCGCGACGGGATTCCCGATCGCGCGCCGATCCCGGTGACGGTGCCGCTCGCCGACGCCTGGACGGCGCGTCCTCGGCGCCGGCGCGCTCTCTGATGGCGATCTTTCACGCGCGGCGCAGCGGCCACGGTCAGGTCGATCCCGACATCGGCCTCTACCAGACCGGGCTGCGCATGCAGGAAGGTCGTCATCCGCCACGCGACGACCGGCGCAGTGGCGACGCGCATCGGGCACCGAGTCGCCCACCGTGGTGCCGGCCAACGTCTACCCGACGCGCACGACGGCGGGTTCGATCGCGCTCTCCGGGCGCCGGCGATCCGCCGTTCGCGCGTCTCTGCGAGGCGATCGAGGCTCCCGACGCGCCACGCCGAAGGATCCGCGGTTCGCCACGAGTGCCGCGCCGCTTGCAGCACCGGCGCCGCGGCCGACCAGCTCGTCGGCGCCTGGGTCGCGCGGCACGATCTCGCCGACATCGAGTCGCGCTTCGCCGCCGCCGGCGTGGCGGGCACCGCGGTTCGCTCGGTGGACGAGATCATCGCGCGACCCGCACGTGGCGGCGCGACGCGCGATCGCTGAGTCTCCGGTCGCCGTCCGGGCGCGACTTCCTCGCCCCGCCCCGGTGCCGAAGCTACTCCCGGACTCCGGCAGCGGCCGCGGTCGGCGCCCCGCGTCTCGGCGAGCACACCGAGGCAGTACGCGCCGACACGTCGAGCGGATCGCAGGCCGCCGCAGACCCGATGTGAGCTCGACGACCAGGTCAGCGCAGGCCGCGCTCGCCGGCGTCCGCGTCCTGGACCTCTCGCAGTGGCTCGCCGGTCCGGCGGCGGCCGCTCTGCTCGGCGACTTCGGCGCCGAAGGTGATCATGATCGAGCTGCCCGCCACCAGCGCCGCCGCATCGGACGGGCCCGGCAGCCGCAGGCCCGGATTCCCGGTGACCAACCGGAACAAGCAGAGCGTCACGCTCGACGTCGCTCACCGCGCGGCCGCGAGGTCTTCCTGGACGCTGGCGCGGGCGGGCGACGTCGATCGTGGAGAACTCCGGCCAGGCACGCTCGAGGCGCTGGAACCTCGGCCCCGAAGTGCTGCGCGAGATCAATCCGCGCCTCGTGCTCCTGCGCTCGTCCGGCTTCGGGCAGAGCGGGCCGTCCACCGCCCGCGCCGCGTTCAATCCGGTTGAGCGCTCGCCTTCGGCGGCGTGACGTACCTGAACGGCTGGCGGATCGACCGCCCGTGCGCGACGGCGTGACCGCCGGCGACTACTCGACGGCGCTCTTCAACGTGCTCGGCATCGTCGCCGGCGCTGCTGCGCCGCGATCTCGACGGCCAGGGCAGGTCGTCGACACCGCGATGTACGAGTGCGCGCTGCCGCCTCACCGGCGACACGCTCGCCGGTGCGGACGCGCGCTGGGCATTCGCCGCGAGCGCGCCGGCGGACGCCTGGCCGGTGTATCGAGCAGCCTCGACGGTCAGCGCAGCGGACGGCCGATCGGTCGCCGTCTCGAGGCGGAGCTGGGACGATTTCGCCGACGCGCCTCGAGCGGCCTGGGGCGTCCGCGTGTCGCGGAGCCGGCGCGCGTGAGCGAGGCAGGTGGCGAAGCTCGTCAGCCGCTCGCGGCCGACGAGGCCGTCGAGGCGTTGCGCCGCGCCGGCCTCGCGCGCGAGCGCCGTGAGCTCGGTCGCCGACCTGGTGCGCAGAGCCTCACCTCTGGAGCCGCGGCGATCTCGTCCGGTGCGCCGATCCGGATCGAGGGCGAGATCGTCACGCAGGGGATCGTCGCCCTGTTCTCGCGGACGCCGGGCCGGCTCGGGGCTGGCCGGGGCGCCCGGCTCGGACAACGACGCCGTGCTGGGCGCTGCTGGGCTACCCCCGGAGGTCCGTCGGGTCACTTCAGCGACCAGCCCCTTGAACCGCGGCATGACTTCCTTCGCCAGAAGCTCGATCAGTGGCGCCACGCCTTGGGGTTCTCCGAGTAGTCGAAGCAGAAGAGCAGCAGCGTGCCGAAGCCGCCGACCTCCTCGTAGATCGCGTGCAGCCGGTCGGCCACCGTGGCCGGCGAGCCCACCAGCCAGTTGTGCCGCGGCGCAGTACTCGGGCGTGACGTCGGAGTCCGGCACGTCCGGCCGGTGCTTCAGGAACTCGGTGAACTGGAATGACGCCAGGAGCGGCAGGAAGTACTCCGACATCATGCGGCCCATCATGCCGCCGGCGGAGAGGCGCATGGCCTCCGGCGTCGGTGTCGGCGATGAAGATCTCGCGCACCAGACGCCAGTCCGCGCGCTTCGGCGTGCCGGCCGCTCCGCGCCGCGCCCTGCTCCACGGACTCCCAGTGGCTGGCGACGTAGGTGGGGTTCAGGTTCAGGCTCATCGGCCAGAAGCCCCGCTCGCCGGCCAGCTTCAGCGTGTCGGAGCCCTTGCTCACGCCCGGCCACGCCGATCGGCGGATGCGGCTTCTGGAGCGGCGTGATGTGCGGCCGCAGCGTGTCGAGCAGCGTGCCGGTCTTGGTGACGTGCCAGTACTTGCCCTTGTAGTCGAACTCCGGCCTCGTCGCTCCACAGGCGCAGGATGATGTCGAGCGCCTCGCGCGTCATCTCGCGGTGCTGGCCGGACGTGCCGTCGACGTTGAACATGGCCCAGTCGCTCGGCAGCCCGCTCGCCGCCACGCCGAAGTTGAGCCGCCCCTGCGCGAGGTGATCGAGCATCGCCACGCGGTTGGCCAGCTCGGCCGGGTGGTGGTACGGCATGAGGAAGCCGCCGGGGCCGATGCGCATGCGGCTCGTCTGCATCAGGGCCTGCGCCACGAGCAGATCGGGCGCGGGATGGGGCTCCCAGGGCGCGGTGTGATGCTCGCCGATCCACGCCTCGCTGAAGCCGAGCTCGTCCGCCCAGCGGAGCTGCTGCAGATCCCACTGGTGACCGTCGTAGAGGCTGCGCTCCGGCGGATGCGACGGCATCGTGAAGAAGTCCGTAGTCCATGCCCTACCTCCTGGCCCGCGTGGGCTCGCGCGGACCAGACCAGACCGATGTAGGCGCCGCAGGTGGTCCGGCGCCGACCAGGATCGCCTGCTCGCCGGTGTTGCGAACGCCGCGCGCGGGCGGCGGCACGCCGTGGTCCGCCATCCAGCCGCGTCGCCGCGTCCATGCTGCTCGTGCGGTACAGCACCTGGAACGGGCCGGGCCCGCGCCGGGCGAGGGCCTCGGCGGCGGGGCCCGGCTCGGCGGGCTGCGCCACCGTCAGGCCGGTCGGGCCCGAGATCGAACACGGCCATGTCCGCCTTGATGACCGCGCCGCGCTGGATCTTCGGCGCGGGCATCCCGAGCACACGGCTGTACGACTCGACGACCGACGCGAGGTCGGGCACCGCGATGTACACGCGGTCAGGCGCAGCGCGCCGTTCGGGATGATTCCCGGCCTGGGGCACCTGACGGCGTCGCTCGTCGCGCGGGGTCAGGTGCTGGATGAAGAAGATGGGAAGCGGGTTCTTCGCGCCGAGCGCCGCCGCCTTCCAGCGGAGCTCCTGCCCCGACGGGGGTCCGGCGGGCGCCGTCGGTGGCGTCGCCCACGTCGACGCCGCGCCGGCGCATCGCCGCCACGTCGGCCGCCAGGTCGTCGCTCTGCACCGCCACGTAGCGGAAGCCGCCGCCGCGGAGAGGTATTCGGCCAGGCGGGCGTCCGAGCTTCCGGGCTCGACGGCCGCCCAGTGGTACGCACTCCCGTCACGCAGGCTCAGGAGCTCCGAGGTAGTCGTCCTCGTGAAAGGCGATGGCGTTGTGGGTGGCCCGGCCCGGCGTGCGATGCCGCCGGGGAAAGACGCTGGAAGCCGATGCGCGTGTAGGCGGCGATGCCCTCGTTCAGATCCGGGACATGCAGATCGCGGCGTGGTCGATACGCGTCAGCACGGTGGCCCCTCCCGCGGTGTATGCTACACGTCGTCAGCCGCTCACGGGAGGACAGGACATGGCGGACTACGTCCTCGTCGAGAAGACGCAGGGCGTCGCGATCGTCACGCATGAATCGGCCGGAGCAGCTCAACGCGCTGAGCTACCAGCTCAGCACCGAGCTGCACGAGGCGGTCCAGCGCATGAGCGCGGACGACGAGGTCGGGTGCATCGTCATCACCGGCGCCGGAAAGCGCGCCTTCTCGGCCGGCGGCGACATCCACGAGCAGCGCGAGGACGACCGCCGCTACACGCAGGCGCGAGCTGGACGCGCGCAGCGCGATCCGGACGCGCGGCAGCGTACGAGATCAGCGCCTGCCCCAAGCCCACCATCGGCATGATCAACGGCCTGGCGTACGGCGGCGCCGCGGTCCTGGCCTCATCGCTGGACATGCGCGTCGGCTGCGAGCACGCGAGCTTCCGCTTTCTGGCCGCCGCCTATGGCCGCATCAACAGCACCTGGACCCTGCCGAACCAGGTCGGCTGGCCCGTGGCGAAGGAGCTGCTGTTCTCCGGCCGCGCGTCGTCGAGGCGGACGAGGCCCACCGCATCGGCCTGCTCAACCACCGCGTGCCGTGCGCCGAGCTGCGCGAGAAGACCATGTGGCTCGCGACCATGATCGCCAAGAACCGCCGCGAGGCGGTCGATGGGCGTGAAGGCGCTCCTGCTCCGCGACCTCGGACGCCAACCTCGAGGAGCAGTGGGCGAACGAGCGCGACTACACGACGAACGTGGTGCGGGGCGCCAAGGCCGAGGCGGCCTTCCCCGAGCTTCATCGCCCGCCACGGGCGGCCGCTCGAAAGGCGTAGCTCGTCACTCCCGGATCTTCTCGGCCGCGCCGACGAAGCCCTGCTTGACGCTGTCCCAGGCGCGGCGAAGTCGATTTTGTAGAACGCCCGAGGTCGTCACCCTGCCGCTTCATCTCCGCGTTCGCGCTCGCTTCGCGTCGCGCGAGACCAGCGACCCCAAATTCTTGAACTGATCAAGGAGGCCGCCGACGCTCTGGTCCGATGGCGAGCCGCTGGGCGATGCGGGCGAGGCATCGGGGATCGTGGCGGTCGGCGCTTGGCCTGTGGAAGCGGCTTCGGGCGACCGCGCCGGCTCGGGACTTTGCACTGAGCCGACACGTTGTGTCGACGCGTCGCTTTGAGGACGCGGCGCGGAGAACCTCGGCGGCCGTCGCCGCTTGCGCCGCAGGTCAGGGACCGCCGGCCCCTTCCACGGGCGGTGACGCAACCGCTGGACTCTCTACGGCCTTCGGGGCTGGCGCCGCGTGCACGGGCTCATTGGTCCGTCGCATCGGCGGAGAAGCCGGCCGGCTTCGCGCGCGGTCGGCCGGTCCGTTCCACGGCTGGCGGCGTCGGCTCGGGACTCCGTACCGACCCACCGGACTGGGGCGAGGCGTCGGTGGGAGGAAGCGGAGGGAGACATCGCGATGTCCGAAGGCGATTCCGCGGGCGGTGGCGCTGCCAGACGAGTCGGACTCATGAGCGCCTTCATCGTCGGCACCTGGGTGAGAAGCAGCACGGCCAGCGTCGACCCCACGAGCAACATCAGCGCCAACCGCCGGCGACGGCGGGCTTTGCGTCGGCGATTGAACTCGAGGACACGCGCGAACTCTGGCTCGTCCGGGTCGGCCCCTCGTCGTCGAGAGAGGCCAGCCCGCGAGGGCCAGGGGCGGATACGGCACGATGGCGAAGCCGTCCATCTTCACCTTGACATCCACAGACGGCTGGCGCCGACGATCGGCCGATGGCGGATTCGTCCCGCTACCGGACGTACCTCGGCGCCGGTCCACGATGATCTCGAGTCGTTCGTGTGTGCTCACCATCGTCGCCGAGCGCGGCTAGAAGCTCGGCGGACCGAACGGGATCGCCGGAGACGATGCACAGGCACCGATGCGCCGGAGGCTCGGACCATTGGCCCTCCTTCCCCGGCGCCGGCACGGCATCGCCAGGCGCGGGCATTAAAGCAAGGGTGCCTCACCGACCGCTCGGTGGCAATCGGGCCTAACGCCGAGGGGACATAGGAAGATCGGGCGACCCAGGGGGCGTGTAGCTCTTACATCGGCCCCGGTGGCTTGGTCGGTTGGCGCGCGACGGTGGCGTCGTCGGGTCAGCGAGGCGGCCTTCCCCGAGTTCATCGCCCGCCACGGGCGGCCGCTCGGACCAGGCGTAGCTACTTCTTCACTTTCGCCGCGGCGGCGTCGTACGCCTTGTTCAGGTCCTTGTAGGAGTCGGCGAAGGCCTGCTGGCGCCGTCCACGACTCCTGGACGCCTTGCCCATCTCGTCGGCCTTCTTGGCCGCTGCGCCCGCGCCGCGCTTCAGGTCGGTGAGCTCCTTCCAGCTCTTTCCCCTGCCGCTTCGCGTCTGCCCCCGCCGCGCTCGTGTCCTTCGAGATCTGGGTCTCCAGGTCCTTGATCTTCACGTCGAGGTCGCTGACCAGCTTCTTGCTGTAGGCCACCGCCTCGTTCTTCTTCTCCACCGAGTAGTTCTTGAGCGTCTCGGACGCGTCCGTCACCTGCTTGGCGGCGGTCGGGCCGGCGTCTGGGCGGCGGCCGGCGCCGCCTGGATCAGGAACGCGCTCAGCGCGACGGCAGAATCCCCATGCTCATGTGTCGATTCATCGTCTCCTCCTTTGGATGAGGTGCTCGCGGATGGGGCACTGTACCACGCGCGACATCACGGCGTGACCAGCGCGGCCACCGCCGGGCGATCGTTCCATCCGGTGACGTGTCACGCCGGGCTCGCGGCGTCGGGAACTCCGGCGGCCGTGAGCTGGGCGCGACACCAGGCGCGATCGGCCTCGCGCCGCCGGCGCGACCGCGATCCCCGCGACGTCGGGGCGGTCAGGCCGTCGCCCGCGACGGTCGTCGGTGCATCACGCGACGATACCGGCCCACGTCCCACGGGCGGCCGCGGTGGAGCACGCAGCGGTTGTCCCACATCACGAGGTCGCCGGGCCGCCACCGGTGCGTGTGAGACGAGCTCCGGCGCGGTCGCCCGCGTCGAGCAGATCGCGCAGGAGCGTGCGGGCCGCCTCGGTCGGCATGCCGACGATCTCGCAGGCGTGCGAGGCGACGAAGAACGCCTTGCGGCCGTTCACGGGATTGGCGCGCACCAGCGCCTGCGGCACCGGCGGCACCTGCGCGGCGTGCTCGGGCGCCAGGAGCCCCGTCGCCGACCAGCCCGCGCGAGTACTCGAAGCTGTGGACGGCGACGCGCCCCTCCAGGAGCCGCCGCGTGGCGTCGGGCAGCCGCTCGTACGCGATCCGCATGCTGGCGAACTCGGTCTCGCCGCCCTCGGGCGGCACCTCGCGTCCCGAGAGCAGCGAAGCCAGCGCCGGCACGCGCTTGAACGAGCTGTCGGTGTGCCACATCTGGTTGCCGGCGTTGAAGAGGATGCGCTTGTCGCCCGCGGAGATGATGCGGTCCTCGGCGTCGACGTTCGCGAGATTGGAGATCTCCGGCAGATAGCCCTGGTGCGAGACGACCGTGCGGATCGTCGTCTCGAGCGGCCCGAAGCGCCGGCTGAAGGCGACCTGCTCGGCGTCGTCGACCCGCTGGCCGCGGAAGAGCAGCACCGAGTGCTCGTTGAACGCCTCGACGAGGCCCGGTGAAGACGTCGGCGGCGACGCGCGCGAACGTCCACGCCGATCACCTCGACGCCGAACAGCGGATGGAGCGGCCGGGTCTGGAGCGTCATTTGACCCTGAGATCCTCGTACGGCGCCGAGTACGGATGGAGCGCGATGAGGCCGAGCCCCGATTCTTCCACGCGCGGCCCGATGGCGTTCAGGAAGCCCAGCTCCCAGAGCGGCGCGTGCATGACCCGCTCGTGGGCCAGACGCTGGATCTGGTGCAGCAGCATCTCGCGGCGCTTCGGGTCGAGCTCGCGGGCCTGCTGGATGAACAGGTCGTCGATGTCGGGATAGCCGCCCCAGGTGTAGACGCCATCCCTGACGAAGTAGTTCTGGACGCGGGTGGCCGCGTTGCCGAGCCCGCCGGCGCCCGCCTGCAGGAGCCCGGTGATCTTCTTGTCCTTCCAGGCGCCGAGGAAGGCCGCGCGCTCCATCGGGCGCAGCTTGGTGCGTATACCGACCGCGCCCAGATAGTTCCCGATCGCCTCGGCGACGGTCGAGTAGGACGCGTCGCACGGCGTACTCGCCGGCGTCGAAGCCGTTGGGATAGCCGGCCTCGGCCAGGAGCTTCTTGGCCTGCGCCGGATCGTACGGATAGGGCGGGATCGCCAGGGCGTATTCGAAGGCGGCCGGGATGATCGCGCCGCTCGGCTTGAATACCCCAGGGTCTCGGCCTGGTTGATCGCGTTCTTGTCGAAGGCGAGCGCGGCCGCCAGGCGGACCCGCCGGTCGTGCCAGGGCGATTTCGGATCCCACTGCAGCGGGCCGAAGTTGAACCACTGAGTGCCCGCGATCACAGTGGGCATCAGCTTGAGTCCCGGCGTGCGCCTGACCTCCTCGCCGAGCGGACCGCGCAGCGAGTACGCGATGTCGACCTCGCCGCGCTTGAGCATCGCGAGCCGTGTCAGGTCCTCGGTGACGGTCTTCCAGACCAGCCGCTTGACCGCCGGGCGTCTTTCGCCAGTAGCGGTCGTGCGCGTCAGGACCATCTCCACGCCCGGGTTGAACGACGCGACGCTTGTACGGGCCGGCACCGATCGGGCGCCTTCTTGAAGCCCTCGTCGCCGACCTTCTCGACGTACTTCTTGGGCACGATCCACGCCGCGCCGCTCGCCGGCGTCGCGTAGAAGCGTCATGAAGTCGGGCCATGGCTCCTGCAGACGGAAGCGGACGCGGTAGGGATCCACGACCTCGACGGCGGAGACCTTGTCCTTGAGCAGCTTGGCGGCCGCGCCCGGTACCGCTCGAAGGTGAACTTCACGTCCTCGGCCGTGAACGGGTCGCCGTTATGGAAGACGACGCCCTTGCGCAGACGACGAACTCGTAGCGTGAGCCCGTCCTTGGACATGGTCCAGGACTCGGCCAGCGACGGCGCCATCGGGTTGCCCGGCATCGGCTTCACCAGCGCGTCGTGCACCGCGTACAGCACCTTCATCAGGGTGATGATCCCGGTGTGCTCGGCGGGGTCGAACCAGACCGGAGACAGCGAGACGTGCACCGCCCACGTCATCTGGGACTGCGCCGCCGCGGGCGTGGGCGCCTGGCGCGGCGATCAGGGTGAGGGCCAGGGGCCAGCATCGACACGAAGCGACGAGGGGTCATGGGCTCTCTCTCTCTTCGCGGTGAGAACGAAGTCCGCCAGGGGTTGCGCAAGCTTACCACGGTGCTTCTTGACAAGGATTGCCTGCGTCGCGATGAGGAGGGCCAGGAGGAAACCGTCCATGAAAGTCAAAGCGGCGAATGGCTTCGCGCGCGCGCCTTGAAGACCGAGGGCATTCCCTGGGTGAGCTGCTATCCGACCAACCACGTCAACAACGCGCTCGGCGAAGAGGGCGTGCCCATCCTCATGATGGGCGAGGAGCGCTTCGCGGTCGCCGTCGCCGACGCATTTCTCGCGCGTGACGTGCGGAAAGCAGATCGGCGTCTGCACCGTCATGGCGAATCCTCAACGCCGCCGGCATCCAGATGGCCTACGGCGCCATCGCCCAGGCCTGGGAGGATTCGTCGCCGCTCCTGGTCATCGCGGAGGGCGTGGGCCAGGGCGGCAGCCGGCACACGCACTTCGACATGGCCGAGGCGCTTCAAGTCGGTCACCAAGTGGGTGGGCAAGGTCGATCGCGCCGAGCTGGTGCCCGACTACGTGCGCCGCGCCTTCACGCACCTCCGGTCGGGGCGGCCCGGGCCCGGTGCTGCTCGTCATTCCGCGCGACCTCGGCGAGTACGACACCGACGAGCATCCCTACTCGCCGGTGAAGGGCTGGCGCTCGGGCCCCGATCCCGACGACGTGAAGGCCGCCGTCAAGGCGCTGCTCGCGGCGAAGGACCCGCTGCTCTACGTCGGCGAGGGCGTCTACTACGCCGACGCCACCAGCGAGCTCGCTGAAGTTCGCCGAGCTCGCCCAGGTGCCGGTGCTGACGACGCTCAAGGCGAAGGGCGCCTTCCCGGAGAACCATCCGCTGCTCGGTGGGCGTGCGCGGCTCGCTGGCCGGAGCACTTCCTGCACCAAGTGCCGACCTCCTGTTCTCGATCGGCTCGAGCCTCTTCCCCAACCGCTTCAGCCACGCCATTCCCAGACGCCGGACACGAAGACGATCGTGCAGTGCACGGTCGACATCGCTCGACATCAACCGGAGCTACGAGACGCGCCACGCCGTCGATCGGCGACGCCAAAGCTCACGCTGCAGGCGCTCGATCGCCGAGCTGTCAAGCGCAGCGGCGTGGCCAAGAAGCCAGGCGCTGGTCGAAGAGATCCAGCACGGCCAAGGAGGCGTTCATGGCGAAGTTCCGGCCGTGGATGGAATCGAACGAGACGCCGATCAACCCGTACCGGGTGCTCGGCGATCTCATGAAGGTGCTCGACCCGAAGAACTCGTTCGTCACCGCGGACTCCGGCAACACGCGCGACCAGACCAGCACGGTCTACGAGGCGCAGATTCCGCGCGGCCATCTCGGCTGGGGCAACGTCTCCACGCTGGGCTTCAGCCTGGCGGGCGCCGTCGCGGCCAAGCTCGCGTATCCCGACCGCCAGTGCGTGCCACGTCACCGGTGACGCGGGCGTGTGCTACATGATGGGCAACTTCGAGGCGGTCGCGCGCTACAAGATCGGCATCACGACGCTGCACATCAACAACGGCGGCTACTCGGGCTACGGCCCGGGCTTCTGGGGCGGCGGCCACGATCCCTACACCTGGAAGGTGTCCGATCACGGCTCGGCGTGCATGGCCAACATGGCGAAGGCCGTCGGCTTCCACGCCGAGGACGTGACGGCGCCGTCGCGGAGATCATCCCGGCGCTCAAGCGCGCGCCTCGACGAGAACGCCAAGGGCCGGCCGGCGTTCCTCGAGTTCATCTGCTCGCACCATCCGGTCCACGGCGGCTGGGTCAGGGCCGCGGCGGCGGGCACTAGGCCTCGGTGCCGGGGCGGCCTCGGCGTCAGCGTCGAGGCCGCCCGGCGCGCCCATTCTTTCGCGGATCGTCGGCCGGGTTGACGAACGTGATGTCCAGTCGGCCCGACCCCGTGAACCTGGACCATCGTCTCCTGCGGGCCCGCCCACGCGAAATGCCGGTGCGTCGCGGGGACGGCGACGAACGAAGCCGACCGGCATCTCCTTGCCCGCGCCTCTGGTCGAACTTCTCGCCCATCGCCGATGAAGAACACGCCCGGAGCACGGTGACGTTCTCGACGGCCTTGTGCAGAAGTGGGGCGCGATCTTGTAGTTGGCCGGGAACTTCACGCGGTACACGAAGAGACCTTCCTTGCCGGGATCGACCCTGGACGACGGCCAGCTTCGCGCCCGGGAAGGTCGGCGGGTCGACCCGCTTGAGCGCGTCGGGCGTCACCAGCACGTGCGACTGCTGGGCGAGCCCGGGCATGACACCGACGACGAGGACGAGCAGCACGGTCAGCGGGATTCGGCGCATGGTTGATCCTCCTTGAGGAGCATTCTAATCGACTCGGTCGTCTTCGATCTGGACGGGACCCTGTGGGACACGTCGGCGACCTGCGCGATCGGCTGGAATCGCGTGCTCGAGCGGCTCGGCATTCGATTCCGGCCCATCACCGAGCACGACGTCAGGCGGGTCACCGGCAAGCCGCACGAGCAGATGCATCCGCGAGATCTTCGCCGGCCTTCCCGACGCGCATCTGGTCGCCCTGGCGACCGAGACCGCGCTCGAGGACGTCCGGCTGGTCGGCGAGCGCGGCGGCGACCTCTTCCCCAACGTCGCGAGCGGGCTCAAACGGCTCGCCGCGCGCTACCGCTCTTCATCGTGAGCAACTGCCAGAGCGGGCTACATCGAGGCCTTCCTCCGGTGGTCGGGGCTCGACGCCTGCTTTCGGGACTTCGAGTGCTGGGGCAACACCGGCCTCACCAAGCCCGCCAATCTGAGAATCGCTGATCGAGCGCAACCGGCTTCGCCATCCCGTGCTCGTCGGCGACTGCACGCCCGGCGACCAGGCGGCGGCGCGCGAGTGCAACGTACCGCTTCCTGTACGCCGACTACGGCTTCGGCCTCTGCCCCGACGCCGCGCAGCGCTTCTCCTCGTTCGCCGCGCTGACTGGTTGGCTCCTGGCCCGGGCGTAGGCCGCCGGCGACGACTGCGACCTGACGCCAGCACGCCGATCCCGTATACAGGCCTGACGGGCCGCGCGCCGAGGAGGAACGCATCATGGCGATGTACTGGAAGGAGATCACGGTCAACTGGGGCGAGTCGGACCCGTTCGGGCTCGTGTACTACCCGCGCATCGTCGCCTGGTTCAGCGACACCGAGCACGAGCTGTTCCGGGTCATCGGCTACCCGATCGAGCAGATGATCAAGAACGACCGCACGACGTTCGTGATGGGCGAGATCCACTTCCGCTTCATCGGGCCGGCGGCCTACGGCGACCGCATCGTGAACACGATCACGCCTGGCCGACGATCGGCGCCCGCACCCTGCACTGGAACTGCAAGGCCAAGAACGCCGTCACCGGCGCGCCGGTCAGCGAGGGCAAGGCCACCCGCGTCTATGCCCGCATAAACGAAGACGGCTCGCTCAGCTCGCAGGTGATCCCGGTCGAGATGCTCGACCGCGCTCAGAGAGCTGCGGGAGCCTGACGCACCTCAAGACGAACAGCGGCGCGACGAAGCTCGGCGCCGACCGGCTGACGGCGCGCCCGCGCCGACCTCGCGTTCCCTACCGGGTCGGCTTGGCCTTCTCGAACGAGCGCCTTGTACTGGCCGTAGCCGGCTTCCTCGAGCTTGGCGAGCGGGATGAAGCGCAGCGACGCCGAGTTGATGCAGTAGCGGAGCCCCGTCGGGCCGGGGCCGTCCGGGAAGAGGTGGCCGAGGTGAGGAGTCGGCATTCGCCGGAGCGCACCTCGACCCGGCGCATGCCGTGTGAATCGTCGCTGTGCTCCGATCACGTTCGGCCTTTTCGAGCGGCCGGGTGAAGCTCGGCCAGCCCGTGCCGGAATCGAACTTGTCGGTCGAGGCGAAGAGCGGCTCGCCCGACACGACGTCGACGTAGATGCCGGGCTCGTGATGGTTCCAGAACTCGTTCCGGAACGGCGGCTCGGTCGCGCTGCACTGCGTGACCTCGTACTGGAGCCGGCGTGAGCTTCGCCTTCGCTTCCTGGTCGGTCGGCTTCTTGTAGTCCATGGCCTCTCTCTTCCCTATCCTTTCACGTAGGCGAGCTTCTCGCCGCAACCTTGCCGTCGCGGACGCGCAGGACGTCCACGCCGCGGACGTGGCCGCCCCGGTCGTCCCAGCGAAACACCCAGCGCACGACGGCGCGGTCGCCGGCGGCGAAGGCCTCCTCCGCCTCGAAGCGCGCGCCGGGCGAGGACTGAAAGAACTGCCGCCAGAACGCCCGCACCGGGCCGCGCGCCTCGAACCGTCTTCGCCGTCCGGCGCGGGCGAGGGTGTTCTCGAACACGCAGTCGCGGCCGTCATCAGCGCCATCACGCCGTCGACGTCGTGGCGATTGAACGCCTCGTTGAACCGGCGAATGACGTCAGAGCGTGGCTTTCGACTCCGGGTCGGACATGGCGGTCCCTCCGGGGAATTGTGCCAGATTCGCCGGTACCATCTCCCGCGGCAATGGCCGCAGCCGGAGAGGGCGCCAAGGACGCCTCGGCGATCGCGCACGCTCAAGCCGCGCGGTGCTCGACGCGCTGCCGTTCGCCGACGCCCAGGACTTCTGAGGATGCCCGCCGCGGATTCCTCGGCTCGTTACCCGAGGTCGAGATCCAGAACGACGCAGGGACGCGTCGTGTGGACGCCTTCGCGACTACGCCTTCCTCGGCCGAAGCCGACGCCCCGCCGACGGTCAATCCGAGCCTCTGGCGTCAGGCGCGGCTCAACATGAGCAACGGGCTGTTCCGCGTCGACGGACCGCATCTACCAGGTGCGCGGCTTCGACATCTCGAACATGACCGCTGATCGAGGGCGACCGCGGGCATCATCGTCATCGACCCGCTCATCTCGACCGAAGTCGCCCGCGCCGGCACTCGACCTCTACCAGCAGCATCGCGGGCGGCGGCCGGTGACGGCGGTCATCTACATCTCACAGTCACGTCGACCACTACGGCGGCGTGCGCGGCGTCGTCGACGAGGCGCGACGTGAGCGCCGGTCGACGTCGAGATCATGGGCGCCCGGACCGCTTCATGGAGGAGGTCGTCTCCGGAGACCGTGCTCGCCGGCACGGCGATGGTCCGCGCGCGCGCAGTTCCAGTTCGGCGCCACTGCTGCCCGCAGGGCCGCGCGGCGCAGGTCGACGCGGGGCTCGGCAAGGTCACCTCGCGCGGCACCGTGACGCTCATCCCGCCCACGCGCGATCATGCAGGGAGCCGATCGAGGTCCACACGATCGACGGGATCGAGATCGTGTTCCAGCTCACGCCCGAGGCCGAGGCGCCGGCCGAGATGCACGTGTTCTATCCGGCGCTGCGGCGCACTCAACCTGGCCGAGAACGCCACCCACAACCTGCACAACATCTATCCGATCCGCGGCGCGCGGGTGCGCGACGCCAACGCCTGGGCCAAGTATCTCAACGAGGCGCTGCGACCGCTTCGGGCCGGAGAGCCGACGTGGCCTTCGCCCAGCATCACTGGCCGGTGTGGGGCAACGGGCGCGCGTGCTCGACTTCCTCGGCCGAGCAGCGCGACATCTACAAGTACCTGCACGACCAGACCGCTGCGGCTCATGAACCACGGCCTGCAAGGCGGCGGAGATCGCCGAGCGGCTGGCGCTGCCGAAGAGCCTCGCGGCGACGTGGCACGTGCGCGGCTACTACGGCACGCTGAGCCACAACGCCAAGGCGGTCTACCAGCGCTATCATCGGCTGGTACGACGCCAACCCGGCCAATCTCAATCCGCTCCCGCCCGTCGAGCGCGGGCGAAAGACGTCGAGTACATGGGCGGCGCCGGCGGCGGCGATCGCCCGCGCACGCGAGGACTTCGCCAAGGGCGAGTACCGCTGCGTCGCCGGGCGCCATGAGCCACGTCGTGTTCGCCGAGCCGGCCAACGTCGACGCCCGCGCGCCTGGGCGCCGACGCGCTGGAGCAGCTCGGCTACGCCGGCGGAGTCGGCGACCTGGCGCAACGCCTATCTGCTGGGCGCGCTCGAGCTGCGCCAGGGCGTGCCGGCGACCGCCGATCGCCGCGCGCCAGTCGAGCCCCGACGTCGTGCGGGCGATGAGCCTCGATCTGTTCTTCGACTTCCTCGGCGTCCGGCTCAACGGCGAGAAGGCCGAGGGCACGGCCGCTCGTCGATCAACTGGGTGTTCCCGGATCTCCGCCCGCGCGCTACGTGCTGAATCCTGCGAGAACTGCGCGCTGACCTATCTGGCCGACCGGCAGGGCGACGGCGCCGACGCGACGGTGACGCTCGATCGGCCGTGCTCGATCCGCATCGTCCTGCGCGAGCTGACGGTTGCCGATGCCGTGCCGGCGCGGTCTCGTTCGTGATCGAGGGCGATGGCGGCCACGGTCGTCGAGCTGTTCGACCTGCTCGACGATTTCACCTGATGTTCGAGGTCGTGGAGCCGAAGCGTCCGCGGACCGCTCCAGGACCGCCTGGATCATGACGATGCGCCCTTCCCCGCGATTGCGCCGACCGGCCTGAACGATCGGGTCGAGGGCCGCGCCCATGACGATGCGCTCGGATGCTGTAGGCCGGACCGTCGCCGCCGGTGCTCCGGTCCCACCGCCTCCGCGGTCACGTCGTCCCAGGCGCGGACAATGAATCCGGCGGCCTCGATCACCCTGCGCATCTCGCCGGGCACGCGCAGAAGCTCGAGCCGGCGTCCCGCGCCCACATGACCGGAAACTGACGACCGGCTGGACGGGCCCCGCCATGGGCTCCTGCAGCGCCAGCAATCCGCCCGGACGCAGGACGCGCGCGAAGCCGGCGTAGAGCCGCTCCTTCTCGGGAATGTTCATCCCGCTGTTCTGCGACCACACCACGTCGACAAGCGTCGCCGCCGACGTCCAGCGCGAGCGCGTCGCCGACGCGGTGGAGTGACGCGGTCGCGCCAGTCCGAGGCGCGCGGTCAGCGCGGCGCCCGCCCGCACGTAGGATTCCAGGTGAGATCGACCACGGTGACCCGGCAGCCGAACTCGGTGGCGAGCGTGCGGGCAGGGCCGCCCAGCCCGCCGCCCACGTCGAGGACGGAGAGACCCGGCCGCAGCGCGGCCAGGCGCGCCAGCCGGAGCGTCGCGCTCTTGCCCCGCTGTGAGTCGATCAGCCGGCGCCAGCTCGTCGACCGTCAGCGCGTCGACGTTGCGGCCAACGGTCCGCAGCGCGTCGAGGATCGTGCGATCAGGCCCGTCGCGTCCCCGGTAGGCATTCGTGGCTGGCGCGTCCATGGCGGATGTCCCTCTCGACGCCGGAGCGACGCGTCGCCCTAGCGGAGCGCGGGCTCGCCGGCGAGACGCCAGCGATGTCCCGGGCGAAGCCGCTCGAGCGTCTGAATGCCGCCCGTGCTGTTGAGCAGCACGTACTCACGCGCCCACGTCGCGCAGCGCCTGGAGCTTCGCGGCGATCTCGTCGGGCGTGCCGTAGAGCGCGCCGGCCTCGGCGGCCTCCATCGTTTGCGGCGTAGGTCATGATGCGTCGCCTGGTTCTGCCCGTCCGGGCGCTGCGCCAGAGTCGCTGCACGCGCTTGCGCGCGGCCAGGCGCGGTCTCGAGGCGCCTTCTGGCGCTCGCCGCGCGGTCATGCGCCACGCGTGGATCGGAGCGGGTGACCGCCACCGTCGATCGGGTCGAACGCGCCGCCGCGGGCCTCCGACCTCCGACTTGAAGAGCGCGATCCGCTGCGCCGATCTGCTCGACGGACGCGAACTGGTCGAGCAACAGGTTGTAGCCGACGCTCGGCGACCTTCTTGATCGACTGCGGGCGCCCGGCGCCCATCCACAGCGGCGGGTGCGGCTTCTGCGCCGTCGGCGGCTCGACGACGACGTTGTCGAACTGCCAGTACTTACCGCGATGGCGACCACGGCCGATCCGAGCGTCCACGCCTTGATGATGCACGTCGAGCGACTCGTCGAACCGCTCGTCGGCCTCTTCCATCGGGATGCAGAAGCCGGCGAACTCGTTGTGGCGATAGCCCTTGCCGATGCCGAAATCGAGCCGGCCGCCGGACAGCAGATCGATGCGTCGCCGCCTGCTCGGCCAGCAGCACCGGATTGTGCCAGGGCAGCACCATCACGGCGGTGCCGAGCCGCAGGTCGCTGGTGCGCGCGCCGACCCAGGTCAGCAGGTTCAGGCGTCGCCGAGATCTGGCCGAAGCCGGTGAAGTGGTGCTCGACGACGAAGGTGCTGTCGTAGCCGAGCGCCTCGGCCTCGACGTTGTTCTCGACGAACTCGCGGAAGCCCTGCGCCGCTGTCGACGTCGGGGCCGCCCCGCTTGGCCGCGGGCGCAGCCCGAGGCAGCCCGAAGCGCATCACGCCGCTCCGTTCTGCTGGAACCACCACGTGTGCCTGAAGCGATGCCCAGCCGTCCTTCGCCGCCGGCTCGCGATGGCTGGGCCGGTACGCCGAAGAAACTCGAACCTCGGCGTCGAGACTATCGATGGACGCGGCTCCCTCCGCCCAGCCAAATGGAGGCACGGCTCACGCGGGGTAGCCCATCACATGGGCTCACGCCTGGGCCGCAAGCGGGGGGGACCGCGATGGAGTTGACCCCTGTTGCTCCATCGTTCGGCGTTCGCCACGGCCGTATCGGGAGTTGGACGATTTGCGTGGCACCGGGCTGCGTCGCCTACCCCCTGTTGGCCGGCGAAATTACAACGCCGCATGACCGGGTACTGAGAGGACTGCCTGCTCTGTACGCCGCACGCGTGGTCGGAAGGCGACCGGTCGACCCGCGTCCGCTGTGCCTGGCTTCCCCCGACGTCTCCCACACCGCGGGTGCGCTGCACATCTCAAGCCGGGCCAGGAAGGGCACTGAAAAGCATACCCTCGCCCCGAGCGGTGATACCGTCTCGTCTGTTGCGCTATCGCTCACGATCCGGCGCGGAAGAAGCCGCTTCAAGACCGTGGAGCTCGTCGTCGTCTCCTGAACGCGTTTGGAAACCGCCACGGCGGCGCTCACAGGCGACCACGTTGTCGGGCTTCGGCGTCGCCTTTGCTGGGGCGGCACGTGCGCGATCGCGTAAAACGAAGGCCGGCAGGTTTACGGCAGATCCGGGCGACGGATCTGGCAATTGCCACGATCGCGTTGTCGCCTCGGGCTGAAGAGCCGCATCGTCGATCGGCATCAGCAAGTAGATCCCGCAGGCGAGCTCCGCCCATCTCCCTACAAATGCCCCGCCATTCAGATAGAATGCGTGCGTACTGTTCAGATGCCCGGATCTGCCGGTAGATGACGGCGTCGCAGTCTACTTCCTGAGTTTCGCCAGCTTGACCACCCGTACGATGACCAGCTCTCTCACTGTGACTCTGGAGGCCCGGTATGAAGATCGGCATGGAGCCGGCTTACCGAGGCTGAGCTGATCGATCTCAACAAATCGAGTCGTCGCCTGCGCCTTCGTTTCCTGACCGAGATGCGTGCGCACGCCCGAATGCTGGAGTTCAGATCCGGTGGCCGCGTCTCCAGCTTTCTGGCCAGATGGACATCCAACCGTCGCCGTCTGGCATGGCGTTCATCGGTACAACAGAAGAACTGGTCACTTTCTGTGATGGAAATGACGCCGGTCGGCAGCTGGAGATGTCGCACCCTCTTTGCAGCCGGCGGACGCAGGGCGCACGCCGGAGGAGCCAGGGCGACTCGAACGTGATCAGATCTTCGGAGCTCGTGACGGCGGCCGAAGCTTCGATCGAACTACGCCAGTCGAAGCGGACCGGGAGCGCGCGTTGCTCGCTTTGACACGCTCACTGGCGTTAGACGCGCACCAGCATGAGGCGAGCGCGACGGGAGATACGGCCACTTCGGAGGAAGAACAAGGACGGTGTGGACGAGTATCTCCCTCACGTTCACCAGTCGAGGACCTGCGATGTGGTCTGGCCGGTGATCGGCTGCACGTCGACGTCCTCTACCAGTCGAGACGACCGGTGCACCGACTAAGTGACCTGGCCGGGACACGTGTGGACCGTCCTATTGGGGTCGGCGGACGATCCGGAGGCGCTGGCCCCGGCGGCCGGTGGAAAGATGCACAGTTGGTCGAACCAGGCTAGCTCCATCTTCGGACAACCCAAGGCTTTGGGCGTCTGGCGGCTGGGCGAATGACGTCGGCTGGTGCGCGCGTCGAACCGGCGGCGCCAGCGCTCAACCCCTTGCGTTAGACGCCCAGGAGACATCATGACGGTCAAGCGTATGGACAACGTCGGCATCGTGGTAGAAGACATCGACGCCGCCATTGAGTTCTTCACCGAACTTGGCCTCGAGCTCGAGGGGCGCGCCCCAATCGAAGGAGACTGGGCAGATGGCGTCACTGGATTGCGCGACATGCGCGTCGAGATTGCCATGATGCGTACGCCGGACGGTCACAGCCGGCTCGAGATGTCCCGATTCCTCGCGCCGCCTGTGGTCGCCGATCACCGCAGCGCCCCGGTGAACGCTCTCGGTTACCTACGCGTCATGTTCACCGTGGAGGACATCGACGATACGCTCGCCCGGCTCGGCAAACGCGGCGCGGAGCTCGTCGGCGAAGTGGTCCAGTACGAAGACACGTATCGGCTCTGCTACATCCGGGGCCCCGAAGAGAATTCTCATCGGGCTTGCCCAAGAGCTCGGGCAGCAGACTTCCGATGAGCACATGTGACAGGTACAGACCTGATAGGGATGCGTACTCGCGGTGGCTAGCTGCCGTTTGAGGCGTCACAACTCGTCACTGAAACCGGCCCCTCGGCTGACGCCTCGGGGCGGCCCCAGCTCAACCAATTCGGCGCTGGCGGACGACGGGAAGCGCCTCATCGCGCCGTCGCGAGCACCATATATCCTTTTGGCGAGGACCTGAGCCATGTTGGCCAGCCGGATCATGATCAGCAATACGTAG
>ERZ1370068.816-contig-10748_pt1 | contig 37473 bp, 42 predicted proteins | sample MGYA00561227_ERZ1370068 | MGnify/ENA primary metagenome ERZ1370068 (study PRJEB38410, sample SAMEA6850437) | metagenome | study: Metagenomic assessment of the ecological functions of the soil: analysis of the soil microbiota associated with the...
GAATCATCCCCGCCCTGTTTCGCTCACGGCCGGATGACAGTCAAGGCTTATCAGGATGTTACGAAGCGGCGCTTCCGGGCCCTCGGAGAGCCTCCGTCAGCTAGCTACGTGGGCGGGGAGTTCACCGCCGGCGTAACCAGGCCGTCACCATCGACGGGGTAGGAACGGAGGAGTTCACGTGGGCGTCAAGCGCACGATTCTGGTGGTCGAGGACGAGAAGGACATCCGCGAGCTCGTTCGCTTCCATCTCGAGCAGGAAGGGTACGCGGTGCGCGAGGCGGACTCCGGCGAGCGTGCCCTCCAGCAGATCGCGAGCGAGCGGCCCGCACTGGTCGTGCCTCGACATCATGCTCCCCGCCACCGACGGGCTCGAGGTGTGCCGACGGTTACGCGCCAGCGAGGCGACCCGTACCCTGCCCGTCATCATGCTGACCGCCAAGGCGGCGGAGGTCGATCGGCGTGCTGGGGCTCGAGCTCGGCGCCGACGACTACGTGACGAAGCCGTTCAGCCCGCGCGAGCTCGTCGCGCGCGTCCGTGCGGTGATGCGCCGCACCCACGGCGAAGGACGTCCCGCCGCCGCACGAGATCTTCGATCGTGGCCGGCTCCGCCCTCGACTTCGACACCTACGAGGTCTTCATCGGCGGCCAGACCGCCAACCCGTCGCTGCGCGAGTTCGAGCTGCTCAAGTTCTTCGTGCCGGAACCCGTATCGCGTGTACGACCGCCTCCAGCTTCTGGACCTGGTGTGGGGCAGCGACGTCCACGTCGAGCCGCGCACGGTGGACGTCACATCCGTCGGCTCCGCAAGCGAATCGAGCGCGACGACGCCAACCCCGAGCTCATCGTCACCGTCCGTGGAGTCGGGTACAAGTTCAATCCCGACGCGCTCGGCGCGTAGGCTCGCCCTCGAGCTGCTGGCGCCGGTCGTTTCCGCGCTCGGCATCGGCATCGCGGTCGGCGTGCCGTACGAGCTCGCCGGCGGGCGGACACGTGGCCCCACTCGTGCGGCGCGGCTGCGCTCCCCGTCGGGATCGTGGCGGTGTGGTCGCTGGCCATGCGCTGGGAGCGCCGGCTCGCAGCGGCTGCCAGCGCTTCGCCGACGCAGCTCGAAGAGGGCACGACGGTGCCGTACCTCGCCGCCGAGCGGCCGGATCAGCTCGGCACCATCGAGGACAGTCTCGGCCGCATGGCGCAACGTCGCGACGACGATCAACGCGCTGAACGTCGAGCGCGAGCGGCTCGAGGCGATCCTGCGCGGCATGGTCGAGGGCGTGCTCGTGATCGACCTCGCGGGCACGGTCGTCCTGCTGAATGCCGCGCGCGCGAGCTGCTCGGCTTCGCCGTCGGATCGCGCAGTGGCGCGGCCGGCCCGCTGATCGAGCTCGTGCGCGACCCGGCGCTCGGCCGAGGTGGTGCGCGAGCTCGGCGGCCGGCGCGAGCGTGACGTCGCGCGACGTGACGCTCGGCGAGAGCCGCGGGATCATGCTGCAGGTGAACGCCGCGCGGCTTCGCGCGCGAGCCGACGATCGGCCGTTCGGCTTCGTGCTCGTGCTGCACGACGTGACCGAGCTCCGGCGCCTCGAGGTGATCCGGCGCGACTTCGTGCGCGAACGTCTCGCACGAGCTTCGGACGCCGCTCACGGCAATCAAGGGCTACGCGGAGACGCTGCTCGGCCGGCCGGCGACGACCGCGAGACGGCGCGCCGGTTCCTCGGCGTCATCGATCGCCATTCCGAGCGCCTCGGCCGCCTGATCAACGACCTGCTCGCGCTCTCCGACCTGGAGCTCGGGCGCGACGGCGCTCGGCTCGGCGACGGTACGCGGTCGCCGCTCGTCGAGGACGTGCTGCAGATCCGCGGAGTGCGGCGCGCCGGAAGGGCGTCCGCGTACAGCGCGGAGATCGTCCGCGCGCGTGCCGCCCGCGCACGCCGACGGCGACCGCCTCGCGGCAGGTGCTCATCAACCTCGTCGACAACGGCATCAGGCACACGCCGGCGGGCGGCGCGTGACGGTCGTGCGTGCGCCACGGGCACGGTGCAGCACGCCGGCATGGTCGACATCGCGGTCGAGGACTCCGCGTCGGCGTGCCCGCGCAGGACCTGCCCCGGCTCGACGGAGCGCTTCTTCCGCGTCGACAGGCGCGCTCGCGCGAGCTCGGCGGCACGGGCCTCGGCCTCGCGATCGTGAAGCACATCGTGCAGGGCCACGGCGGAGCGCTGCGCATCGCGAGCGCGATGGGCAGGTGGAACGACCGTGACGGTGTCGATCCCGGTCGCGCGGCGTCGGCAGCGTCGGGCGCATCGCTGGAGCCGCGGCTGCCCAGAGCCGGCGCGGCGGGATGTCCATGTGCCGGATCGGATCTGGTCCCTTCGACGAGGAAGATCACCATCTCGGCGATGTTCGTGGCGTGGTCGCCGACGCGCTCGAGGTTCTTCGAGACGAAGAGCAGCCGCATGGTGCGGCGCGATCGTCGTCGGATCCTCCACCATGAACGCCAGCAGCTCGCGGAAGAGCTGGCGCGTGCAGCTTGTCGACGGCGTCGTCCGAGCGCGCACACGTCGAGCGCGCGAGGTCGACGTCCTCGCGCACGAACGCGTCGAGCGCTCGGTGCAGCCATGCTGCGCGCGAGGTTCGCCATGAGCGGCAGGTCGATCATCGAGTCGGCCTTCGGCTCGACGGCGCCTCGGCGTCGAGCTCGAGCGCGCGCTCGCCGATGTGCGCGGCGAGGTCGCCGATCCGCTCGAGGTCGGTCGTGATCTTGAGCGCCGTCGTGATGAGACGGCAGGTCGCGCCGCCGGCTGGTGCAGCGCCAGCAGCTTGACGACAGAGTCGTCGATCTCGACGTCGCAGCCGGTTGACGGTGTGATCGCGATCGACGATGGTCTCGCGCGCGAGCGCGCTCGTCGCGCTCGGTCAGCGCCCGCACCGCCTGCGCGATCTGGTCCTCGACGAGACCGCCCATCTCGAGCACGTGCGAGCGCGGAGCTGGGCGAGCTGCTGCTCGTACGCCGCGATCGGTGTGCTGCGGCATCAGCCGAACCGCCCCGTGATGTAGTCCTCGGTCTCCTGTCGCGTGGGGTTGGTGAAGAGCTGCTCGGTCGGCGCCGAACTCGATCAGCTTGCCCGAGGTAGAAGTACGCGGTGAGGTCGGACACGCGGCGCCGCCTGCTGCATGTTGTGGGTCACGATGACGATCGTGTAGTCGCGCTTCGAGCTCGTGGATCAGCTCCTCGATCTTCGCGGTCGCGATCGGATCGAGCGCCGAGGCCGGCTCGTCCATCAGCAGCACCTCGGGCTCGACGGCGAGCGCGCGGGCGATGCACAGGCGCTGCTGCTGGCCGCCGGACAGCTCGAGCGCCGATGCGATCGAGCCGGTCGCTCACCTCGTCCCAGAGCGCCGCCTGCGCGGAGGCTCCGCTCGACGACCTCGCGCAGCGCGACGCGTGTCGCGCATGCCCGTGGATGCGCGGGCCGAAGGCGACGTTGTCGAAGATCGACTTCGGGAACGGGTTGCGACTTCTGGAATACCATGCCGACCCGGCGGCGCAGCAGCACGGGATCGACGTCGATCGCGTAGATGTCCGTCGCCGTCGAGCGACGACGTCGCCGTCGATCCGGACGCCGCGCGATCGATGTCGTTCATGCGGTTGAGGCAGCCGGAGGAAGCGTCGACTTGCCGCAACCCGACGGCCCGATGAAGCGCCGTCACCTGCCGCTCGGGGATCGTGAGCGTGATCTTGTCGAGCGCGAGCCGTACTCGGCCGTAGACGGACGGTCAGTCGTCGCACGCCATCTTGGAGGCGCGTCCGGCGCTTCTGGCGCGGGGGTCGTCCGCGTGCATCGTCGTGTCGGGGTCGAGGGCTCGGTCGTGATCATGCGCGGCGGAATGCCCGCCGGCGGCCGCGCTGAGGATCAGACGGGCGAGCACGTTCGAGCCGAGCACCAGGCACAGCAGCACGAGCGCCGGCGGCCCACGCCTGCCGGTGCCAGTCCTCGTAGGGCGACACCGCGTAGGTGAAGATCATGACGGGCAGCGACGCGGTCGGCTGCAGCCAGCCGTCGCTCCAGAACCGATTGCTGAACGCGGTGAAGAGCAGCGGCGCGGTCTCGCCGGCGACGCGCGCGAGCGACAGCAGGATGCCGGCGACGATGCCGCGCACGCCGGCCGGGCACGACCACGCGTGACGATCGGTCACCCACTGCGGCGCCCCGAGCGCCAGCGAGGCCTCCCGCAGCGACATCGGGACGAGCCGGAGGAACTCCTCCGTCGTCGCGCAGCGTTATCGGGATCATGATGAGGCCGAGCGCCAGGCCGCCGGCGAGCGTCGAGAAATGGCCCATCGGCACGACGACGAGCCCGTAGACGGTCACGCCGATCACGATCGACGGCACGCCGTTCAGCACCGTCGGCGGCGATAGCGGGCACGAGAAGCGCCAGGCGGCCGGTGCCGAATCTCGGCCAGATACACGCCGCCGATGAAGCCGACCGGCACGCCGATCGAGCGCCGCGCACGAGGAGCAGCTTGCGCGCTGCCGAGCGATGCGCGTTCGCCATGCCGCCGCCGGCCTCGCCGACGGGCGTCGGCAGGTTCGTGAAGAAGCTGGAGCGACAGCGACGAGCCGCCCTGGTAGACGAGGTAGCCGAGGAGGAAGAGGAGGATGCTCGACGGTCGTGCCCGTGGCGAGCATCGGTCATCGCCGAACATGGCGCGCTCTGACGAGCCGGCGCCGGCGATAGTGGCGTGTTACCGGTCATCACGGCCGCACCTCGGAGGCTCGGCTGGTCGTCGTGGCGATCAGCAGGCGGGCGATCGCGTTCACGAGGATCGTGATGCCGAAGAGCACGAGCGCGATCTCGATCAGCGCCGACCAGGTGACACGGCGCCGTCCGCCTCGGCGAACTCGTTGGCGAGCACGCGCGGCCATCGTGTGCGCCGGCGCGAACAGCGACGCGGCGATCTCCGGGCGGTTCCCGATCACCATCGTCACGGCCATCGTCTCGCCGAGTGCGCGTGCCGAGCGCGAGGAAGCACCGAGCCCCAGATGCCCGAGCGCGCATACGGCGACGACGACCTGCCACGACCGTCTCCCAGCGCGTCGCGCCGAGCGCCAGAGCGGCATCCCGCTGCGTCTGCGGCACTGCGAGCAGCACCTCGCGCGAGACGCTCACGATGGACGGCACGATCATGATCGCGCAGCAGGATGCCGCGCCGTCAGAAGCCCGATGCCCGTAGATCGGACCGGCCAGGAAGAGCGGGATGAAGCCGAGCGACGAGGCTTGCCGGACGCTGGACCGCACGCGACCGGAACGAGCACGAAGACGCCGATCAGGCCGTAGCACGACGCTCGGCACGGCGACGAGCAGCTCGATCAGGAACCCGAGCGGATCGGACACCCGCGAGGGCAGCAGCTCCGCCAGGCAGATGGCGGCGAGGAGGCCGAGCGGGAGGGCGATCGCGATGCGCGATCCCGGACGTAGCGAGCGTGCCGTAGACGAACGGCAGCGCCCCGAACGCCAGCGACACCGGATCCCACGTCGGAGGTCCAAAGGAAGGACCAGCCGAACTTCGCGCGCGACAGCTCGCCGAGACGCTGTACAGCGACGCCACGCGACGAGCAGCGTGATCCCGATGACGCCGAGTGCGAAGAGCCGGGTACAGCCACGCGAACAGCGCGATCGCGCATGGGCGAATCGGCGGTCCGGCGTTCGGCGCGCGGCGACGGGTGGTCACGATCGCGACCGACGAGGCGAGTCGGCCATGCGGCACGCCGCCAGCCCCGACGTCGCTCGCGGTCACGGCGCCCCTGCCTCGCACCTTGCCGATCGCCTGCTTCTCCATCTCGGCGACGGCCTCCGGGCAGCGGCGCGTAGCCGAGCGGCTTCGTAGCCTCTGGCCGTCCGTCGAGCATCCAGCCGAGGAAGTCGATGATCGCCTCGCCTTTGTCGGCGTCCGCGATGCGGCTCGGGACGAGGAGCCAGGTGAAGCTCGCGATCGGGTAGGCGTCGGCCGCCGGTCGGATCGGTGATCGATACCCGGAAGTCCTCGGGCATCTTCGCGGTCGCGCGGCGGCCGCCGCGCGCGGTGACGCTCTCGAGCGTCGGCGTGACGAAAGTTGCCCGCGCGGTTCTTGATCTCGGCGTAGGGCAGCTTGTTCTGCACGGCGTAGACGAGCTCGACGTAGCCGATCGCGTTCGGGCGTCTGCTTGACGAGGCCGGTGACGCCCTCGTTGCCCTTGCCGCCGAGCCCGACCGGCCAGGCGACCGACGGTGCTTCGCCGACCGACTTCGCCCACTCCGGGCTCACCTTCGACAGGTAGTCGACGAAGACGTACGTCGTGCCGCTGCCGTCCGAGCGGTGCGACCGGGACGATCGGCTGCGCGGGAGCGTCGACGCCCGGGATTGATCCTTCGCGATGCGCCGGATCGTTCCAGCTCGTGATCTTGCCCGAGGAAGATGCCGGCGAGCGTCTCGGGCGTGAGCTGCAGCTCGCTCGACGCCGGGCAGGTTGTAACGTGGCGACGACGGCGCCGAGCACCGTCGGGAAGTGCAGGATCGGCGTCTTCGCCTGACCGAGCTGCTCGTCGCGTCATCGGACCGTCGGTGGCGCCGAAGTCGACCGTGCCTTCGAGGACCTGGCGGATGCCGCCGCCGCTGCCGATCGACTGGTAGTTGATCTGGACGCCGGTCTGCTTGTGATACTCGTCGAACCACTTCGGAATAGATGGGGTAGGAAGGTCGCGCCGGCGCCGTTGATGAGCAGGGCCCGCCGCGCCGATCGAGGCGCGCACACCACGAGCGCCGCGACGGCGATCGTTCTCGAGCATCGCATCCGCATGGATCCTCCTTGGAAGTTGGCGCGGACGGTAGCAGCCGATCGTTACGATCTGGGTTACGGACCGAGTGAAAGGCCACAGCTGGCCCGTCCGCGAGTGTCGATGGTCGCAGTTTGTTACGAGAATCTGTGACGGAGGGTCGAAATGGTGGTGACACACGGGCTGTCTGTCATGCCGCGTGCCTCGACTTCCGTTCGCGATTTCGCCAAGAGGCCTGCATCCAAATCGACAGGGGGGCAATCATGCGACGACGCGTGGAGCTAGGTGTGCTGGCGCTGCTGCTGGGGCGAGCCTCGACGCTGCCGGCGGGCGCCGCCGATGACGACTGGAGCAGCGGCTGCGGGCGCTCGGAGAACCTCGTGCGCGAGCAGCAGCAGGAGATCAAGCAGCCTGCGCGGCGAGCTGAAGCAGCAGAAGGCGATCGGCACCGCGACGCAGCAGCAGGCCGAGCGCGCCGAGGAGCGGCGCGAAGGCCACCGAGAAGAAGGTGGTCGCCGAGCATCCCCGAGTGGGTGAACCAAGATTCACCCCGTTCGGCGACATCCGCTATCCGCCACGAAGGCTTCTACGACCAGCGCGACGACGGCGAGCGGCGCCCGTCCACGCGCGCAACCGCGCGACGCGGATCCGCTGGCGCTTCGGTGCGAAGTACGCCTACAGCGACGAGCTGTCCGCGACGATCCGCATCGCGAGCGGCAACCCGAACGATCCGATCTCGACCAACGAGACGCTCACCGGCGAGCTTCACGCGCAAGCACGTGAACCTCGACTGGGCGTACCTGACGGTCGCGCCCGGCAAGACGCTTCGGCATCCGGCCCGGCGCTCTTCGACCGTCAACGCCGGCAAGTTCCCGAACCCGATGTTCCGCGTCGGGCGAGATGGTCTTCGACGACGACCTCTCGCCCGAGGGCATCAACGAGACGGTCCAGCTCCTCGAGCAGCCCGGTCGGCCCGCTCGACCAGGTGAAGCTCCACGCGCGAGCAGTGGACGTTCAAGGAGGTGCTCGAACGCGCAGGACGGCGTGGATGTTCGGCGGCCAGGTCAACCCGACTGGCGCACTTCGGCGACGTGCAGCTCGAGGGCGGGCATCGGCGCAGTACTGGTGGCTCAATCCCGACCTCATCGCGCAGGCTGCTGAACACGAACTCGATCACTCAAGTCAATTCACGAACCTCGTCGATCAGCTCGAGCGGCGAGGGCGATCATCGCGGCGTTCGAGAGCGGCTTCAACCAGACGAACCTGACGCTCGCCGCGACGATCCCGAACGTCGCCGGCGGCGCATGCCGCTCAGGCTCTTCGGCGACTACGTCTACAACTGGCAGGCGCGTCGGACTCGACGCGAACGGGCGTGCAGGGCGGCGTCCAGCCTCGGGCAACCCGAAGGAGCGGGGCGACTGGGCGGCGAGCCTGCTCTACGAGTACCTCGAGCAGGACGCCGTCGGTCAGCACGTTCGCGTGGAGCGACTTCGGCAACGGCGGCACGAACGAGCAGGGCCCGGTCGTCGCAGCTCGACTACCAGCTCTTCAAGCCGCTCACGCTGACGGCGCGCAGCTACTTCACGAAGTACATCGATCCGCCCGCCGAACATCATCGATAACCGAATGCGGTGCGCGCTCCAGCTGGACGCGCAAGTCCGGTTCTGAGTACGCGCTGACGCCATGCGCGTCGGCGTCGTCGGTACGGGCATCATGGGTGCGCCCATGGCGCGAAACCTCCTCCGCGCCGGGCACACGCGTCACGGTCCACAGCCGGACGCCCCGGCGCGCGTCGGCGCCGCTGATCGACGGCGGGCGCGACGGCGGCCGGTTCGCCGCGCGCAGGTCGCGCGCGCGAGTCGAGGCGGTCGTCACTGTGCGTGCCCGACACGCCGGACGTCGAGGCGCGTCGTCGCGGGTCCGGACGGCATTCTCGCGGGCGCCGCGCCCGGGCTGCTCGTGATCGACACGAGCACGATCGCGCCGCGCGCGGCGCGGGCGCTCGCCGAGCGCGCCGCCGCGGCAGGACGTCGGCGTTGCTCGACGCGCCCGTCTCGGGCGGCGAGCAGGGCGCCGATCGCGGGCACGCTCTCGATCATGGTCGGCGGCCGGCGCCGACGCGTTCGACGCGCGCGGCGCCGATCTTCGCCGCGATCGGTCGCACGGCGACGCACATGGGCGACGCCGGGCCAGGGGCAGATGACGAAGCTCGTGAACCAGGTCGTCGGTGCGGCGACGCTCGCCGCCGTCGCCGAGGGCATCGTCCTCGGCGCGCGCGCCGGGCTCGAGCCCGCGGCGCTCGATCGACGCGGTCGGCGGCGGCGCGGCGTCGTCGTGGATGCTGGACGCAACCTCGGCCCGCGCATGCAGCGGCGCGACTTCGCGCCGGGCTTCATGGTGCGGCTCCAGCAGAAGGACCTCCGCCTCGCGCTCGCGGCCGCAGCGCGACGCTCGGCGCGCCGCTGCCGATGACACGCGTCGTCCACCGAGCTCTTCGCCGCGGTCGAGGCGCACGGACGGCGGCGCGCTCGGCACGCAGGCGATCGTGACGGCGCTCGAGCGCGCTGCCGACGGCGCGCGGTTGACCGTCGCCGGCGCGGTCGAGTAGGCAACCGGCATGCGCATCGACACGCGGGCTCATGACCGGCGATCTGCGCAGCGTCGCCAAGCTCGCGCGCGACGCCGAGGCGAGCTCGGCTACGACGGCCTGTGGACGGCCGAGGCGGGCCACGATCCGTTCCTCGCCTGCGCGCTCGCCGCGACGGCGACGGAGCGCGTCGTCGATCGGCACGAACATCGCGGTCGCGTTCCCGCGGAGCCCGCTCGTCCACGCGCAGATCGCCTGGGACCTGCAGGCGGCGTCGCGCGGGCGCTTCATCCTCGGCCTCGGCACGCAGGTGAAGGGGCACAACGAGCGCCGCTACTCGACGCCGTGGCTCGCCGCCGGGCCCGCGCCTCCGCGAGATGATCCAGCTCATCCGTCACATCTGGGACGTCTGGCAGAACGGCACGCGGCCGCGGCTTCGAGGGCAAGTTCTACCAGTTCAGCCTGATGACGCCGTTCTTCGCGCCGGGGCCGCATCGAGTGGCCGCAGATCCCGATCTACATCGCCGGCGTGAACCCCTACATCTGCCGGCTCGCGGGCGAGCTGTGCGACGGCTTCCTCGTCCACCCGTTCCACTCGATCAAGTATCTCCGACGACGTCGTGCTTCCCGAACGTCGAGCGCAGGGCTCGCGAAGTCGGGGCGGACGCGCACGGACCTCACGTTCTCGACGACCGCGTTCGTCATCACCGGGAAGAACGCGCGACGAGCTCGAGCAGCGCACAAGGGCCCGGTGCGGCCAGCAGATCGCGTTCTACGCCTCGACGCGCACGTACATCGGCGTCCTCGAGGCGCACGGCTGGGGCGAGACGTGCTATCCGCCTGAACGAGAAGGCCGCGAAGGGCGACTGGGCCGGCGATGGCGTCGCTCATCACCGACGAGATGCTCGACGTCTACGCCGTGCAGGGAGCTCATCGACGACATCCCCGACCTGCATCAAGAAGAAGTACACGCGGCGTGCTCGATCGGCTCGGCTTCTACACGCTGCCCGGCGTGCTCGGCGACGAAGGCGCAGCGGCGGCGCGCTCGTGCGCCGCGCTGCAAGCAGCTACCGCGGCGCGTGCCGACGCGCGGCACGCGAGCCGCGGGACGCGCGCGGCGATAGTCGTCCCAGCGCGGGCCGAACGTGGCGGCGAGCGCGCGCTCCTCGCTGCGCGATCTTCGTCGCCGAGCCCGGCGAGCAGGCCGAGCCCGCCGATCACGACCGGGCGGGACGGATGCGCGACGATCGAGCCGATCGCGAGCAGGCCGAGCCCGACGTAGAGCGGATGGCGCACGACGCGCGTACGGGCCGCGCTCGACGAGCTCGGGCGCGCGCCGCCGGTCACGCGCGTCGACCACGCTGCGCCGAATGCCCGCCGCGCGCCGCAGGTGGAGCAGCGCGCCCGCGGCCGACGACGAGCGCCGGCCCGCCGTGACGAGCCCGGGCGTCGCGGCGGGTCCGCCGCTCCGGCGCTCGAGCGCGACGCTCGAGCTGCGATCGACGACCGCGACGAGCGCGCGAGCCGCAGCGTCCATCGCGCGACGTCGCGCTCGCGCGTCCCGCCGCGCGCGGCGCGCACGGCGTTGCCGACGGCCGACGACGGTCCAGGCGGCGACGACCACCGCGTCGGCGACGTGCGGCGCACGCGACCTGCCTTAAGCACGATCGCCCGCGGCCTTGCGACTCCGCGACCGATCTGGGACACGAGAGCCATGGCCATCCTGAAGGTCGCGCGCCTCGGCCATCCGGTGCTGCGGCAGATCGCCGAGCCGGTGTCGCCCGAGGCCATCGCCGCCCGGAGATCCAGCGGCTGATCGACGACATGCTCGAGACGATGGACGAGTACGACGGCGCCGGGCTCGCGGCGCCGCAGGTGCACGTCTCGCGGCGGATCGTCATCTACGGCGTGCACCAGAACCCGCGCTATCCCGATGCCGAGGACGTGCCGCTCACCGTGCTCGTGAATCCGAAGATCACGCCGGCGACGAGCCGAGATCGGACGAGGACTGGGAAGGCTGTCTCAGCGTGCCCGACATGCGCGGGCAGCGTCCCGCGCTCACACGAAGGTGAAGCGTCGAGGCGTACGGTCGCGACGGCAAGCCGCTGCGCTTCACGGCCGACGGCTTCCACGCCCGCGTCGTGCAGCACGAGTGCGATCACCTGGACGGCACGGTCTACCTCGATCGCATGCGCTCGCTCGAGACGCTCGTCGTTCCTGCCCGAGTTCCACGAAGTACGTGCTGCGCGGCGACGACGACGTCGCCGACTGACTCGTCCGAAGACGGATCCGCCCGGCGCGCCGCGACGGAAAGACGCGGGCGTCGAGAAAATGACGCTCGAAAGCCCCGCTCGAGCCGTCCGGGACCGGCGGCGTCCGCATCGGCGCGTGGCATGGCCGTTGCTCCATCGCGCGTGCGCGCGCGCGATCCTGCCCGTACACGTGCCGCGTCGCGCTGCGCGACGAGCGCGGCAGGATGGCCGGCCGCGGGCTACGGCGCGCTCGCGATCGCGGTGGCCGGCGACTTCCCGGCGACCGGCTCCGCCTGGATCTTCGGCCTGCCGTTCGTGCTCCTCCTGACCGTCGCCACGCTGATGCACCTGATGCCTGATGGGGCTCGGCAATGCGGTCGGGATTCCGCCGATGCTGTCCGGCATGCGTGCGCTCGATCGCGCGCTCGATCCGCAGGGCCGCCCGATTGCCGTGCAGCCAGCGAGGACCTCGCGGTCGCCGTCGAGGCGATCGCGCGGCTGCCGCTGTGGGATCTCGATCGGCACGGGCGCTGCTCAGCCTCGCGGTCGTCGCGGGCTGCGAGGTGCTCGAGCTGGCGGTCGCGGGTCCGACGTCGCCGAACTTCGGCGTCGATCGCGCGCAGCGGCGCTCATCGCGCGCGGCGATCTACCTGAGCGCCGGGCTGACGCTCGCCGAGCTCGTCGTTCAGCCCCGGCTGTCGCGCGCTCCGCCGCGAAGCGCACGCAGCGCGGCCTCCAGCTCGACGAGCCGTTCGTCATGGCCCGCGGCTGCCGCCTCGTTCGCGGCGATCGTGCCGCCCGTCGCCGCGCTCGCCGTCGCGGTCGAGATCGGCGGCATCGTCGCACGCCGACGCCGCACGCGTACGCGATGCTGATGGTGCTGTCGGTCGCCGTGACGAGTCGGCGCTCGCGTGGCTCCAGTCCGAGAGCCAGGAGCGTGCGGCGCGCGAGATCGTGACGGCGAGCCGCGCGCTCGCGGCCGGCGAGGACGCCCAGCTCGATCACCGGCAGCGTCGATCCTGCGCTCGTTGCGGTCGCGCGAGCGCGTTCAGCGCGGCCGCGCGCCGCGTCGACGCCGATCGCCGCGCCTCGAGCGAGCGCTATCGCGCGCTCTTCGACGGCGCCGAGCGACGCCATCCTGCTGGTCGACCCGTCGAACGGCCACGTCGTCGAGGCGAGCGCGCGGGCCGGAGCGCTCTGTTCGCGGAGCCGCGGGCTCGAGCTGGTGGGCCGGCCTGCTCGCCGCCTGCGTCGACGCTCGCGACGGCCGATCGCCTGCGCGAGCTGGCGTTCGCACCAGCGCGACGCGCGCGGACGTGTCGATCGTGAACGCGGCGGTCGTGCGGTCGGACGGCAGCGACTCATGCCCGGTCGACGTCGTCGATCGCGCTGGTCGTCGCGGGCGACGGAGCGCGTGCTGCAGGCGATCGTGCGCGACGTGCGCGACCGGCAGCCGCATCGAGCACGAGCTCCGGAAGTCGGCGCGGCGCTTCGAGGAGCTCTATCGCGTCGCGGTCGTGCTCGGCGACGACCCGGCGGGCGCTCGCCGATCACACGGTGCGCGCGCTCACCGCCGTGCCTCGAGTGCCCGATCGCGCGTCGTCTGCGTCGTCGAGGCGGCGACATCGTCACGGTCGCTCGCGGTCGCGCCGAGCGGGAGGCGTCGCGGCGCGCGCGACCGCGCGCTCGCGGAACCCGTGCGCCGAGGTCGTCGCGCGCGGCGTCCCGTGCATCGTTCACCGACGTCGGCGAGCGCGCTTCCCGGCGACCGCGCGCTCGCGCAGGCGCGGCGTGCGCGTCTACTGCGGCGTGCCCGATCCTCGACGCCGTCGGGCAGCGTGATCGGGATCGTCAGCGTCGGCTGGACGAGCGGACCGCACGTTCCGCGACGACGACGTGCAGCTCGCTCGCGAGCTTCGCCCAGCCGCATCGGCCAGGCCCTCGCGCGCGAGCGCCTGTCGGCCGAGCGCGACGCGCTCACCGACGCGGCTCGTCGAGAGCGACCGCGTTGAAGACCGAGTTCCTCGGCATGATGTCGCACGAGTCCGCACGCCGCTCAACATCCTGCTGGGCTACACGCGCATGCTGCTCGAGGCGCATCGACGACGGCGACGTCGATGACCGGCGCCGAGCGGCGCGCACGTCTGCGAGCGCATGCTCGCCGGCGGGCTCCACCTGGGCGACCTCGTCGAGGACACGCTGTCGGTGCTGCGGCTCGAGGCGGGCGTCGTGCAGGTCGACCCGTCGCCGCTCGGCGCTCGACGGCCTTCTTCGAGGAGCTGCAGAGCGCTCGATCGGCGTGCTCCGCCGGCCGAGCGACGTCGATCGAGCGCTGGATCGGTCGACGCCGACGTGCCGACGACTCGTCACCGACCGCCGGAAGCTCCGCCAGGTCGTCGATGAACCTCGTCGGCAACGCGCGCAAGTTCACCGACCGCGGCATCATCGAGTGCGCGCCACCGCGAACCTGACGACCGGCGGCGTCCGGCTCACCGTGCGCGACACGGGCTGCGGCATCGACGCCGCCGCATCTCCCGTACGTCTTCGATCTCTATCGCCAGGCGCCGACCGAGCGCCGCCACGACGGCTGCGGGCTCGGGCTCTACATCGTGCGGCGCTACGTCGAGCTGCTCGGCGGCCGCGTGCGCGTGCACGAGCGCGGTCGGCGCGGGGACGACGTTCGTCGTCGCTGCTGCTGCCGGGCGAGCGGTGGCCTGCCGCGCAGATCCGGCGACGGCCTGCGGCCGCCTGAGTCAGTGGAGAGGCGGGTGCCGTCGACGGCTCGCTCGATGCGCCCGTCGAGTCGCGGCCGCGAGGCGCCGCGCGGCAGCGCATGAGCGCGGGATGCCGTCAGGCTCCCGGCCGTGGACTCGCCACGACTCTAGTCCCGGCTCGATCGGATCCGTCGCGCGCGAGCTCGGGTGCGCGCGCTCGACGCGGGCGGTGCGGCCGAACGCGTCGCGACCAGCGTCGAGACGTGCGTGCGCGCCGTCGCCCTGCGAGGAACGTCGGCGACGGCGCGGATGCACGAGCGGCACGAGGTCGCGCCGTCCTGCGCCGCGCGCGGCGTGCTGCAGCCGGCGGAGCGCGTCGTACGCGATCGTCTCGGCGGACGCGCAGCCGGCCGAGGCCGTCGCAGTGCGGGCACGGCTCGAGGAGAGCTGGCCGAGGCTCTCGCGCGTGCGCTTGCGCGTCATCTGCACGAGGCCGAGCTCCGAGATGCTGCAGCGATCGTCGAGCGCGCCTTGTCGCGCGCGAGCGCCTCCTGCGAGCGCGTCGAAGACCTTCTGGCGGTTGGCGGCCTTCTCCATGTCGATGAAGTCGATGACGATGATGCCGCCGATGTTGCGGAGCCGGAGCTGCTGGACGACCTGCTTCGCGGCCTCGAGGTTCGTCTTGAGGACCGTCTCCTCCTGGTCCTTCTTGCCGACGTAGCGGCCCGTGTTGACGTCGACCGTCGTCGAGCGACTCGGTCTGGTCGAAGACGAGGTAGCCGCCGGACTTGAGCCACACGCGGCGCTCGAGCGCGCGCGCGATCTTCGTCTCGACGCCGTGCTGCTCGAAGAGCGGCGTCGTGCCCTCGTAGAGGTGGACGCGCGCCGGCGAGCCGCGGCATCAGCGCCTCGACGAACTCGACGGATGCGCGCGTGATCCGTCCGGATCGTCGACGACGAGCCGATCGACGTCGGCCGTGAAGAGGTCGCGCAGCGCGCGCAGCACGAGGTCGAGGTCGCGGTGGACGAGCGCCGGCGCCGGCGCGGTCGCGGCCGTCTGCTGGACGTGCGCCCAGAGCCGCGTGAGGAAGCGGACGTCGTCGCGGATCTCGCGCTTGGTCGCGCCCTCGCAGGCCGGTGCGCACGATGAAGCCGTCGCCGGGCTGGCGCTCGGACTCGACGGCGTCGCGCAGGCGGTCGCGCTCCTCGGCGTCCTCGATCCGCCGCGAGATGCCGACGTGGTCCGTGCCCGGCATGTGCACGAGATAGCGGCCGGGCAGCGAGACGTTCGCGGTGACGCGCGCGCCCTTCGTGCCGATCGGCTCCTTCGACACCTGGACGAGCAGCTCCTGGCCTTTCTGCGAGACGCTCCTCGATCGGCGCGAACTGGACCCGTCGTCGGGGCGGGGCGGCGTCGAGGTCGTCGCCGATCTCGGCGTCGCCGTTCTCGGCCTCCGTCTCGTCGATGACGCCGCGGACGAGGTCCGGTCCGGCCAGGTCGGAGACGTGGAGGAACGCGGCCTTCTCGAGCCCGATCTCGACGAACGCCGCCTGCATGCCCGGCAGGACGCGCACGACGCTTACCCTTGTAGACGTTGCCCGCGAGGCCGCGATCGCTGCCCGCGCTCGGCGTGGAGCTCGACGAGCGTCGTGTCCTCGAGGACGGCGACCCGCGTCTCCCACGGCGCCGCGTTGATCAGGATCTGCCGCGTCACGACGGCAGGCGCCGCGTCGTGCGCGGCGGGGCGCGGAGGCGAAGCGCGTCGCGCGCTTGTGGATGCGGAGCGAGCGGCGGCGACGGCGTCCGGCAGCGCGAGCACCGCCGCGATCACGCATGCTCGGCTTGAGCGTTCCCGCCGGCCCGGCAGCGAGCTCGAGCGCAGAGCGTCCAGGGCCCGGTCTGCGCGAGCGCCGACGACGAACGGCCGCCCGTCGACGATGCGCTCGCCGCGCTTCGTGTGCTTGCGCATCGGGAAGCGCGGTCGCTCGCGTGGAAGCGCGCGATCGCCGCCGCGACGGCCGCCGGCGCCGGCGGGGCGTCGAGCTCGCCCAGCGTCGACGTCGTAGACGATCGCGCGATCGTGCTCTGGTCGATGCTCGGCGCGGAGCGCGCGATCTCGACGGACGCGAGCGGCTCGAGCCCTTCGGGCAGCTCGCGCGCGAGCGCCGTCGCGCACGGCGCTCGGCGTCGTGCGCGCGCCGTCAGCTCGAGGTCGACGAGCTCGTCGTCGCTCGACACGCCGAGCAGGCAGCGCCGGCCCGAAGCCGATCCGTGGCATCGGGTGATGGCCGTTCGAGAACCCGATCGGCAGGCGTGCGCGCCGGACCGCGCGCGCGAAGACCGTCCCGAGCTCGCGCGTGCCGATGAAGCGTGCCGGGCCGACCTTGCGGTAGCGCACGCGCACGCGCTGCGACCGGCGCCGCGGGTGCGGCCGGGCTCGAGCGCCGACGGCACGGCGCCGAGCCACTCCTCGGCGTTGCCCTCGCCGCCGAGCGATCCGGCGCTCGCCTCGTGCGACGCCATCGCGGCGAGGCAGCGGCGCGTCGGCGGCAGGCTCGGGCCGCGGCAGCGACCGGCTGGCGCGCGGCGCGGCGCGCCGCGACGCGGGTCCGGATGCTCGCGCCACATGCGCGTCTCCCACGCCGGGAGCGGGTCCTCGGACGTCGTCCGTCGGCACGAGCATCTCCGCCCATCGCGAGACCGCGGCGCCGCGGTGCTCCGTGCCCTTGGCGCCGTCGGGATGGTAGTCGACGTTGCGCACCGCCTCGAAGTCGCACGCGCCGCAGTACGTGCAGCGCTCGACCGAGCAGTCGGGCGTGAGCTGCCCTTCGACGGCGCGCGCGAGGTCCTGCTGGAGGAACTTCTTCGACAGGCCGGCGTCGAGGTGGTCCCATGGCAGCGCCTCGGCGAGCGGGCGGCGGCGGAGATAGAACTCGGGATCGAGCCCGTGCGCCGCGAGCGCCTCCTCCCAGAGCGGGATGCGGCAGCTGGTCGGACCAGCCGTCGAAGCGGGCGCCGCGCGCCTGCGCCGTCTCGATCACGTCCGCGAGCCGGCGGTCGCCGCGAGCGAAGACGCCTTCGAGCCACGAGAGCCGGGCATCGTGCCACTCGAACTCGATGCCGCGCCGTCCGAGCTCGCGCCGCAGCAGCGCCTGCCGCGCCTGCGTCTCGGCGACCGAGAGCTGCGCCGGCCCACTGGAACGGCGTGTGCGGCTTCGGCGAGAACGTCGACACGCTCGCCGTCACGGCGAGACGACCGCCGGCGGCGCGCTTCACGCGTTCGGCGAGGTCGCGATGCCGCGCACGTCCTCCTCGGTCTCGCTCGGGAGCCCGATCATGAAGTAGAGCTTCAAGCTCCGCCAGCCGAGGTCCGCGAAGAGCTTCGCCGCCGCGAGCAGCTCGTCCTCGCGGTACTCCTTCTGGATGACGTCGCGGAGCCGCTGCGTGCCGGCTTCGGGCGCGAGCGTGAAGCCGGTCTTCCGCACGCGACGGATCTGCTCGAGGATCGTCGGCGAGAGCGCGTCGACGCGCGTCGACGGCAGCGAGACGGCGACGCGCTCGGGAGCCAGGCGGTCCATGAGCGCCTTCAGCACCGGGTTCACGCCGCTGTAGTCGCCGGTCGAGAGCGAGAGGAGCGAGACCTCCTCGTAGCCGGTGCGCGCCATCAGCTCCGTCGTCCGTTCGACGACGTCCTCGGGGTTCGCGCTCGCGGAGCGGCCGGTACACGTAGCCCGCCTGGCAGAACCGGCAGCCCTTCACGCAGCCGCGCATCACCTCGACGCTCGCGCGGTCGTGCACGACGCCGAGGTTCGGGACGATCGGATCGGGAGGCGGCGGGAAGCGGTTCAGGTCCGGCAGGACGCGCTTGCGGACCTGCGGACGGGTCGGGATCGAGCGGCGACGACCTCGGCGATCGTCCCGTCGGCCGCGTAGCGCGGCTCGAACAGCGCCGGGACGTAGCAGCCGGGGATCTCGGCGATGCGCCGGAGGAGGGCGGCGCGGTCGCGTCGATCCCACGCCGCGACCGCGTCGACGACGTCGCCGACCGCCTCCTCGCCGTCGCCGAGGACGACGCGCGTCGAGGAAGGGCGCGAGCGGCTCCGGGATTGAACGCGCACGGGCCGCCCGCGATGACGAGCGGATGCGTCGGCGCCGCGCCGCCGCCCGCACGCGGAATGCCGCCAGCTCGAGCATCGTGACGAGGTTCGTGTAGGTGAGCTCGTACTGCAGGCTGAAGCCGACGACGTCGAAATCGCGGAGCGCGAGATGGCTTTCGAGCGAGACCAGCGGCAGGCCGCGCGCGCGCAGCAGCGCTTCGAGGTCGGGCCACGGGGCGTACGCGCGCTCGGCCGCGACGTCCGGGCGGCGGTTCAGGACGTCGTACGAGGATCTGGAGGCCCAGGTGTGACTGCGCGATCTCGTAGACTTCGGGAAAGCGCGAGGGCGAACCGCACCGCGACCGCCGACGGATCCTTGCGGATCGCGCCGCGCTCATTGCCGAGGTAGCGCCCCGGCTTCTCGACGAGCGGCAGGAGACGCTCGTACTCACGGCGAAACGTCCGCAGCATCGAGGGTGGCGGAGTATAGGGAGGGGCATTTCGTGGCGCAACGCCAGCTTGCCAGCCACCGCGGGCTCCCTATCATCGACCACATGTTCGGTTTGGGCATCGGCGAGCTGCTCGTGGTGCTCGTCATCGTGCTCGTCGTCTTCGGCGCCGGACGGCTTCCCGAGGTCATGGGCTCGCTCGGCAAGGGCGTGCAGCAGTTCAAGCGCGGCCTGAAAGAGCCCCCGAGATCGACGTCACGCCCGACGAGAGCGAGCCCGCTCAAGCCGAAGCAGGACGCCTGAGCGGACCTACGGCCGCCGCGCGATCGTGTTGTCGGGCCGGCCGCCCGCGCCCGCACGGCCACGACCTCGACCGCGAACTCCCGGAGTCCCGCCGGCGGATCGACGAACGCGACCAGGAAGCGATCCTGCTCTCCGGGGCGCAGCACCCATTCGCTCGACGGCTTGAGCGTCTGCAGGAGATCGATCTCGCGCGCGCCGAGCTCGATCACGTCCTGCGGCGCGGCGCCGCAGTAGACGACGTGCCGCTGCTCCTCGGCGCCGACCACGCGGCCCTGGATCTGGACTCCCGCGACCGGCACGGCGCGTTGTTGATCGCGGTCCCGGTGATGACGAAGACCAGCCGATCGCCGTGCACGCGCTTGAACTCGCCGCGCACGTCCGCGAGCTGGATGTTGCTCGGATGGAGCCGCGCCTCGGTCATCTCGTCGCCGATGAAGGGGATCTGCCCGAAGAGCTCGCGCGCGCGTCGGATGGGTCTGGAGGTAGATCGACGGCACGCCGTAGCTGAGCGCGACCAGCAGCGACGCCCAGGCGGCGAAGCGGGCGGGCGCTCGGCGGGCCGGAGGGGCGCGCCTCGCGGCGCGGACGCGGCACGCTCCTCGTCCATGGGATCGTCCTCGTCGGGTTCGGGTCGGGCCTGCTCGATCGTGAAGACCGGCGCATCGTCGTCATCGTCGCCGTCGGACATGGTGAAGTCGTCGACGTCCTCCTCGAGCGCGGGCGCTTCGGCTTCCTCGTCGGGCGCGAAGACGTGGCGGCAGCGGGTGCAGCGATAGCTCGGGTTGCGCCCGAGCCGCGAGCGCGCCGGCAGGCGGTACCGCGTGCTGCACTGCGGACAGCGGACCGTCACGGCTGCCCCGCGGGCGGCGACTCCGACGGCGCGACCGGCCAGAGCCCGCGTGTCGCCCGATAGAGGCGCACGAGCCACGACGTCCGGACCTCGTGCACGCAGGCCGCGCGTCTCGTCGTAGAGCTTCGAGTCGTTGATGAGCTTCCCGAGCGTGCCCGTGCCCTGGTTGAGCTTGGCGGCGACGTCGGCCGAGGTCGGCGCTCGCGCGGTCGAGCTTCGTGAGCACGCGGTCGCCGTACTCGCGGTCGTTCACGAGCCGCATCGCCGCGCCTTCGCCCCGATCGAGGCGCGTCGTCACGCGGTCGAGGTTCTGGATCGAGCGCTCGAGGCTCGCGGCGAGCTTCTTGTCGCGCAGCACCTTGCCGACCAGGCCCTCGCCCTGGTCGACGCCGTGCAGCAGCGCGATCGAGCGACGCGCTCGTCTGGCGGAAGTTGGCCAGCGTCCGCTGCAGGTCGTCCATCGTGGTCTTGCCGAACTCCTTGTTCTGCACCATCGCGCCCAGCAGGCCTTCGCCGCGCTGGATCGTCTGCAGGACGTCCTTCAGCGCCGACGTCGTCTCGAGGACGTTCTCGAGGATGTCGCCGCTCTGGCCGATGATGCGCTTCGTAGTCGGTCGGATCGACCGAGGGAATGACCCGCCGGCCGGGATCGCGTCGGCGGCGGGCTCGGTGCCGGGCACGAGCTCGATGTACTTGTCGCCGAGGAGCCCGAGGGTCCGGATCGTCGCGCGCGTGTCGGTCCGGATGCGTGACGCGACGCCGGCGTCGACCGCGACGTCGACCACGATGTGCGTCGCGCCCGGATCGGTCGCGAAGTGGAGGCGGTCGACCGAGCCGATCGGGAGGCCCGACAGGCTCACGGGCGCGCCCTTCTGGAGTCCGTTCGTGCGCGCGAAGTGCAGCGTGTAGCTCACCTTGCGCTCCCACACGTGCTCCTGGCGTCCGAGCAGAAAGATCGCGACCGCCGGCGATCACGAGCGCCGCGAGCACGAGCGTTCCGACGCGGGCTTCCTTCGTCATCTCAGCTCGCCGTCAGGAACTCGTGGAGCGGCGGATCGGCGCTCGCGCGCGCCTCGGCCGGCGTGCCGATGAAGCGGATCTGCCCCTCGTAGAGGAAGGCCAGGCGATCGGCGACGAAGAACGCGCTCGCGAGGTCGTGGGTCACGACGATCGACGTGAGCCCGAGCTGCTGCTGGAGGTCGCGGATCAGATGGTTGATCTTCGCGGCGTGCGCCGGGTCGAGCCCGGTCGTCGGCTCGTCGTAGAGGACGGCCTTCGGCTGGAGGGCCAGCGCGCGCGCGAGCGCGGCGCGCTTGCGCATGCCGCCGGAGAGCTCCGACGGCATGAGGCCCTCGGTCTTCTCGAGCCCGACCATCCCGAGCATCTCCGCGACGCGCGCGCGGGATCTGCTCCTCGGGCAGGAGCCTCGTGCTCGCGGAGCGGAAACGCGACGTTGTCGCCGACGGTGAGCAGAATCGAAGAGCGCGCCCTGCTGGAAGAGCATGCTGACGCAGCGCCGGACGGGCACCGAGCGCCGTCCTCGTCGAGCGTCCCGAGCGCCGTGCCGTCGACCTCGACGGAGCCTCGCATCGGGACGCAGGAGCCCGTTCATGTGCTTCAGGAGCACGCTCTTCCCGCTGCCGCTGCCGCCGAGGAGGACGAGCGTCTCGCCGGCTGCGACCTCGAGCGACGCGCCCTTCAGCACGGCCTTGCCGCCGAACGACTTCTCGATCCCCCGGCAGCGCACGAGCGGCGTCATGGGGACAGCAGGAACAGCTTCGTCAGGAAGAAGTCCGCGACGAGGATCGTGATCGACGCCGCGACGACCGTGTTCGTCGTCGATCGGCCGACGCCGTCCGCGCCGCCCGTCACGCGGAGCCCGTTGTGGCACGCGATGATGCCGATGAAATACGCGAAGAAGACCGACTTCCCGAATCCCGAGAACAGGTCCTGGAGCATCATGCCGTAGAGGAGCGAGTTCCAGTAGAAGTCGCTCGAGACGCGCAGCTCGGTCGTGCTGATGAAGAGGCCGCCCAGCACGCCGACGAGGTCGGCGACGATCGTCAGGAGCGGCAGCATGACCAGCACCGCGATGAGCCGCGGCGCGACGAGGACCCGGATCGGGCTCGCGCCGAGCGCGCGGCAGCGTCGATCTGCTCGGTCACCGCCATCGTGCCGAGCTCCGCGGTGAAGCCGGCGCCGACGCGGCCGCCCAGCATGAGCGCCGTCAGGATCGGCGCCATCTCGCGCACGAGCGACACGCCGACGATGCGCGACACGAACATCTTCGCGCCGAAGCGCTCGAGGAAGTTCCCGAGCTGGAGCGCCAGCACCATGCCCATCGAGAGCGCGGTCAGGCTGACGATCGAGATCGAGCGCCAGCCGACCTGCTCGAGCTGGATCGAGGATCGACGACCACGACGGCGGTCGCCGGAGCACCGTGCGCGATCGGTGTCGCGCGTGAGCAGGACGCGATCTCGCCGAGCGCGTCGACCAACGGCAGAGCCGGGCGAGGCGGCCGGCACGGGGCGCGCACCGGATTCCGGTGCGTGCGCCACCTCCGCCTCCACCATCGCGGCGACGCATATCGACGGCGCTTTCGAGGTGTCAACCGCGCGCAGCCGGCCGGCGACCTGTCGGAGCGCCTGCCGCACGAGCGCCGTGAAGAGGAAGAGGCTCACGACGAGCGGCACCACCTGGTACGTCAGGCGGAAGATCAGCACGGCCACGAACGCCTCTCGTGCGTGACGACCTTCGAGATGCTGACGAACACCATCGTCATCGCGCCTTCCATGATGCCGAGCCCGCCCGGCACGAAGGACACCAGCGAGACGAAGAGGCCCGACGCCGAATCCCATCATGATGACGCTCAGCGGGAGCGGCGCCTCGACCGCCCAGAACGACGCCCACAGCACCCCGACGGTCAGCACCCAGTCGAACAGGATCCAGCCCGTCGGGACGACCATGCCGCTCTTTCGCCGCAGGAGAAATTCGAAGTCCCTGATCGAGGTTCCGCCGCAGGCGGTGTGAGCCGTCGCGCCGTGGCGGCGTGAGCGGCCGAGCGCGATGCGGTGGCCGATGCGGTGGGTGGTGATCGTGATGCCGGACCAGCGTCCGACGCCGGAGCGCCGGTCGCGTGGCGAACACGAACGCGATGCACAGCAGGAGCCGCGAACCCGACGAACCGCCGCGATCGCGACCAGGGAGGAGCGTGCCGCCGATGTGCTTGCGGAGCACGAGCGTGACGATGCCGCCCAGGATGAAGAGCAGCAGCGTGAAGTTGGTGAGGAACGTCTGCACGAGCGAGATGAGGACCGCGCGCCCGGACGAGCACGCCGTGCTGCGAGAGCAGCAGCATCCGGACCGCGAAGCCCGACAGCCCGGCGCTCGTGACCAGGTTGTTGGCGGTGTTCGACACGAACGTGATGCGGAGCCACTCGCGGAACGGGCAGGTGCCGTCCGGCGACGTCGGCGATGCCCTGGTACGAGCGCGCCATCGCCGCGTACGACAGCAGCGACGAGCAGCGAGCGGTACGGCGAGCGCCGATCGGATCGCACGCTCGCCGCCGCCTCGCGCAGCTTCGTCCGTCGGTCCGACAGCAGCACGAGGACGAGGTACGCCCCGATGCCGACCGCGACGGCGACGACGACGGCGACGCGCGGAGCCTCGGCGCGGTCGGCCTCAGCGTCCGGCGTCGACAAGGGTCCGCCGCGCGATCGCCCACAGCGAGCGCGCCCACGCCGAGGCCGACCGGCCCGCCGAAGATGATCGCGCCGATCAGGCTCGACACGGTCGGATGCACGGTGTTGCTCGTCCAGAGCGCGATCGCGGCGCCGAGCGCAGCGCCGGTGGACGAGCGTGAACGTGCCGTCGGATGCCGGGACGACCTGCATCGTCGACGGCGACCGCGGCGGCCAGCACGAGGAGCATCACGGATCGCGAGGAGTCGGCGTCGACGGGAGGTGATGCGTGTACGCCGGTCACCGTCACGGACGCAGCCTCCGGCGGGCTCGAGCACGACGCTCGTGATCGTCAGGTCGCCGCGCGCGGCGTTCGCCACGCACCTGCCGGGCAGCGTGATGCGCCTGCACGACGGTCGCGGTGCCGCGGCGGCCGAGGCGCTGCGTGCTGAGCGTCTCGTCGAACCGACCCGCGACGGTCTGCGGCACGTGGGCGGCGTCCTCGACGACGATCGTGTACGTGACCGGGATCGCCGTGCCGCCGCTCGGGTTCGGCGGCAGCTCGCCCTCGAGCATGCATGTCGACGGCGCGCGTGGTCCGGCGGTCGCTCAACGTGACCGGCAGGGCTCGCGTCGTTCGACCGGAGCGTGACCGGCTGGTGGAGCGGCGTGCCCGGGAAGAGCAGCTCGTGGAACGGCAGATAGCAGATCGCGATCCAGGCGACGCCGATGGCCGCGAGCACGGCGGTGCCGGGCCGCGCCGCGCCCGATCGCGCGCTGGAGTCGCGCGCTCGGCGAGCAGCGCTGAGCGTCGCGAGGATCGTGACCGCGAGCCCGAGGCGCGGGTCGCGACGAGCGCCGTCGCGGTCGCGACGGCGGCGAGGAGCGCGACCCCGCCGGCGAGCCCCGGCAGCGCCCAGCCGCTGCGGCCGTCGACGGCGACGGTCGTGACGGATGCGAGGAGCGGCTCGCTTCGTGCGCGCGCTGGGCTCATGATCGTCCGCGTCGCGCACACTAACTCAGGCCGCCGGGGGCGGGCAAACCCACGGCGCGCGTGCGATCGATCAGACGAGCGCGACCGTCACCGGCCGGCCGCCGGCGAAAGCGATAGAGCGCCGCCGGCGCGATGCGCGCCGCGGCGCTGCGCGGTCGACGTCGGTCACCAGTCCCGAGCCGAGCAGCTTCTTCCGGAAGTTCCGCCGGTCGAGGCGGCGGCCGAGAATCGCCTCGTACACGGCCTGCATCTCCGACAGCGTGAAGGCCGGGGGCAGGAGCGTAGACCAGGTTCGTGTAGTGGAGCTTCGCGCGCAGCCGCGTGACGGCCATGCGCACGACCTCGCGCGTGGTCGTACGCGAGCGCGGGCAGCCGCTGCGCCGGGCACCAGGTCGACGCGCGTGTACTTGGGGTTCGGCGACCAGCGTCGGCGAGCCGTCCCGCCGGCGGTACCAGGCCGACGTAGGCGACCGACACCACGCGCGCGTGCGGATCGCGATCGGGGCTGCCGAACGTGTAGAGCTGCTCGAGGTAGACGTCGTGCTCGCCCGTGTGCGCGCGAACGAGCTCGCGCGCCGCCGCTTCGTCGAGCGATCTCGTCGTCGGCGCACGAGCCCGCCGGGCAGCGCCCACGCGCCCGCGAACGGGCCGCCGGCCGTCTCGACGAGCAGCACCTGGAGCGCCTCGTCGCGCACGGTGAAGACCGCGACGTCGACGGCGACGCGGGCGCTGCCGCGCCCGTCGGTCACGCCGTCGAGCTCGAGCATCCGTTCGAGCGCGCGCTGCGGCGCGCACGCGGACGTCCTCGGGGATCGTGATCTCCGGGCCGAGGTCGCGGAGCGCGTCGCGCGTCCCCTCGAGCGTGATCATCTTCATGTACTGGCAGAGCTTGCAGCTCTTGTAGAAGCTTCTTCTCCGGCACCTCGAGCAGCGAGCCGGTCCGAGAGCCCGCACTCGGTGACGATGAGGAACTCCTGCGCCGGGCTCTCCTTCGCGTAGCGCACCATGCCGCTCGTCGACAGCACGGCGTCGGCGACGGCGAGCACGTCCTGCCGGCACTCGGGATGCGCGAGCACCTTCACGTGCGGCAGGCCGCTTCTTCACCGCGAGGATCTGCTCCGGCGTGATCTGGTGGTGCACGTAGCAGTTGCCGTCCCAGGCGATGATCTCCTTCGTCGTCTGCGACTGGACGTAGCGCGGCGAGGTTCTTGTCGGGAACGAAGAGGATGTGCTCGGCTCGGCAGCGCCTCGACGACCTGCACGGCGTTCGAGCTGACGTGCAGCAGGCGTCGCACTCGGCCTTCACGTCGGCGGTCGTGTTGACGTAGCCGACGACCGGCAGGTCGGGATGGACGCTTGCGGAGCTCGGCCTTGCGTCGGCGAGCTCCTCGCCGGTCGACGCTGTCGGCGAGCGAGCAGCCCGCGCGCAGGTCGGGCAGGATGACCGTCTTCGTCGGGTTCAGGATCTTCGCCGTCTCGGCCATGAAGTGGACGCCGCAGAAGACGATCACGTCGGCGTCGACGCGTCGTCGCCTGCCGCGCGAGCTCGAGCGAGTCGCCGACGAAGTCGGCGACCTGGAAGATCTCCGGGCGCTGGTAGTTGTGCGCGAGGATGACGGCGTTCGCGATCGCGCTTCAGCGCCTCGATCTCGGCGATCGTCCGCGCGATCTCCGTCGCAGCGCGCCGGCGTGTAGCGCGCGTCGCCGAGGCGGCGCGAGGAGCGCTTGCAGGTCGCGCCGGCGGTGCGGTCGGCGGCGTTCATGGATGCGCACCTCGGCGAGTTCGTGTAGATCATACGCATACTCGGACGCTCGCGACGCGAGCGTGTCAAGGTGGAATCGCGCGCGCCGTTGACGGCCGCCAGAGGCATCGGCGCGACTAGGAAGGCTCCCGCATGGCGATGCGATCGACGACGTCGCGCGGGCGCTCGTCCGCGCCGGGCGCTTCCGGCCGCTCGCCGAGCGCGCGCTCGCCGACGCGGCCGCTCGCGCGCCGCCGGACGCGCTGCGCGTGCTCGCGCAGCGCCGACGACGAGCTGGCCGCGCTGCTCTGGGCGGCGCTTCGCCGTGCGCGCGCGTCACTTCGGGCGGCGCGGTCAAGCTGTGCGTGCTGCAGCAACGCCCGCAGCGGCCTCTGTCCCGAGGACTGCGGCTACTGCTCGCAGTCCGCGGTCGTCGACCTCGGACATCGCGCGCTACCGCCTGAAGCCGGTCACCGTGCTGGAGCGCGCGGCGCGCACGCCGGCGGCGGCGAGCGGCGCGCGCCGCTACTGCATGGTGACGAGCGCGCGCGGTCCGTCGGCGCGCGACATCGAGCACTTCGCGCAGCGCGGCGACGCGCGATCCGCGCCGAGCTGCCGCGAGCTCGAGCTGTGCGTGTCGCTCGGCCTCATGGACGACGCGCAGGCGCGGGCCGCTGCGCGACGCCGGCGTCGACTTCGTGAACCACAACCTCAACACGAGCCGTCGCTTCTACCCGGCGATCTGCACGACGCACACCTACGACGACCGCGTGGCGACGGTCGCGAACGCGACGCGCGCCGGCCTGTCGGCTCTGCTCCGGCGTGATCGTCGGCATGGGCGAGACCGACGACGATCTGGTCGACGTCGCGCGCGAGCTCGCCGCGCTCGAGCGTCGACGTCGCTGCCGGTCAACTTCCTGATCCCGATCGACGGCACGCCGCTCGGCGAGCGCGAGCCGCCCGCCGATCGGCCGCTGCCTGCGCGCGCTGGCGCTCTTCCGGCTGACGAACCCGCGCGCCGAGATCCGCGCCGCGGGCGGCCGCGAGCGCTGCCTCGGCGTCGCGCAGGGGCTCGCGCTCTACGCCGCGAACTCCGTCTTCGTGCGAGGCTATCTCACGACGCCCGGCCAGCGCCGCGACGAGGCGCCTCGCGATGATCGCGGCGCACGGGTTCGAGGTCGAAGACAGCCGCTGACACGGATGGACAGCGCGGAGCAAATGTGATGACGACGCCGCGCGTGGCGAGGAGTGTCTCATGCTTGACGACGACATGCCGAGCTCGATCCGACGCTACCGTCGAGCTCCGGCTGCAAGAAGAGGACGACGACGACGATGACGACGACTCGACGACGACCTCGACGACGACGATGATGACGACGACGATCTGACGACGACGACGACGATGACGACGATGACGATGACGACGACGACGAGGAGGAGGAGGACGAGTAGCCGCGTGACGCGGCCGCGCTCAGGTCCCGGCGACCGTCATCCGCTCGATCTTGAGCGTCGGCGCCGCGACGGCGCTCCGGAAGCGCAGGTCGTTCCCGACCATCACGATGCCGCGGAACATCGTCGCGCAGGTTGCCCGCGATCGTGATCTCCTCGACCGGATAGGTGAGCTCGCCGTTCTCGATCCACGAGGCCTGCCGCGCCGCGCGAGTAGTCGCCGGTGACGCCGTTCACGCCGAAGCCGATCAGCTCGGTCACGTAGAGGCCGCGCGCGACCGAGCCGATGATCGCCTCGGGCGTGCGTGGCCCGGCTCGAGGTAGAAGTTGGTCGGCGACACGCCGGGCGCGTCGCCGGCCGCGCGCGCCGCGTGCCCGGTCGTGCGCAGCCCGAGACGGCGCGCCGAGTACGAGTCGAGCAGGTAGGCTCGCGAGGACGCCGCGCTCGACGATCGTCCGCCGCGTCGACGCGACGCCCTCGCCGTCGAACGGGCGCGACGCCGAGGCCGCCGGGCCGCAGCGGATCGTCGACGATCGTCACGCGCCGGGCGCGGCGATCGTCTGGCCGAGCTTGTCGAGCGAGGAACGACGCGCGCGCGGTAGAGCGACGAGCCCGAGATCGCGCCGGCGAGATGGCGGAGCAGCGACGCCGCCGATGTCGGGATCGAAGACGATCGGGCACTCGCCGGTCGGCGACGCGGCGTCGCGCCGAGCCGGCGGAGCGTCCGGCGCGCCGCCTCGCGTCCGATCGCGCCGGCGGCCTCGAGGCCGGCGAGCTGTCCGGCTCGATCGTGTACCAGTAGTCGCGCTGCATCTGCCCGTCGCGCGTCGCGATCGGGACGGCGTGACGAGGCCGAAGCTCGACGAGCCGTAGCGCGCCGACGAAGCCGTGGCTCGAGGCGTAGCGCGACCTGGCCGCCGCCGCAGCCGAACTCGGCGCCCTCGGAGTTCGTGATCTCCGGCGACGCGCCGCGCGCCGGCGTCCTCGGCCGCGCGGCAGCGCTCGAACGCGCGCGTCGGCCTCGATCGTCTCGACCGCGGCGTCGTAGAGGTCGAGATCCGGTGCACGTCGGTCGCGAGGTCGGCCGCGGTCCGGCAGGCCGCCGTGCGGATCGGGCGCGGTGACGCGGGCGAGCGCGATCGCGTCGTCGACGAGCGCGTCGAGCCCGCCGGCCGAGCGAGGTCGCCGCTCGAGGCGATCGCGGTCGCGTTGCCGACGAAGACGCGAAGCCCGGCGCGCCGCTCGCGCGAGCGCTTGAGCTTCTCGACCTCGCCGAGGCGGACGCCGACCTCGAGCGCCGTCGCTCTCGCCGACCACCGCGTCGGCGGCGCGCGGCGCCGTGCGCGGCGCGCGCGCGCGACGAGGTCCGGGCGACGTCGCGCAGATCGCAGCGCTCACGCCTGCGTCCCGCCGACGGTGATGCCGTCGATGCGCACGGTCGGCAGGCCGACGCCGACCGGCACCGACTGGCCGTCCTTGCCGCAGGTGCCGATGCCGTCGTCGAGCGCGAGGTCGTTGCCGACGCGCGTGATGCGCGTCAGCACGTCGGGCCCGTTGCCGATCAGCGTCGCGCCCTTCACCGGACGGCCGATCTTGCCGCCCTCGATCAGGTAGGCCTCGCTCGCCGAGAAGACGAACTTGCCGCTCGTGATGTCGACCTGGCCGCCGCCGAACGAGACGGCGTAGAGGCCGCGGTCGACCGAGCGGATGATGTCCTCGGGCGCGTCCTCGCCGGCGAGCATGAACGTGTTCGTCATGCGCGGCATCGGCAGGTGCGCGAAGCTCTCGCGCCGGCCGTTGCCGGTGAGCGGCATGCCCATGAGCGCGCGCGTTCATGCTGGTCCTGCAGGTAGCCGCGCAGGATGCCGTTCTCGATCAGCACGGTGCGCTGCGTCGGCGTGCCCTCGTCGTCGACGTTGAGCGAGCCGCGCGCGGCTCGGCGATGCGTGCCGTCGTCGACGACGGTGCAGAGCTCGGAGGCGACGCGCGTGCCGATGCGGTCCGCGAAGGCCGAGGTGCCCTTGCGGTTGAAGTCGCCCTCGAGGCCGTGGCCCGATCGCCTCGTGCAGCGAGGATGCCGGGCCAGCCCGGGCCGAGCACGACGGTCATCGTGCCGGCGGGCGCGGGGACGGCGTCGAGGTTCGTCACCGCCTGGCGGGCGGCGTCGCGCGCGAACGCTTCGGCGCGTCCCGTCGAGCTCCGGCGAACGCGAAGCGGCCGCCGCCGCCGTGCGAGCCCTGCTGGCGGACGCCGCCGCGCTCGGCGATGCACGTGACCGACAGGTGCACGAGCGGGCGGACGTCGCCGACCATGCGGCCGTCGGGCGTCGCGATCAGGATCACGCGATGCTCGATGCCGATCGACGCCGAGGACGCTGCGTCACGCGGGATCGTAGGCGCGCGCCGCCGCGTCGATCCGCGCCGAGCAGCGCCGCCAGGTCGCGCGACCGGCGTCTCGACCGGCGCGGCGTCGACCGCGTAGAGGTCGTGCGGAGCGCCGTCCGGCGACGCGCACCGGCGACGCGCGTCGTCGCTCCGTCGCTCGGCGACGTAGCGCGCGGTGCCGCGCCGCGACCTCGAGCCGATCGAGCGACACCTCGTCGGTGTACGCGTAGCCTCTGCCGGGCGCCGGCGAGCACGCGGACGCCGACGCCCTGCCGGACGTTGCGCGTCGCCTTCTTGACGACGCCGTCCTCGAGCGACGCGGTCTGCGCGACGCGATACTCGAAGAACAGGTCGGCGTGGTCGGCGCGCGTCGCGACGGCCGTGCCGAGGACGCGATCGAGCGCGCCGCGGTGCCGAGCGTCGAAGCGATCGAGGAAGAATCGCTCGGGACTCACGACCGACGTCCATCGACCGACCGTGGTATCAGACGGCCCGGCTCGCGCGAGGCCGATGGCGACATGCCCTGCGCGCGCTCGCCGCGGCGAATCGCGCGCTGCCGCGGCAACGACGCCGCTGCGCGCGTGCCGGACGCCATGCGCGCCGGATGCGAACCGCCGTGATGGACAGCGCCGGGCCGGCCGGCGCCATAATCGGCCTTCCTCATGACCAGCGCTTCGACGCGCGGCCTGCTCGCGGATCTCTCCGCGTGCTCGAGCGGCCCGGTCCGCTCGTCATCCTCCCGCACGACAACCCCGATCCCGACTCCATGGCCAGCGCCGTGACGCTCAAGTACCTGGTCCACCGGCTGCTCGAGAAGGAGGCGCTACATCGCCCTCGGCGGCATCGTGGGCCGGGCCGAGAACCGGGCGATGCGGACCTACCTCAACATCGCGCTCGTCCCGGTGAGCGAGGTCGCGCTTCGACGGCGACGTCCAGGTGGCGCTCGTCGACACGCAGCCGCGGCCGCTCGAACAACTCGCTTGCCGGACGGCGTCGTCCCGACGGTCGTGATCGACCACCACCCGGCCTACGCCGACTATCCCGGCGTGCCGTTCCTCGACCTGCGCGAGCAGTACGGCGCGACGTCGACCATCCTGACCGAGTACCTGCGCGAGTCGAAGCTCGACGATCGAGCCCAAGATCGCGACCGCGCTCTTCTACGGCATCGCCGCCGAGACGCAGGACCTCGGCCGCGAGGCGACGCGCGGCCGACATCGAGGCGAGCCACTTCCTCTACCCGTACACGAACAAGCGCCGGCTCGCGAAGATCGAGAACGCGCGCGTCCCGCGCGAGTACTTCCGCGTCTTCCGCGAGGCGATCGACCACGCCGGCGCTCTACGACCACAAGGTCGTCGTCTCGCTGCTGGGCGAGGTGCAGTACCCGGACATGGTCGCCGAGGTCGCGGACTTCCTGCTGCGGCTCGACGGCGCGGAGTGGTCGGCGGCGATCGGCGCGTTCAACGGCTGCCTCTACTGCTCGATCCGCACCACCGACCGCGACACGAACGCGGGCGACCTCCTGCAGCGGCGTGCTCGGCGCGCAAGTCGGCGGGCGGGCACGACATGATCGCCGGCGGGCGTGTCCCGCTCGGCGCCGACCCGGCCGAGCGCGTGAAGGCGGCGTGCGACGTCCGCACGACGCTTGCTCGAGCGCGCTCGGCGTCGATCCCGAGAGCGGAAAGCCGCTCGGCGTAGCGGTCTGACGGCGCGCGTCCGCGACGCGAGGCCGGCGTCGAGCTCGCTCGCGAACCTCTGCGGCACGCGGCTCGTGGCCGGCGGGCGCGTTCGAGGCGCATCGCGCGCCGCGCGCCGCCCGAGTCGGCCGAGCGCCCACGCGGCGTGGCCGCGCACCAGCGGCTCGGCGTCGCCGAGCGCCGCCAGCGAGCGGCGGACGGCGTCCGGGTTGCCGCTGTTGCCGAGGGCGACGGCGGCGTTGCGGACGAGGCCGCGGCGGCCGGTGCGCGCGACGGCGGTGCCGCCGAAGCGCGCGTCGAAGCCGGCGTCGTCGAGCGCGACGTAGCTGCGGGCAGCGACGGCGTCAGCCGGTCGGCGGCGGCGTCGTCGTGCGCGTCGCCGTTCCAGGGGCAGACCTCCTGGCAGACGTCGCAGCCGAAGACCCAGTTCTCGATCGGCGCGCGGCAGGCGCGGGCGGGATCGCGCCGCGATGCTCGATCGTCAGATAGGCGATGCAGCGACGCGGATCCATCGTGTAGCCGCTGCTCGAGCGCGCCGGTCGGACAGGCGGCGACGCAGCGCATGCAGCTGCCGCAGTGGTCGCGCGGGAGCGGCACGGGATCGAGCTCGAGGTCGCTCACGAGCTCGCCCAGGAAGAAGTACGAGCCGGCGTGCCGATGGAGGACGAGCGTGTTCTTCGCGATCCAGCCGAGGCCGGCGCGTCGCGCCCACTCGCGCTCGAGGATCGCGCCGGTGTCGACGTACGAGAGATAGCGCGTGCCGGGGAAGAGCCGCGGCCAGCACCTCCGCGAGGCGGTCGAGCCGCGCGCGCACGTGACGGTGGTAGTCGGGCCCGACGGTGTAGGCGGCCATGCGCCCGCGCAGCGTGCGCCGCCAGTCGTCGGGCGGCGGGGCGGGCGGGCGATACGGAAAGCCGACGCAGACGAGGCTCCGCGCCCATCGGGAACTGGACGGCGCGGGTCGAGTCGGATCTCGGCGCGGCGCTCGAGGTAGCCCATGTCGCCGGCGCGGCCCGTCCGCGAGCCACGCGCGCACGTATGTCTCGCGCCGGGAAGCGGCGCCGAGCGGCACGCAGCCGACGAGCGGAAGCCCGCCGCCCGCGCGGCGGCCGTCGACGGATCGGCGCGGCGCCCGGCGCTCATCGGCGCGCATTCAAGCGGAATTCGGCCGATAGGGCGAGCGGAAGCCCTGCCCATGGCGCTCGTCGACCGATCTGCACGTGCTCGAATGATCGCTGCCCGCGGACTACGTGAACCGGGCGATCGGCGGCATCGGCGGACCGGAGCCGCTTCCTCCTGCTCGTTCTCGAGGGCGGCCACGCGCTGCTCGCCCGCGCCCGGCCGCGCTCGCGCGGCGGCGACGCCCACGCATTCGGCGCCGACCTGCGACGCGCGCAGGAGGTGATGCTCGAGGTCGCGCAGAGCCCTCGACCCCGCGCAGTTGCGCCGATCGCCGACGCGCTCGGCCGTCTGGCCGCGTTCGTCGTGGGCCAGCTCGCGCTCGCGAGCGCGGAGCGCAGCCTCGGTCACATCGGAAGAGGTGCTGCGCGAATACGCGCCCCGATCCTCGACGCGTATCGCGCCCGCGGTCAGGGCGAGTCGGTGCGCGCCTGACGAGCGCCGCCCTCACGGACATCCCGCGACTCGCGCCGCGAGGCCGAAGCTGAACGCGTCCGCCGATCGATGGCCATCGCGTCGCGGAACGCAGCAGTCCGTCGCGCCGGATGTTTCGCCGCGCGGGTCAACGACTTGTCCCGCGCGCATCAAAACCGGCCCGGCGCATCGTCGCACCTCGGCAGATCTGCCGGTCCGTCGCGCACGATGCCGCTCGTCGCGCTGGCACGCCTTGCAGTGTCCATGTGGCATGATCGACGCTCGTCTCACCGACCGCCTGATCCGGCCGCCGTCCGACCGGCGACGGAGACTCTCGCGGACGGCCGCCTTCGAAGCCGCGATCGCCGCTCGTCTCGAGGCCCGGCACGCGGTCGCGGTGGGCAGCCCGACCGTCGCCTTCCTGCTCGCGTATCGCGCCGCCGGAGCAGGGCCTCGGCGCGACCCTGGTCGCCTACCTCGCTCGCCGATCCGGCGGTCGCGCGCGCGGTCGCGAGCGGGTACCGGCCTGCGCTTCGTCGACGTCGACGAGCGCGGACACCTCTCGCCCGAGGCGCTCGCCGATCACGTCGCGACGCGACGCGTGCGCCGGCGCTGATCGTCCCGTCGCACCACTGCGGCTACGCCGTGCGACACGGCGTCGCGCGGCCGTCGCGTGCCGGATGCGCGTCGATCGAGGACGCGATCGACGCGCTCGGCGCCGCGCCGCCGACGGACGCGCGATCGGCTCCCCAGCGCACGCCGCGATGACGATCGTCGGCATCCAGCCGGTGCGCGAGCTCGGCGCCCTGCCCAGGGCGCGGTCGTGCTGACGAACGACGACGACGCTCGCGGCGACGGCTGCCACACGCCTGCGCGACGAGCGCGCCGAGCATCGGCCTGTCGGAGCTGCATGCGGCGCTCGCGCTGATCCAGCTCGGGCGTCTCGACGGTGCTCGTCGGACCTGCGCGCGCGCGTCGCGGCGCGGCTACGACGAGGCCGCCGCCTGGCCTCGCCGCGTCCGGCGTCACGCCGCGCCGCCGACACGCGCTCCGCCGTGGTGGTCGTATCCCGTCCGGGTGCCGGCCTGATGCGCGCCGAGATGCGGGATGAGCCTCCGCACGCTCGGCATCGGCGGGCGGCGGATCGCGATGCTCCTGCATCGCCATCCGTATTCGGTCGCTGCGCCGATGCGCTGCCGGCCGAGCTGGCGGCGACCGAGCGCGTTGCCGCGGAGACGCTCGTCCTGCCGACGAGCGCCCCGAGCTCGGCGACGAGCGGCGTGCTGCGCGTGATCGATACGCTCGGCGACGATCGTGACCATCGACCGCGCCGATGCGCGCTGTCGCTGGGTGACCGACGCGCGTCGGCGCCTGCGCGCCCGCGCTGCTCGTCGCCGAGATCGGCTCGAATCACGACGGCAGCCTCGCGCGAGCGCTCGGCGTCGATCGACGCGGCGCCGCGCGCCGGCGCCGATGCCGTGCAGTTCCACTCGTTCCGCGCGCGCGGCTGCCTCGCCGCGCGCGCGCCGCGCCGATGGGCGTGCGTCGCGGCCGAGGGCCACGGCCATCTCGAGCGCGTCGAGCTCCGCACCGAATGGCACGCGATCGCTCCGCGACCGCGCGCGAGCGCGCGCGGCCCGTCTTCCTTTCGACGCCGTTCGACGAGCAGCGCGCCGAACTGCTCGCCGCGCTCGGCGTCTGCGCGTTTCCCGTGGCGGCGGCGAGACCTGTCCACGTGCCGCTTCTGCGCGCGCTCGGCGGCTTCGGCCGGCCGATCCTGCTCGCGACGGCGCTCGCGGCGAAGGGCGAGATCGATGCCGCGCTCGCGGCGATCGGCGAGGCGCCGGTCCGCCGCCCGGCGGCCGCCGGTCGTGCCTGCTGGCCGGCCCGGCGCGAGCCCGACGGGACGAGCGACCTGCGCGCGATCGGCCGCGCTCGCGACGCGCCATGCGACCCTGCGCCGGCTGGAGCGATCGCCGGCCCGGTCACGTGCTCGCGGTCGGCGCGGTCGCGCGCGGCGCGGCAATCGTCGTGAAGCCGTTCAGCGACGACCCGCGGCGGCGCGGCGTCCCGCCACGCCGACGCGCTCGATCCGTCGGGCTTCCGGGCGATGACCGACGCCGTCCGTGAGCTCGAGGCGGCGCTCCGCGACGGGCCGGTGCCCGCGCGCGTGAACGGCACGGCCCGGAAGGCTTCGGTGCGCGGCATCTACGCGGCGCGCGCGCTTCCAGCGGGAACCGTCCTCGAGGCGGCCGACCTGAAGCTCGTGCGCCCGGCGCTCGGCGCGGCGTCCTCTGCGCTCGCGGCGCTCGTCGGCCGCCGTCTGCTGCACGCGCTCGCGCCCGGACGAGCCGATCGACCTGGGCGACGTCGCGTAGGCGCGTCGCGTAGGGTAGGGGTCGACCCCGTGCGGACGTCGGGACGGGCGGTGGCCGCGGCGATCGCGGCGAACCCCGATCGGCGGCACGTCGTACGTGCTGACGAAGGCTGCGCTCGCCGGGCTCACCGAAACGTCATTGGTCGTGGTCCGGACGATCGTCGCGCTCGCCGTCTTCCTGCCGCTCGCGTCCGCGCGCATCGCGTGCCGTGCTGCGGGCGCGCGCAGCGTCGGATCGGCGGCTCCTCGTGACGATGGGCGCCGGCGGGCTACGCGCTGCCGCTCGCGCTCGCGAGCTACGGCATGCGGTACTGACCGCGACGAACGCGTCGCTGCTGATCGGGGTCGAGCCGCCCGGGATCGCGCTCCCGGGCGCGCTCGTGCTGAACGAACGTCTCGGCCGCGGCCGCATCCTGGCGCTCGCGCTCGGTACGATCGGCGCGACCGTGCTGGTCGTCGACGGCATTCCCTCGTGACCGCCGCCTGGGCGCCGCACCCCGTCGGCGATCTCCTCCTCGTCGCCGCCGCGCTCGCGTGGGCGCCCTACACGATCGCCGGCAAGCAGCCCTCGCGCGCTACGACGCCACCGCGCTCAGCGCCGCATCGCTCGTCGTCGCCCTGCCGTTCCTGATCCCGGTCGCCGCGATCGAAGCCGCCGCCACGCCGTGGGCCGTCCGGCCGGTGGCTCGCCTCGTCCCCGCGCGCTCGCCGCCGCCGTCGTCCTCGGCCCCGTCGTGTCCGCCGGCATGACCGTCCTTCTGGAACGTCGCCCTCCGCGGCATGGACGCCTCCCGCCTCGCGCCGGGCTTTCGTGTTCCTCCAACCGCTAGCCGGCGTCCTTCTCGCCTCCGGGTCGCCTCGGCGAGCCCATCGGCCGCTTCGCTCTCGCCGGCGGCGCCCTCGTCCTCGCCGCCGTCTACCTCTTGCTGGTGGAAGAGCGGCAGACGCCGTCGCGCGCGCAGGGGAGCCCTCGGGGGACGGTCGCCGCATAAAGCGCGCGGCCCGGCCGGGCCACCGCGGTGATCGGTGGAGCGGACGCCGACGCGGCTCGCGCCCACCCGGCCGCGTACCACGCGACGAACGCTACCCGAGCTTCCCCTCGATCCGCGAGATCTTCCGCCTCCGCGCCTGATCACCACACACACCGGGCCATTGCTGGGCGAAGGGAACTCCGGCCCGTAGAGTGATGTCGTCGAAGCGCGTGACGACGCGGGCGTCGACGCCGATCGCACGGCGGCGCCGCGCTCGGGGCCGCCCGCCCAGGAAGACGTGGCGCGCGTCGGGCGAGAGACGGGGACGCCAGACGAGCTCGAAGGGGCCGGCGATCGGAATGTGCCGTTGGCGTGCATCCGCCACTCCCGTACCGGCATCGACACGGTGGCGCCGCACGCGACGCGACTGCCGTCGTCGGCGAGGCCGAGCGCCCACGACTCCGTGCCAGGGTCGAAGACGGCCGTCGAGGAGCAATACGTAACTGAACGAAGTACT
>ERZ1370068.8303-contig-7169_pt1 | contig 37470 bp, 63 predicted proteins | sample MGYA00561227_ERZ1370068 | MGnify/ENA primary metagenome ERZ1370068 (study PRJEB38410, sample SAMEA6850437) | metagenome | study: Metagenomic assessment of the ecological functions of the soil: analysis of the soil microbiota associated with the...
TCGATGTACTTCGTTCAGTTACGTATTGCTCAGTTTCGTCGCGCATCAAGGCCCGGCGAGGGCGGCCACATCGTCAATACCGCCTCGATGGCGAGGCCTGATTGTCGGGCCGGAGTTTGGTATCTACTCGGCTTCCAAGTTTGCCGTCTTCGGACTCTCGGCGTCGCTCCGTTACGATCTGACGCGCCACACAATATCGGTGTCTCAGTGCTCTGCCCGGTTTCGTCCGCAGCAACATTCACGAAGCGGTGCTCAGTCGCCCGAATCATCTCGCTCGCACGCGGTTATCGCGTGAGCAAGGAAGATATTGCACGCCTCGACCAGGTCCCTCTCCCGTTGGCATGGCACCGATCGATGTCGCCAAGCGTGTGCTCGGCGGCATTCAACCTGGCGAGCTCTAACATCTTCCCGCACGCCGAATTCGAGGAGGAGTTGCGTGAGGGTGTTCGATGGGATTCTCGCGGCGTTGCCGGATGCGCGCGCCGGACCCCGAGACGGATGGCAATGGAGGATGGCCGCCGCGCGCTGAAAGAAGCACCCCGGTCTGACACAACAATGAGTCGCTGGAGGTGAGCTGTGGAATGACCCGACTTCCTCGGCCCCTGGGACAGCCGCGGCTGCCACCGATCGACCGTGGCCAGCAGCCCCAGGCAGGCCCGTGGTACGCGGTGGGGATATTTGCGCTCGCGCTGATGGTCATATTTTCTCGATCGCGGCATCGTTGGGACTCCTGGTCCAGCCCATCAAGCGTGACCTGCACCTCAGCGACTTCCAGTATCAGCCTTCATCATCGGTTTCAGCGTTCGGTGGTGCATGTACGTGATCCTCGGCTTGCCGATCGCGCGCATGGTCGACGTGCGCAGCCGGCGCGTCATACTGACCTGCGGGATCACGGCTTGGAGCATCGCGACCACGCTGTGCGGCCTGGCGCAGAGCTTCTGGCAGTTGTTCGTGGCGCGCATCGGTGTCGGCGCCGGCGAATCTTGCAGCGGGCCCGCGACGACTTTCTCCATGATGGCGGATCTCGTTTCCGCCGCGACCAATTGCCGCGCTATCGCGGTGCTCAATTTCGGCTTCATCGCTGGAACCGGCATGTCGCTGCTCGCGGGCGGTGCGGCGATCGCGTGGATCAGTTCGTGGCCGTCGATCTCGCTGCCCCTTCTCGGTGAGTTGTGCGACTGGCAACTCGTTGTTCATCGTCGTAGGACTGCCCGGTTTCATAGTCGCGGCGCTGATGATGACGGTGAAGGAACCGATTCGTCGTGGTGTCGCAGCCATCGGCCCGACCGGCAAGCCACAATCGATCCCGATCCGCGAGGTGGTTTCGTTACCTGCTGCAGCACCGGACCACCTACGCGCCGATGTTTCATCGGCGTCGCGTCGAGCACGGTGCTCGCCTTCGGCGGCCAGGCCTGGCATGCGGCATTCTTCGCCCGTACCTATGGCTGGAGCGCGCCGCAGTTCGCCACGATATTCAGGATCGCGCATCGTGGTTCTCGGGCCCCTTCACGCTGATTGCGGGCAGCATGCTCGCGGAACGGTTTGCCAGAGCAGGGGCAAGCTCGATGCCAATCTGCGCGTGACACTGCTGGCGGCGGTGCTGACCCTGGTACCGACATTGTTGTATCTCGTTCATGCCGACCCCGCAGCTGGCCATCGCGCTCGTCATCCTGGGGTTCCTGGCCGGGATGCTCACCCCGGTCCCTACAACGCGGCGTTGCAGATCGTCACCCACAACCAGATGCGCGGGCAGGTCACCGCGCTGTTCCTGTTCGTGTTCAACATCGTCGGCTTCGGGCTCCGGTGCGACGATCGTAGCCTCGCCTTCACCAACTTCGTGTTCGGCGATGAAAACATGCTGCGCTACTCGCTGGCGGCAACGGCAGCAGTCATGGGAGCCTGATCTCGATCGTGTGCTTCTGGCTCGGCCTCAAGCCTTACGCCCGCAGCGTAGAACGGATGGAGTGCGCACCGCGAGGTCGCAGTCGCGCGCGGCGAGTCACTAGGCGGATCGCGCCATGTATTCGACCGGCGCGGCGCATGCTCGAGGCTTTGCAGGAAGCGGGCGTCGAGTACCTGTTCGTGAATCTCGGCAGCGATCACACCAGCGTTGATGGGGCGATCGCTCTGGCGCAGGCGGCGCAGCGACCGTGCCCAGGTCATCACCTGTCCGCACGAGATGGTGGCGCTCAGCGCTGCCCACGGCTTTGCGCAGATCTCGCGGGGCGTGCCGCAGGCCGTCGTGGTCCACGTCGAATGCGGCACGCAGTCGCTCGCCGGTGCGATTCATAACGCGGCGAAGGGTCGCATCCCGGTTTTCATCTTCGCGGGCGCCTCGCCCGCCACGCTCGAAGGCGGAGCGCGCGGCAGTCGCAACGAGTTCATCCACTGGATGCAGGACGTATTCGACCAGCGCGGCATCGTGCGTGGCTACATGCGCTACGACAACGAGATCCGCGTCGGCGCGAGCGTGAAGCAGATCGTGCATCGCGCGCTGCAGTTTGCCTACAGCGATCCGAAGGGTCCGGTTTATCTCGATGGCGGCGCGCGAGGTGATGGAACAGCAGATCCCGCCGGTGAAGATCGATCGATCGCCGAAGTGGCCGCGCATATCACCCGCGGCCTTGCGTCCAGAAGACGCCGCGACTCGTGCGCGCGCTCCTGGCGGAGTGCCAACGTCCACTCATCGTCACTTCCTACGTCGGGCGCAACCATGCCGGCGGTGAGCGAGCTCGTGCGCCTGTGCGCGGCGCATCGGCGCTGGCGTCGCTCAGAGTCGGTGCCGAACTACTGCAACTTTCCGTCCGACGATCCGCTCTACCAGGGCAGCCAGTGGAACGAGGCGCGCCAGAACATCCCGCGCTCGCTGGCCGCGGATACGATCCTGGTGATCGACAGCGACGTGCCGTGGATTCCGCAGATCAACAAGCCGGCAGCCGGCGCCCGCATCATTCATATCGATATCGATCCGCTCAAGCAGCAGATGCCGCTCTGGTATATCGGCGCGCGCCACATCTTCCGTGCCGATGCTGCGACCGCGCTCAGGCAGATCAACGAGCGGCTCGACGGCATCGACGCTGGATGCGCGCGCGCATTCGCGAGCGGACGAGCCACTACGCGCAGCAACATGCGCGAGCGCCAGTGAAGAGCTCGATCGCCTCGAAGCCGGTGAAGCGGACCACATCACGCCGGAGTTCCTGACCGCGTGCGTCCGGCGCGCGATCGGTGCAGGATGCGGTCGTGCTGAGCGAGGGCGTCACCAACTTTCCCGCGATCGCCGATCACAGCGGCCGGCGCAAGGCTGGAACCCTGTTCGTCAGCGGCGGCGGATCGCTCGGCTGGAACGGCGGCGCCGCCGTCGGCATGAAGCTGGCGCAACCCGATTCACTGGTCGCGGCGCTGACGGGCGATGGGTCGTACATGTTCTCGATGCCGTCGACAGTCCACTGGATGGCGAAGCGCTACGCCACGCCGTTCCTGCACGTCGTCTATAACAACGGCGGCTGGAAGGCTCCGCGCTTCTCGACGCTCGCCGTCCACCCGCAGGGGCAGGCGAGCCGCACTGCGGATCTCGGCATCAGTTTCGACCCGCCACCGGACTACGCAGGCATTGCCGCAGCGGCGGGCGGTGCGCATGCGGAAATCGTGCGCAGGCCGCAAGAGGTCGCCGCTGCTCTGAGCGTGCGCTGCAGCGCGGTGCGCGAGAGAACGCCGCGCGGCCGTCATCGATGCCTGGTTGCCGCGCTGATGGGCGGGAATGACCTGACCTGCGTGACGAGTTCTTCGCGAGTTGTCGCTCATGGGAATAGATCGATGATCACGATTCGTGGCTCAGGGCTCACCATCAGGGACATCGCCCCTTGTCGCGCGTGGCGAACCCGTAGAAGCTCACCCGGGATTCGATGGTGCGGGAGAGGATCGAGGCTTCGCGCCGGATCATCGCCCAAGCCGTAGAGTCCGACAAAGCCATCTATGGCGTAACGACGCTCTTCGGTGGGATGGCCCACCGGGCGGTTCCAAAGCAGCTCGCCGGGGATCTGTCGACCAATGCCATCTGGTCTCACAAGACGACGACCGGCGAACGGCTGCCTGCGCAGGACGTCCGCGCGGCGATGCTGTTGCGCGCGAACTCGCTCCTGCATGGCATTTCCGGCGTGCGACTCAGAAATCGTCGAGCGCTTCATCACATTTCTGAATACCAATGCGCTGCCACATGTCTTTGAGCTGGGTTCGATCGGCGCCAGTGGCGATCTCGTGCCCTTGCCTACATCGCCGGTGCGCTGCCTTGGCGTGGATCGCGAGTACCGGGTTGATATCGGCAGCGAAACGCTCGATTCGCACAGCGCGCTGGCGCGCCATGCGGCTCGAACCGCTCGCGCCGGAGCCCAAGCGAGGGCCTCGGCGCTCGTCAACGGCACGTCCGTCTCGACGGGTATCGCCGCCAACTGTGTCGCGCGCGCGCAGGAGCTGCTGCAGCTGAGCCTCGCGTTGCACGCGCTCTACATCCAGGCATTACTGGGCACTGATCAGTCGTTTCATCCCTTCATACACGAGCATAAGCCGCACCCGGGCCAGGCGTGGACCGCGCACGAGATGCTTGGACTGCTCAAGGGCTCACGATTGATCCACGACGAGTCGAGCGGCAACCGGCAACACATCGCCAGGGCGGACTGGATACAGGATCGCTACTCAGTTACGCTGCCTGCCGCAGTACCTGGGCCCGATCGTCGATGGCATCGAGGTCGTGGCGCGGCAGATCGAGACCGAAGCAAACTCCGCCAACGACAATCCCTTGATCGATCCGGCGAGCGGCGCGATCTATCACTGCGGCAACTTCCTCGCGCAATACACCGCGGTCGCGATGGATCAGCTGCGCTACTACGTGGGGCTCCTCGCCAAACATCTCGACGTGCAGATTGCGCTCCTGGTGATGCCTGAGTTCAGCAATGGGTTGCCAGGATCGCTGATCGGCAATCCCGATCGGCCGGTAAATGTCGGCTTCAAATCGCTGCAGGTCGTCAATCACTCGATCATGCCGCTGCTGACCTACTACGGCGCTTCGCTCGCAGATCGCTTTCCGACGCACGCCGAACAGTTCAACCAGAACATCAATAGCCAGGCGATGGGCTCGGCCAACTTTGCGCGCCGCTCGCTCGACCTGTTCGAGCACTACGTCGCTAACGCGCTGCTGTTCGCGGTGCAGGCGGTCGAGCTCAGAACGCAGGCGGTCGAGGGACACTACGACGCGCGACGCTGCCTCGTCGCCCGCGACAGCGCGTGTCTATGAGGCGGTGCGTGGCGTGATCGGCAAGCCCATCAGCGGCAATCGCCCGCTGATCTGGAACGACAACGAACAGGCGCTCGAGCCGTTGGTGGAGCGACTCGTTGCTCGATCTGCGTCACCGCCGGCTGATCGTCGCGTCGTTGCGTGCGTAGATTAGCAATCTGTGCCACATCCGTGACTTGACCGACTGCGCGCTGACGCTACGCTGATGCCACCGCGCTAGAGCGCGTCCGAGAAAGCAACTTTGAACCCGAAGCCGGCCATCCTGGCCACTTCCTGCTGGATCGCGATCATGAGCACGTCGACCTTGCCCGACGCCGGCGCCGAGGCTGCGCCCGAGAAAGCGCAGTCCTGCACATCCGCGCCATACCGCCAATTCGACTTCTGGCTGGGTAGCTGGGATGTCACCGAGAAGGGCAAGGTCGCCGGCACCAATCGGATCGAGAGCATTCTCGGTGGCTGTGCACTCTACGAGAACTGGCTGGGCGCCAGTGGTTTTCGCGGCAACAGCATCAACTTCTATGACGCGCCGCGCGGTGTGGTGGCACCAGACATGGATCGATCGCACACCGGCAGCGCCCTGCACGCTCGAAGGGCGGTTCGAAAGCGGTGCGATGCGGCTCGAAGGTCAGCGTCCGGGTGCGAAGCCCGGCGATGTACAGCTGCACCGGATCACATGGACACCGCTTGCGGACGGCAAGGTTCGCCAGCTGTGGGAAACGTCCCCTGACGGCAAGACCTGGAGCGAGGCGTTCGACGGACTGTACACGCGCACGAAGTAGCGAACAGCCATCACCGTGCTGGTAATGGTCCGCGATCAGCACCTGCTCTGCGTCGCGCTCGCCCGAGCGCTTTGGTCACATCTTTCCGCCGCCCACCACCGGCGGCCAGTTGCCTGTCTTCTTGGAGCGCTTCAGCTCGCGCTTTTCCTTGAGTGACTTCTGCGGCTTCTTCTTGCCTTCGCGCCTCTGGTCCATGCCCTTGCTCATCGAACTACCCCTCGTCGAGATGGGATCCCATTATACGACTGGCTATTGCTGAATATCGCTGCGGCCGCGCACCGCCATCACCGTGCTGGTCATGGTCGCGATCAACACCTGCTTTGCGTCTCGCTCGCCGAGCGCTTCACCCTGGCACACGCTGAGCGTGCGACCGGCCTTCACTACCGAGCCGACGAGGCGGAAGCGGTCCGCGGCTGCCGGGGCGAGGAAATTGATCTTGTACTCGACGGTTAGAACGCCAGCGTCGGCGGGCATGAGCGAAAACGCCGCGTAGCCGCAGGCGCTGTCGAGCGCCGTAGCAATGATGCCCGCGTGCATGAAGCCATGCTGTTGCGTCAGTTCCGGATCGAAAGCCAGTTCGAGCTCGACGCGGCCCGGATCGACCTGGATGAGCGCCACCCCAGCGCCGCCATCACGCGCTGACGGTCAAAACTGGCGTGCACGCGTGCGCTAAAATCCGCATCCTTCGGTTCAAAGGTTCTGTCCACAACGTCAGTGTCGCCGAGCCGTGCCCGAAAAATCCAATCCAGTTGACCCGCGGATCGAGTACGTCTGGCGCTTCTGGTTCGCAGACGCACTCGAGAGCCCCGAGGCGCTGCGACGTCGAGGAGGATTTCTGGTTTGGCGCTGAAGACGGCGAAACCGGCGCCGTCGACCGACAGATCGAACGCGAATTTGATGCCGACATGAAACGAGCCGCGGCGGGACATCTCGCAGATTGGTCGCGCACCACCGCGCGGCAGATTGGCACTGATCCTGCTCATGGACCAGTTCCCCCGTAACGCGTTTCGCGGCACCGCGCGAGCCTTTGCCACCGATCCGCTGGCGCTCGGCCTGGCATTGGAAGCGATGCGGGAAGGAACGGACGCGCTGGTGCAGCCCGCCGAGAGACTCTTCTTCTATCTCCCGCTGGAGCACGCCGAGGATATCGAGGCCCAGGAGCGCTGGTGTCGCCGCGTGCACAGCGCTTGCTCTCGATGCCCCGGCGCCAATCCGCAGCTACTTCGAGGAATGCGCCCACTACGCCGAGCAGCACCAGCGACATCATTCGGCGCTTCGGGCGCTTCCCCCATCGCAACGCCATCCTCGGCCGCGAGAGCACGGCCGAGGAACGGGATTACCTGGCACGTGAGGGCGTCGACTTCGGACAGAAAGCCTAGATGCGGATTACGACCTTGCCGAAGTGGGCGCCACTTTGCTGGTAACGGTAGGCATCGAGCGCCTGCTCGAACGGATACGCCCTGTCGACGACGGGCTTCATTCCGTTGACTTCGATCGCCGCGTTCATGCGCTCGAGCATGGCGCTGGTTACCGACGAAGATGCCGTGCAGGCTGGCACCCTTGCGCATCACCGGATGTGGATTGGTGTCACCCTGGAAGCCGGCGAGCACGCCGATGAGCGCGATCTTTCCGGCATACGCGACTGACTGCATGGAGCGGGCCAGTGTTCCGGGGCCGCCGACCTCGATCACGCAGTTGACGCCGCGGCCTTCGGTGAGCTTCAGCACTTCCTTGTCCCATTCGGGTGTCCGCTTGTAATTGATCAGGCCCGTGGCGCCGAGGGCGCGGCCGCGCTCGAGCTTTTCATCGCTCGAAGAAGTCATGTACACGCGCGCCCCGGCGAGCCTGGCGAACTGTAGTGCGAAAATCGATACGCCTCCGGTTCCCAGGACCAGCACGCTGTCGCCCGGCTTCACGGCACAGATGATCATGAGGGCGTGCCAGGCGGTGACCGCCGGCGCAACTCAAGGTCGCGCCTTCCTCGAAAGAAAGGTTCGCGGGCATCGCGACTGCATCGCGCTGATCGAAGAGCACGTACTCGGCCAGTACGCCGTCCAGCGGCGCGCCGATCGCCGGGCGCGCATCCGGCGCTGGCGGTCCGTCGACCCAGTTCTGGAAAAATGTGCTGACGTGATTCGATCCCCGACCTTGAAGCGCGTGACTTCAGATCCCGCCGCCACGACTTCGCCGGCGCCGTCGGACAACGGCACGGTGTCGCGCTGCGCTGCGCCGCCGAAGTAACCGCCGGTGACAATGAGCTGATCGCGGTAGCTGAGTGAGGCGGCCCGCATGCGCGCGAGGATCTGTGTGGGGCCGGGCGTGGGTGTCGCGCGTCCTCGATGCGCAGCTCGTCGAGCTTCAGGCAACCCTTGGGAACGATCCAGGCCTTCATGGCGCGCCTCCTTCAGCTACAGCGAGAAACACCCGCTCGGCATTGGTCTGGAAGAACTTCTTCTTGTCGACTGCATTGAGAGGCAGGTTGTCGCAGGTGATCACTTCTTCCGCGACATACTGGTAGGGGTAATCCATCGCGTACATCACGCGGTCTGCGCCGAGCACCGAGTGGCAGAACATGATCGCAGGCTCCCACGCCACGCCGCTGTTGGTGACGTACACGTTCTCACGCAGATAGTCGCTTGGCTGCCGGCGCAGCGCCTTCATGCGCGGGATAGCGACCTGCGGCTACGGAGGCACGGTGCATGTAGTCGATGCGATACATCCAGTACGGCAGCGCTCGCCGGCGTGGCCGACGATGATCTGGAGCTGCGGAAAGCGGTCGAATGCGCCGCTGGTGATGATGGCGAGCAGGTGCATCCCGGTCTCCACCGCGAATCCGTAGATCGCCGATTCGAGGCCGCGCTCCAGCATCGGGCCGATCAGGCCGCGCGACGGTGTATTCGGGTGAATGCAGATCGGTGCGTTGAATGCCTCGGCGGCGGCGAAAATGTCCCAGTACTTTTCGTCGTCCAGGTATTCACCCAGCGTATGCGAACTGATGATCACGCCTTTGAGCCCGAGGTGCGTCGCCCCGCGCTCGATTTCCTTCGCTGCTGCCTGCGGGTCCTGCGGCGCGACGGCGGTCAGCCCTGAATAGCGATCCGGATGCTCGCGGATCGCCTCGGCCAGCTGATCGTTGAATGAGTGCGCCAGCGAAGTCGCGGTTGCCGCGTCGAACACCTGGACCCTGCAGGCGAGGTGAGCGGAGAGGATCTGCCGGTCGATGCCAGTCGCGTCCATGTCCCGCAGCCGCTGCTCGCCGAGGTCCTGGATTGCGCGCGATGATCTGGGTCGCACGGGCGCTCGGGCTGCGAAGATAAAACCCCCACAGGCTCTGGAAGCCAGGGTCATCGATGGCGTTGCGGTCGAGGAGCTTGCGGTAGTGCTCGAACATCTCGGGCGGTGCGAAGGCCTCCTCGGTCGCAATGCGCCTGTAGCCCTTGGCGGGCGGGACGGAAGGCGTTGATTGTGCTCGGGATGCGTTGTTGCTCATGAACCGAATCTTGGCACACGACGGCGCGTTCCCACATTGCGCTCCAGCATCGACTTTTATTTCCGTATCGGTCGAGCGCGTGCATGGGGGCGGGCGGCGCGAGATAGCCCTGAGCCACAGCTGAAACTAAGGGAGTTCGCGATGACGACGGCCGACCAGATCCAGGCGCTCGAGAAGAAGCTCGAGCAGGTGACGCACGAGCTCGGGAATCCTGCAGGACGTGCACGCGATTCGCAGGCTCCAGGCACGCGTATGGGCTACCTACATCGACAAGTGCCTGTACAACGAGACGCGTGGACCTGTTCGCCGAGGACGGCGAAGTCCGTTTCATGGGCGGGCTGTTACAAGGGCAAGGCCGGCGTGCGGCGCCTCTACATCGGGCGTTTTCAGACGAACTTCACCGGCGGCAAGAACGGCCCCGTTCATGGCTTCCTGCTGGATCATCCGCAGCTGCAGGACATCATCGATGTCGCGCCCGGATCGTAAGACCGGCGAAAGCGCGCGCGCGCTCGATGATGCAGGCGGGCAGCCATGAGAGTCGCCACACGGGCGAGGGCATTCCGCGCCAGTGGTGGGAAGGCGGCATCTACGAGAACGAGTACGTCAAGAGAAGGCGGCATCTGGAAGATCAAGGTGCTCAACTATCGACCGGTGTGGCATGGCACGTTCGAGAAAGGCTGGGCGCACATGCCGCGCCGGGCAGTTCCCGTTCGCTTCCTGAGACCTATCCCAAGGACCCGGTCGGTCCTGACGAGATCATCACCGATCCGAAGCCGGTGCTCTGGCCCGACACCGACGTCGTGCCGTTCCACTACCCACATCCCGTCACTGGCAAGTGGGTGAAAGCGGACTGATCCGCGCACTCGCCCGGACCGCTGCATGGCAGGAGCTCTCAACAACCAGGTTGCGATCGTCACCGGTGCCGGCCGTGGTTTCGGCCGCGCGATCGCGTTGCGGTTTGCCGCTGAAGGTGCTGCCGTCGCCGTCACGGCGCGGCACCCAGAAGCAGATCGATGAGACGGCGGCGGCGATTACCTCGCAGGGCGGACGCGCCATTGCCGTGGCAGGTGATGTCACGCGACGCGAAGATGTGGCGCGCGTCGTAGAACGTACGGTCGCGAAGTTCTGGGCCCGTGACGACGCTGGTGAGCAACGCCGGGGCACGGCGGACCCTATGGACCGATCGGCTTTGTCGATCCCGATGAATGGTGGGCTTCGCAGGCACTGCAACGTGCGCGCGCCGCTCTTGTTTGCGAGCGCTGTGCTGCCCGGAATGCAGAAGGCGGGCGGCGGGCGGATCGTGATCGTCGCGAGCCGCGGCGGTGTCGAGATTGGCCCGAGCCTTTCAGCCTATTGCGTAGGCAAGGCGACCCAGATCCGGTTCGCGCAACATCTCGCGGCGGAAGGCAAGGAGCATCATGTCGCCGCTTTCGCGATCGAGCCCGGTACGGTGATCACCGACATGGCGGAAGCGACGCTGGCTTCACCGGATGCTCCAACTGCTGGCTGCCGCACATGCTCGTCTCACTCAGAGAAATCAAGGCGGCGCAGTCGGACCCGAAGGCAGGTCCTCGCGCGCTGCGCCGAAATGTGCGTGAAACTTGCTTGCGGTCGCTATGACGGCCTGTCGGGCCTGTACCTGACGCCGGACGACGACTTCGACGCCTTGCTGCGCTCTAGGTACCCCGGAACTGAATTGCGAGGGAGATTGCATATGGCGAACGACGATCAGATCAGAGCTCTCAACGCGCGCATCGATGAGCTCACGCGGCGGATGGGCCTGATGGAGGACACACACGCGGTGCGCTGCCTGCATTTCACAGTACGGCTACTACATCGACAAGCGCCTGTACGACGAAGCCGTGGATCTGTTCGCGGACGATGCGCGCGCACACTTCCCTGAACGGTGTACCTCGGCAAGGCCGGCGTGCGGCGCCTGTATTGCGACTGGTTCCGCAATCTCTTCACGCGCGGTCACAACGGCCCGACGGACGGGCTGCTGCTCGATCACCTGCAGATGCAGGACATCGTCGACGTCGCGCCGGACGGGATGACGGCCAAGGGGCGGTTTCGCGCGCTCATGACCGGTGGCCAGCACGCGAGCAAGCGCCCCCGCATCGAGGGCTTTCCTGCGCAATGCTGGGAAGGAGGCTCGTACGAGAACTCGTACGTCAAGGACAAGGGCGTATGGAAGATCAAGGTGCTCAACTACAACATGTACTGGCAGGCGGACTACGAGAAGGGCTGGGCGAACGACCAGCCGCACCTCAAGCCTTCGACAAGACGTATCCTGAAAATCCGATCGGCCCGGACGAGCTGTTGCCTGAGACACCCAGGTTCTGGCCGCAAGCGCGCAATCTTCCGTTCCATTACCCGCACCCGGTGACCGGGAAGATGTCGAAATAGATCCGGATCGAGGACCAGCATGACGACGCCATTTCCAGAATCGATGGACTTCAGCGGCTACAACGCGCCGTCGCGAGTCGAGTGCGATGTGTACGACCTGGTGATCGAAGGCAATCTGCCGCAGGAGATCAACGGCACCTGGTACCAGAGCGTGCCTGACCATCAATACCCGCCAATGCTAGGCCACGACACGTTCATCAGCGGCGATGGCATGGTGCGCATGCTGCGCTTCGAGAACGGTCACGTGGATTTCAAGCAGCGCTACATCCAGAGCGAGCGCTGGAAGAACGAGCGCAAGGCCCGGCGCTCGCTGTATGGCCTGTATCGCAACCCATATACCGACGATCCCAGCGTGCGTGGTAAGGGACGCGGCGCGTACAACACCACGCCGATCTTTCACGGCGGCCGACTGCTCGCGCTCAAGGAAGACAATCACGCGATGCAGATCGATCCCGATACGCTCGAAACGCTGGGCGAGTGGGATTACAACGGGAAACTGCGCAGCCAGACGATGACGGCGCACACGCGACCTGATCCTGAGACGGGCGAGCTGTATTTCTTCGGCTACGAGGCGAGCGGGCTCGCATCACGCGACGTGGCGTTCTGCGTGGCCGACAAGAATGCCGAGCTGGTTCGCGAGGAGTGGTTCCAGGTTCCGTATTGCGCTCTCATGCACGACTTTGCGCTCACCAAGGAACACGTCATTTTCCCGGTGTTTCACACACCGCGGATCTCGCGCGCCTGAAGGCGGGCGGACCGCACTGGATCTTCGAGCCGGATAAGGACAGCTTCATCGGCATCATGCCGCGCGCGGGCACAGTGCGGGATATGCGCTGGTTTCGCGGCCCGGCGCGCTCCGCGTTTCATTTCATGAACGCTTACACGGAGGGCAATCGCGTACACCTCGATTTCGGCTGCGGCAAGACCAGCCCGTTTCCCTTCATTCGCGAGGCGTCCAACATCGAGATCAAGCCGGAGGAGATGGCGGGGACCTGGTGCGCTGGACCTTCGACCTGTCGAAGCCCGGGGAGAAGTGGGACGAGACGATACTGGGGCCGGGCGGGGACATGCCGCGCGTCGCCGACAGGGACGCGCTCGTCGACTACGACGTGGGCTACTACGAGACCTTCGATCCAACCGTCGCGCCGCCCCTGATCGCCGGTCCGGTAGGCGCTGGCTTCAACACGATCCTGCGCATCGAGCCGAAGAGCGGCAAGGTGCGACGGCTGCCGATGGATCAGCGCTCGACGGTCCAGGAACACGCACACATCCCGTCGCAAGTTCCGGGACACGAGGGCTACCTGATCTTCCTCGTGGACCGGCACGATGAGAATCAAAGCGAGATGTTCGTAGTCGAACCCCAGCACCCTGAACGCGGGCCGATCGCGCGCATCAGGATTCCGCTGCGCCTGCGGGTTGGCGTGCATGGCAACTGGGTGCCGGCCTCGATATTGAATGGTTGACGGACAGCGCCTGGAGACGCCCATGGCCACGAACTATCCGGAACTGAGGCTCTTCATCGGCGGCGAATGGGTCGGTGGCGATGGCCGCGTGCTGCAACCGGTGCTGAATCCCGCGACCGAGGAAGTCCTCGGCCAACTCCCGCACGCTTCGAAGGCCGACCTGGATCGCGCGCTCGACGCGGCGCAGCGCAGCTTCCCGACATGGCGCGCCAAGCCACCGCACGAGCGCGGCAAGATCCTAAGACGCGCGGCGGAGCTGCTGCGCGAACGCACCGAGACCATCGCGCGCATCGCGACCCTGGAAGAAGGCAAGGTGCTCTCCGAGACGCGGTGGGAAGTCGGCCTGTCTGCCGAAATCTTCGAGTGGTATGCGGAGGAGGGACGGCGTGCGTACGGGCGGGTGCTGCCGCAGAGAGCTTCGGGCGTGAGGATGACGGTGCTGAAGGAGCCGGTGGGTCCGGTGGCCGCGTTCGCGCCGTGGAATTTCCCGATCGGCAATCCAGCACGCAAGATCGGCGCGGCATTGGGCGCGGGTTGTCCGTGCATTCTGAAGCCCGCGGAAGAAGCGCCTGGATCGGCGCTCGAAGTGGCGCGTGCGCTGGCTGATGCCGGTCTGCCCGCCGGAGTCTTGTCCGTCGTCTTCGGCGTGCCCTCGGACGTGTCTTCTTATCTGCTCGCTTCACCGATCATCCGCGCGATCTCGTTCACGGGGTCGATCCCGGTGGGCAAGCAGCTCATGAAGCTCGCAGCCGAAGGTATGAAGCGCACCACGATGGAGCTCGGTGGCCATGCGCCAGTGCTGGTGTTCGATGATGTCGACGTGGAGCAGGTGCTCGGACCAGTCCGTGTTCTCGAAGTACCGCAACGCCGGGCAGGTCTGCGTGTCGCCGACCCGTTTCTACGTGCACGAGAAGATCTACGGCCGCTTCCTCGACGGGTTCACGCCGCGTGCGCGTGCGCTCAAGGTCGGAAATGGGCTGGGCGACGGCACACAGATGGGGCCGCTGGCGCACGACCGACGCCTCGAGTCGATGGAAACCTTGCTGGGGATGCACGCAAAAATGGCGCGCGTTTTCATGCGGGTGGCGAGCGCATCAAGGGCACTGGCTACTTCTGGCAGCCGACAGTGCTTTCGGACGTGCCCAACACGGCGCGCATCATGAACGAGGAGCCGTTCGGTCCGGTCGCGATATTGAATCCGTTCTCCGACTTCGACACTGCCATCCAGCAGGCGAACCGGTTGCCCTATGGTCTTGCCGCGTACGCGTTTACGCGCTCATCGCGCAACGTCAACCTGCTCGGCGAGCAGATCGAAGCGGGCATGATCGGCATCAACAGCTACGCAATCTCGGTTCCCGAGTCGCCGTTTGGCGGAATCAAGGAGAGTGGGCACGGAAGCGAGGAGGGCATCGAAGGACTCGACGCCTGCCTCGTGACCAAGTTCGTCAGTGAAGCCTAGGTATCAGGTCGCCGCTGGGTGGCCTTCCCGTGAGCCCGTTCTTGCTTGATTACGCGAACGATACGCTGCCGTGTCCCGCGAAAACTGATTCTGGAACCTCACGATACGGTTTCATTCGTGTCGGCTGACGGGAAGGCCACCCAGCGGCGATCTGATACGTTTTATTCGCCGCAGCGGCGATATTCGCGTGGCGTTACGCCGTAACGTGCGCGGAAAACCCGCCCGAAATGCGTCGGGCTGTTGAAGCCGCAGTCGAAGGCGATTTCCGTGACAGTGCGACCACGCTGTGAGTCGTCAACCAGAGAGCGGGAGCACTCCTCGAGGCGACGGCGCAGGATGTAGCGCGCGACTGTCTCCTCTTCATCCGGAGAACAGGTGATGCAGATAGCGTGTCGTCATCCTGCACGCTTCGGCGATGCGCGTCGGCGTCAGGTCGGGATCGCCCAGGTGCGCCTCGATGTAGTTCATGATGCGCACGCGATGCGCCATCACCAGAGAGGAACGCTCCGACTCGTTCTGCTGCACGCCTGCATAGGCGCTCGCCACGAGGTCGAGAATCGCGCGCGTCACGCCGGGAGCGAAATTGAGATCAGTCTCGGTACGGCAGCGCCGCCAGAAATCGGTGAGGAAGTTGGACAGCAGCGCCGCTCAGGCCCGAATTCCCCGACATGAGGATGGCCACCACGCTTTCCGGGCACGGCAGATGGCGGCGCAGCAGGCCTTCCGGCATGCCGAGCACGAACATGCGATTCGGCCGGTCGAAAATGATCTCGTAGGGGCGGGTGCTGTCGCAGAGTGTGAAATCGCCGGGCAGCAATCGCGCCTCACGCCCATCCTGGCGATTGATGCTGTCGCCATCGAGCTGCATGTGCAGGAAGAACATCGACTGGCGCGAGCGCTGCACCTGCAGGCGCGAGTGACGCACGATCTGCGGATCAGAATAGACCTCTGCAGCCTGGATCTCGCCGACCCGGGTGCGGGTCAGGCAGCCCGTGAAGCCGCGCAGGTCCATGGGATCGGATACCACCGGCGTGAACGTGTCACACGCGATGTCGTTCCAGTATTCAAGTTTGCGGCGTGGCGCGAGGCCCGCCGTCGAAAAAGGTTTCCAGCTGAGCCATGATCGTCCCCCCGGACTTTCAAACCCACCCTCGGCGCATCAGCTCTGCCGTCCCTCGCGCGAACTGCCCCGGCGATGGACCTCTGTGGCAGCCGTTCCGTCGTTTGACGTCAATCGCCTAACGGTTATATTCTATAACTGTAGAAAAACCTGTGGTCAAGTAGGTTTTTCGTCAGCCGTCATCGTCGCGGCAGCGCCACAAACAAGTTACTTAATCTTCATTCCGGGCCAATGAGTGCGACATCAGATTCGCGGGCGCTGGTGGCGCAGTGGTCAGACGCATGGCTGCTCGGCGGCGTTCGCACGCCGTTCGTAGACTTTACACAGGCAGCCAGTCTCGTTTCCCCGATCGATCTCGGCATCAAGGCGGCCCGCGAGGCGTTCACACTCGCAGGGATTTCGCCCGCCGACGTGGGAACCGTCATCGCGGGCTCCATGGCGCAGACCAGTTTCGATGCCTACCTGTTGCCGCGTCATATCGGTCTGTACTCGGGCGTCCCTGACGGAGGTGCCGGCGCACCTGGTGCAACGCGTTTGCGGCACCGGCATTGAAGTCCTGAGCCAGGCCGCCGATGCCGTTTCGCAGCAGCGGGCAGGCCTCGCGCTCTGTGTCGGTGCCGAATCGATGAGTCGCAACCCGGTCGCCGCCTATACGCATCGCACCGGCTTTCGCTTGGGGCAGGTCGAGTTCAAGGATTTCCTGTGGGAAGCGCTGCTCGACACCGCCGTCGATGCGACCATGGGTGGTACGGCGGAAGCGCTGGCCCAGCGCTTCGATATCAGCCGCGACGCCGTCGACCGATTTGCCGCCCGCAGTTTCGAACGTGCGCTCGCTGCCCAGGAGGATGGCTTTCTCGAGGGCGAGATCTGCGCCCTCAAGGACGAGACCTTCTCCGTCGAAGGCCTGAAGTCACGCGGCATCAAGTTGCGCAGCAACGGCGCGGGAGTTGCTGTCGACACTCACGTGAGACCGTCGAGCGTCGAGCAGCTGGCAAAGCCTGAGCCGGCGTTTGGCGGCGTACAGACCGCCGGTAACAGTTCCGCGATCGTGGATGGTGCCGCAGCCGCCCTGGTCGGCTCAGCGGACTACGCGCGGCGGGGCAAGCTCGAGCCGCTGGCGCGCCCTCGTTGCCTGCGCTGCGGTCGGCGTGCACCCGGACAGCATGGGTTTGGGCCCCGTGGGCGCCATCCGCGCGGTCCTTCGCGAGACCGGGCTCAGCCTGTCCGCGATCGATCGCGTCGAGATCAACGAAGCTTTCGCGGCACAGGTACTCGCCTGCGTGCGCGAGCTCGGCCTCGATGAGACCAGGCTGAACGTCAACGGCGGGGCGATTGCGTTGGGCCATCCGCTCGGCGCGACCGGCATACGACTGACCGTGACACTGGCTCGCGAGTTGCGCCGCAAGCGCCTGCGCTACGGCATCGCGTCCGCCTGCATTGGCGGCGGACAGGGCATTGCCCTGCTGATCGAGAATGCAGCACCCGGGGGGCGCGCGTGATGAAGATCCAGCGCTTGCTGCGAATCGAGTGGGGATTGCGATCCCGCCGGCATCGTCTACTTCCCGCGCTATTTCCAGTTCTTCGACGCCTGCACGGCCGCGATGTTCGAGCGCGTCGGCCTGCCGAAGCAGACGCTGATCAAGCAATACGACATCGTCGGTTTCCCGGTCGTCGACGTCAGCGCGACGTTCATGATTCCATCCAAATTCGGCGACGACGTGAGTATCGAGACGTCGATCAAGGAATGGCGACGCTCGAGCTTCTGCGTTCATCACCGGTTGCTCAAGGGCGAGCAGCTTGCAATCGAGGGTTTCGAGACGCGCGTGTGGGTCGGGCGGCATCCGGAGGATCCCGCCGCCATCAAGTCGCGCCCGATTCCCCGCGAGTTGATCGATCGGTTCAAATGAAACCCGCACGAACTCAGCGCAGCCGCAACGGACGCTCCGGCGAGAACGGCGGACGCGCGGCGCGCAAGGGCGGGAATGGCTTGGGCAACACGCGCAATGGCGCGCGTGCCGTGGATTTGCGCCCCTCAACGGCTCGATCGGCTACACGGTGCGGAAGGGCGCAGCTGGCGCTGTTCGCGGATTTCGTGACCTCGCTTCGCGAGGTGAATCTCAGGCCCGGGCAGTTCGGTGTCCTGATGGTGGTACATGGCAATCCGGGACTGAGTCAGTCCGACATCTGCGCCGCGCTCGGAATCCAGAAGACCAACCTGGTGCCGCTGATCAGCGAGCTCGAGTCGCGCGGTCTCATCGTTCGTAAGCCGGGGCTTCAGGATCGCCGGTCATACCGCACTGCACCTGACGGCCCGGGGGCGCAATGTGATGCGCCGTGCCCTGGACCTGCAGGCGTCGCAGGAGGCTCGCCTGACGGAGCAGTTGGGGAGAGTGGCCGCGCCACGCTGCTGACCCTGCTCGGTCAACTCCTTGCCGGAACCGGGCGGTGCCGCGGGCCAGGATTTCGCCCTGAATTGAGGAGGTCGGGTGCGACCTCAGCCTTGTCAATGGGGCACTTTCCCACTGGATTGCAGCCAAATTGAGTGGGATCGTATGGTTCGATCGATAATGCAATCCCGCTCCAGGAACTCGTAGATGACGCAACAGGCTTCCACATCGTCGACGCCGCGAGCGCCGCTCACCTCCGCGCAGCGCGAGGCCGTGCAACGCGTCGTTGATGCGAACCGCAACCGGCCCGGACCATTGCTCGAGGTGCTGCACGGCATCCAGGCGGCAATCGGCTTCATTCCGCCTGCCGCGGTGCTGGTGATCGCTGAGGAGCTGAATCTCTCGCGGGCCGAGGTGCACGGCGTCGTTTCCTTCTATCACTATTTCCGGCAAACGCCGGCCGGCAAGCACATCGTGCGCGTGTGCCGCGCCGAGTCCTGCCAGGCCGCGGGCGGCGATGCACTTGCGGACCACGCCAGGCAGCGTCTTGGCGTCGATTTTCACCAGACCACCGCCGACGGACATTTCTCGCTCGATCCGGTCTATTGCCTCGGCAACTGCGCCTGCTCGCCTGCGATCATGATCGGCGAGGAGCTGCACGGGCGCGTCTCAGCGGCGCACTTCGATGCGCTGATTGCCGACTGCGAGCGCCAGCGATGAGCGTCACCGTCTCTCGTGTCCCGCGATGCGGGTGCGCTCTCCTTGGGCGCGGAAGAAGTGGCGCGGGCAATCGCGGCAGAAGCGGCGAGGCGTCGGCAGGATGTGCGTATCGTGCGCAACGGTTCGCGAGGCATGTATTGGCTCGAACCGCTGGTCGATGGTTGCGACCGCGAACGGACGGCAAGCCTATGGTCCGGTTCGCGCGAGTGATATTGCGGGCCTCTTTGATGCCGACTTTCTCTCGGGGGCACGCATGCCCCTGCATCAGGGCCTGACTGAGAGCATTCCCTACTTCGCGGACAGCAGCGGCTGACGTTTGCGCGCGTCGGCATCACCGATCCGGTGAGTCGTTGCCGACTACGTAGCGCACGATGGTTTCAAGGGCCTGCGCACGGGCTCTCAGCATGCAGCCCGCGGACATCGTCCAGGCGATCACGGAATCGGGGCTGCGCGGACGCGGCGGCGCGGCGTTCCCGACCGGCATCAAGTGGAAGACGGTGCTCGATCAGCCGGCGACGCCGAAGTACGTCGACGTGCAACGCCGACGAAGGCGATTCGGGCACGCTTCGCCGACCGGATGCTGATGGAAGGCGATCCGCTGCTGCTCATCGAGGGGATGACCATCGCCGGCCTCGCGGTCGGCGTCAAACGCAGGGGCTACATCTACCTGCGCGTCGAATATCCGCACGCGCATCGCGCGCTCAACGAAGCAATCGCAAGACGCCTACCAGGCCGGCTTCCTCGGCGATCGACATCCCGGGAGCGGCCGCCGCTTCGACCTCGAGGTGAGGCTCGGGGCCGGCGCTATATCTGCGGCGAAGAAACCTCGATGCTCGAGAGCCTCGAGGGCAAGCGCGGCGAGATCCGTGTCCGTCCGCCGCTGCCGGCGATCAAGGGGCTCTTCGGGCAGCCGACCGATCGTCAACAACGTCATCTCGCTCGCTTCGGTGTCCCGTCATCCTGCAGCGGGGAGCCGCGGCTTATACGTGACTTCGGTGTCGGGCAAGTCGCGTGGCACGCGTGCCGTATCCAGCTGGCCGGCAACATCAAGCGCGGCGGGCTCATCGAGAGCGCCTTCGGATTGACGCTGCGCGAGCTCCTGTATGACTACGGCGGCGGCATCGCCATCGGGCCGGCCGATCCGGGCCGTGCAGGTCGGCGGTCCGCTCGGCGCCTACATGCCCGAATCACAGTTCGACACGATCGTCGACTACGAGGCGTTCGTCACCGATCGGCGCGCTGCTCGGGCACGGCGGCATCGTGGCGTTCGACGACACCGTAGACATGGCCCGGATGGCGCGCTACGCCGATGGAGTTCTGCGCGATCGAGTCCTGCGGCAAGTGCACGCCCTGCCGGATCGGCTCGACACGCGGGGCACGGAACTCCTTGATCGCATTATGAAAGGTGTCCGGCGGGACGAGAACCTGCACTTGCTTGAAGAACTGTGCGAGACCATGCTGCAACGGGTCGCTGTGCGGCCTGGGCGGCATGACCCCATTTCCGGTACAAAGTGCGCTGAAGCACTTTCCTGAGGATTTCCAGGCGCGCGTCCGCCACTGAGCGCGGATGCCGGAGCGCCTGAGGAGAAGCTGATGTTTGCGATTGACTACAAGGATCTGGGCACACCGCCAGCTGAGAACGGCGAGCCGGTCGAACTCGAGGTCGATGGCGTCGCGCTGACGGTTCCCGAGGGGACTTCGGTCATGCGCGCCGCGATGTTGGCCGGCGTCCAGGTGCCGAAGCTGTGCGCGACCGACACGCTGAAGGCGTTCGGTTCCTGCCGCTTGTGCCTGGTGGAGATCGAGGGCCGACGCGGATACCCGGCCTCGTGTACGACGCCGGTCGCGCCGGGCATGAAGATCCGTACGCAGTCGGACAAGCTGACCCAGCTGCGCAAGAACGTCATCGAGCTCTATGTCTCCGAGCACCCGCTCGATTGCGAGACCTGCCCGGCCACCGGCCATTGCGAGCTCGAGGACATGGCCGAGGCCGTCGGCGTAACCGATTCGCGCTACACGCCTCGCGGCGTGCCGCGGCCAGCGGCCGCCAAGGACGTGAGCAACCCGTATTTCACGTTCGACCCGGATGCTGTGCATTGTCTGCTCGCGCTGCGTGCGTGCCTGCGATGAGGTGCAGGGCACCTTTGCGCTCACCATCGAGAATCGCGGTCTCGGTTCCCACGTCGTCGGCGAGCCAGCACGAACCGTTCATGGATTCGAGTGCGTTTCATGCGGCGCGTGCGTCGAGTCCTGCCCAACGGGCGCGCTATTCGAAAATCCGTTGGCCGTGCTCGGCCAGGCCGGAGACGCGCCGTCGACGACGACCTGCGGCTATTGCGGCGTCGGCTGCTCGTTCGACGCGGAACTGCGTGGCACGGACCGGAAACCGAAGTGGTGCGCATGGCGCCGAATCGCGCGGGCCATGCCAATGACGGACACGCCTGCGTCAAGGGCGTTTCGCGTATGGCTACGCCACGCACCCGGATCGGGTCACGCAGCCCCTCGTGCGAGCGCGCATCACCGATCCCTGGCGTCGCGACCACCTGGGATGAGGCGTTCGCCCACTCCGCACGTGAGTTCAAGCGCATCCAGCAGAAGTACGGGCGCGACTCGATGGGCGGCATCACCTCCTCGCGCTGCACCAACGAGGAGACGTTCCTGGTCCAGAAGCTGGTGCGCGCGGCGTTCGGCAACAACAACGTCGACACCTGCGCGCGAGTCTGCCATTCGCCGACCGGTTACGGACTGAAGCACACGCTCGGCGAGTCGGCCGGCACGCAGGCCTTCACTTCGGTGGATAAGGCCGACGTCATCATCGGTCATCGGCGCCAATCCGACCGAGGCCCATCCCGTATTCGCTTCGCGGATGAAGCAGCGCCTGCGTCAGGGCGCCAAACTGATCGTGGTCGATCCGCGCGTCACGTCCACGGTGCACGCGCCGCACATCGACGCGGAGTACCACCTGCAGCTGCGCCCGGGCACGAACGTCGGCGTGATCAATGCGCTCGCTCACGTGATCGTGACCGAGGGTCTCACCAGGAAGACTACATCGCGGCGCGCTGCGAGCCGGAGGCCTACCAGGCTTGGAAGACGTTCGTTGCCGAGCCGCGCAACTCACCCGAGGCGATGGAACGCATCACCGGGGTTCCGGCAGCAACCGTGCGAGCCGCGGCGCGCATGTACGCGGAAAGCCGCCAACGGCGCGATCTATTACGGCCTTGGGGTCACCGAGCACAGCCAGGGCACGACCATGGTCATGGGTATCGCGAACCTGGCCATGGCAACCGGGAACCTCGGCCGCGAGGGCGTGGGCGTGAATCCGTTGCGCGGTCAGAACAACGTGCAGGGTGCCTGCGACATGGGGTCCTTCCCGCACGAATTCAGCGGCTACCGGCACGTTTCGGATGCCAAGACACGCCAGCTTTCGAGTCGGCGTGGGGCGTGCCTCTGCTCGCCGACCCCGGCCTGCGCATTCCGAACATGTTCGAGGCGGCGCTCGATGGCAGCTTCAAAGGCATGTACGTGCAGGGCGAGGATTTCGCGCAATCCGATCCCAACACCCAGCACATTGCAGCCGCGATGCGTGCAATGGAATTCGTCGTGGTGCAGGACCTGTTCCTCAACGAGACCGCGCAGCTACGCGCACGTCTTCCTGCCGGGCTCCTCGTTCCTCGAGAAGGACGGCACCTTCACCAATGCGGAACGTCGCATTTCGCGTGTGCGCAAGGTCGATCGAGCCTCGCGGCCGGGTACGAGGACTGGGAGATCACGATGATGCTCTCGAATGCGCTCGGCTATCCGATGCATTACACGCCATCCCTCGGAGATCATGGACGAGATCGCAGCGGCTCACTCCGACCTTCACCGGCGTGACCTACGAGAAACTCGACCGGCTCGGCAGCATCCAGTGGCCGTGCAACGACGCCGCGCCCGACGGCACGCCGACCATGCACGTCGGCGAGTTCGTGCGTGGCAAGGGCAAGTTCTATGTGACCGAGTACGTGCCGACGAGCGAGCGCACCACCGACCGGTATCCCTTGATCCTGACGACTGGCCGCGTGCTCGCGCACTACAACGTTGGCGTACAGACACGTCGCACCGCCAATTCCGAGTTTCACCCGGAGGACTTCCTGGAAATTCATCCGCACGATGCCGAAACGCGCGGCCTTACCGACGGTGACTGGGCGGGCATCTCGAGCCGCGCCGGCGAAACCGTGATGCGCGTGAGGGTGACCGATCGCGTGGAGCCTGGTGTCGTCTACACGACATTCCACTTCCCGGAATCGGGTGCCAACGTCGTCACCACCGAGAATTCCGACTGGGCGACCAACTGTCCCGGAGTACAAGGTCACGGCCGTGCAGGTCGTGCGCGTAAGCCCGGGCGAGGCGTGGACTGCCCGCACGCGGCGTGAGCGCACGGAAAAGATGCACCGGCCCCGCGACCGGGAATCGGCGCGAGCCTGAGGCCGGCGATCGCAACGGCCCAAGACATGGCGAGTCGCGATCCGGCGCAGCCCGAAAAGAAAGTCGCGGCTGACGCCGCGCCATGCGAGCGTGCAAGTCAGCGTCGAGCGCTGGGCGAAGGGACAGCAGGGCCCCGCGCAGGATGAAGTCGCAGAGGAATTCCCGATCGCGCTCGTGTACCACGCGGTTCCGCACGTGGTGATGCTGGCGACACCTGCCGACCTCGAAGACTATGCCGTCGGGTTCACCTTGAGTGAGGGGCTGGTCGCGAAGCCCGAGGAAATCCGCTCGGTCGAAGTCGAAGCCGGACCTCACGCCATCGATGTTCGTATCTCGATCGCCTGGGAGCGCTTCTCGGCGCTATTGCAGCAGCGGCGCAATCTGACCGGCCGCACTGGCTGCGGCCTGTGTGGCGCGGAAACTGTCGAGCAGGCGATTCGCACCCCGGCGCCGCTGACAGGCGGCGTCAAAGTATCGAGCGCGGATCTGCACACCGCCATGCAGGAGCTTGCGTCGTTGCAACCGCTTAACGCCCGGACCGGCAGTGTGCATGCCGCAGCCTGGGTCCTGCCCGGTCATGGAATTCGCTACGTTCGTGAGGATGTCGGCCGGCACAATGCGCTCGACAAGGTGATCGGCGCGGTCATTCGCGGCGGCGAGGAACCTGCTCATGGCTACCTCCTGATCACGAGCCGCGCGAGCTACGAGATGGTGCTGAAGAGCGCAACGGTGGGAGTGACGTTCCTGGCTGCCATTTCGGCGCCGACATCGCTCGCCGTCGATCTCGCACAACGCTGCGGCCAGACTCTGGTGGGCTTCGCACGCCCGGAGCAGCACGTGGTGTATAGCGGAACGGAGCGCCTCGCGTCATGAACCCGGAGCACCTCGCTACCATGGCCAACGAAATCAGCGCCTTCTTTGCGGCCACCCCGGACCGTGAACAGGTCGCGCGCGAGATCGCCAACCACCTGAAGCGGTACTGGGACCCACGCATGCGTCGGCAAATCGTTGCGCAATACCGGCAAGGCGGGGAAGGTTTCAATGAACACGTCCGCCGAGCCGTGGCGCTTCTGGCCGAAGAGGCCCCGCCCCCCAGCTGATTCGACGGCTATTTCTGCGCCGGCACGGCGCCGGGCGAGAAAACTTCCACCGCGAGGCTGAAAGTCCGCTGCTCGGAGGGCCGAAGCGCGCCGACGCCGACGACGCGGCGCATCAGCTCTTCGCCACGATCATCCCGGATCGTCAGCACCACCGAGTATTCCGAAGCCTGGCCGGTGGCCGGATGCCGGATCGTGCCTTCGACGCACAGGGGTGTCGACGTGCGCAGTGACCTCTTTTGCGCTTCCGCACCGAAGCGCAAATGGTGGTCACACGCCGGACAGACTACCGCGCTCTCGAGAATCGTCGCCTTGCAATGCGGACAGGTGCGCGTCTGGCCCGGAACCAGCGAGCGCACGCTGCTCATGAGGTTCCGCCGTCACCCTTCGCGAGGCTGAATGTGCGCCCCGAGGTCTGCTCCCCCAACCGAATTCGACCTGGCCGCGCATGCGCGAGCCGGCAGCGACCGTGAGCGATCCGGCTTTCACGTCGCCCGCGAGTATGCCGGTCTCGAGCAGCTCGACCCGGGTCGCCCTGTCGATATTGCCGTGCAATTCGCCACCGATAGTGACGTTCTGAGCGCGAACCTGCCCGGTGAGGTGAGCTCCTGCATCGATGGTCAGGTTGCCCTGCACGCTGACATCGCCCTGAAGCGGCCAGCAATCCGCACGTGTCCGCTGCCTTCGATCTTGCCTTCAATTGTCAGGTCCGCGGCGATTACCGACTCCTTCGGTTCGACTGCAGTCCGCGGCTGCTCGCGCGCCCGGCGTGTCTCGGCGCTCAATGGCACCGCGGTGGGTTTGTCAGCGTCACGCACTGAGGGCTCGCGAGACGAAGTCGGCGTCGTGCCGCCGGTCGTTGAAGCCTGTTCCTTCCAAAGAGCCATAACTGAATCCTCCCCATGCCTTGAACGAAAGAAGCCGGATGGTAAACCTCCGAGGCCTCTGGGACAGATCGAATTTGTCTCAGACTGTGCGGATGCTTGAACTCGAACCCGGGCTCCGAGGGCCGTTCAGCTCACTGGTGCCTATAGACCTATAGAAGAATATAGAAGAATGAGGAGTCAGGCGAGAGGGTCCGGGGGTGCTTTGGGTGCATGCACCCTTCATGCCCGTTGACACAATCTAAGCCGGAAATCAGAATACGCGGCTCGTTTTTCGCGGAGGGGTACCCAAGCGGCCAACGGGAGCAGACTGTAAATCTGCCGGCTCATGCCTTCGTAGGTTCGAATCCTACCCCTCCACCAGCCGAGTGGTGCGGGTGGCGAAGGCCGGCAGCGGATCGGGTGATCGGGTGAGAGCTGCGCTGCGGGTGTAGTTCAATGGTAGAACCTCAGCCTTCCAAGCTGATGGTGTGGGTTCGATTCCCATCACCCGCTCCAAATTCAGTCTGAGAGCGTGGGGCCCTGACGAGCGAGTCCCACGCCCACGTAGCTCAGTCGGTAGAGCACGTCCTTGGTAAGGACGAGGTCACCGGTTCGATTCCGGTCGTGGGCTCCAAGCAGACGCTCAGGCGTCAGGCCTCAGGTCTCGAGTTCGGGAAGGTAAGCGATTCGGTTTTTTGCCTGGGGTTTGAGGCCCCGGGCCTATGGCCTGCTCCAAACATTACAGCGCAGAGGATTATTGTCGTGGCCAAGCAAAATTTGCACGCACCAAGCCGCACGTGAACGTGGGGACGATTGGGCACGTGGATCATGGGAAGACGACGCTGACGGCGGCGTTGACGAAGGTGATGGCGGAGAAGTTCGGCGGGACGTTCATGGCCTACGACCAGATTGACAAGGCGCCGGAGGAGCAGCGCGCGCGGGATCACGATTGCGACCGCGCACGTGGAGTACCAGAGCGACGAACCGGCACTACGCGCACGTGGATTGTCCGGGGCACGCGGACTACGTGAAGAACATGATCACGGGAGCGGCGCAGATGGACGGGGCGATCCTGGTGGTGTCTGCGGCGGATGGTCCGATGCCGCAGACGCGCGAGCACATTTTGCTGGCCCGCCAGGTGGGTGTGCCGTACATCGTGGTGTACCTGAACAAGGCCGACATGGTGGACGATGCGGAGCTGCTGGAGCTGGTGGAGCTGGAGGTTCGCGAGCTGCTGTCGCATGTACGAGTTCCCCGGGCGACACGACGCCGATCGTGACGGGATCGGCGTTGAAGGCACTCGAGGGCGACGAACAGCGAGCTGGGGGTGCCGTCGGTGCTGAAGCTGGTGGAGGAGATGGACCAGTTCATCCCGGTGCCGAAGCGTGCGGTGGACGGGGCGTTTCTGATGCCGGTGGAGGATGTGTTCTCGATCTCGGGTCGCGGCACGGTGGTGACGGGGCGCATCGAGCGCGGGATCGTGAAGGTGAACGACGAGGTGGAGATCGTCGGGCTTGCAGGCCGACGGTGCAAGACGATCTGCACTGGGCGTGGAGATGTTCAGGAAGCTGCTCGATGAGGGCCAGGCGGGCGACAACGTTGGGGTGCTGCTGCGCGGCACGAAGCGCGAGGAAGTCGAGCGCGGGCAGGTGCTGGCGAAGCCGGGAGCGATCACGCCGCACACCAAGTTTGAGGGCGAGGTGTACGTGCTGACCAAGGAGGAAGGGGGCGGCACACGCCGTTCTTCAAGGGTATCGGCCACAGTTTTACTTCCGCACGACGGACGTGACGGGGTCGGTGGAGTTGCCGGCAGGGGCCGAGATGGTGATGCCGGGCGACAACATCAAGATGACGATCGAGCTGATCAGCCCGATCGCGATGGAAGAGGGTCTGCGCTTTGCCATCCGCGAGGGCGGTCAAGCACCGTCGGCGCAGGCGTGGTGTCGAAGATCCTGAAGTACAGTGCACCAAGTCGGTGCCGTTCCGTCAGGCGCAGGCCAGTAGCTCAATTGGCAGAGCGGCGGTCTCCAAAACCGCAGGTTGGGGGTTCGATTCCCTCCTGGCCTGCCAGTCGGAACGCGTGATTCGGATCGGTAGCGGACTGAGGCCGGGAACCCGGCGCAAGACATGACGGAACAGATCGAACCGGTGCCAGCGCGCTGGACACCGCCAAGCTTGATCGCTGCCGCGGCGATCGTCGTGGTCGCCGGTCATCGCGGCGTTCTACTACTTCGGCGAGCTACCGATCGGCGATGCGCTGGCTGATCGTGTACTCGTCGGCGCTCGGGCATCGGCGCGTCGCGATCGCGCTGCAGTCGCGCTAGGGCCGCGCGCTTCTGGCAGTTCGTGCAGTCGGTCGCGCGTCGAGCTGCGCAAGGTCGTCTGGCCGACGCGCCAGGAAACGCTGCAGACGACGATCGTCGTGTTCGTCGTCGTGATCGTGATGGGCGTCTTTTTCTGGGTGCTCGACTGGGTGCTCGGCAGCGATCACGCAAGCGCTGACGGGACAGGGGGCTGACGGTGGCGTTGCGCTGGTACGTCGTGCACGCGTATTCGAATTTCGAGCACAAGGTCGCCGAGTCGCTCAGGGAGCGCATCAGGCTGCCATGGGCTCGACGACAAGTTCGGCGAGATCCTGGTGCCGACCGGAGGAAGTCGGTCGAGATGCGCGACGGGCAGACGCCGCAAGAGCGAGCGCAAGTTCTTCCCGGGCTACGTGCTGGTGCAGATGGAGATGGACGAGGACACCTGGCACCTCGTGCGCGAGAGCGCCGAAGGTGCTCGGGTTCATCGGCGGCACGCCGGAGAAGCCGGCGCCGATCACGGACAAGGAAGCGAACGCGATCCTGCGTCGCGTCGAGGAAGGCGCCGAGAAGCCGCGGCCGAAGGTGCTGTTCGAGCCGGGCGAGGTCGTGCGCGTGACCGACGGTCCGTTCAACGACTTCAACGGCGTCGTCGAGTCGGTGAACTACGAAAAGAACCGCCTGCAGGTGGCGGTGCAGATCCTCGGGCGCTCGACGCCGGTCGAGCTGGATTTCAGCCAGGTCGAGAAGGCCTGAGCGCAACGGGGAGCCCGCAAGGGCGTTCGGACCCACAGAGGTGACAGATGGCTAAGAAAGTCCAGGGCTACGTCAAGCTGCAGGTGCCTGCAGGGCCAGGCGAACCCGAGTCCGCCGATCGGACCGGCGCTCGGCCAGCAGGGCGTCAACATCATGGAGTTCTGCAAGCAGTTCAACGCGCAGACGCAGCAGCTCGAGAAAGGGCTGCCGATCCCCGTGGTGATCACGGTGTACAGCGATCGCAGCTTCACCTTCATCATGAAGACGCCGCCCGCGTCGGTGCTGATCCGCAAGGCGCTCGGCATCGAGAAGGGCAGCGGCACGCCGAACTACCGCGAAGGTCGGCAAGATCACCCGCAAGCAGCTCGAGGACATCGCGAAGACCAAGACAGCCGGACCTCACCGCCGCCGACCTCGATGCGGCTGTGCGCACGATCGCCGGCAGCGCCCGCAGCATGGGCGTCGACGTGGAGGGTGCTGACATGGCCGACCGCAGCGAAGCGTATTGAAGCCCTGGACAGACGAAACTCGCTCCGGGCAAGCAGTATTCGATCGACGAGGCGCTCGGCGCTCGTCAAGCAGTTCGCGAACGCGAAGTTCGACGAGAGCCGTCGACGTCAGCCGTGAACCTCGGCATCGACGCCGTCGAAGTCCGACCAGCAGGTGCGCGGCTCGACCGTGCTGCCGCACGGCACCGGCAAGAGCGTCCGCGTCGCCGTGTTCACCGTCGGCAAGAACGCCGACGCCGCGCGTGAAGCCGGCGCCGACATCGTCGGGCTCGAGGACCTCGCCGCGAAGGTCAAGGCGGGCGAGCTCAACTTTGACGTCGTCGTCGCGAGCCCCGATGCGATGCGCGTCGTCGGCCAGCTGGGCCAGATCCTCGGTCCGCGCGGCCTGATGCCGAACCCGAAGGTCGGCACCGTGACGCCGGACGTCGCGGGCGCCGTGCGCAACGCCAAGGCCGGGCCAGGTGCGCTTCCGCGCCGACAAGGCGCGGCGTCGTCCATTGCGCGATCGGCAAGGCGAGCTTCGAGTCGAAGGCGCTGAAGGAGAACCTGCACGCGCTGCTCGCACGACCTGCAGAAGCGCGAAGCCGGCCGCATCGAAGGGCGTGTATCTCAAGCGCGTCACGGTGTCCTCGACGATGGGGCCCGGGCGTGCAGGTCGACCAGGCCAGCCTCGGCTGAGCCAGGCGTTGACAGGAGTTTTTTCGAATTGATGCTGGGCCGGCTCGCGGCCCGCGCCGCTCGATGGGCGCGAATCCGGTGCCGGCCATCATCGTAGACCGCAGGCGGGGAAGGCTCGCACGAGCCGTGACCCTTAATGGTCGCCTGCGCAGATGGTGGTACCCGAGTCAGTGTCCACTGGTGAAGGTCGCCGCCGGAGGGTCGAGCGCAAGTTCGCGCTGGAGTCCTCTCAGGGTGATCGGCAGGACGCGCGGTCCGTAGGTGCTGATCTTCAGGCCAGGAGGAGATCTATGGCGCTGAGACTGGAAGACAAGAAGGCGCTGGTCGACCGAGGTGAACGCGGTTGCGCAGACCGCGCAGTCCGTGGTCGCCGCGGAGTACCGCGGGCTCGCCGTCGCGAAGCTGACCGAGCTGCGCGCGAAGGCCCGGGCGTCCCGAGTCTACATGCGCGTCGTGAAGAACACGCTGGCCCGCAGGGCGATCGCCGGCACTCAGTTCGAGTGCGTCAGGCGACAAGCTCAGAGGGCCCGCTGATCCTCGCGTTCTCGCAGGACGACCCGGGTGCGGCCGCGCGCCTGATCAAGGGATTCGCCAAGGACAACGACAAGCTGGTCCCGACGCTCGTGTCCGCTCGGCGGGCACGGTGCTGCCGGGCAAGGACCTCGAGCGTGTCGCGAGCCTGCCGACGAGGGAGCAGGCGCTCGCGCAGCTGCTCGGCGTGCTGAAGGCGCCGATCGGCAAGTTCGTGCGCACGCTGGCCGAGCCTCACGCGAAGCTCGTGCGCACGATCGCCGCGGTCAAGGACCAGAAGCAGGCCGCTGCGTAGGCGGCCGCGTCAGGTTTCACCGGGTATCACACAGTTATCGAAGACATTTTTCAGGAGCTACGAACAATGGCTGCTACTAAGGAAGACATCCTCGAACGCGATTTCCAACATGACTGTGATGGAGATCGTCGATCTCGTGAAGATGATGGAAGAGAAGTTCGGCGTCACGGCTGCGGCTCCGGTCGCGGTTGCCGCGGCCGGTGGCGCGGTTGCAGCCGCGGCTCCGGCGGTCGAAGAGCAGACGGAGTTCACCGTCACGATGACGAGCTTCGGCGCGAACAAGGTCGGCGTCATCAAGGTGATCCGCGAGATCACCGGCCTCGGGCTCAAGGAAGCCAAGGACCTCGTCGAGGGCGTGCCCTCGGTGGTCAAGGAAGCCATTCCGAAGGCCGATGCCGACGCGATCAAGAAGAAGCTCGACGAGGCCGGCGCTGCCGCGGAGATCAAGTAACCGCGATGCGCGGGCCTGAGGCCCGTGTCTACGGGAACCGGACCGGCGGGTGTGTCCGCCGGTCGGCCGTCCGCTTGTGATTTGGATTCATCGTCTTCCGGTAGTCGCACTCGCGTCGGCCGCAGTTCCGGCCGTTGAAGAGGGTGATCGCAATGGCTTATTCCTTCACCGAGAAGAAGCGTATCCGCAAGGATTTCTGGCAAGCGTTCGAGCATCCTCGAGGTGCCCTACCTGCTCGCCATCCAGCTCGACTCGTATCGCAAGTTCCTGCAGGCGGACGCCGCCGAGAGCGTCGCGCCGAGGCGGGGCTGCACGCCGCTTTCCGCAGCGTGTTCCCGATCGTGAGCTATTCGGGCAACGCGATGCCTCGAGTACGTGAGCTACCGGCTCGGCGAGCCCGTGTTCGACGTCAAGGAGTGCCAGCTGCGCGGGCTGACCTACGCCGGCGCCGCTGCGCGTCAAGGTGCGCGTTGATCGTGCTCGACAAGGAAGCGCCGGGCGCCAAGAAGCCCATCAAGGACATCCGCGAGCAGGAGGTCTATCTCGGCGAGCTGCCGCTGATGACCGACAACGGCACGTTCGTCGTGAACGGCACCGAGCGCGTGATCGTCTCCGCAGCTGCACCGCAGCCCGGCGTGTTCTTCGATCACGACCGCGGCAAGACGCACAGCTCCGGCAAGCTGCTGTTCTCGGCGCGCGTCATCCCTTACCGCGGGTCGTGGCTCGACTTCGAGTTCGACGCCAAGGACTGCGTGTTCAGCGCGCATCGACCGTCGCCGCAAGCTTCCGGTCACGATACCTGCTGCGCGCGCTCGGCTACAGCGACGAGCAGATGCTGGACCTCTTCTTCGAGAAGAACACCTTCCACCTCGCCCAGGACAGGTCGAGCTGACGCTGGTGCCGCAGCGCCTGCGCGGCGAGACGGCGAGCTTCGAGATCCGCGTCGGCGACAAGGTCATCGTCGAGGAAGGCGCGCCGCATCACCGCGCGCCACGTGCGCCAGCTCGAGGAGCGAAGCGTCACGCGGCCTGCCCGTGCCGACCGGACTACCTGATCGGCAAGGTCCTCGCGCACGACGTCGTCAACACCGAGACCGGCGAGATCCTCGCGAAGGCCAACGAGGTGCTGACCGCGGCCACCGCCGCGAAGCTCGTGCAGGCCGGCATCGCCGAGATCCGCGTGCTGTACGTGAACGACCTCGACCGCGGTCCGTTCATCTCGGACACGCTGCGCATCGATCCGACCAAGAACCGGATGGAGGCGCTGGTCGAGATCTACCGCATGATGCGCCCCGGCGAGCCGCCGACGCGCGACGCGGCCGAGAACCTGTTCCAGAACCTGTTCTTCAACCCGGAGCGCTACGACCTGTCGGCCGTCGGCCGCATGAAGTTCAACCGCCGCGTCGGCCGCACCGAGACGAAGGGCGCCGGGCATCCTGTACGACCCGCTGCACTTCGCGCCGCCGCAACGACGATTTCGCGAAGGACCTGGTCGCGAAGTACGGCGCGACCTCGGACATCATCGACGTGCTGAGGACGCTGATCGACATCCGCAACGGCAACGGCACGGTCGACGACATCGACCACCTCGGCAACCGCCGCGTGCGAAGCGTCGGCGAGATGGCCGAGAACGCGTTCCGCGTCGGCCTGGTGCGCGTCGAGCGCGCCGTGAAGGAGCGCCTGACGATCGCCGAGTCCGAAGGGCTGATGCCGCAGGACATGATCAACGCGAAGCCGGTGGCGGCCGCGGTCGAAGGAGTTCTTCGGCTCGTCGCAGCTGTCGCAGTTCATGGACCAGAACAACCCGCTGTCCGAGGTCACGCACAAGCGGCGCGTCTCGGCGCTCGGCCCGGGCGGCCTCGACGCGCGAGCGCGCGGGCTTCGAGGTCCGCGACGTGCACCCGACGCACTACGGCCGCGTGTGCCCGATCGAGACGCCGGAAGGTCCGAACATCGGCCTGATCAACTCGCTGTCGGTCTACGCGCGCACCAACGAGTACGGCTTCCTCGAGACGCCGTACCGCAAGGTCATCGGACGGCAAGGTCACGCGACCGAGATCGATGTACCTGTCGGCGATCGACGAGGCGCAGTACGTGATCGCGCAGGCGAACGCGACGCTCGACGCGAACGGCCAGTTCACCGACGAGCCTGGTGTCGAGCCGGCTACCAGAACGAGTTCATGCTGCTCGGCGCCGGACAAGATCCAGTTCATGGACGTCTCGCCGAAGCAGATCGTCTCGGTGGCCGCCTCGCTGATCCCGTTCCTCGAGCACGACGACGCGAACCGCGCGTTGATGGGCTCGAACATGCAGCGCCAGGCCGTGCCGACGCTGCGCGTCGGAGACGCCGCTGGTCGGCACCGGGCATGGAGCGGCCGGTCGCGATCGACTCGGGCGTCACCGTCGTCGCGCGCCGCGGCGGCATGGTCGACTCGGTCGACGCGTCGCGCATCGTCGTGCGCGTCAACGACGCGGAAACGACGGCGGGCGAGGCCGGGCGTCGACATCTACAACCTGACGAAGTACACGCGCTCGAACCAGAACACCTGCATCAACCAGCGACCGCTGGTGAACGCGGGCGACGCGATCGCGCGCGGCGACGTGCTGGCCGACGGCCCGTCGACCGACCTCGGCGAGCTCGCGCTCGGCCAGAACCTGCTGGTCGCGTTCATGCCGTGGAACGGCTACAACTTCGAGGACTCGATCCTGATCTCGGAGCGGGTGGTCCAGGAGGACCGCTTCACGACGATCCACATCGAGGAGACTGACCTGCGTCGCGCGCGACACGAAGCTCGGACCCGAGGAAATCACCGCGGACATCCCGAACGTCGGTGAAGTCGGCGCTCGCCAAGCTCGACGAGGCCGGCATCGCGTTCATCGGCGCCGAGGTCAAGGCGGGCGACATCCTGGTGGGCAAGGTCACGCCGAAGGGCGAGACGCAGCTCACGCCGGAGGAGAAGCTGCTGCGCGCGATCTTCGGCGAGAAGGCCTCCGACGTGAAGGACACCTCGCTGCGCGTGCCCCCGGGCATGGACGGCACGGTGATCGACGTGCGCGTGTTCACGCGCGACGGCGTCGAGAAGGACTCGCCGCGCGCTCGCGATCGAGAAGTCCGAGATCGAGAAGGTCCGCAAGGACCTCGCCGACCAGCAGCGCATCCTCGAGGAGGACCTCTTCTCAGCGCGTGCACTCGCTGCTGGTGGGCAAGGTCGCCGCGGGCGGCCCGCGCAAGCTGAAGCCGCGGCAGCAAGGTCAGCGCCGACTACCTCGCCGACCTGCCGCGCGAGCACTGGCTCGAAGTGCGGCTCGAGGACGACGACGCGAACGCCGCGCCTCGAAGCTCGCTGCCGAGCGCATGCGCACGCAGCGCAAGGAGTTCGAGCGCCGCCTCGAGGAGAAGCGCTCAGAAGATCACCGCCGGCGACGATCTCGCCCCGGGCGTGCTGAAGATGGTCAAGGTCTACCTCGCGGTGAAGCGCCGCGTGCAGCCGGGCGACAAGATGGCCGGGCGCGCCACGGCAACAAGGGCGTGATCTCGACGATCGTGCCGGTCGAGGACATGCCGTTCATGGCAGGACGGCACGCCGGTCGACATCGTGCTGAACCCGCTCGGCGTGCCGTCGCCGCATGAACATCGGCCAGATCCTCGAGACGCACCTCGGCTGGGCGCGCGAAGGGCCTCGGTCATCAAGATCGGCCAGATGCTCGACGAGCAGCCGCAAGGCGGACGAGATCCGCGCGTTCCTCGACCAGATCTACAACAAGAGCGGCGGCCAGCGCGAGCACCTCGACGACGCTGTCGGACGACGACGTGGTGGCGCTCGCCGGCAACCTGCGCGCACGGCGTGCCGACGGCGACGCCGGTGTTCGACGGCGCGACCGAGCGCGAGATCAAGTACATGCTGCAGGCTGGCCGACCTGCCCGGAGAGCGGCCAGACCGTGGCTGTACGACGGCCGCACGGGCGAGCGGTTCGACCGCCCGGTGACGGTCGGCTACATGTACATGCTCGAAGCTGAACCACCTGGTCGACGACAAGATGCACGCGCGCTCGACGGGCCCGTACAGCCTCGTCACGCAGCAGCCGCTCGGCGGCAAGGCGCAGTTCGGCGGCCAGCGCTTCGGCGAGATGGAAGTGTGGGCGCTCGAGGCCTACGGCGCCTCGTACACGCTGCAGGAGATGCTGACGGTCAAGTCGGACGACGTGACGGGCCGCTACCAAGATGTACAAGAACATCGTGGACGGCAACCACCATGATGGATGCGGGCATGCCCGAGTCCTTCAACGTGCTGGTCAAGGAAATCCGCTCGCTCGGCATCAACATCGAGCTCCGAGCAGGAACAAGCGTTGAGACGCTCGCAGCTCAGCCGCACTGCACAGGGTGAACCAATGAAAGACCTGCTGAAGTTGTTCAAGCAGCAGACCGCGGTCGAGGACTTCGACTCGATCCGGATCGCGCTCGCCTCTCCGGAAATGATCCGGTCGTGGTCGTTCGGCGAAGTGCAAGAAGCCGGAGACCATCAACTACCGCACGTTCAAGCCGGAGCGCGACGGTCTCTTCTGCGCCAAGATCTTCGGGCCCGTCAAGGACTACGAGTGCCTGTGCGGCAAGTACAAGCGCCTGAAGCACCGCGGCGTCGTCTGCGAGAAGTGCGGCGTCGAGGTCACGCAGGCCGAAGGTGCGCCGCGAGCGCATGGGCCACATCGAGCTCGCGAGCCCGACCGCGCACATCTGGTTCCTGAAGTCGCTGCCGTCGCGCATCGGCCTGATGCTCGACATGACGCTGCGCGAGATCGAGCGCGTGCTGTACTTCGAGGCCTTCGTGGTCATCGACCCGGGCATGACACCCGATGCAGCGCGGCCAGCTGCTCTCCGACGAGATGTACCTCGAGGCGATCGAGAAGCACGGCGACGAGTTCGACGCCCGCATGGGCGCCGAGGCCGTCCATGAGCTGCTGAAGACGCATGGACCTCAGCGCCGAGGTCGATGAAGGTCCGCGAGGACATCGCGCAACACGAGCTCCGAGACCAAGATCAAGCGCCTGTCGAAGCGCCTGAAGCTGCTCGAGTCGTTCATCGAGTCGGGCAACCAGCCCGAGTGGATGGTGCTGACCGTGCCTGCCGGTGCTGCCGCCGGACCTGCGCCCGCTCGTGCCGCTCGACGGCGGCCGCTTCGCGACGTCGGACCTGAACGACCTCTACCGCCGCGTCATCAACCGCAACAACCGCCTGCGCCGGCTGCTCGAGCTGAACGCGCCGGACATCATCGTGCGCAACGAGAAGCGCATGCTGCAGGAAGTCGGTCGACGCGCTGCTCGACAACGGCCGCCGCGGCCGTGCGATCACCGGCACCAACAAGCGCCCGCTCAAGTCGCTCGCCGACATGATCAAGGGCAAGCAGGGCCGGTTCCGCCAGAACCTGCTCGGCAAGCGCGTCGACTACTCGGGCCGCTCGGTCATCGTGGTCGGCCCGACGCTGCGCCTGCACCAGTGCGGTCTGCCGAAGAAGATGGCGCTCGAGCTCTTCAAGCCGTTCATCTTCCAGAAGCTGCAGCTGCGCGGCGAGGCGACGACGATCAAGGCCGCCAAGCGCCTGGTCGAGCGCGAGGGCCCGGAGGTCTGGGACATCCTCGAAGAGGTGATCCGCGAGCATCCGGTGCTGCTGAACCGCGCGCCGACGCTGCACCGCCTCGGCATCCAGGCGTTCGAGCCGGTGCTGATCGAGGGCAAGGCCATCCAGCTGCACCCGCTCGTCTGCACGGCGTTCAACGCCGACTTCGACGGCGACCAGATGGCCGTGCACGTGCCGCTGTCGCTCGAGGCCGCAGCTCGAGGCGCGCGCGCTGATGCTGTCGTCGAACAACATCCTCTCGCCCGCCAACGGCGACCCGATCATCGTGCCGTCGCAGGACGTCGTGCTCGGGCTCTATTTCATGACGCGCGAGCGCGCCAGCGCCAGGGCGAAGGCATGTGCTTCACCGACGTGCACGAGGTGCATCGCGCCTACGAGAACCGCGTCGCCGACCTGCAGGCGCAGGTCAAGGTGCGCATCGTCGAAGCACGTGACGTCGCGCGGAGGCAGCTGCTCGTCGAGCGCCGCCGTCTGGTCGACACGACGGTCGGCCGCGCGCTGCTGTTCGAGATCCTGCCGAAGGGCGCTGTCGTTCGACCTGATCAACCAGGACATGACGAAGAAGGCGATCTCGGGCGTCATCAACGCGTGCTACCGCGCGCTCGGCCTCAAGGAGACCGGTCGTCTTCGCCGACCAGCTGATGTACACGGGCTTCCACTACGCGACGCGCGCCGGCGTCTCGATCGGCGTCGACGACATGATCGTCCCCGACCAGAAAGACGCGGATCCTCGGGGCCGCCGAGCACGAGGTGAAGGAGATGCTTAATGCGTAATGG
>ERZ1370068.471-contig-10427_pt1 | contig 37469 bp, 54 predicted proteins | sample MGYA00561227_ERZ1370068 | MGnify/ENA primary metagenome ERZ1370068 (study PRJEB38410, sample SAMEA6850437) | metagenome | study: Metagenomic assessment of the ecological functions of the soil: analysis of the soil microbiota associated with the...
GGTAGCCGCGCTTCGTTCAGTTACGTATTGCTATCGACATGGTGGGCCGCAACCGCGACAACAGGGCGAGCGAATCGAACACGCTGTATCTGGTCGAGGTCGGACCGCATCAGCACGAGCTCGATCAGATCGCGCAGGCGGCCAACCGGGATTCCGCGAACGCCGCTCCGGCTGGATTACGAGTTCAACGATCCCGCGCGATCCCGAGCAGCTCTACACGCGCAGCGATCACTACAGCTATGCGGCGCAGCGGCATTCCGGTCATCTTCTTCACGACCGGCCTTCATCCCGACTATCACGCCAACACCGACGACGTGTCGAAGATCGAGTTCGACAAGATGGTCGCGCATCGGCGAATTCATCTACGAGACCGGTCTGGCGTCTCGCGAATCTCGATCATGCGCCGGTCCGCGACCGGCAGGGGAGCACGCACGGGTACGTCACGGCGCCTGCTACACGATGACCCGGCCGCTCCTCATCATCTTCCTCACGATCTTCGTCAACCTGATCGGCTTCGGGATCATCATCCCGCTGCTGCCGTTCTACGCGCGAGACGTTCGGCGCGTCGCCGCTCGTCGATCGGCCTGCTGTTCGCGGTCGTTCTCGCTGTGCCAGCTCGATCGCCGCGCCGGCTGCTCGGCGATCTGTCCGACCGCTACGGCCGCCGTCCGGTGCTGATCTTCAGCCTGGCCGGCACGGTCGTCAGCTTCGTGATGCTGGCGCTGGCGCACAGCATCGCGATGCTGTTCCTCGCGCGCATCGTCGACGGCCTGTCGGGCGGCAACATCTCGACGGCGCGCGCCTACGTCGCCGACGTCACCGAGCCGAAGGATCGCGCGCGCGCGTACGGCCTCATCGGCGCCGCGTTCGGGCTCGGCTTCATCATCGGGCCGGCGCTCGAGCGGCGTCCTGGCGCAGGTCAGCTACACCGCGCCGATCTGGGCGGCCGCGGCGCTCACGCTCGTCGCGACCGCCGATGGCGTGGCTGTGGCTGCCGGAAACGGTCCATCGCGCGCAGGCCGGCACGGGCAACCCGCTCCGCTATCTGCCGGAGCTGCTGCGGCGTCCCGCTCATGCGCCGGGTGCTGACGATCGACTTCGTCTACTGGTTCGCGTTCGCGATTTTCCAGACGACGTTCGCGCTGTTCGCCGCGCGCCGGTTCGGGTTCGACGCGTCGCGGACCGGCTATTTCTTCGCCGGCGTTCGGCGTGCTCGGCGCGGTGATTCAGGGCGGGCTCATCCGGCCGATCGTGCGCGCGCGCCGGGCGACAAGGCCGACGTTCATCGCTGGGCATCGTGTTCTCGATCGGTCGGACTCGTCGCGGCGGCGCTCGCGCACTCCGTGCACGCTGTTCGCGCTGGCGCTGGTGCCGCTCGCGTTCGGCATGGGCTTCGGCCATCCCGACGGTGTCGAGCCTCGATCAGCCGCGCCGGCCGGGGCGACGAGCAGGGGCGCGTGCAGGGCGCGGCGAGCGCCGTCGAGAGCCTCGGGCGCACGTTCGGACCGGTCTGGGGCAACGCGTCGCTTCAGCGCTACGGCGGAGCCACGCCGTTTGTCTGACCGGCGCCGCGTTTCTCGCGCTGACGCTGCTGGTCGTTGGCGGGACACACGGGTCGCGGACGACTAGAACAGTCAGCAGTCAGCAGTCAGCAGTCGGCAGTCTAACCGACGCATTCGCTCGCTAGAAGAAACGCGGCGGGCCTGCACGTCGACGCGACCTCGATCTCGATCAAATACCAGCGCGTCTTGAGAGCTGCCCCATCTGTATCGACAACCCGCGCGGTCGTACCTGGCTCGACCTGGCCGAGGAATGCCTGGCCTTACGACTTGGACCGGAGAACAGGCCCAACGTCTGCCATGATCGTAGGTCGCAACCGAAACCGTCGCCAACCGTAGGTCAGTTCGCCAGGCGTGACCGTTCCAACGGTACCCAGGCATTCGAATCACGCACTCGATGCAATACAGGGGAGTAATTGTCGTTCCCTCGGCCGGGTCATCAACGGCGACCATTCAGGGCAGCCTTGGCAAGGCACAACCCACGTGATCCGCCTGGTGTTCTGGCGCTGACGGCGAGGACCTGCCGAACTGCTTGTGAAGGTTGCCGCGCGTGACCACCATGGCCACGACGTCCGTTGGCGGCCATCGTGATCGATGTCGGCCACCGCAGGGCGGCCAGTGGCCCGGACTCTCTCAACTCATCAACGGTGTATCCACCTTGCAAGTCCCGCGGCGGGATCCAGCACCCGCAAGTCACTGCGCGTTCGCAGCACGTGCAGAAGCAGAGCAGGATAGGTTGTTTCTTCTGGCGGCAGAGGCTGAATCAGTGCCAGCAACAGCAGCAGCCACACGAACACGATTCAACCTCCGTGACTGCCGACTGCCGACTGCCGACTGCCGACTGCTGACTGCCGACTGAATCCGCCTGCACACCGGCGGGGCGGGCGGCGTCGTATCTGCGTGAGGCACGCTCTGCACGGCGACGGCGTGGCCGCAGCTGTTCACGCAGTTACCGCGAGATGCTCCGCAGATTCCACACGACATCGCCCTCGCGATCGGCGGTCACGTTGATGTGGGGCCGCGCCGCAGGCCGTCGCGATACTTCGCCTCGAGCTGGTTCGGAAGTCCGAGCGGCTCGTTGCGCGGCGGAAACTGCACGGCGCCCGCGACGGCGCGCTTCGCCGCGAGACGCGCCGGCGCGGGGCTTGCCGTCGATCTGCGTCGACGACGCGGTCGACGGCCTGCTGGTGTGTGCGCGATAACGCGGTGCACAGGTGCTCCTGACGTCAGACGATGTCGCCTTCGGTGTCGACGCGACGTGGAGGTCGGCCGCCGGCGCGAAGCCCGTCCCGGTATTTGGCCTCGAGCTGGTTGCGGAAGTCGAGCGACTCGTCGCGGGGCGGAAACGACACACCACACGCTGCTGCGCCGCCCGGGCGCGCCGCTGCCCGCCGCGTCCGAACAGCGCCCGCGCGCCCGCGATGTCGTCGCGACGTCAGGTGGTCGGTATTGCTGACTGTGGCTGTTCATGACGGCGGTGACGCTCTGGCCGTTGTCGTCGGGATGCGTCGAGGCCCAGCACGTGTCCGAACTCGTGCAGCGCCACCCGGCGGAAATCGACGGCTCGCCGCCGCGCGCCGCTGCAGAGAATCCCACGTCGATGCTCGAGTTGAACGACCACGTCGGCTTCCGTGCGCACGTTACGCCGCAGCCAGTTCGTGGTGACCGCCGAGCGCGTTGGTCTCGAACGCCATGCCGTAGATGTCGTTCGAGAAAAACACGTTGTTGACGCCGTTGCCGTCGCCCTTCGCGCTCGAGGAATCGCGCACGGCGTTGAACTGCAGCCGGCTGATGACCCGGTTCCACTTCGCCCGAGCGCCGACTCGGCGACCGCTCCGCAGCTCGCGGAGCCGTCGCTCAACGCGCGGCCGGCGTACCGAGCTGCAGCTGCATTGTCACCGTGCCGTCCGGGCCACTTGTCGTCGATGAGCACGTAGCTCGACAGCGCGCGCCCGCAGGCGCCGGCGAACAGCAGCGCGAGCGCCGTCCGCGCGGAGACGTGCGTTCATCGGGCAGCCTGCGCCTGGATGCGGGCCTTGTCGCGGATGGCGCCGACGAAATCGGCGAGCGTGAGCGTTCGCGGCTGGCTGCGACGCGGGCCGGCGGTCTGGCGTTGCCGACGTCTTCGGTGCCCGCCAGCGGCCGTCCGTCGTGGGTCCGCACCATGTCCGCACCGGTCGCGGATCCGCATGATGCGGAAGCGGCCGTCATGAACCCGACGAGCGGGCTGGCCGGCCGGCCAGCTTCGTTGATGAACAGCACGTCGCGATCGCCGACCGCAGAATTGCGGCATGCCTTCGACCCTGCAGCGTGTCGTCGCCGACGGTGCCGCCGAGGAACTGGAACGAGCGCTCGCGCGTACGTCGGGACCTTTGATCGTCTGCTCGATGGCCACCGTCACATCCGTGACGATGGAGCGCCCCGAGCGCGAATCCGACCCACGCCGACCGGCGTGGCCACGACCCTCGCGACCACGACGCTCTCGGCCCGGAGCACGAAGCTCGTCGAAGGTTGGCGCGGTGACGGTCGTGGACGACGCCGAGACCTGCCGCCGCCACGACGGCGAGCGCGCAGAGGAAGCGACATTCCTCATGGTGTCCTCGTATATCGGCCGATTCGACGGCCCTCGAGCATCGGCCCGGCGCGCTCAGTGCATGAGTCGGGCCATCAGACCGCGGCTGTTTGCGGCAGCTGCGGGAGCGGCGACGAGCGGCAGATGAGATCAGGAACGTGGTCGCCGCGGCCCGCGCTCGCGTGGCGACGGTGATGTACCCGGCGCTCTGCTTGACGATCCCGTAGACGATCGACAGGCCCAGGCCAGTGCCTTTGCCCTGTTCCTTGGTGGTGAAGAACGGCTCGAAGAGCTGCGCGCGCGTCTTGCTCGTCCATGCCGGTGCCGGTGTCGCTGACGCTCAGCCGGGCGTAGCGTCCGGCGTCGGCCTTCGACGTGCGACGGCCGCCGCCGCGTCGTCGAGCTCGACGTCGTCGACGCTGACCGTCAGGCGTCCGCCGTCCGGCATGGCGTCGCGGGCGTTGATCGACGAGGTTCAGGACGACCTGCTCGATCTGCGCGGGATCGGCGATGACCATGACCGGCGTCGGCTGCGGACGATCTCGAAATCGATCTCGGGGCCGATCAGCCGGCGCAGCATCGTCTCCATGCCGCGCGACCGACGTCGCCGAGGGCGAACAGGCGCGGCCGGGTCGCCTGGCGCCGGCTGAACGCGAGCAGCTGCCGCGTCAGGCCGGCGCCGCGCTCGACCGACTGCTTGATCTCGGTCGCTTCGGCGCGCGCCAGCTCATCGGTCGCGTCCATCAGCAGCAGATCGGCCGAGCCCATGATGCTCATGAGGATGTTGTTGAAGTCGTGCGCCACGCCGCTCGGCCAGCCGGCCGATCGCTTCGAGCTTCTGCGACTGCCGCAGCTGTTCCTCGAGCAGCGCGCCGCTCCGGTGATGTCGCGGACGAAGCCGGTCATCGCGCGCGCGGCTGTCGGCCGCCGACGCGCGCGACCGTCAACTCGACTGGGAACTCGGTGCCGTCGGCGCGCACGCCGGTCAGCTCGAGCTGCCGCCGGCCAGCGGACCCCGCGCCGGTTGTCAGGTAGCGGCTGAGCGCGTGCGAGCTGCGCGCGGCCGATCAGTCGGCGCAGCAGCAGGATCTCGACGTTGCGGCCGAGGATATCGCATGCGCCGGTGCCCGAACATCTGCTCGGCGGCCGGGTTGAACTCGCGGATGTTCAGGTGCTGATCCATCGTGATGATGGCGTCGTGCGCGGCCTCGAGAATGGCGCCCTGCCTGCGCCTCGCTCTCGACGGCCCGTGCGGTACATCTTGTAGGTCAGGTAGAGCGGCGCGGCCGTCAGCAGCAGCGTCGAGCCAGTAGCCCGAGCTTTCGGTCACGGCGATGACGACCGCGGCGGCCGCCGCGCCGAGCAGCGTAGCTCGGCGCGCTCGACGCGAAGTCGCTCGTCCAGATGCGCCACGCGCTCTGGCTGGTCGTCAGCGCCGATCGCGACGGCGATCGGCGCCGTGTTCACGAAGAAAGTACGTGAGCGCCATGCCCGGACAGCGGCACCGGCGGCGACCGAGATCGAGCATCGGATCGGCGTGCCGCCGAGCCGCGTAGTACCTGCCCCGCCGCTTCCGCCGTCAGGACGAGAATCGGCCATGTTGAACAGCGTGCGATAGAGCGGGTTGCGGCTGGCCGTCGGCTGGTTGAGCGTCGACTGGCTCCAGCCGCTGGCCGCGCCGACGATCATCGCCGGCGTGCGGCCCGCGCAGGATGAGCGCGGCGATGTCCACGACGTACGACACCGACATGTTCGAGCCGCTGGCGATCGGAAAGTGGACCTTGAACGCGGACGTCAGCGACGACAGGACGACGAAGAAGAGCGAGCGGGAGAACGGGCGTGAGCGTCGGCCCGGGGCACGAGCGCGGCGAAGGTGACGGCGCCGAGGGCGATGACGCCGATCGATGCCCAGCGGGCTCGCGGCGGAAGATCCCGGAGCACAGCCGCATCAGTATACACAGGGGTCGCGCCCGCCGGGCCGGCCGGAGTTGACACGTGTCAAACAATTGTTTTATACAGTTGTTTGACATGAAGAAGATCATACGGCCGCTTCTCATCCTGCTGGTCCTCGGCGCCGCCGGTGTCGCCACGTTCCTACTACATGAACCGCCGCCCGACGAGCCTGACCCTCACCGGCATCGTCACGACCAACGACGTCGATCGTCAGCCCCGCAGATCGCCGGCCAGATCGGCCAGCTCCTGGTCAACGAAGGCGACGTGGTCAAGAAAGACCAGCTCGTCGCCGTGATCATGCCCGACGAGCTGCGCGCCGACATCGCCTACTACGCAGCACAGCGCCGAGGGCCTCGGCTCGCAGGTCAGCGAGAGCGAGGCCGCGCTGCGCTACCAGGAGCGGCAGACGACCGATCAGATCCGCCAGGCCGAAGCCGACGCTCGCCGCCGCCCGAGGCGCAGCGAGGCCGCGGCGTCGCCGATCTCGAGAACGCGCGGCTCGTGTTCGAGCGCACGCAGCGACCTGTCGCAGAAGGGCGTCGAGCCCGCTGCAGGATGCTCGACCAGGCGCGCACGGCGCTCGACGCGGCGCAGGCGCGCAGCTCGACGCGCTCAAGAAGCAGGTGGACGCGCAGCGCTCGGCGTCGCGCTGGCGCACGCTCGAACGCCGAGCAGGTGTCGGTGCGGCGCAGCCAGGTCGCAGTCGAACCAGGCACAGCAGGCCGCCGCCAACGCCCAGCGCACGCAAGGCCGACGTGCGCCTCACCTACACCGAGACTGCACGCGCCGATCGACGGCATCGTCGACGTCCGCGCGCGCGCGCACGGGCGAGGTGCGTCGACGCCGGGCCAGCCGGTCGTCACGCTCGATCAACCCCGACGATCTGTGGGTGCGGGCCGACGTCGAGGAGACCTACATCGATCGCGTGCGCATCGGCGACACGCTGACGGTCCGCCTGCCCTCGGGCGACGGAGCGCGAGGGCACGGTGTTCTACCGCGGCGTCGACGCCGGCGTTCGCCACGCAGCGCGACGTCAGCCGCACCAAGCGCGACATCAAGACGTTCGAGGTCCGCGCTGCGCGTGGACAACACGCGACCGCCGGCTCGGCCGTCGGCATGACGGCGTACGTCGTGCTGCCTGCCGGTGCGGCATGATGACCGCGCATCGACGTCCGGCAACATCGTCAAGAAGTTCGGCGACTTCACGGCCGTCAACGGCATCAGCTTCGCCGTCGAGGACGGCGAGATCTTCGGCCTGCTCGGCCCGAACGGCGCCGGCAAGTCGACGCTCATCCGCATGCTGGCGACGCTGCTGCCGCCGACCTCGGGCACGGCCGCTCGTCAACGGCTTCGACGTCGTCAAGCAGGCCGACGGCGTGCGCCGATCGATCGGCGTCATCCCGCAGGCGATGACGAGCGACCTCGAGCTGAGCGTCGAAGAGAACCTGCTGATCTTCGCCAAGCTGTACGGCGTGCCGCGCGCGAAGCGGCAGCGGCTGATCACGGAGCTGCTCGAGTCCGTCGAGCTCACGCAGTGGGCGGACAGGCGCAGGTGAAGAACCTGTCGGGCGGCATGCGGCGGCGGGTCGAGATCGCGCGCGGCCTGGTGCACGAGCCGCGCGATCTTCTTCCTCGACGAGCCGACGACCGGCCTCGACCCCGTGTCGCGCGTCGGCGTCTGGGAGATGCTGCAGCGCATCAAGTCGGAGCGCGAGCTCACGATGCTGCTCGACGACGCACTACATGGACGAGGCCGACAAGCTCTGCGATCGCATCGCGATCGTCGATCACGGCGAGCTGAAGGCGCTCGATTCGCCGATGCAAGCTGCAAGACTGTCCGATGCCGAGCAACAACGTGCTCGAGGTGAGCTTCGCGTCGCCGCCGCCGGCTGGGCGCGATCGCCTCGAAGGCGCTGCCGGACGTCGAGAGCGTCACGTCGGACGGACACCATGTTCCGGATTTCGTCGCAGAACGGCCCGGCGACGACGCATGGCGATGCTCGATGGCCGCGGCGGCGCGCGGCGATCACCGTGCACTCGCTGGCGGTGCAGAGCACGACGCTCGACGACGTGTTCGTGCACTACACGGGACGCGCGCTGCGCGACGCGCCTGCAGGAGGCGAGCGCCGCAGGACTGCCGCGTTCATGATGCGCCGCTGATCGGAGGATCCATGGAGCCGCACCTGGGCGATCGTCGAACGCGAGCTGCGGCGGTTCCGGCGCAGCCCGATGCTGATCGTCATCTCGATGGTGTTTCCGCTCGTGCAGCTGGTCGATGCTCGGCTACGCGTTCGGCGGCAACGTCAAGCACCTCAAGGTGGCCGATCGTCGATCAGGATCAGCGGCGTGCCGGCCGTGCGGGTCCGCGAGCTGGCGCGGCGCCGTGGCCGGCGGCGCGGACACGTTCGACACCGATCGAGTACGCCGACCAGGGCGGCGCGCTCGACCGACCTGCGCAACGGCCGCGTCAACGGCGTGCTGACGATTCCGCCGGAGTTCTCGCGCCGCGTGCTCGCGAAGAACGAGCCGCGCGTCGCGCTCATCGAGGACAACACCGACAACTTCGTGTCGGCGACGCTGGTCGGCACGATCGGGCAGCCTCGTGTCGGCGCGTTCAACCAGCCGGCCGACGCGCCGCGCGTGTCCGGCCGCGACGCAGCTCGACGTGGTCGAGGTCTACCCGTACGTGCCGTACGTCCAGTACCTGCTGCCGGGATCCATCGTGATGTCGATCTTCATGATGGTGATGATCGGCGGCGGCATCATCTTCATCGACGACAAGGCGCGCGGGCTGCACGAGGGCTATCTGGTGACGCCGATCACCAAGCTCGAGCTGATCGCCGGCTTCAACATCTCGGGCACGATCAAGGCCGTGCTGGCCGGCATGCTCGATCATGATCGATCGGCTCGCTCATCGCCGGCATTCCGAATGCCGCTCGATCCGATGCGGCTGTTGCGGCTGCTCGTCGTCGATCGTCGTCACCGCGTTCGCGCTGATCAGCCTGATGTTCCTGATCATGGTGCGCGTCACCGATCCGCTGATGCCGCGCGCGATCTTCGGCGTGCTGAACACGCTGCTCTACTTCCCGAGCGGCGCCGTCTATCCGCAGCAGGGATTTCCCGGCTGGATGCAGGTGATCGCCGTCGGTCGATCCGTTCACCTACGCGGTGCACGCGTTCAAGAGCCTGCTGCTCAAGAACACCGGCTTCGGCGCGATCGGCGGCGATCTGCTGTACCTGCTCGTCTTCTCGGCGGTCGCGCATGACGCGCCGCGACGCATGCTGTTCAAGCGGACGCTGTGAGGTCGATGAAACAGCGCGACCGCGAGACGCGCGAACGGCTGCTGCGGGCGGCCGCGCAGCTGTTCGCCGACCGCGGCTTCAAGAAGGTCACCGTCCGCGACATCTGCCGCGGCGGCCCGCGCCAACGTCGCCGCCGTCAACTACCACTTCGGCGACAAGAGCGGGCTGTATCGCGAGGTGCTGCAGCGCGCCATCGACACCGTGCGCGCGACGAGCGAGGCGGCGCGCGCGGCCGGCGAGGGCCAGCCGGCCGAGGAGCGGCTGCGGCGCTACATCCACGGTCTCGCTGTGCCGCGTCGCGGCCGAGCGGCCACGCCGACTGGATCGCGCCGGCTGATCCACCGCGAGATCGCCGATCCGACGCCCGCGTTCGACGCGCTGGTCGACCAGGGCATCCGCCCGCGGATCGACGACCTGTCGGCGCATCGTCGCCGACCTGCTCGAGCTGCGACGCCGGGCGACGAACGCGTGGCCCGGTGCGTCGTGAGCATCCACTCGCAGTGGATCCTGTTCGCGACGCAGCCCGATGGCGATCGCGCCTCCGGTCGAAGTTTCACACTGCGCAACGACAGCCTCGACCGCGGTCGCCGAGCACATCACCGACTTCTCGCTGGCAGGGATTCAGGCGGTGGCGAGGCGCTCCGGCTAGAATGGGAGCGGAGCGTTTCTCGTGCCGCTGACTCTCGGTCGTTTTGGCTCCGACGATCCGGATCGCCCGCTGCTTCGCGACGTCGTCGGTGCTCGAACATCTCGACCGGTTCCGCAAGGGCGTGATCAGGTCGTGCCATCGGCATCGGCGTCGGCATCGTTGTGGCGTTCGCGCTACATCAACCCGATCGTCGACTTCGTCTTCAGGCCGATCCGCGCGCGTGCTGCCAGCCTGGCAGCAAGACTGATCTACACCGTGCCCGGCGAGGCGTTCTCGGTCTACGTCGAGATCGCGCTCGATCGCCGGCATCGTCCTGACGTCGCCGTTCATCATGTATCAGGTGTGGCAGCTCATCGCGCCGGCGCTGTACCTGAAGCGAGAAGCGCTTCGCGATGTGGTTCATTCTGATGACGACGGCGGGCTTCATCGGCGGCGCGGCGTTCAATCACTACGTCGCGTTCAAGATGCTGATCGCTGTTCTTCGCCAGCTTCAACTACGACGCAGCTGGCGTTCATGCCGAAGCTGGACGACGTCTTCGAGCATGTACACGAGGATGCTGTTCATCATGGGCGTCGTGTTTCAGATGCCGACGCTGGTGTTCTTCCTGGCCAAGATGGGGCTGGTGACGGCGCGCTTCCTGGCGTCCCAGTTCAAGTTACGCCGTCCTCGTGATCTTCATCATCGCCGCGGTCGTGACGCCGAGCGGCGATCCCTACAACCAGATCGATTCTCGCGCTGCCGATGATCGGGCTCTACATCCTCGGCATCTTCATCGCGTGGGTGTTCGGACCCGTCGCAAGAGACGAATAAGCCCACGACCTTCCGAGGCGAGCCATCAGCTCGGCAGATCGTCCGAAGCCTGGATATCCGCTTGCACTCAGGAGCCCGTGGACCACATCCGCTGGAGCACGCTTCAGCTGCATCTGCGGACTGCGCGGGCAGGCCCGGATGCGGGACCACGCCAGGGCGCTCGCCAGCGTCGACGCTGCGCTGCTGATCGACCCGGTTTTCTCGCGGCGCGCATGCTCCGCGGAGTCGCTGACGCTCCTCGCGCCACAGGTCACCGAGTAGAAATTACGCCCGCGGTCCGACACCCGCCGACCTGACCTCGACAGAAAAATACGCGTCGTTCGAGGCGCGCGTCAGGCAAGCAGCCGAATCGATCAGCGGACTGGCGCCGCACGGACGGCGATCGCCGCTCGAGCGGTTTGGAAGCGCGACTGCCGCGCTGGAAGAGCTGCGCCGAACTGGAGCCGACTCTGCCGGCGACCAGGAGGTCGCGGCGAAGGCTCGCCGCGGCAGCGGCCGCGGGACGCCACCAGGCGCCTGGTGCTTGCCGTCGGCGTGTCATGGGCTGTTGCCGGCGCCGCGCTCGGCGCGCTGGTTGGCCGCCAGCCGCAGTGGAGCCGGAGGCGCTGCGCGCAAGCTATGTTGAACGCGGGTTCCCTTACCTGACGTCGAGGCCGCTGCTTCCGTATTACAGCGAGTTCGTGCGCATCCCGTCGCCTGTCCCGCCGAGGATTGCCGATCCGAGGAACCCCCGTCACAGATACGGCGCCCGTCGACCGCCCATCAGTTGCAGCGGCGCAGCCTGCGCCGTGACGGACGACATTACGATGATTCGCAGACGCTGCAGCAGTATCCGGCGCGCCTACAGCGGGCTCGATGCGCGACTCGTCCACGCGGTCTATCGGGCGTGCGATGTAAGCGAGCGCTGGCCACATGCGTTCGAGAGATGCGCTCGCAGTCAGCTCGAATTCGACTCATGCACGGTGGACGCGCAGGACGACTCCGCGCGCGCCATCTGCCGCGGTTCGGTGCGGTAAAATCCCGGCGGCCGGGAGCGGCGCGCCTCGCGCCGAACAGCGGGTGTGGACGTTTCCGGCTCAGCAAAAACCACGGTGATTGGACGATCACCAGCGCGTGGGCAAACCGGCCCTACTTCCGACACTCGCCCTTGAACGGCGCTGACGCGTGGGCGACCTTGAACGTCGGCAGGTCGGGGTTTCCGCTCCCGGTCGTGCCTCCGCCGAGCGCGGCGACGTGAGCCTTCCCGGGATCCATCGCGCCGGCCTGCGCGGCGACATTGGGCGACGGATAGAGTCCGGTCTTGACCCGCAGACGGCTGCGTGTCCACGGCGCCGACGATCTGAAGCGGCTGCCCGAGCGAGCTTCGAGACGTCCTTCCCGCTGAGGCGGTGCTGGAAGCCGCTGGCAGTTGTCCGTGAACGTGAACTCCTTGTCCGCGGATCGCGCTGCGGCTGACGCAGCCGTTCATCGTGACGGGTTCGTTCGGGATCGGGCTTGCTCGTGCTTGGACTGACGGTGACGCGTCTGCGATCCGGCCGGCGCTGACTGCAGCGCGCCGAGTGCGCCCGCGAGGATGACCGCCGTCAGCATGGAGTGTCGGCATGTCCCCACTCTACAGCGTTCAGCGCGAGCGCCCAAGGTCTTCCGCAAGTTGACAATACCCGCCGTCAACGCCGACAATCCGCAGGTCGACGCCCCCGAAACCTGTGGTTCCAGAGGAATTCAGCGCGACACGTGCAATGACTGCATGAGAGGAGATTCGCCATGAGCAATCCGTTTCATCAACATCACCGCGCCGTTGGCGCTGGCGGCGTGCCTGCTGACGAACGCGCCGTCCCGCGCGCGCAGGCGCCTGCGCGCGACGCCGCCGCCGCCGCCCAGCGTGAAGAGCGGCCAGGCCGCGCCCGATTTCACCGCCAACTACCTGGCGATGGAAAACGGCCGGCCGGGGTTCAAGTCCGTCAAGCTGAGCGACTTCAAGGGCCAGAAGAACGTCGTGCTCGCGTTCTTCCCGGCCGCGTTCTCGCCCGGCTGCACGAACGAGATGGCGAAGTATCAGGAGACGTCGGGGCAGTTCAACAGCGAACAACACGGTCATCCTCGGCATGAGCGTGGACAGCACGTGGGCGAACGCCGCGTTTGCCGACAAGCTCGGCGTGAAGTTCAACATCCTGAGCGACGCCAGCCGCGAGATCAGCCAGCAACTATGGCGTGTTCGACGAGCAAGGACCTCGTGTCGCGCCGCACGACGTTCGTCATCGACTCGAAGGGCATCGTGCAGAAGGTGTTCATGGCACAGGAAGCGCTCGACCCCGCGCACTCGCTCGAAGCGTGCGCCCTCCTGAAGGAAGTGAAGTAGGCAGGCGAGACGGCGGGATGGGCCGGAAGCGAGACCTTCGAGTCCCGCTTCCGGCCTGTCCCGCCCGTCCTGTCGCTGCCTTCCGTCTCGCGATCGAGTCAGTACCGTCGCTTCTGCTGCCTCACGATGTCGAACTTCGCGGTGTCCGCGACGGCCATGACCGCCATCACGCCGGCCTGAACCGGGTCTGACACGACGAGGTCGGCGGCGTCCGGCACGCTGCCGGCCATGTTCAGCGAGATCACCGAGCAGGCCCTTCGCGCGCACGTCCTCGACGGCCCGCGTGATCTCGCCACCCATCAGCGACCCGGCGAGCACCAGCAGCCGCACGCGCGGCAGCAGCACGACGGCGCGCACGGCGGCCGCCAGTTCCTGCTCGCCGACGAGCGGGATCGTGTCCACCGAGATGCGCTCGCCGCGGATGTTGTGCCGATCGGCTTCGAGGATCGCGCCCATGGCCACCTGGCCGACCTGCGCGCCGCCGCCCATGATCACGATCCGCTTGCCGTAAATTTTCGCGAAGGACGGCGGGAACTCCACGCCGCTGACGCCGGGCACGGCCGCCAGTGCCGGCCACGACCTCGTCGATCGGCCGGTCGCACGAGAACTCGAAGTAGATCTCGGCCTCGCGGTTCGCCGCGCTGCACGATGTCGACGTGCACGATGTTGGCGTCGTGGCGCGCGAGCACCTGCGTCAGCGCCGACAGCATGCCGGGCTGGTCGGTAACCGTCGTCAGAATCGACATGGGAAGGCATATATAATCCCGGGATGAATCCGTATGCGTCGTTCCTCGGCGACCGGAATGCGCTCGAGGTGATCGAGCAGACGCCCTGCAACCTGTCGGGCCTGGCGGTTCAGCTCGTGCCCGGCCAGCATGGAGTGGCGGCCGGCGCCGGGCAAGTGGAACGCCCGGGAGATCCTCTGCCATCTCGCCGACTGCGAGATCGCGTTCGCGTTCCGCCTCCGTCAGACGCTCGCCGAAGACATGCACGTCATCCAGCCGTTCGACCAGGAGCGCTGGGCCGGGATGTGCGGCAGCCTGGGCGCGCGCTCCGCGCTCAACGCGTTCTCGGCGCTCCGCGAGTGGAACCTGGCGCTGATCGGATCGACGACCGCCCGAGTCGATGTCCAAGCCGGTGAACCATCCCGAACGCGGCGACATGACGTTCCGCGTGATCGTCGAGACCATGGCCGGCCACGACCTGGACCACCTCGCCCAGCTCGATCGGATCATCGCCGGCTTCGCCAGCCTGACACACGACGTCAACGAGCACGCAGAGACGCAGAGTATCTGGCGTTCGGAACTCTGCGTCTCCGTGCTCTGCATCGTATCGTCTACGTTCGTGCGGATCGTTCTTCGGATCCGCGTACGTCGTGCCCGACGGCCCCGTCCCGGAAATCTGAATGACGACGCCGGTGGCTTTCGTCATCGCGAAGTGATCCATGCCCGGCGGCTCGGTGTAGAAGCTGCCGGGCGGGAGGTGCTTCAGCGCCGCTTCGTTGAATGTCCTTGCCGTATCCGAAATACCAGTCGCCGGACACCACGGTCGCGACGCGGTCGTCAGGGTGCGAGTGCGCCTGGATTCTCGTGTTGGGTCCGACGCGCAGCAGCAGATCGTGTAGAGCCCCGGCTTGGTCGGATCGCCTTTGAGCGTGACCGTCTGAGTGCCCGTCACGCCGGACGATGCCCACCAGCGCAGTCCCCGTCGAGGCGCCGGCCGGCCACGGCACTTCCGCCGGCGTGATCCGCTTCTGCGGATCCTGCGCGGAAAGGACGGCGGCGCCCGTCAGCGCCACCGCCAGCACCGCAACTCTGAATGCTTCGTTCGCGTCGTTCAACTTTCCAGCCTTTCAACTTTCAACCTCCAACTTCTAACTTTCTGCTACGGTCTCTGACTGGCCGGCGGCACCAGTCCGTTCAGGCGCAGGTAGACGACCATCTGGCCGTAGGTGTCCTGCGTGTGGCCGATGAGCGAACGCGAACATGCGCGACGCGCGTCGACGGCCCCATCCACGGCGGTCCCTGCGATGGTGCCCGCCATCGTCGCATCGGTCTGTTCGTTGAGGATCGCCGTGCCGTAGTCGAACGAATCGGCCATGGCCTTGATGACGGCGGCCTTCGACGTGGCCTTCATGTCGATTTGCGGAGCGCGGCGGCCTTGGCGCCGAGCGTCTGGAGCACCATCACGTTGATCTGCGCGATGTGCAGGACGTGCTCGCCGAAGCTGCGCTGGGCGGGCGTCGCCTTGAATCCGCACTTGTCCTCCGGCATGGCGGCGGCGATCTTGGCCAGGGTGTCTTTCTGTCCGGGCCCAATCCTTCAGGAAGTCGCCCTTGAGCGACGCGGTCTGGGCCGCCGGCCGTGCTGTCGTCAGCGCCGCGGCCAGGGCGATCAGAGCCAATCCTCGAAACACTCGTGTCGCTGAGCAAGCCTCCTACGATTCGTAACCTGAGGGATTATAAGGGTCCTCAGGGTCCAGGTCCGCAAGGTCCTCAGGGTCCGGAGGCCGAACGTGAACCTTGAACCGTGAACCGTGAACGCCATGGATTCGTTCCATTCCTTCGAGCAATCCGGCTGGCAGCGCGCGGCCGGCGCGGTACGAGGACGCGTTCGGCGGCCTGACGAGTCAGACGATCCCGCGGCTGCTGGCAGCGGCGAACGTGTCATCGCGGCACGCGCCTGCTCGACGTGGCGAGCGGGCCCGGCTACGTCGCCGCCGCGGCCGCGGCGGTCGGCGCTTCCGCCATCGGCGTCGATTTCTCGTCGGAAATGGTGCGTCTGGCGGCGGGCCGCTATCCCGGCATCCGTGTTCCAGGAGGGCGATGCGGAGGCGCTGGCGTTTCCAGACGAGAGCTTCGACGCGGTGACGCTCAACTTCGGCGTGCTGCACCTGGCGCGGCCCGATGCCGCGCTGGCCGAGGCGCGCCGCGTGCTCGTGCGCCGGCGGGCGCTGCGCGCTGACGGTCTGGGCGAAGCCCGAGGTGTCCGTCGGCTTCGGCATCGTGCTGCGGGCGATCGAGGCGCACGGACGGATGGACGTCCCGCTGCCGGAAGGGCCGCCGTTCTTCCGGTTCAGCGATCCCGAAGAAGCGGCGCGCAGCCTGCTCGCCGCCGGATTCGTGCGCCCCGCGCGTCGGAGCAGGTCCCGCTGGCCTGGCGCCTGGAGTCGGTGGATGGCTTGTACGACGCGTTCGTCGAAGGCGCCGTCCGCACGGCGGCGCTCCTGAAAGCGCAGACGCCAGAGGCCACGGCCGCCATTCGCCGCAGCATCGCCCTTAGCCTCGAACCCTACCGCCGCGGGGACTGCGTTCGAGTTGCCGATGGCGGCTGTGCTGTCGTCGGCCGCCAGTGCCGACCACGTCGCTGACCAAGACCGCCGGGAGGGCGGCTTCGTCCAATGACAGAAGAGGAGAAGGGACGATGAAATTCATCCAGCTGTTTGTCGTGGCCGCCGCGGCACGTCGCCGCCCTGAGCACGGTGCGGGCCCAGGAGGTCTTCAACCCCGGCAACGGCGTGACGCTCCCGACCGTCGTCCGGGAGGTGAGACCCGACTACACGGAAGCGGCGAAGGCGGAGCACCTCGAAGGCAAGGTGCTGCTCGGGGTGGTCGTGCGGGCCGATGGCACGGTCGGCGACGTCACGGTGGACGAGTCCCTCGACAAGGTCTATGGCCTCGACGATCAGGCCGTGAAGGCCGCCACGCAGTGGACGTTCAAGCCGGGCACGAAGGACGGCATGGCCGTCGCCAGTGCGCGTCCACATCGAGATGCGGTTCACGCTGAAGTAGGACGTTGCAGCTGTAGCGGGGGCCTTTCAAGCCGCGATCGTTTCGCCCATCGGTCGCGCTCAGGCCGTCGCCTCAGCAAACACGAAGCTCGCCGTGGAAAAAGCGCGCCGCGGGCAATATCGGTCAGTGTCATTGCCGGCCGCGCCGACAGCTTCGCCCGGCTGATGCCGGACTGCGAGCGAGAAGCGGCGGAGCGCTTTCGGGCGGGACAGCGGCGACTTCGTCCCGGTATCGCACGATGCTGCGCATGAACGTGCCGGTGCTGACGGTGTGGGCCCAGCCGATGTCGTCGAGCTTGAGCTGCGCGGCGAGCTGATCGTCCGGCACCTTCCTGCGCGCGAGATCCCGCATCCGATCGTTCATCGTCTTCAGCTTCGGGATGTACGCGCGCACGTCGTCTTTGGTCAGCACGCGGCCGTGGCCGGGGATGACGGTGTCGAAGTCGAGCGCCATCAGCTTCTCGAGCGTGGTCACGAACTCGAGCGCGCTCCCGCCGTTGTCGTAGTCGATGACCGGCATGCCGTCGATCACCAGGTCGCCGGAGTGAACGGTGCGGAGATCGGGGAAGAAGATCACGGTGTCGCCGTTGGTGTGGCCGCGGCCGAAGTAGAGCATCCGCACCTCGACGCCGCCGAGGTGGATGGCTTCCTCGTCGGTGAACGTCAGGCGCGGCGGCCCCGGCTGCTTGTTCCTGATGATGTTCTCCCGGATGTTCCTGTGCGCGATGATCTCGATCCCGAGATCCATGACGCGCGCCGTTGCCGCCGATGTGATCGGCGTGGTGATGGCTGTTGAGCAGGTAGCTGGATCGGCTGCGTCGTGACGCTCTTCACCCGCGTCATGCACGTCCGGGACGTTCTGGACGAACTTGTCGTCCACGACGATGGCGCCCTCGGACGTGACGCGGACGGCGACGTCGCCCGGCTCGTGCAGCAGGCCATCGTCCGTATTCCGGCCGTTGCAGCCGCCGGGCGCGCACGGATCGAACGGCCCGCGGATGACGAACAGGCCTGGCTTGACCTGCTCGACGCGCATCGGCGCGGCAGGCGAGCCGCGGAACTGGCCGGCGCCGCGTGCGACCACGAGCGACAGACGACAACCGCGAGACTGCAGCGATGCGCGCATCGATTCGTCCCGTCCGGCTGACAGCCTCGCGAGCAGGCGGTGCGCAGTGAAGGTCCGCACGCCGACCTGCAGGCCGGTGCGCGTGTCAATTCGACATCGAGATCACGTCGTAATACGCCGGTGATCTGGCCGCGGTTGAAGGCTCGCCAGCAGGTCGGCGACTGAGCAGAGGCGCGTCTGGGCCCGGAAGCCGAATCCGGGGCCCTGCGGCTGATAGCCCCGGTTCGAGATCGATCGGATGAACGTCGCTCCGGCCGTCGATCGGCAGCGCAGCGACGTTCGCGTAGTAGCGTTTCCAGGCATCGTCCTGCTGGAACAGATACTGCTCGACGTTGGACGTGTAGATCGCGTTGACCGTGGCGCCGCGGCTCTTGAGATAGCGGCCGACCGACCGGATGGCCTTCGGCCCTGCGAAGTCGCCCGTGATCGGCACGATCGCGTTGTTGCGCTCCATCTCGGCCAGGATCCGGAAGTTCTCTTCGGTCGCCAGGTAGCTGCGCTGCTCGCCGCGCTCGTCGGTCTCGGTCATCAGCGTCGAGTAGGTCGGGAAACCGCATGCCGCCAAAGAACGTGGAACCTGCCGAACGTGTAGTTCAGATCCGGCCCGCCCTTGAAGAACGCGGTGTAGACGTACTCGAGGCCGCGGACGTCGTCCGGCCGTGAGGCGGAACTTGTGGTGCCCGACGAGATGATCGGTCGCCGCCTGCAGGTTGCTGCTGGAACAGCTCGTCGCTCGGCGCCGCCAGCTCGTAGGCGTCCATCATCTCGCCGATCGGCGTCGTCTCGGTCAGCCCGGCCGGCCGCGGCCGCGCGAACAGGCGCGACAGGAAGTCCGCGCGATCCGTCGACAGCTCGATGAACGCCTTGTAGAGCAGGTGCTCGTTCATGTTGCCGCGGCGGATGTCCACGATGAACGCCAGCTTCGGGCGGAGCGCGACCAGATACGTGAAGTTCTGCTCGGGGCCGACGCCGAGATAGACGCCGCCCGTCGGCAGGGTGGCCTGCAGCCGTCGGGATGACGTGCTGGAAGCGCGTTCTCGTTCGACAGGAAGTTGTCCGACCGGAAGTAGCCGTTCGGCTCGGAGAAATCCTCGACGAGCTGCCAGAACTCCTGGTCGCTGACCGGCAGCGTGATGCTGCGTGCCGCCACGCTGCGGTCCGTAGGTATAGAAGAGGACGCCCGCGCACATGACGAGCGTCGCGAGAATGGCGGCGAGCCGGCGGCTGTGAGTCATTGGCCGATGAACCCCTTGGCGAACGCGATGAACCGGTCGACGTCGGCGTCGTTGCTGACCATGCCGAGCGAGACGCGCACGGCGCCCGTGCTCTTGCCGTCGACGCACAGCTGGAAGTCGTCGATCGGTCAGGTGGGTCTCGTGTTCCGGCTGGCGGAAGCACGACGACAGCTCGGTGCCGGTCAGGCCGAGCGCGATTTCGCCGCCGCCCGGATTGCAGAAACAGCCCGGTGCGCAGCGAGATGTTCGCCGCGTTGGCGTGCTGCTCGACGATGCGGTGATCGATGGCGCGGCCGTCCGCGCCGTAGAAGTTGAACGTGACGATGCCGCCGCGGCGGTCCGGTCGTCGGCGGACCGTAGAGCCGGACGAGCGGCGCGCCGTTGGTCTGCCGCAGCGCCAGCAGGTTGCTCGAGCAGCCAGCCGGTCAGGCAGCGCACCCGCTCGTGAATCGCGTCGATGCCGATCGACTCGATGTGCTGCGAGCCCGATCTCGACCGCCGGGAGCGCCAGGTAGTCGAGCGTGCCGTCCTCGAACGCCGATTCGCCTTCGGCCAGATAGTGCTTGTCGCCCTGCACCGACGCCACGGTGATCGTGCCGCCCGAAAACCACGGGCGCCGCGAGCTTCGCGAGCGCCGTCTTGCTGGCCAGCAGGCAGCCGACGCCGGTGGGGTAGCCGAACAGCTTGTAGAACGACTGCACGACGAAGTCCGGCGTCCATCGCCGAGATCGAGCCGGTTGGTCGCGCGTGAACGCGGCCGCGTCGAGCAGGACGTCCCAGCCCTCGGCCTGCGCGCGCGCGATCCACTCGAGCGGGTGCTGCACGCCGGAGAAGTTCGACTGCGCGGGATACGCGAACAGAGTGGTGGCGCGCCTGGCCGCACGTCTCGCGAGCTCGCGCGTCGAGGTCGCGCTCGTCCACGCGCATGTCCGGCAGCACGACCGGGACGTAGGTCGCGGCCGCGCCCGCCGCGCGCGCGAACTCGCGGATGCCGTTCACCGAGTTGTGGTTGTCGAACGTCAGCAGAAACCGGTCGCCCGGCCCGAACGGGTACGACTCGCCGATCGAGCTTCAGCGCCTGGCTGGCGTTGGCCGTGAAGATCGACGGCCCACTCGTCCGGCGAGGCGTTGAAGAAGCGGAGCACCGCGCGCCGCGCCCGCGCGACGTATTCAGTGGCACTGGACGACGTCGGGTTGGTCGAATGCGGGTTGCCGAAGAGCTCGCGCGCGCAGCAGCGCCTGATGGCGTTCGAGCTGCGACGTCGCGTACAGATTCGCGGCCGTGAAATCCAGGTAGGTGTGGCCCTGGCCGTCGAGCGCCGGGTACTCGGTCGCGCGCAGCTGGTCGAGCGCCCGCGTCGCCGCATAGGACGGTGCAGGCTCCAGGAAGCGCCGTCGAGGAGCGCATCGGTGGCGGGCACGATCGGAATCAACGTAACATACCTCGTTCTTCGCTTGACATATTCAGGGATCGGTTCTAAATAAGCCCCAGCGAGGTTGCATCTTTATGAAGAAGAGTTGCATGCATGAAGAGCAGCTTCCTCCTCGCGTCCGTGCTGGCTGATCCGGTGCTGTCGGCGCCGGTGGTCGGCCCACCACGGCGACGCGGGCGCTACGACGAAACGCCGTTCATCATCACGGGAACGGTCGTCGAGATCAAACTGACCAACCCGCACTCGATCCTGGTCGTTCGACGCGACGGACGCGAGCGGCAAGGTCGTCAGGTGGCAGGCCGAAATGGGCGGCGGGCAGCAGCTCGTCAGGCAGTTCGGCTGGACCAAGGACAACCTGAAGATCGGCGACAAGGTCACGCTCAACGGCCGCAAGGTGAAGAGCGGCGCGCCATACATGAACATGACCGAGAAGGCGCAGATCGTCATGGCCGACACCGGCAAGGAGATCTTCACGCACGCCGAACTTCGGCGAGCCGCACGGCGCCTGCCGCGCTCCTGCAGCCCCGGCGGCGCAAAGCCGTAGCATGCGTTCCATCGCACTGGCCCAGCGCCGGGAGGCGGCATGAGACGTCAGCACGCAGTTCGGCGGTCGTCTCTGGTCGGGCTGCTGCCTCACGCCGCGTGCGCCGATCGCCGGTCGCAGTCGCCTGCGTCGGCCGCCGCGGCAGTTGCAGCAGGTCGCCTATCTCAAGGCCTCGAACCCGGCCGAAGACGCGCACCTCGGCTGCGGCGGCACGCTGACCGGCCACGCCGGCAACGCGTCGGCCATCAGCGACGATGGCAACACGATCGCGATGGGCGCGCCTCACGAAAGCAGCGGCGCCAAGGGCATCAACGGCAACCAGAACGACAAGTCGGCCTACAGCTCCGGCGCGGTCTACGTCTTCACGCGCCGGGGCAACACGGTGGCGCAGCAGGCCTACATCAAGGCGTCGAATCCCGGCGACGGCGCCAACTTCGGGTCGAGCGTCGCGCTTGAGCCGCGACGGCAACACCATGGCGGTGGCCGCCTACTACGAGTCCAGCGCCGCGACCGGGATCAACGGCAACCAGGCCGATCGCTCGATTCCGGAGGCCGGCGCCGTCTACATCTTCACCCGCACCGGCAGCACCTGGTCGCAGCAGGCCTACATCAAGGCCGTCGAACACGGGCAACGCCGCGGTCGGCGACGGTTTCGCCGAAGGCGATCAGTTCGGCTACTCCATCGCGCTGAGCGCCGACGGCAACACGCTGGCGGTGGGCGCGATCGGCGAAGACAGCAACGCGACCGGCATCAACGGCGACCAGGCGGACAACTCGGCGAATCAGTCCGGCGCCGCGTACGTCTTCACGCGCGACCGGCAGCAGCGTGGTCGCAGCAGGCGTACGTCAAGTCGTCGATGACGCGCCCGAACGTGCTGTTCGGCTACTCGATCGGCCTCAGCGCGAACGGCGACACGCTCGCGGTCGCCGAGTACGACGCGGACCGCGGCAAGGGCGCGCTCTACGTGCTCACGCGCAGCGGCGGCACCTGGTCGCATCAGGCCCGCATCCAGGCCGACAACGCGGAGAACGGCGACTCGCTCGGCTACTCGATGGCCATCAGCGACGACGGGAACACCATCGCGGCGGGCGCGGCCGACGAGGACTGCCTGATCCCGGGCATCAATCCGGCCGGCTGCGACAAGGACCAGCCGCCGGATACACTCCGCCGGCGCGGCGTACGTCTTCGTGCGAAACGGCACGACCTGGACGCAGCAGGCGTTCCTCAAGTCGTCGAACCCGGCACAAGCAGGACTGGTTCGGCGTCCGCATCGCGATCAGCGGCGACGGCAACACCGTGGCCGTCGGCGCGCCGAACGAAGACAGCGCGTCGAAAGGCATCAACGGCAAACAGGACGACGACTCGGCCGCCGGAAGCCGGCGCCGTGTACTACTTCACGCGCACCGGCACGACCTGGGTCCAGCAGGCCTACGTCAAGGCGCTCGAACACGCAGCGCCGGCGACGAGTTCGGCAGCTCGCTCGCGCTGAGCGGCGACGGCCGGACGCTGCTCGTCGGCGCGCGCGGCGAGGACAGCGGCGCGCAAGGGCGTCAACGGCAACCAGGCCGACAGCTCGATGCGCGACGCGGGCGCCGGATACCTGTTTGTCAGATAACCAGACTGGTCGGAAAGCGAGAAGCAGTATCGCCATGTGAGCTGACGCGTCGCTGCCTTAACAAGCCTTCTTCCGAGGAGGAGTCCATGGGATCGAGTCTGCTGAGACGATTGGTCGTGGTCTCCGTGATCCTGGTCGTGCCGGCGGTCGGGATACGCGCAGGAGGCTGCGGTCACCGGCACCGTGACCGATGCCACCATGGCCGTGCATGCCCGGCGTCACGATAAAGGCCGTGCACGTCGGCATCGGGCAATACCTTCGAAGCGGTCACCGATCAACGAGGCGCCTATCGCACTCGCCGTGCGCGTCGGCGTCTACAAGATCACGGCGGAGCTCTCCGGCTTCAACACGGTCACGCGCGAAGGCGTGGAGCTCCTCGTCGGACAGACGACCACCATCAACCTGCAGATGACGACCGGTGGCGTCGCCGAATCGCTCACGGTGACGGCGCAGGCGCCGCTCATCGAAACCACGCACGTCCAGCCTCGGAAGCAGCATCGATCCGCGGCAGGTGACGGAGCTGCCGTCGCAGGGCCGCAACTGGATGTCGCTCGCGCTGCTGGCGCCCGGGAACCGGACGAACGCGCAGGGCGCGACGCCCGTGCAGGACCGGGTCGACGTCCGGGAATTCCAGCTCAACGTCGACGGCCTGCAGGTGACGTCGAACCTCGGCACCGGCAACCAGTCCCGGTACAGCAACGATGCGATCGCGGAATTCCAGTTCATCTCGAACCGGTTCGACGCGACGCAGGGCCGCTCATCGGGCGTGCAGGTGAACGCCATCACCAAGTCGGGCACCAACACGTTTTCCGGGTCGCTCGTCGGCAACTTCCGGAACAGCGCACTGCAACGCGGCCGATCCCGTGCTGAGCAAGGTCGCTCCCGTACTCGAATCAGCAGATCAGCGGCACCACCGGCGGGCCGATCGTGAAGAACAAGCTTCACTTCTTCGCCAACTACGAATACGAGCACCAGCCGCTGACCTCCATCTGGCAGACGCCGTATCCCGCGTTCAACGTCGAGCTGCAGGGCATCAGAGACGTGAAGCTGGCGGGCGTCCGTGTCGATCACGAGCTGTCGTCGAAGATGCGACTGATGGGCAAGGTGAACCACTCGGACGCTGTTCGAGCCGTTCGGGCCCGGCACGCCAGAACCACCCGTCGGGGACCAACAGCAACGAAGAGCATTCGACCGACGTCGTGGGTGAGTTCACGCAGGTCATCAGCAACCGGGCCTTGAACGACTTCAGGGCGGGTACGCGTCGTACGGCATCAACCAGGTCGTCGCTCACGTCGTGGTCGAACCACTGGCAGGCGCCCAACGGCATCACGACCGACGGACCGAACATCACGTTCAGGGGCTTCTCGACCGGCCGGAACAACAACCTGCCGCGCTATCGCAACCAGAACGTGTACACGTTCCACGACGATTTCACGTTATTCTTCGACGCGGCAGGCCGTCACGACCTCAAGACCGGCGGCGAGTATCTGCACCTGCTGGACAGCACGCGCAACTGCAACCGGTGCGGAGGAGTGATCGACCGCGAACGCCGGCCCGGTTCCGGCCAACATCGAGCAGATCCTGCTCGGACGCCTTCAACGCCGACACCTGGCACCTCGACGCAGCTCTCGAGGATCACGACCAACTACCAGGTCGGCGTGTCGGACTCGTCGGCGTTCCTGACGCCGCTTCCGCTGTGGAAATACGGCGCGTGGGCGCAGGACGACTGGAGGATCTCGTCGAACCTGACCGCTGAACCTCGGCCTGCGGTACGACCTGATCTGGAACTCGTTCGCGCAGAACGTCGTCTTCCCGCCGTTCGAGCAGCCGGGCCGGCCGCAGGACGCCAACAACATCCAGCCGCGAGTCGGCTTCGCCTACCAGATCAACGACCGGACCGTCGTTCGCGGCGGCTCGGGGCTGTACTACAACGACATCCTGAACACGAACGTGCTGTGGCCGCATGAGTCCGCTGACGATTGCCGTCATTCGCGTCAACAACGACGGCCGGCCCGACTTTGCGGCGAATCCGTTCAACGGACCGCTGCCGACCTACGACCAGGCGTTGCAGCGGTTCTGCTACGTCAACAACGCGCCCGGGTGTCTGCTGCGCGACCTCCAGGAACAGGCGCCCATTCCGGACTACGCGCACGTCACGCACAGCCTGGCAGAGCTCGATCGGCGTCGCGCACCAGTTTGGCAACGACGCGGCGTTCGAAGTCGATTACGTGAACACCGCGCAGCCGCGACGAGAAGTCGATCCAGGACAACGTCAACATCACGTTCAACCCTGCCACCGGCATCCCCTATCCGTATTCGGACGTCGCTCATCGCGCGTTCCCGCCATATGGCGTCGTCGGGATGATTCCGCACATCGGCCAGTCCGACTACCACGGGCTGCAGACGAAGCTTCACCAAGCGCATGAGCCACCACTGGCAGGGCTCGCTCACGCTACACGCTGGCCGGCCTCTGGGACCAGGACCCGCCGCCGCTCAGCGGGTTCACCACGGTGCCGTTCCCGGTCGCGCAGGATCTCGGCGGCGAACGATCGCTGGCGGAAACCGATCAGCGGCATCGGCTGGTCTTCAACGGCATCTGGCAGGTCGGGCACGGCTTCCAGGTGAGCGGCATCTACTTCTACGGGTCCGGCCAGCGGACGCAGGCGGTCTGCGGCTGCGATGCGCGCGGCTGCAGATCACCAGCATCGATCGCCTGCGGCTCGACAACACGATCATCCCGCGCGAACGCGTTTGTAGGCGCTCCCATCCACCGTGTCGAGCTGCGGCTTCAGCAGCGGGTGCAGCTGGGCGGCCGCGCCGCGATCAGCGGCTACGCTGGAAGTATTCAACCTGTTCAACCACGCGAACTACGACTACTCGACTACAACGTGACCGAAACCAGCCCGAGCATACGGCGCAGCCCGTGTCGAGCCCCGAACCTCTCGTACGCGCCGCGGACCGTGCAGCTGGGATTCAGGCTCACGTTCTGAATCTGTGAAAGTGGAGAAGTTCAAAGTTCAAAGTGGGTGAGCAAGTAGAGTCAAGGCATCTGAACTTCACTTTGACACTTTACTTCGAACTTCCGACGGAGCTTCTGCCGATGAGACGTCATTGCGTGGGCATGGCTCGCGTCGCTGTCGTGCGTCCTGTCCATTCTGTCGCGCGCGCAGCAGCCGACGCCGCCGCCCGGCCAGGCGAGAACCGTCGTGGGCGTTTCCCGCGATCAACCGGCGCGCTGCCGGCGGAGGAGGGCGCCGAAGAGCGTGCCCGGCAGCACGCAAGTCGTACACGCCGGCGCAGATCGACGATCTGATGAACCCGCCCGACTGGTTTCCCGGATGAGCACGCGCCGGCGCCGTCGCTCGTTCAGAAGGGCCACGGCGACGGCGCTGGCCTGCGGCGCCTGCCATCTGATGTCCGGAGAAGGCCATCCGGAGTCGGCCGGCCTGACCGGTTTCACGGCGGCGTATCTCGTGCAGCAGATGGCCGACTTCAAGAGCGGCGCCAGGAAAGACTGCGGCGCGCATGAACGCGATCGCCAAGGACGTGTCGGACGAGGAATCGCGGCAGGTCGCCGAGTGGTTCGCGCGCGCTCAAGCCGCGGCCGTGGACGAAGGTGACCGAAGCCGACACGGTGCCGAAGACGATCGTCGGCCAGGGGCCGCATGCGGTTCCTCGCGCCGGCGCGGCGGCACCGAGCCGATCGGCAACCGCATCATCACCGTGCCGCAGGATCAGGACGCGGGCGCGGAACCGCGATCCCAAGTCCGGTTTCATCGCCTACGTGCCGGCCGGGCAGCATCGCGAAAGGCAAGGCGCTCGTCGAGACGCGGCGGCGCCGGGAAGACCATCGCGTGCGCGATCTGCCACGGCGACAACATGCGAGGCCTCGGCGAACGTGCCGCGGCTCGCCGGCCTTCACCCGATCTACATCGCGCGTCAGCTCTATCTGTTCAAGGACGGCACGCGAAACGGCGTCGACGCGCAGCTGATGAAGAAGCCGGTCGCCCGGCTGACCGACGACGACATCCTCGCGATTGCGGCGTATCTCGGCTCGCTATAGCCATAGCGTATCGCTCCGCACAGAGTCACGGTGCGGCCAGTGCTGGTGACTGCGTGATGGCCTCGCCAACGGACAGCCGTTGAGGCTCAGAGAGCCAATGGATCCGCTGGCGACATCGCGGACTGACAATCAGAAGGCTGACTGCTCCGGGACGACGCGGGAAGTGCCGCTCGACAATCAGCCCCTCCTTCATGACTTTTGCATAGGCTCGATTCGCTGCAGCGCAAGCGACAAGGCGTCGCCAATGTCGTTGCCCTCAACCTGCCCCCGTTCGTCTTTTCTGAACGTAGACGATATCGAGCTCCGCCTTCCGGCGATCCCCGTCTTTCCGGAAATCAACGGCGGTCGGGTCGATTTGCGAGGACACGCTGACGGTGTTCGGCTCGGGCTGCTCAACGAAGTCGGCGCGTGCGGTTATCCCAACCGCGGTAAAGTCGAGCGGACTCCACACAGCTTCTCGGACCTCGTCGATCCTCGTCTTGGCGGTCGTGTCGGCCTGTTTAAGCGCAAAATGCTCCCTTGCGGTAACGAACGTCGAGATGAGGCGGTTCACCTTTACGTGAATCTCGCGAAACGAACCGTCCGGTATCTCGTCAGTTGAGTAGTAACCGATCGTATAGGTCACACGCGCTGTCGTCGATCGCTCGCCGAATGGCGCGATTCAGATCGTTGGTGAGGTAGGCGGCGTGTCCGCCAGTGCGCTCCGCCAGCTCCGACATCGAACCGATGTTCTCGTCAAAGATTGGCTCCGACACTGACGACGGACGACGAGCGCTCGGAGCCCCACGAACTGACGCATCGAGGCGGCGAAGCACCCATGAGCCCGCGCGCGTCCACGGGATACACAGCGACGCCGGAGTCGTTGAGCGCCGAACGGCGGCGTCCATTTCCCTGGTAAAGGTGCGCTGATCGCGCGTCGACCCGATCGCCGGGCAGCGTCTTGAAGCCAATCGTGGAGCGGGAAACCACCCGACAGCCAGATCAGGTTCTTCCGACCGGGAAGACCCGACAGATGCTGCGCGATAGCTATGGAGCGCTGAAAGCGTGTTCACAACCCGGTTCACGGTGAAAGAAGTCCACTCTCCTGCAGGTGTGCATCGAAGAGCGCGTCCAGTCCGAGACTTTGAACTCTCTCTGCGGTTCGGCGTGTTGCGTCGACGCGTCGTGAATTCAGGCAGTCCTTGATCATGGACCTGTTTCAATCGGACGACGAGCGCCGCGGCATTTTGTCGTGTAGTCGTGCAGCAGCGTCAGACTGTGCGCTCCCAGCGCGAAGATGGCGATGTGATCCCGAGGCTGGATCTGTTCGAGAAACGCGACGAGCGCCTTGCGCGCACGTAATCTCGATCGGTCCACGACCGTGTTGAGAAGATCGAGAAGCATGACCGTGACGGCAGTCGGCGCACCGACACGCTTCGGCGAAGACGTTCGAGAAGATGTGGGGCGGAAGCGTCGCCGGAGGATCGGCCCGGATCGTCGGCCGAGGCCATCGAAAAATCGAATCTGCTGTGGTTGTCCTCTTTCATCGATCCTGAAGTCTTCCCTCTTCAGGTCGCTGACGAGCTGGCCCTGGGAATCGTGGACAACAACGTTGACCGTGGACGAGCCGGGTCGACGCACGAAAAAGCGGAGCCTGGGCGATCCCGTAGGAAGCCGCGAGAAGGATGGCGATCACGCAACAGATCCTGGCGCATGAGACCACTCCGGATGCTTGAAGGCTTTGATTCCCGTGACCGTCGCGTCGGCTCGCAGGGGCGTGGTGGCGGTCCTGCTATTGCCGGTCGCACGCCGACCGTGCAGGGGCAAGCGGCAGGAACCGCGGTTTGCGGCCGTGCCGGCCGAGAAGGGCGGTCAGGATATTTTCGGCGGGCTACGACAGTCGTGCCGAACTGGCCGAAGCCGCTCACGAGCCTGCCGGGCCACGAGAAATGGACGTGGGGCGCCGGGCAGAGCGTGTTCGCCGAGAGCCCGAACCGCGTCTTCATCCTCCAGCGCGGCGAGCTGCCGAACATCGCGCGGCCGATGACGATCAAGCTGCCGCAGCTCGGACCGAACATCGAGTTCCCGAACTTCCGGCTGCCGTGGCGCGATGCGACCGTCGCCAGCCCTCCCGGGGCGCTCGAAACGCCGACGGCAAGGTGGGCGACGATTCTGACGTCGGGCAAGCACGGCGTCGACTTCCGCTGGGAGCACTGCATCGTCGTCGTGGACGCCAACGGCAACATCATCGAGGACTGGACGCAGTGGGACAAGATGCTGCGGCGGCCGCACGCCGTCTACATCAGCCCGTACGATCCGGAGAAGCGTGTCTGGATCGTCGACGACTACCGGCACGCCATCTTCATGTTCAGCAACGACGGCAAGCAGCTGCTGCAGACGATCGGCGAGCCCAACGTGCACGCCGCCGACGACAAGCACTTCTACCGGCCGACGTTCATGGCGTGGCTGCCGGACGGCACGTTCTTCGTCGCCGACGGCTACGCCAACACGCGCGTCGTGAAGTTCGACAAGAACGGCAAGTACCTGATGACGTGGGGCCAGGCGGGCGCGGCCGGCCGCGGCGCCCTCCGGAGACGCGGCCCGGCTACATGAACAACGTGCACGGCATCGCCGTCGATCCGCATGACGCGGCAGGTGTTCGTCAACGACCGGCAGAACCACCGCGTGCAGGTGTTCGACGAGAACGGCAAGTATCTCCGCGAGTGGAGCTTCGGCGCCGCCGCCGTCGGACATCCACCTGTTCATCATCACGCGCGGATCGGTATCTGTGGGCCGCCGATCGCGGCACGTCGAAGATGCTGAAGTACGACCTGAACGGCAACTTCCTGTACTCGTGGGGCACGTGGGGCGACTTTCCCGGCGGCATGTGGGGCGTGCACGGGCTGAGCACGGATCAGGAAGGCAACTTCTACGTCGCCGAAGTCGACAGCGGGCGCGCGCAGAAGTATCGCCCGCGGCCCGGCGCGAACCCGGCGTTTGCTGCGTCGGCAAGCCCGTTGCACGCCGCGTGGAAGTAGCACGGCGACAGCCTCTGATCTACTTTCTCTTCTTCTGTTCGGGCCTGAGCGGGCTGATTTATCAGGTCGTCTGGGTCCGGGTATTCGGGAACGTGTTCGGGAACACGGTCTATTCCGCCGTCGCTGGTGGTGGCCGTGTTCATGCTCGGACTCGGCGCCGGCAGTTACGTCATCGGAGGGTGGGCGGACCGGCGGCATGCCGCCCGCCCCGGCTCGCTGCCTGCCGCGTACGGTGTCGTCGGAACTCGCGATCGGCGTCATCGGGCTCGGGATTGCCGCGCTCCTGCCGCGCCTCGGTGCAGCTCTCCGCGCTGGTCTCTTCGTACGCGCGCGCACCGAACGGCTGGTACGTCCTCTCGACCTCTTCGTACCTGGCCCGCGTCGCGATAGCCATCGCCCTGCTCACGCCCATCACCCTGCTGATGGGCGGCACGCTGACCCTGCTCATCCGGCATCGTCGTCCGGAGCGATCTCGATGCGGGCAGCCGGCGGATCGCGATGCTCTACGCCGTGAACACGGGCAGGAGCGGCGCTCGGCTGCTTTCTCACGGACTTCCTGCTCGTGCCGGCGCTTCGGCCTGCGTGGGCACCGCAGTTCGTCGCCGTGTCGTTCAACCTCGTCGCGGCGGCGTGGTGCGTTCCTTGTCGCGCGGACGCCGGCTGAAGCCGGACGCTAGGCGTCAGCGGACAGGCAGCGCGGGCGTAAAGCGTCCGGCTTCAGCCAGACATCGTCAGCGCTCAGCCCTCCGGCCTCAGCCGTTCGCGACTCTCGCTCACCAGCCTGGCGCATCGCGATGTCCGGGCTTTGCGGCGATGGGCATGGAGATTCTGTGGTTTCGTCACGTGTCGATCCTGCTCGGCGGATTTCGCGCGGTGTTCTCGCTGCTCATGACCGTCATCCTGGTCGGCATCGGCGGGGATCGCTGGCCGTCGGGCGTCCTGCACCGGCGCGCGCCCGGCCGGCGCATGTGGTTGATGGTCGCGCAGGGCTCTTCGTGGCGCTGTCGCTTCTGGGGCTGGCCACCGCCGATGCAGCGCGCCATCGAACAGCGCGGTGACTGGATCGCGCGTTTCACGTGGCGAGCGGACTCGAATCGACGCGCGACGCGGACGCTCCAGGAGTTGTGGTTCAACGCCAGGCCAATCCTGCCTGGAAGTCGGATTGCCCGCGCTCCTGATGGGTTTCGGTTTTCCGCTCGCCAACGCCCTCACGCAGCGCGCCGATCGCGCTGGTCGGCCGCCGCGCAGGCGTTCTCTACTTCTCCAATACCTGCGGCGCGGTCTGCGGCAGCCTCGCAGCCGGCTTCATGCTGCTGCCGGCGCTCGGGATCCAGGGCTCAGCGCGACGGTCCTGGCCGCGGCAGCCGCGCTCGCGATCGTGCCGCTGTATTTCGCGACGCGGCCGGGAAGCGGGCCGGCCGGCGCTGACGGTTGCTCGACGCTGACCGGCGGAGCGGCGGCATGGCGCTGTGGCTGTCTGCTGCCGTCCGGACTACATCATCGCCCGCGCGGCGCCCGCGCTCGAGAACGAGCGGCTCGCTGCCCGCAGCGAGGGCCTCACCGAAGTCGTCGCCGTGACCGAGGCCCGGTCGCAGGGACGGACGCTCCTCACGAACGGCCACTCGATGTCATCGACGTCCCGGCAGTCGCAGCGCATATGCGCGCGCTGGCCCACATGCCGCTCCTCTCCATCGACCATCCCGAGGCCGTCCTCGTGATCGGCTTCGGCGTGCGGCAACACGGCGCATGCGGCGACGCTTCATCCGATCGATCCGGCGCGTCGAGGTGGCGGATCTGTCCGAGAGGCATCCTCGAGCACGCCGGCTATCTTCAGCGGACGTCAATCGGGACGTGCTGAGCGACCCGCGAGTGGCTGTTTACGTGAACGACGGCCGTCATCACCTGCAGATGCAGCGGCCGGCGTCGTATGACCTCATCACGCTCGAACCGCCGCCCATTGGCATACGCCGGCGTGGCCGCGCTGTATTCCACGCGAGTTCTACGCGCTGGCCCGCGACGCGCCTCAAATCCGGAGGCTATCTCAGCCAGTGGCTGCCGGCGTACCAGGTGCCGGCGCCGACGACGCTGGCCATGGTTCGGGCATTCGTCGAGGTGTTCCCGCAGACGGTGCTGATCTCGGGCGCGGAAGCCGATCTGCTGCTCGTCGGCGCAACCGGATCCGCGCATTGAGATCGATCCGGCGCGGCTGGCCGCGGCTGCTCGCGAATGCGCCGGCGCGTGCAGGCGGATCTGCAGCGGCTGGATCTCGGGACCGTCGCGCGAGATCGTCGGCGCGTTCGTCGGCTCGGCGCGAGACGCTGGCCGAGGCGACGCGAGACATCGCCCCGGTGAGCGACGACCGTCCGATCCAGGAATACGGCGTGAGATCGCTGCTCGACTTCGGCGAGGCGGTGCCGGCGTCCATCGTCGACCTTCGCCAGGTCGCCGCCTGGTGCCCGGCGTGCTTCGCCGACGGCAAACCGGTTCCTGCTCGTGGAAGGGCTCGACATGTATCTGGCGCTCGCCGACCGTGCCTACGCGGCGTCGCCGGCTCGACGTGGCGCGCGCGCGCAACCTCGCCGAGCAGCGCGGGCCGCACGGTCGCCGGCAGCGCGTACCTCGGCGCCATCGTTCCCGACTCAGCGGACGTGCACAACGATCCTCGGCATCGCGTTCGCCGAGAAGGGCCGCATCGACGAAGCGATCGCCGAGTTCCGCGAAGCGCTTCAGGCTGGATCCCGATTCGGCGCAGACGCACTGGCACCTGGGTGCGGCGCTGGCGTATCGAGGCGCGCGTGACGAGGCCGTCGAGCATCTGCGCCGGTCCGTGCAGCTCGATCCGAACAACGCCGGCGGCCCGGCACGATCTGGACGCCGTGCTCACGCTTGACCCGCGTCGTTGAACGCCCGTAGACTCGCGTGTCTTATGGGCGGGCAGCACACCATGGCGTCGACCGCCGTACCGCGCAGCGCGGACGCTGACGAAGCTCAATTCGAATCAGATCAAGGGATTCTGGGCGGCGTGGGGCGGCTGGACGCTCGACGGCATGGACGCGTTCATCTACGCGCTCGTGCTCGTGCCGGCGCTCACCGAGCTGCTGCCGCGATCGGGCGTCGCCGTCACGCCCGGCAACATCGGGTACTACGGCAGCGTCCTGCAGGCGCTGTTCCTGCTCGGCTGGGGCCTCTCGATGGCGTGGGGCCCGATCGCCGATCGCTTCGGCCGCGTCCGCGCGCTGATCCTGACGATCCTGTTCTACTCGGTGTTCACGTTCATGTGCGGACTCGTGACGAACATCTGGCAGCTCGCGCGTGCTGCGCGTGCTGTGCGGGATCGGCCTGGGCGGCGAACAGCCGATGGGCGGCACGTTCGTGGCGGAGGAGTGGCCGGAGGATCGCCGCAAGATGGGCGCCGGCTACATGCACACCGGCTACTACTTCGGCTTCTTCCTCGCCGCGCTGGCGAACTACTACGATCGGCGCGAACTACGGGTGGCGATGGATGTTCATCCTCGGCGGCGCGCCCGCGCTGCTCGTCGGCTGGATCCAGAGCGGCGTGCGCGAGCCGAAGACCTGGCAGGACAAGGCGGCAGGGAAAGCAGCGTCCCCGGCATGCGCGAGGCGTTCGCCGACGCTGTTCTCGCCGCAGTACAAGCGCCGCACGATCATCAACTCGCTGCTGTTCACCGTGTCGATCGTCGGGCTGTGGGCGGGCTCGATCTACGTGCCCACGGCCGTGACGCAGATTGCCGCGCGCGAGGGCTACGCGGCCGCCGACGCGGCGCGGATCGCGTCGATGCGGCTCGATGGTGCTGTCGATTGCGCACGATCATCGGCTGCCTCATGGCGCCGTGGCTCGCCGAGCGCCTCGGCCGCCGCCTGGCGATGGGCCTGTACTTCGCCGCGCTCGGCGTCGCCGTCGCGATCGCCTTCGGCTACGTGTTCTACCAGCCGCCGGCGCTTGACGCCGTTCTTCGTGCTGATCTTCTTCCTCGGCATCGGCGGCGCGAACTTCGCGCTCTACACGCTGTGGCTGCCCGGAGCAGTACGCGACCAACTGCCGCGCGAGCGCGATCGCGTTCGTCAGCTCGGTCGGCCGCTTCGTCGGCGTGGCGATGGTGTTTCTCGTCGGCACCGCGATTCAGTCCTACGGCAGCCTCGGCGTTCCGGTCGCCGTCACGGCCGCCGTCTTCGTGCTCGGCCTGATCCTGCCTGCCGTTCGCCGAGGAGACACGGGGCAAGGCCACTGCCGACTTAGAAGTAAAGTTCAAAGTGCAAAGTTGCAAAGTGGAAAGTAAGTTGAAAGCGTGCAATCGCACGGACTTTCAACTTCACTTTCAACTTTGACTTTGCACTTTAAACTTCTTCATGATGCTCGCCTGTCCTCGAACTCACCGGACGCGACCGTCATCAAGGCCGATCGCCCGTTCTCGACGCGCTCACCCTGACGATCGCGGCGGGCGAGCACACCGCCATCGTCGGTCCCAATGGCGCGGGCAAGTCGCTGCTCGTCAAGCTGCTGACGCACGAGGATCCGCGCGCTGGTCGCCGGACGACGGCCAGTCGACCGGTGCGCGTGTTCGGCAGCGACAACTGGGACGTGTTCGAGCTGCGATCGCAGCTCGGCATCGTGTCGGCCGATCTGCATCAGCGGTTCGTCGCCGGCAACAGCGAAGGGCCGCATCTCGGGCGAGGCCGCGGTGCTGTCCGGCTTTCTCGCGTCGGACGGCATCCTGCGCTACGGCACGGTCACCGACGAGATGCGCAGACGGCGCGGCCGACGCGCTCGAGCGGATGGGCGCGAGCCATCTCGCGCGGCGCTGGCTGGACGAGCTGTCGAGCGGCGAAGCGCGGCGGGTGCTGCTGGCGCGCGCGCTCGTGACGTCGCCGCGCGCGCTGGTCCTCGACGAGCCGACGACCGGCCTCGATCTGGCCGCGCGGCACGACTTCATGGAGCGCGTCCGGCAGATCGCCCGCGACGGCACGACGCTCATCCTGATCACGCACCACATCGACGAAATCGTCCCCGAGATCGAGCGCGTCGTCCTGCTGCGGAGGGACGCATCGTTTCGGCCGGTCCGAAGACGTCGGTCCTCACGTCGACGAGCCTGGAGCGGCCTGAACGCCTGGAGCTCCCGTCGTGATCACATCAGGAACGACGTGGCTACTACTACGCGCGGCTCGGGTGACGCGCGCGCGCTGAATCGATCGTCCGCTCGTTTTCCGATCGCCTCGAGCTCATCACCCAGCCGGATCACGCCCGTCTGGCCCGGGCGATCGCGGACCACTGCGTCCCCCTCGAAGGCCTGCCTCGGCGCGATGCCATTCTGCCTGGCCATTTCGGAACATGACAGCGGGTGGGCCGGGCCCCGACGCCGCGCCCCAATCGTGGGCCGCAGCGACCGGCCGTGTGCTCCCGATTTCGCCGAACGCCCCGCCCGAAGTGCGTCAGGCCGTCTGGCCGCGAAGCATTGCCGCGCTCGAGGTCAGTCCATGGGGCCGGCGCGCTGGTCGCTCAGCACAGCGCTCACGGTATGCGCGACCGCTTCCGGTCCGACCGCACGAATGGACGCCGTTTTCGACGGGCATGGAGACCAGCCGCGCCGCGTCTGCTTCCGCTCGGCCCGGGCTTCCTGCTCATGTCCGCCATGGTTGCGGATTACGCCTTCTGTCCGGCCTCGCCACGATTTGATCTCGCTGGCGTTTTGCTCAGGCTCGATCGACGAGCAGCAGTCTCGAGCGAATTCACCGTCAGGCTCCACGGCACGCGTGGCCGTCGCTCCTGACGTCTTCGGCGATTGGTCGTTATCCTGCCCGCGATCGAGGCCAGGTGAAGTCATCTCCAGCCGGCCGTTTCAGACCGAGCGACGAATATGCAGGCCGCGGCGCTGCGCGCGGCGGGCACTGCGACTCTGCGTGGGGACGCCGCAGGGCGCGGACTGACGCGGCGGGCCCGTTCTCCCTTACACTTCAGGCGGTGATCAGGGCCTCCGCTCCGTCGGCGCGGATCGGTCTCGGCATCACCATGGGGTCCGCGCGATGGCGGCTGACCTCGGGCGTGCGAGTGCTGCCGGCGTGATCGGCGTGGAAACGTTCTCGAGGCGCGCCGCCGTGCGCGCCCGCCGCGCCGGCGGGCAGGCTGCGGGTGACTGCGGCGACGTCGCGCGTCAGGCCGGCGTGGTGATTTGCTCGCTGCCTTCGTCCGAGGCGCTGCGGCAGGTCGCGGGCGAGCTCGCCGCGGCCGGGCGGCCGCACATCGTGATCGAAACCAGCACGCTGCCGATCGCCGTCAAGGAAGCCGCGCGGCAAACGCTGGCCGCCGGCGGCGCGACGCTGCTCGATTGCCCGCTGAGCGGCACTGGGTCGCAGGCGCGCGTGAAGGACCTCGTCGTCCTCGCGAGCGGCGACCGCCAGGCGTATCGGAGGGTCGCACCGGTGCTGGACGCGGTTCGCCCGCGCGCGGTTTCACGTCGGAGACTTCGGCGCCGGGTCGAAGATGAAGTTCGTCGCGAACCTGCTCGTCGCGATTCACAATGTGGCCGCGGCCGAGGCGCTGGTGCTGGCGATGAAGGCGGGCTCGACCCGGCGACCGCCGCTCGAAGTCATCAGCGCCGGCGCGGGAGCTCCCGCGATGTTCCAGGTGCGGGGGCCGATGATGGTGAGGGGCGACTACTCCCGGGCGCTGATGAAGCTCGGCGTGTGGCAGAAGGACATGACCGTCATCGCCGATTTCGCCCGCGAGGTCGGGGCCCCGACGCCGCTGTCTCGCCGCGACCGCCCCGATCTACACTGCTGCCACCGAGGCGGACGGTGGGCAGGACACCGCCGCCGTGTGCGCGGTCCTCGAAAGGATGGCCGGAATGGGCGGCGGCGAAAGTTCGCAATCGGAGTTCGAAGTAGGAAAGTTAAGTCGGAAACTTGGAAGTGGAAAGTGCAGTAAGGACAAGACTCTGCTGATGAGAACGCGCTCAGTTGCCCGGCGCATGCCGGCGTGTCGTGCGGACGGCAGCTCCCAGGATACTGGCGATTTCCTGGCCTCCTGCAGCAGGGCTGCGTCTTCCCTGAACCGGCCTCTTTGAGGTATTCGAGCCAGTCCACGCACTCGTCGGCCTCTTCGAACGCAATATGCAGCTTCGATCGAAACGCCGCACGCGATCGGCTCTTGCGGGCAGCTCGATAGTTGGACCTGACAGACGTCGCGGATCGCAGAAGCTGACGCCCGGCGTCCTGTGCCTCGGTGTTCGCCGGCAACCGACGATAGAAGGCCAGCGCGGCCAACGCGAAGCCGCGAGTTCGCTCAACGAGGTCCCAGGGCGGCACGGCACCGGATGGAGAGCACCCGGGTGCCGCGCGGATATTCCCGGCAAAGCCGCCTTGAAAACTCCCAACTTCGCACTTTCTACTTCACTCCAACTTCGTACTTTGCACTTTCTACTTTCT